>Ga0180438_10000255_pt1 | contig 110378 bp, 79 predicted proteins | sample SS_ome_12_FD_132455 | JGI IMG/M metagenome (GOLD analysis project Ga0180438, IMG submission 132455) | Hypersaline lake sediment archaeal communities from the Salton Sea, California, USA - SS_3_D_2 metaG | ecosystem: Environmental > Aquatic > Non-marine Saline and Alkaline > Hypersaline >... | reverse complement strand
TAGATATATTTATACTTTCTGGATTTATAGCACTTATAATTGCATTACTAACAGTAAGTTATTTATCCATTAAATCAGCAACAGCCAATCCTGTTGATTCATTAAGGTATGAATGATGAATGGCGGTATTACATTTTTAACGTTGTGCACTGTGCGAGCTCTTAGGAGGTACTGGTGTTTAAAAACTATTTAAAAATTGCATTTAGAAACATTAGAAAATATAACGGCTATTCCTTTATCAACATCGCTGGTCTCAGTGTTGGCATTGCTATAATGCTTCTTATTCTTCTTTTTGTATGTAATGAATTGAGTTATGATACGTTTAATGAGAATTATCATCGAATTTACCGGATCGAAAGTGGCGACTGGTGTGTTATGCCGGCAGGTATTGGGCATATTCTTGACGGACAAATTCCTGAAATTCAAAAAGTTGTTCGTTTCAAAAATTGGGAAAAATTATTGGTGAAATACAATAGAAACTTTTATAAAATTGAAAATTTGTCATTTGCTGATCCATCCGTTTTTGATGTTTTCACATTTCAATTCCTGGTGGGGAGTCCGGAAAATTGCTTCAAGAATCCGTACTCTATAATCCTGACAGAAAGTACAGCAAGGACAATGTTCGGAGATACAAATCCTATTGGCCAAACCATTCATATAAAGAACAGGTTTAATTATACCGTTACCGGAGTATTAAAGGATATCAAGAATTTTCATTTTTCAATAGACGCCATGGTCTCATTCCTTGATTTTGGCAGAATATTTGGGGAAGAGGTGATGACCAGGCTTGACGACGGTTGGGAACATCCGACATATTGCTTGCTTCCCGAAAATCATCACGCAAAAGAGGTCGAGCAAAAAATTAATCGATTTATAGCTGCTAGAAAATACTTCAAGGAGAATAGTACCTTTCAGTTGCGTCCCTTGAAGGGGCTCTACTTTATGGATACGAAGGATTATTATCGAAAGCATGGGAATATTCGGTTTGTTCGTATGTTTGTCCTTATTGCCTTTTTCGTCCTGCTCATTGCCTGCATCAATTTTGTCAATCTAACGACATCGAAAGCGTCGCAAAGGGCAAGAGAAGTAGGTATTAAAAAGGTGGTTGGAGCCCTCCGAAATCAATTGATTCAACAGTTCCTGGTAGAATCGATGCTGATTTGCATCATTGCCCTTATAATCGGCTTCAGCCTTGCCCATTCGGTTGTACCCACCTTCAATCGTATAATATCAGGGGATTTAGATATCCTTTATTTTTATCAGCACCCTTATCCACTACTATTCACCGGTGGGGCGCTTCTCCTGGGCCTGATTGCTGGTGTCTATCCTGCCTTTTATCTTTCTGCTTTTAAACCAATTGTCATATTGAAAGGTCTGTTAACAAGGAGCAGTAAAGGTGCCAGACTGAGGAAGACTCTTATCGTTTTTCAGTTCTCTATATCCATCGTCCTTGTTATAGCAACACTCACTGTTTTCAAGCAGTTGATATTCATGAAGAATGCTGATTTGGGCTTCCAAAAAGAACATGTTGTGACTCTGGATCTGAACAGGAGCTTACGGAATAAGAAGGATGTATTCAAGAATGAGCTGCTGCGGCATCCGAATATTACTGGTGTGACCTATTCATGTCGAGTGCCGGGTGAAGATATGTGGCTGTGGTCACCTCTGATTAATGGAAAGAGAAAGTCGATTCATGTGAATGCGATTGACCCGGATTTTTTTCAAACGTACGCCATAAAAATGGCTGATGGAAGAAATTTTTCCTGGGAGCGTAACACTGACCAGGATAATAAATTTATTGTCAATAAAACCGCACTCAAATTTTTTGAGATTGAATCACCCATTGGCCAGAAAGTGGAGAAAGTTCCCAATGGTAGCGGGATTGGAGAAATTATCGGTGTTGTCAAGGATTTTCATTTTAATTCATTGCATACGAACATTGGCCCGGTGATCTTCTATTGGCTGGATTGGCCTCATGGCAAGGTTAGCATTCGAATTTCATTAGATTCAACAGATGGCGCTTTAACACGCATGCACCGGGTTCTTGGTTTCATAAAGGAAAGATGGGAAGATATTTGCTTTGACTATCCATTTGAATATACATTTTTGGATGAGCACTTTGATCGTCAATACAAAGGGGAGGAAAGTTTATCGAAGATATTTTTCGGCTTTGCCATGCTTGCCATTTTTATCGCTTGCATGGGTTTGTTTGGATTGGCATCCTTCGCGACTGCCCAGCGCACGAAAGAAATTGGTATTCGAAAGGTTCTCGGAGCATCGGTCTCAAGTATTCTTATCCTATTTTCCCGGGAGTTCACAAAGTTGGTGCTTCTTTCGTGTATCATCGCTTTGCCTGTGGCATGGTTTACCATGCAAAGATGGCTGGAGAATTTCGCCTATCGCACCCGAATGGGTCTGTCAATTTTTCTGTTTGCTGGTATACTTTGCCTGACGCTTGCGTTAGTAACAGTCGGATTTCAAGCGATCAAGGCAGCTTTAGCCAATCCAGTGGAGGCATTGCGCATGGAGTAAAAACATAAAACAAGGAATAAGGAGGATTTAAAATGGCAAAATTTAGATTTGAAGATTTGGGTAGAAAAGCTCTCTTTTCATGCGCTATACGAATCAAGAGGATATCATTCCATGCGAGCTCTAGGGAGGTGAACAGTGCTTAAAAACTATTTAAAAACGGCATTAAGAAACATTTTGAGACACAAAGGGTATTCGTTTATCAACATCGCTGGCCTTGCCCTGGGCATGGCCTGCTGCATTCTTATCCTTTTATGGGTAAAGGATGAGCTGAGTTTTGATCGGTTCAACAAAAATTACAATGATATTTACCGGGTAATCATAGACGATCAATTTCAAGACAGTTACGCTGTTACACCTGCTCCCCTGGGCAAGGCTTTGTTGTCCGATTATCCGGAAATAATGGATTTTGTGAGACTGAGGTTGGGATACAAGGTTATTTTAAAAATAAATAGTGAGACCTTTGTGGAAACGGATTTTACCTTCGCAGATCCTTCAATCTTTGATATTTTTACTTTCAAATTTCTAAACGGGAATGCCAAAGAGGCCCTTTCTTCACCCAATTCAATCGTCCTGACAGAGGGCGCTGCCGTGAAATATTTCGGGGAGATAAACCCCATAGGGAAAACCTTGACGGTTAACAACCGTTTTGATTTTACAGTTACCGGGATTATAAAAAATGTACCGTCCAACTCCCATTTTACTTTCAATGTTCTAGCACCTTTCCCGGTACTTAAAAAATTTGGCGAAAAAATTGAAAGTTGGGGGAGCTACGGCTATCGTACCTATCTTCGGCTGAGAAAAGGCACGGCCTACAAACCTGTCAGCTTGAAAATTAAGGATTACCTGAAAAAGCACAGCCCGGATGGCAAAATAACCCTGCGACTACAGCCGCTTAGGGAAATCCACTTACACTCAGCGTCGATCCGCAGTCGGGGAGGCAGTGGCGATATTCGGTTGGTATATGTTTTTACCATGATTGCACTGTTTATTTTAATCATTGCCTGCATTAATTTTATGAACCTTACCACCGCCAGAGCCAGTAACAGAGCCAGAGAAGTGGGAATGAGGAAGGTAACCGGGGCCAGGAGAATCGAAATTATAAAACAATTTTTCGGTGAATCCATCCTGCTCTCATTTATTGGATTGATCCTGGCAATTTTCCTGGTGGACCTGCTGCTGCCGGTTTTTAATGACTTATGTGGGAAACAATTACAACTGGAAATATTTACAAATGGAGGGATTTTATTCTGGCTTATCGGAATCGCTTTTTGCACCGGAATATTATCGGGCATCTATCCGGCCCTATTTCTATCATCCTTCCAGCCGATAAAAGTCTTGAAAGGTGGTGTGATCTCAGGAACACGGAAATCATTGTTGCGAAAGGTTCTGGTGGTCACTCAGTTCACTCTTTCCACCCTCCTGATTATAGGTACGATTGTGCTCTACCATCAGATGAATTATATGAGAAATAGAGAGCTTGGTTTTAACAAAGATCACCTTGCCTATGTTCACATGCCTATCAAGATGGGCAAGCAGTATGAGTCGATAAAAAATGAATTTCTGTCCGATCCCAATGTAATCAATGTGTGTGCTGCCTCAAACTTGCCAGTCAGTCCTCTTTTTTCCACTGAAGGAGTCGAATGGGAAGGGAAAAAACCTCAAGAGGAAATGCTTATCAATATTTCTTTTACAGACTATGATTATGCAAAGACACTAAAAATGAAAATGGCAGAAGGAAGGTTTTTCTCCAGGGCGTTTAGCTCGGATGTCAAAGGTGCCTATGTTGTCAATGAGACCGCTGTTAAAACCATGGGAGTGAAATCTCCTGTTGGCAAGTGGTTTAAATTACACGAGAATAAAGGTATTATCGTAGGGGTCGTAAAGGATTTTAATTTTACCTCCCTCCATCGCAAAATCGAACCTCTATTAATGTGTATTTCACCAGAAGAGTACTCATATTTCCTGGTTCGAATCAAATCCGAATCGATCTCTGAAGCCGTTAATTCCATGAAAAAGAAATGGCAAAAATCAACCGCTGGCTTGCCCTTTGAATATGGGTTCATGGATGAGCGGATAGACAACCTATACAGAACTGAGCAGCGTATTGGAAAAGCTTTTTTATATTTTACATTTCTCTCAATTTTTATTGCCTGCCTGGGTCTGTTTGGCCTGGCTTCATACCTGACAGAGCAGCGCAAAAAAGAAGTAGGCATTCGCAAGGTTCTGGGAGCACCGGTCAAAGGTATTGTCTTTTTGGTCTCAAAGGAATTTTTAAAATGGGTGATTTTAGCAAACATCATATCCTGGCCAGCGGCTTATTTCGCTGTAGACCGGCTGCTGCAGGTTTATGCCTATCGCATATCCATCGGTCCTCTGCCCTTTGTCGTTGCTCTGGTATTTGCCCTGCTAATTGCTATTTTTACCGTCAGTTACCAATCCATCAAGGCAGCTCTAACCAACCCTGTGGAGGCGATTAAATATGAGTGATAAATGATGAATGATGAGTGATGAATGATGAATTATAGTATTACATTTTTAACGATTTGGGGCGTACACGGTGCTCCATGCAGGATACCGGGAGGTTATCATGGTAAAGAATTATTTAAAGATTGCATTTAGAAACATTTCAAGATACAAAGGTTATTCATTTATCAATATTACAGGATTAGCTATAGGTATTGCATGCTGTATTGTAATTCTTCTATATATTTCCACTGAGTTAAGTTATGATAATTATCATCTGGATAAAGATCGAATTTTTCGAGTTTCTCAGATTGAGAAAACAGAAAATCATACCAGTATCGACCCGGCTACCGCTCCGCCACTGGCACCTGCCATAAAAGCAGATTTTCCCGAAGTGGAAAGTGCAGCAAGGATTATTACAAGGGACCCCGGACTTGTAACGTACAAAAATAAGGCATTTTATGAAGAGAGAATAATGTATGCGGATCAGGAGATATTTGATATTTTGACGATTCCTTTCCTGGAAGGCGATAAAAAAAGTTCATTGAAACGTCCCGACACCATGGTGATTTCTAAGCGTATTGCGGAGAAATATTTTGGAACAGACTCACCCATCGGCAAGACGATCCAGCTAAATAACAAAGAGTTAGAGGTTTGCGGTGTGGTTGCCAATCCCCCGAGGAATACCCATTTAAAATATGACCTGATCGTTGCATTGAAATTTCAAAAAGAACCCAGTGCTTTATCAAATTGGACATGGCATGGCGTATATTCCTATATTAAACTAGCTCCTAATGTTGATTTTATTTCTTTCGAGAAGAAGATACGAAAAATCGGAGATAAATATGCAAAAGAGAAATTTGACAGGATGGGCTATTCATATACATTTTTTTTACAGCCCGTTCCAGACCTTCATCTCTATCCATGCCCTCATGATGAGCCTGAGCCTCCGGGTGACCCATTACGATTATTTATCTTTTCTGCGGTTGGTATACTTATTTTGATGATCGGTTGTTTTAATTTTATGAATTTAACGACAGCCAGGTCAGCCAAAAGAGCGAAAGAGATTGGTATGCGTAAGGTTATTGGTGCAAAGCGTATTCAATTAATTCGCCAATTTTTAAGTGAATCTTTTTTAATCTCTTTATTTGCGGTCTTTCTTGCTTTAATATTTGTTGAGATAACGATGCCATTTGTAAATAGTGTGACAGGTATGAATTTTACAAGTAGGGACCTGGTCCGTCATGGCATGCCTATTCATATTGCCGGTTTATTACTTGTTGTCGGATTTGGATCAGGAGGCTATCCTGCCTTAATCCTATCACGATTCAAACCGGTAACAATACTTAAGACTCAATCACGCAAAAATTATGGTTATACACTTCGTAAAATCCTTGTTGTCGGTCAGTTTACTATATCTATCATTTTAATTATCGCTACATTGGCGGTTATCCAGCAGCTTGGTTTTATGAAAAACAGGTACCTCGGTTTCGATAAAGAGCAGAAACTCGTTATTCCAGTCAGGGGTAATGCATCTATCGAAAAAAATTATGAATCAGTCAAAAGCGAATTCTTAAAATATCACGGTATTTTAGGAGCTTCTGTCTCTTCCCAGGTGCCGGGTCAGGCTTTGGGCAGTTGGTTCACAAAGCTGATGGGTGAGGAGGATGAAAAAAGTCAATCCATTAACTATCTTTTTTTTGACCAGGATTTTATTTCTCAATTTAATATTAAAATGATTGCAGGAAGGGATTTTAGGAAGAGCGATTCCAGGGGTGGATTCATTATCAATAAATCTGCTGTAACAGCATTTGGATGGAATTCACCGGAGGAAGCCGTAAAGAAGCAGATAAGAACCGGGTTTGAAGGCAAAGGACCGATTATAGGTGTGATCAGGGATTTTCACTACCAGGGACTGCAAAAAACCGTTGCTCCTCTTATTATGGGAATGTATCCCCGTACATTTAAGAAGATTATCCTTTCTGTAAATACGACAAACCTGGAAGAATCACTGGCATTTATTAAAAAGAAATGGCAAGAATTATTTCCTGGGAATCCATTTGAGTACTTTTTCCTGGATGATGATTTTAATAAGCAATATCGCGCTGAAGAGCGAATGGGAAAGATGATAGCGGCGTTTTCCTTTTTAGGATTATGCATCGCCTGCCTCGGATTAGTCGGCCTGGCTTCCTTCTCAGCAGAAAACCGCACCAAAGAAATTGGCATTCGGAAAGTACTTGGATCTTCTATTTCCGGGATTGTGATCCTATTGTCGAAGGAATTTACAAAATGGGTTATTTTAGCAAATGGTATAGCCTGGCCAATCGGTTACTATGCCATGAACAAGTGGCTGAAGAATTTTGCCTTTCGGACTGAGATTGGGATCGGGATTTTTTTCCTATCCGCCCTGGCAGCGCTGGCGATTGCCCTGGTTGCGGTCAGCTATCAGTCTATAAAAGCAGCTCTAGCCAATCCTGTGGAAGCGCTCAGGTATGAATGATGAATGATGAATGGTGGTATTACATTTTTAACTCTCTACGCTATGCGAGATATTAGGAGGTACTGGTGTTTAAAAATTATTTAAAGATTGCATTTAGAAACATTGTCAGCCATAAGGGATATTCCTTTATTAATATCACAGGCCTGGCCATCGGCATGGCCTGTGCCATGCTTATTTTCTTATGGGTTCGGGATGAGGTGAGTTTTGACCAATTCCACGAAAATGGTGAGAACCTGTACTATGTCGCAACAAAACAGTTGTACAGCGGTAAATGGTATACCGGCAGCGGAACGCCCCCCGCTTTTGGCCCGGCATTGAAAAAAGAATACCCCGAAGTTCTTAATACAGCACGTTTACAAAATGGAAAAAATCCTTTAGTTGTCCGATACGGAGAAAAAATATATACCGAGGAGATAAAGGCGGGGGATTTCTCTTTTCTTCAAATGTTCACTTTTCCCCTGGTAAAAGGAAATTTGGCGTCTGCACTATCCAATCCTTATTCCATAATTTTAACGGAAAAAATGGCTGAAAAGTATTTTGCCGATGAAGAACCAGTAGGCAAAATATTGAATGTCGATAACCAATTTGATCTTACTGTGGCAGGGGTTTTGGAAAATATGCCTCCCAATTCAATGATCGGATTCGATTTCCTTATGCCCCTCGAATTACTTGAAAAACTCTATAATCGCCCAGGGTACACCAGGACATGGTACAACCTTTCATTTCAAACCTATGCACAGCTCCGGGTAAACGTATCCCCGGAGGCCTTTAGTAAGAAAATCGAAAACCGTATCATCGAAGGAAATAAAAACGAGGAAAAGGTCAAACCGTTCCTGTTAAAGTATAACAAGATTTACCTTTTCGGATTCACCGGTGACGGCGGGCAATTCGGCAGGATTGTGCTGTTTTCGTTTATCGCAATCATCATATTGCTAATTGCATGTTTTAATTTTATGAACCTTGCCACTGCTCGATCCGCCAACCGGGCAAAAGAAGTGGGCTTACGAAAAGTTGTCGGCGCATCCAGGAAAAATATTATCCTACAGTTTTTCAGTGAATCTTTATTGATATCATTCATTTCTTTCTTTTTTGCCCTTGCTCTGGCATCATGGCTGCTTCCTTCCTTTAACAACATGACGGGGAAACAATTGACCATGGATATTACCGGTGCCAATTGGCTCATCATCGGTGGAGCCATTGTGTTGATCAGCATAACCGGGCTGATAGCCGGAAGCTATCCGGCCCTGTTTCTCTCATCATTTCGTCCTGTTAAAGTGCTTCAGGGCATTCTCAGAGCTGGCTCAAAAGGTTCTTTCTTCCGAAAAATTTTGGTGGTGGCGCAGTTTGCTGCTTCAATCGTGCTTATCATCTGTACGGTTGTGGTTTTTAACCAGCTTGAATATGTGTCCAAAAAGAATCTCGGTTTTGAGAAAGAACAAATTGTGTATCTCCCTTTGAAAGGGGCAGCGAAAGAGAAATACAGTGCGCTAAAACAGGAGCTTCTGACAAACCCGGGAATCCTGGGCATTACCACCTCCCAGAGCCTTATTAACGGTGTTTACTGGAACGGTCATAATTGGAACTGGGAAGGCAGGGACCCTGCAACCGATCCCCTGGTCACTTATCTTCATGTGGACGGTGACTTTGTTGAGACATTTGATATGAAAGTGGTAAAAGGCAATTTTTTCCCAAAGGAGTTTGCTTTCCCGGTATCGGAAAATACCAACACCATTGTTGTCAATGAAGCATTCATGAGAATGATGCAAACCGATAACCCGGTGGGGCAGTCCGTCTCACACGAAGATAAGACTTACACCATCATAGGAGTTGTAAAGGATTTTCATTTCAAGCCACTTCATATTTATATCGAGCCATTGATCTTTTTCGTCAGGCCTGAAAACTTTAATTACCTCTATGCAAAAATCCGGCCCGATGCTATTGATCAAACAATACGCCGAATTGAAACGGTCTTTAAAAAATTCAGTCCGGAATTTCCCTTCAATTACCATTTCCTTGATGAGGCGTTTGAAAGGTTATACCGCTCAGAGGAGCGAATCGCTACGATTTTTCAATATTTTGCTTTCCTGGCAATTTTTATTTCCTGTCTCGGCCTATTCGGTCTGGCTTCCTTTATGACAGAACAGCGTACCAAGGAGATCGGTATCAGGAAAGCCCTCGGCTCATCGGTAGTGAGCATTGTTGTGCTGCTTTTGAAGGAATTCGTTAAGTGGGTGGTGGTGGCAAATATCATTGCATGGCCCGTGGCGTTTGTGGTTATGTCGTCATGGCTGCAGAACTTTGCTTACCGTACCGATATTAGTATTCTGACATTTATCCTATCCGGATTGACAGCACTTGGCATTGCTTTGGGCACAATCAGTTACCAATCGATCAAAGCTGCAATAGCCAATCCTGTGGAAGCGCTTAGGTATGAATGATGAATGATGAGTTGGTTCGATGAATGATGAATTACGGTATTACATTTTTAACGATTTGCGGCGTGCGCTATGCGAGCTCTTAGGAGGTAGACATGTTTAAAAACTATTTTAAGGTTGCATTAAGAAATGTTATCCGGCACAAGGCATTCTCATTTATAAATATTATTGGACTTACTGTAGGTTTAGTCTGTACAATATTAATACTCTTATGGGTACAGAATGAAACAAGTTATGATAGATTTCATACCAATGCCGATCAAATTTATCGGGTAATGAGTTATGGAACCAAATACTTTAAAGAGGGCATTGATGGAACTCCCCTACCACTTGCTCCGGCTGTAAAGGAAGAAATTCCAGGTATATCAGGCTATACAAGATTCGCAGATATCCCTAAGATGGTTTTTAGATATGGTGAAAAGAGTTTTTATGAAGATAAAGGGTTGGCTGCAGACCCTTATATCTTTGAAATTTTCACATTCCCTTTTGTAAAGGGCGACCCTAAAACCTCCTTTACACAACCCCTTGATATGGTGGTCACTGAGAAGATGGCAGAAAAGTATTTCGGGAAAGGAGAACCCATGGGAAAAACCCTTCAAGTAGAAGATAAACTGGCCAGAGTGACAGGGGTTATAAAAAACATACCACCAAACTCCCACATCAAATTTGATTATTTGATCTCCTACAAGGCATTGCAGGAAGTTGCCGGATGGGGCCAGCATTGGGGAGCATTCAACTTTGTCACCTACCTACAACTAGAGAAAGGCAGCGACATAAAAGAGATCGCAGGTAAAATGACAGAAATTGCTGCAAAGAATAACTGTCCCCAGGTAATGGATGGAGTCGAATTCCGACTGCAGCCATTATTAACCATCCATCTTGACCCCCGCGGCAGCTATCGCAACTATATCGATGTAATAGATGGAAAATACGTTTATATTTTCTCGATTATTGCCATCTTTATACTCTTAATTGCTTGTGTTAACTTTATGAATCTATCCACTGCCCGCTCTGCTTTTCGCGCCAGGGAGGTGGGAGTGAGAAAAACCGTGGGGGCAAGCCGTAAAAAGCTCGTGGTTCAATTTTTTAGTGAATCCCTCCTATTGACAATAATTGCTCTATTTATTGGGATCATTATAATGGAAATGTTCCTCCCGGTATTCAATCAACTTGCCGGTAAACAGTTATCTGTAGAATATTTAAATTTTAAGCATATTGCCGGTTTTGTTGGAGTTGTTTTTTTAACGGGTTTAATTGCAGGAAGTTATCCGGCACTTTATCTTTCTGCATTTAAACCTGTAGAATTTCTAAAGGGTGTCTTGAAATCGGATAGTAAAAGTCCTACATTCAGGAAAATCTTGGTTATCATACAGTTCACGATAGCAATTGTTCTTATCGTCGGATTGGTCGTTATTTCGAAACAGCTTCATTATATAAAAAACAAGGACCTGGGATTCAATAAAGAAAACATTGTATATATTCCAATTAAAGAGAATATAGGGAAAAGATACCCCTACATAAAACAAAATTTGTTAAAAGATACGAATATCCTGTCAATAACTGCTCTGCATTACATGTTTACAGATATTAATCCCCGAAACACTGCCTACGGATGGGAAGGAAAAGAACCTGGGCAGCAAGTCGATATGCTTCTAAACCTGGTGGATTATGACTTTTTTAAAACCTTAAATCTTGAGGTTGTTGAAGGAAGAAGCTTTTCAAAGGAATATGCAACCGATGCAAAAGAGGCATACATTTTAAATGAAGAGGCTGTAAAAGAGATGGGTATAGAATCACCTGTGGGGAAAGGATTCACCTACTACAAAAGAAAGGGTACGATTATAGGAGTGGTAAAAAACGCTTATTTCAAATCTCTTCATAATAGAATTGAGCCTCATGTGTTCTTCATGGCCGAGGATTTTTCCAAGGCAACAGAATATGGCGCAATAATGATTAAGATCAACGGAGATAAAGTTGAGGAAGCCCTTACAGCGATTCGTAGAACCTGGGAGAGGATAAATCCTATCTCGCCCTTTGAATTTCATTTTTTAGATCAAACCTATGAAAACCTTTATAGGAACGAAAAACAGATTCGTGAGATATTAAATTATTTTACCATCCTGGCGATTTTTGTCTCCTGTCTTGGCCTCTTTGGCCTGGCATCTTTTATGTCGGAACAGCGAACAAAGGAGATAGGAATTAGAAAAGTTTTAGGCGCTTCCATTACAGAAATAATTCTTTTGCTTTCAAAGGAATTTTCAAGATGGGTATTAATAGCTAATGTTATAGGCTTCCCCATTGCCTATTACGTCATGAGCAAGCTTCTTGAGATTTATCCTTACCGTGTTAAGATTGGCCTGTTTCCCCTATTAATATCCGTAACTTTTACACTAATCGTTGCACTCTTAACTGTTAGTTATCAAGTTATCAAAGTCGCACTTGCCAATCCTGTGGAGGCGCTTAGATATGAATGAGCAAAATGCAAAAAAAAAGGGGAAAAATTCGAAATCCGAAGCACGAAATTCGAAACAAATTTCAATGACCAAAATATTAATGACCAAAACAAAAAAAACGTTATCCATGTATTTGTATTCCTCTTTTGTTTTAAATTTTGAACATTTTGATTTTAGATTTGTTCTCGTGCTACGTAGCGGGCTACTTCGCAGAGTAGCATCGGATTTCGATATTCGAATTTCGGATTTAAGTGCCTCTTTTTTAGGAATAGGGAGGTTATTATGTTAAAAAACTATTTTAAAACGACATTAAGAAATATTTTAAGGCATAAAGGGTATTCGTTTATAAACATCGCCGGTCTTGCCATTGGCATGGCTTGCTGTATTCTGCTTGTGGTTTATATCAATTCCGAACTGAGCTTTGACAGGTACCACGAGAATGCCGACAGGATCTACCGTCTATGTGTGCATAATAAAATAGGAGGAACAGAACTGACAGGGTCAGCATCCAATGCCCCTGCTGCCCCGGCTCTGCGGGACGGTTACCCGGAAGTGGTCAATACAGTAAGATTCGGCTGGATGTCCCGCCCCGTTGTCAAATACAACGATAAACAATTCCTCGAAACCCGAATTCGTTATGCCGATGATTCTGTCTTCGATATATTTTCATGGCCAATGGTCAAAGGCGATCCCCGCACGGCTCTGACAGCACCTTATTCCATTGTGCTCACCGAAGATATGGCAAAAAAGTATTTCGGCAAAGAAGAAGCCCTGGGGAAAATTCTCCGGTTCAACGACAGCGAGAACTATACAGTTACAGGAGTGATAAAGAATATTCCCCTGAATTCCCATTTTCTTTTTAATGGGCTCTGTTCCTTCAAGACATTGTATGTCCGGGACGAAACGGTTTCTCTTATCCTTACGGACTGGATATCATTTAATTTCAGTACCTATGTTCTCTTGCAAAAAGGTTCGGATTACAGGGAACTGGAAAAGAAATTCCCGGCACTGCTGGAAAAGCATGCAGGTGAGCAGATGCGGGCAAAGGGTGCTCACACTGAGTTCTTCTTGCAGCCGTTGACGGAGATACGCCTTTATACCCCGGGACGGCAGGGGAACGACCCGATTCTTTACATCTATTTCTTTTCGGCCATTGCCCTGTTTGTGCTGCTCATTGCCTGTGTCAATTTTATGAATCTTTCCACGGCCCGATCATCCAATCGTGCATTGGAGGTTGGTATTCGTAAGGTGTTGGGTGCGGATCGGCGAAGGTTGATCGTGCAGTTTCTTTTGGATGCGCTTATTTTAAGTTCCCTTTCAATGGTGGTGGCACTGATTTTGGTGGAAGCTGGCCTGCCTCTCATCAGTTCTTTAGCCGGACGGCCGCTGGCACTGGATGTGAATGAAATGCCGTGGCTCATTCCCGGCATTATCGGGTTGACCCTTTTTACCGGGCTGCTGGCCGGGAGTTACCCGGCTTTCTTCCTGACCGTTTTCCAACCCATCAGCGTATTGAAGGGTGATTTGAAATCCGGCACCTCCAATTCCCGTTTGCGTGGTATTCTTGTGGTGACCCAGTTTGCCATATCTATCATCCTTATTATCGGAACAGCTCTTATGATCAACCAATTGAATTACATGAGAACCAGGGATCCGGGGTTTGATAAGGAACATGTGGCGGTTCTACCCATGATGGATAACCGTATCAGAGACATGCTGCCGGTGATCAAAAGGGAACTGAAAAGCTATCACGGTGTCTTAAATATATCAGCCACCTCCACGCTGCCGGGGTGGGGGACGCAGATCAATGACAAGATCCCGGAAGGGTTTACCCAGGCCAACACGCAGTTGATGGACGATGTAAATGTCGATATCGATTTTATCCCTACAATGGGGATGAAGATCACGGCCGGGAGAAATTTTTCAAAGGCTTTTGGTGTGGATGAGAGAGAGTCGGTGATCATTAATGAAACGGCTGTTAAGCGATATGGCTGGAAAGAGCCGTTGGGAAAAATGATAAAAGTATATGCACCATCCGGGACAGGCGAATGGCTGCCCAGGAAAGTGATTGGGGTGGTTAAAGATGTTCATATACACCCAATCACCAGGGCCATCGAGCCCCTTATTCTTAGTAATGTGCCGGATCATCGCAATAATCCGCTCCGGGTTATCATTGTAAGGCTCAAACCAGGTGATATAAAAGGAACCCTGGATTTTTTAAAACGAAAATGGGAGGCACTGGTCCCCCATATGCCGTTTGATTCCTTTTTCCTGGACGAATCGTTTGAACGGCAATTCAGGAATATAGAAAGATCAAGGGAAATTCTTTCTTATTTTACTTTTCTTGCCATTTTTATTGCCTGTCTCGGTTTGTTTGGTATGGCATCGTTTACTGCTGAGAGACGGACAAAAGAAGTCGGTATCCGCAAGGTAATGGGGGCAACGGTTTCCAGTATTACCCTGCTTTTAACAAAGGAGTTCACGAGATTGGTAATCCTGGCCAATCTTTTTGCCTGGCCTATTGCTTTTTTTGTTATGAATAAATGGATGCAGAATTTTCCTTACCGGACCTCCATCGGGGTCTGGAGCTTTATCCTGTCGGGTGGAATAGCATTGGTCATCGCATGGTTAACCGTAAGCTATCAGGCCATCAAAGCAGCCACGGCCAATCCGGTGGAGGCGCTGAGGTATGAATGAGCAAAATGCAAAAAACAAGGGAAAAAATTCGAAATACGAAGCACGAAATTCGAAACAAATTCCAATGACCAAAATATTAATGACCAAAACAAAAAAAACGTTACCCATATATTTGTATTCCTCTTTTGTTTTGAAATTTGAACATTTTGATTTTGGATTTATTCTCGTGCTACGTAGCGGGCTATTTCGCAGAGTAGCATCGGATTTCGATATTCGAATTTCGGATTTAAGCGTCTCTTTTTTAGGAATAGGGAGGTACTGGTGGTTAAAAACTATTTGAAAATTGCATTAAGAAACATCAAAAGGCAGAAGGGGTATTCATTTATCAACATCACAGGCCTTGCCATCGGCATGGCCTGCACCATTCTTATCCTACTATGGGTTCAGGATGAATTGAGTTTTGATCGATTTCATAAAAACACCAATGATATTTATAGACTTGTTGCTGAGGGGAACAATGTGCGATATGCAATATCACACGCCCCTTTTGCTAATATCCTAAAACAAGAATGCCCGGAAATAATTAAGGCAACCAGGGTTGATGTGGGTAATGATCAAAGTCTAATAAAATATAATGAGAAAAAATTTGAACAAAAGGGGAGAATGGTAGACCCTGATTTTTTTGAGGTCTTCACCTATCCTTTTATCAAAGGGAATCCAAAAACAGCTCTCTCTGATCCTTATTCTATTGTTATTACGGAAGACTTAGCTAAAAAGTGTTTTGGTGATAAAAATCCATTGGGAAAAATCCTCTATATCGACAACCAGGATGATTTTACAGTTACCGGCGTCATTGAAAATATCCCGCATAATTCTCACTTACAATTTGATTTTTTACTTTCTTTCAAATTTGGTCATGAATTGGGGCTGCCCCTAAATTGGAACGATTGGTCTTATTATACATATGTACTCTTACAAAAAAACAGTTCGGTTGAAAAAGTGAATCAAGAGATAAACGACTGTTTTAAAAAACACAAACCAGGGGAAAAAAGCTTGGCGAAATATCACCTACAGCCTTTAACCCGAATTCACCTTTATTCGGATTTCAGGTTTGATGTAGAAGGAAATAGTGATATTCGCTATGTATACATTTTTATTATTACAGCAATATTGATTTTAATAATTGCCTGCATTAATTTTACGAATCTTTCTACCGCTCGCTCTGAGAGACGAGCGAGAGAGGTAAGCGTTCGAAAGGTTATTGGGTCTACCCGAATCCACCTTGTCAAACAATTTTTTATCGAATCGATTCTATTTGTACTGATCGCTCAAATCATTGCTTTGCTTTTGGTTGAACTATTCATTCCTGGCTTTAATACGCTGTCTGAGAAAAATTTAACAATTGATTATTCGGATTATCGTTTTATCCTGGGTTCAATTGCGATAATTATAACTACAGGAATCATTGCAGGAAGTTATCCGGCATTGCTCATTTCATCGTACAATCCTGTGAATGCGTTAAAAGGAACAAGAGTAGGAGGTTCTAAAAGGGTGAATTTTAGAAAGATTTTGGTTGTGACTCAATTTACTTTTTCAATTGGGTTAATTATTGGTACATTTGTAGTTACCGACCAGTTAAACTTTATGAGAAATGCTAAATTGGGTTTTGATAAAGAAAATTTGATTTATATGGAATTGGGGGAGGGTTCAACAAAAGAATTTGAAACTTTAAAAACTGAGTTATTACGAAATCCGAATATCCTGAATGCTGCTATATCCAGTTATCTTCCTACAACAATATTAGATGGAACAACAGGAGCAGAATGGGAAGGTAAAATAGAAGGAGAAGATATACAAATGCAAGTTCTTGCCGTTGATTATAATTATTTAGATACCTATAAAATGCAAATGGTCCTGGGAAGATTTTATTCAGAAGAATTCTCAACCGATGCCAGTGAAGGTATCCTATTAAATGAAGCAGCTATAAAAGCAATGGGAATGGAATCACCCATTGGAAAACGATTTAAATATTGGGGCGGTGATTGCAAAATTATTGGAGTTATAAAAGATTTTCATTACAGACCTCTTCATGAGGAAGTAGAGCCTCTAATAATGAGAATTGGCCATGCTCGGTATCGTTACCTTACAATCAGAATTGAACCCGAAAATTCCAATTTTTCGGAATTATTAAGATTCTTAGAAAAAAAATGGGGAAAATACAGGCCGAATCATCCGTTTGAATTCCATTTTCTCGACGAAACAATCGAAAATCTATATGCAGCAGAACAACAGATGAGCAAAATCATCGGTCACTTTGCTTTCCTTGCCATTTTTGTCGCCTGTCTCGGATTATTCGGTTTGACTTCCTACACCATTGAACAACGTACCAAAGAAATCTGTATCCGCAAAGTATTGGGAGCTTCTGTATCTGGCATGGTTGTGCTGCTCACCAAAGAGTTATCTAAATGGGTTTTTTTTGCAAATATTTTTGCCTGGCCAATTGCCTGGTTTACTATGAATAAATGGCTGCAGAATTTTGCTTATCGCACCTCAATCGGGATCGAAACATTTATCCTGTCAACCTTTATTGCTCTTATTATAGCGATTTTTTCTGTCAGCTACCAGTCCATAAAAGCCGCTATAGCCAACCCGGTGGAGGCGCTGCGCTATGAGTAATTACATAGAGCTGGTGAATGGAGTTAGAAACAAAAGGAGCTTAAAATGGTAAAATTTAGATTTGAAGAATTAAGTAGAAAAGCTCGCCCTCCACGCACCATGCTCCATACGAGATTTAAAAACTTTAAAGGAGGATAATATGAGAGAAGTAGTCATCCAAATACCTACTTTGGAAGCAGAGCAAAACATCGAGATCGATGTTACAATCAACGGTAAAAAAAGAAGGAAAAAGTACCGTGTCGAAATCATTTCTTTGGAAGAAGGCGAATATTCCTCGGAAGATAAAGTCTCTGTTTTAAAACAGGTGATTATGGAACATGACAAAGATTGGAAACTGGTCCAGATCGGTCTTCCTTCGGAAAAGGGCATACCCGTTATGTTTCAAAAAAAAGGTGAAATAATGGCAGAAGCCTAAAAAAGAAAAATGAGAAGAATAATCTTGATTATATTGCTTGTGCTAATCATCTTTTTTCTTCTTTGAGTGAAAATGAGGTCGAATAAAACGAACAGCAATTCTAATTTTGCCGAATGTTTGGGCGAACGCGAAATGCAGGCCGATCCCCTACATCTGATGTCGGTTTTCGTGCCATCGTAGGGGCTCGGTCAGAATTTTGTGTTTGCCCGTTCTTAAAACGCCAAAATTAGAATTGCTAATAAAACGAAAAATGAACTGTAAATGTAAATGGAGGCATTAAATTGATAAAATTAAGAGATATTACCAAATACTACAAAAGCGGTTTTGGAAAAACCTTTGTCTTAAGACATATTGACCTGGATGTGGAAGAAGGTGAGTTTATGACTGTGATGGGACCGTCTGGCGCAGGGAAAACAACGCTGCTCAATATCATCGGCATGCTGGACACTTCTTCCGAAGGTGAATACCATTTTGAAGAGCAGGCGGTTCATCGGTTGAATGAAAGGAGACGAACCGAACTTCACCAGCAGAATATTGGTTTTGTATTCCAGAGTTATCATTTGATCGATAATTTAACCGTTTATGAAAATCTCGAAACACCACTGCTGTACAAAAAGGTCAAAACATCGGAGCGTAAGGGCATGGTGGCTGATATCCTGGATCGATTTCGGATCGTTGCCAAAAAGGACCTTTTCCCTGACCAACTGTCCGGTGGACAGCAGCAGTTGGTGGGTGTGGCTCGGGCCATTATCATGAAGCCAAGGCTGATCCTGGCGGACGAACCCACTGGCAACCTCAATTCTCAGCAGGGTAAAGAGATCATGGAACTGCTGAAAAAATTAAACGAAGAGGGAACCACTATCATCCAGGTCACCCATTCAGAAGAAAAGGCAGCCTACGGCAGCCGCATCATTCACCTGCTGGACGGCTGGCTAGAAAAGGAGGAATAAGCGCATCGTTTCCCGGTTGGAGCACTTAAAAAAGAGGGCATATCGCATTGAGTCCTTTATACGCTATACCCTCTGCTCTGTGCGCTTTGCTATTACCAGGGGATTATCATGTTTAAAAATTATTTGAAAATCGCGCTCAGAAACATTAAAAGGCAAAAAGTGTATTCTTTTATCAACATTGTCGGCCTTACCGTTGGTATGGCTTGCTGCATCCTGATCTTTTTGTGGGTCCAGGATGAATTGAGCTACGATAAATTTCACAAAAATGTGAATGATATCTATAGAGTTGTTTATGAAGCCTACAGTACGGGACAGGTGGTTAATAGCTGGAGAACTCCTCCACCTCTTGCCCCGATGATGAAAGACACATTTCCTGAAATAGAAGATTCAGTAAGATTTCATAGACAAGAAAGCAACCTTGTCAAGCATGAGCAGCAGAGCCACCGGCAAACAGCGGGCTTTGCCGATGCGTCTGTTTTTAAAATTTTTACCTTCAACTTTGTGAAAGGAAACCCGGAATCTGCACTTAAAAATCCATACTCGGCTGTTATCACCGAAGCCATGGCTAAAAAATATTTCGGTTCCCAGGACCCCCTGGGAAAAAGATTAACGATTGAAAACCAGTTTGATCTCAATATAACCGGGGTGATAAAGAAAATGCCCCATAACACCTTGTTACAAGTCGATTTTCTCACTCCATTTGAAACCATTAAGGAATTTATTGGTGAGGAGAACTTGCAGCACTGGGGATATTGCGGCTATTACACTTTCTTACTTATGAAAAAAGGTACAAATATTAATGAATTTAACAAAAAAATTGCCTCCTTCTTAAACAAAAATAATCCAAAATTAAAAGTACAACTCTATCTCCAGCCCATGACCCGAATTCATCTCTATTCACTGGGCGGGGGGGGAGCGATTGTATATGTAACCATCTTTTCCCTGGTTGCTTTATCCGTACTTTTGATTGCCTGCATCAATTTTATGAATCTTTCCACCGCCCGTTCCACAAAAAGGGCGAAAGAAATTGGACTCAGAAAAGTAGTGGGAGCTAAGCGAGTGCAGATAATCTGGCAATTCTTCGGGGAATCCATTATATTGGCAATTGCTGCACTACTTTTTTCATTATTACTGGTGGAATTGTTGCTCCCGGTATTCAGAACGTTATCTGGAAAACCGTTAACCTTAACCGGAAACATTTCCGGCAGTTTCAATTTTCTCCTGGGATTAGCAGGTATTGCGCTTTTTACTGGTATTATCTCCGGCAGTTACCCGGCATTGTACCTTTCATCTTTTCAACCGGTACAGGTATTAAAAAGGAAGGTTAAATCCGGTTCCTCTCTTTTCAGAAAAGGGCTGGTGGTGGTTCAATATGCTCTCTCAATCATCTTGGTTATCGGCACCACCGTTATATATAACCAACTTGAATACATGAAAAACAGGAACACGGGTTTTAACCGAAACAATTTGGTTTGCATACGGATGAACAGAGACCTCACCGACAAATATAACTCGTTTCGAAATGAATTGATGAGAAATCCTGATGTTTTGAATGTGACTTCAACCTCGGTCCTGGTGGGTACCGGGACAAATTTATCGGGGATAAAGGCAGAATGGCAAGGTAAGAACCCGGAGAAAAAAATTGGTTTTCATGTTATTTCAGTGGATTATGATTTCTTTGAGACCTTTAGTATGGAGATAGCTCTGGGGAGGAGTTTTTCACGGGAATACCCCTCTGATGATGAAAAAATTATCCTGAATGAAGAGGCGGTCCGGCAAATGGAGATAGAATCCCCGGTGGGAAAAAGGTTTACAGTATTCGACCACACCGGTGAAATCGTTGGAGTGGTTCGGGATTTTAACCTGGAATCGCTGCATAAGAAAGTGGAACCGATGATTCTTATATTCCTGGATGATTGGAATTCTCGCATTATTGCCCGGGTAAATCCTGGAAACCTGTCCAGCACTATTGCGTATTTAGAAAATACAGCGAAAACATTTGCCCCGGATTTTCCCTTTGAATATACTTTCCTTGATGACGAATTTGACCGGTTATACCGATCTGAGCAGCGGTTAGGTACACTTTTCAATATTTTTTCTATCCTGGCGATTTTTATTGCTTCCCTGGGATTGTTCGGCTTGTCTTCCTTCACTGCTGAACAGCGTACCAAAGAGATTGGTATTCGTAAGACATTTGGGGCCAGTTGGTCGAAAATTGTGATCTTATTTTCAAAAGAGTTTGCCAAATGGATCCTTTTGGCCAACATCATTGCCTGGCCAGCGGCTTATATAGGAATAGATAAATGGCTTCAGAATTTTGCATTTCGTATAGATATTGGAATCGGCTCCTATATCCTATCCGGCATGCTGGTACTGGTTATTGCTCTACTTACGGTCAGCTTCCATTCTATTAAGGCAGCTATTGCCAATCCTGTGGAAGCACTCAGGTATGAGTGAATGGCATGGAGTTAAAAACAAAAGCAGCTTAAAATGGTAAAATTAAGGTTTGAAGATTTGGAAAAAAGGTGCCGGGCCAGAAAAATTATCTATTGTAATTGAGATTTGGAGTCTGGAGTGAAGACAAAAAAAAACAAAAAAGGGAGTTTTTTGTTGAAATAAAAGAGAATAAATAATAAAATATTAATATGAAAATAAATAACGGAGTAAAATGATGAAAGCAGATGGACAATTAATCCTCAATAAATACATTTCACTCCCAGAGAACTTGCAGCAAGAAGTAGCGGATTTTATCGATTTTTTAACAACCAGGTACCAACAACCAAAGCAAACAAAAGGAGAAAAAAAGGATAAAGCGATTAATAAAAAAGGAAAAAAGAGAAAATCCAATTTTGGTAGTGCCAGGGGTTTGATTATTATAAAGAATGATTTTGACGAACCACTTGAGGATTTTAAAGAGTACATGTAATGAAATACCTTATTGACACTCATGTGTTTATCTGGTATGCGGTAGGTGATGAAAGGTTAAGTACCAGGGCAAAGGATTTGATAGAGTCTCACCATGTCAATTTAATAAGTATGGCAAGCATCTGGGAAATGGCATAAAATTTTGGACATTTTGAAGGGCAGACAGTGCCAGCCCCCTACCATCCTGGGCTGTGCTGGAACTGTAGGGAACTGGGACCGCCTGTTCCCTGATTCAAGAGGATTGATTGGTCCATCCTCAATGTCCGTTTTTCCGTCATTTTTTAGATTCTCTTTATTCCCTTTAAAGTTCCCTCTTACCTCTTACCCCTTACCTCTTATCTTTCCTCTCTTCTCCAACGCCTCCGCGATTTTGTAAACGATAAAATAACCGTTTTGAATGCGCTCCTCCTCTGTCATCCCCCGTTTCAGCATCTCGTACTCCGGGATACCGTCGTAAAAATGGAGGTCTTCCGATTGATAGAGATGTTTAAATTCAGATACATCCAGCGCATACGCTTTGGCTTTTTGAAGGTGCTCTTGTGCGGTGAAACCCAACAATTTTTCGCCTTTCTTTTTATCTTCCAACAGCACCTCTCCGCAGAAGAGATGAAGGTCTGCCAATTTCAGGCGGTACCCGGAACGAAGGGAGATGTCCATGGCCTCTTTAAGAATGGTTTCCACCTCTCTTTTTTTTGCCCGTTCCAACCGTGCCTGGGCCAGCAATATGTCAGGTTCGAATTCAACCATGTTTGTTTTGCGGCATCGGCGGAGCGCTTCATCGATGCAGCGTTCAGCCATGTCCAATTCGCTGCCTTTTTTAAAATGGAGGGTTTCCACCTCCTTTTGAAAGGGCTCGTCATAAAAATGAATGTCTATGCCCAGGGATTCGATTTTAGCTTCACAAGATGATAATGTGCATTGGATGAGCGCCTCTCCCAGAAGCCAATAGGCTTGTACAAAATGTCTAGGCAGTGGGTAATTGCTTCTAGTCCATTGTTCCGCGAATTCTAGTGCCTGTCGGGTCTGTACCAGTGCCTCAAGGCTTTGACTAATGGAATGTTTCTCTTTTCCCGGCCGTACTGCAGCCAGCCGCGCCTGAAAAAGGGCGGAGAGGGAACGATACGCAGAGTCAATACTTAAGCCTGGGGCATATTTTTCTTTTTCCCAGTAAGCGGTTGATTGTGCCAATTCCTCTGCTGCGGCCGCCGCCCTGCCCCCATAAGCCAGTACCCGACCCAGTTCCTGGTGACCAACGGCTTCCTTAAATTCGTCTTCTAAATCCCGATAAAGGGAAATGCTTTTTCGCAGGTGCGCGGCGGCTGCGGCCAGTTGACCGATCGGTAACTGCACCATATGCGCCACATTTCCTATAGGAATTGCTATGTTTATCTTATCATCATTTTTTTCTGTAATTCTAATATCCTGGAAAAACAACGGCACTGCTTTAGCAGGCTGACCGGAAAGGGAGTAGGAATTGGCCAATGAATTTAATGTCCAGGCCTGATCCGATTCTTTTTCCAGGCGGGGCAATCGGTCCTCCCCATCGGGAAAGAGTTCCTTGAACAACTCAATTCTTAAATGATAGGCAGATAGTTGATAATAAGTTGGTTCACTAATTCTATCTCGAAATAGTTCGTATGCCTCATCAAACTTTCCTGCCTTTACCAGGTGGTGATAGAGCTCAATCACAGGAGCCAGGTCATCAAGGGTAACGACCTTTTCCACTTTGGGAAGGGCCTGGAAGTACTGAACCGCCAGGGTGTGAACCTCTGACCTTTTGGTTAAACCATTGTACAAAAAGGCACGCATAATGGGGTGAAAGTCGAAACGGTCCTTTTCTTCATCGTAAAATAAAAATCCCAGGTTCCGAAGCTCCAGTAGCACTTGCCAGAGCCGGTCTATATTCATGCCCGGGAACAATGCTTTAGCAGAATCGAATGTAAACGCACTCCTGAAAACAGAAACATTAGAGGCTACCTTTTGTTCTTCTTTTGACAGGAGCTTTTTACTTTGTGTTAAAATTTTATGGGGTTCTTTCCTGTCGATGAGATTGAGACGAAAGGCGTCTTTTATATCCTTTGCCCGGCTGCGCTTGATAGAGGTGGTCAAGAGTTTTAACATGTAGGGGTGGTAATCGTATACGGCTCCTGCCTGTACCAATTCCGCCCGCGTTCCCTTAACACCTTCGCTTCGGAAAAAAGAGACCGCGTCCCCTTCCGATAATCCCGTTAGAAAAACATGTTTCACACCGGCCAATCCTTCCAGGGGAGCGGGCATCAAGCGGGTGGTGATAAGTGTTTTGGTTTTACATGAAGGCAGGCTTTTTAAAAACCGAGCTGCCAACGGGTGCACCGGTTCCCGCAGCCGTTGGTCCCATTGGCTTTCCGCTTCTTTATCCGTCCCATCTTCGAACTTTTTTTCCTGGATAAACATGGCTTCCATGCCCGCATAACCCCGCAGCGCCCGTTCCAGCCCGTCCAGCACCAGCAAAAAACGGCGGTGCTGCAAAACCGCCAAAACTCTTGTTACATCATCGGACAACAGGCTCTTTTCCTCTTTACGAAGCACATAGCAGGCTAGGTGCCGGATAAAGCAATCAAAGGGTTCTTCGTAAAAAGACCACCAGAATATGCCCTCCACTTCAATGGAGCGGTCCATAATATCTTTGTGAAGCCAGACCCAGGAGAGCGCACTTTTGCCCATGCCTCCAATGGCTTCCATGACCAACACTGGTTCCTCCTCATTGTGGAACCAGTTGGAGAGTGTGGCCCGTTCTGCATCCCTTCCGGTGAAATGATCGGGCAGCGGGTAGGGATGCGCAATGTAAGGCGCAGGCGCAAAGGGAATCATATATTCGTCCTTTTTTTGGACAGTGGTTCCCTCTTTTTTCGCTTTTAATTTTCCCAGGGAGGTGGAAAGTTTGGTCTTAAAATCTGAAACACTGCCAAAAAAGGAAAGGGTTTCTTTCTCTCTGACAATATCTAAAAAATCTTTTAGTTCTTGCCTCTTTTCAAACTCGAAAAATTCAGGATTCCAGGGAAAATCCTCTTCAACAATAAAACAAAGGCAATCCTTTCCCAATTCTTTAGCTAGCTCATATTCCTGCTGCGTGATGGATTTGTTCTGTTCTTTGGGAATGTACCCGTACCTGTGGGCATAAATGCCGATAAAGATATTGCACTCCCTAATTTTATCATCGCACACGGTTTTGGGTTCTTTGGGAATGCTTAAAAAATGTTCCATGGCAAGAGGTGTCCATTCATAGTCCAGCACTGCATTGATTGCCGCCTGCCTGTATTCTTTCAAATCTTCATAGGTTGAAGAGATAAAAACCTTCATCATGCTCTCCTTAATTGTTAAAATAAATCATAACACAAAGAGAATAGGAATTCAAAGGTTGGTTTTGTTTCTTTTTAGAACTATAAACCGGACCTGGGCGGCATCCTGCGGATACACCTGGTCCGGATCTTTTCGGGCCATAGGATGGGCGGTGCCAAAATGGTGCCACTTTTCTTGTAGGGACACGTGTGCACGATTTATCGCGTCTGGAATTCTTACGATGAATTGTATGTGGCCCCATTAATCCCTTTCTGACAAAATTTTTTTATATTCCATTTTAACAAATGAGATGGATGCGGGAGGAATAGATTCGGACGCGATGAATCGCGTCCCTACATGAACATGTACAATCAGGCCCTATTTTATTTTCATGATTAATTCGCCATTGCTGTATACTTCTTCTTTTATTATTTTCCCCTCTTTGTCCCATGTGATCCAGGTCCCATGCCTCTGACCCGCTTTATATTCACCTTCCTCACTTTTCTTCCCATTCTCATACCAGGTGGTCCATTTACCTACACGTACACCGTTTTTATATTTCCCTTCCTCGTTTTTCTTCCCACTTTCATACCACCGAATCCACTTTCCCTCCGGCAAGTCGTCTATATAATGCCCTTCGTATCTCTTCAAACCCGTTTCATACCAGTTGATCCAGTATCCCTGTCTTTTACCCTCTTCATAAGTTTCTTCATATTGTACCTCCCCACTTTCATAACATCTTTTCCATGAGCCGTGCTTTTGACCGTTTTTGTATTGCCCTTCTTCTCTTTTTATGCCGTCCTGGAACCAAATATTCCATTCACCATGCGGTTTGTTATCTTTAAATTCGACCTCATACATTTTATTACCGTTTTTATACCACCATCTCCAGCACCCGTTTCTATTGCCCTCTTTAAACTCCCCCTCACTCCTTTTATCACCATTTTCATACCAACTGATCCACTCACCATGCCTTTGACCATCTTTATATTCTATCTCGTTCATTTTTGTCCCACTCTCAAACCAGTATATCCAGTGTCCATGTTGTTTATCCTCTTTAAATTCCCCCTCATATCTTCGCTCGCCACTCTCATACCAACCAACCCATATCCCCTGTTTTTTTCCGTCTTTCAGTTCTCCTTCAGCTTTTTGTTTCCCGTTTTTATGATACTCTGTTTTCTTTTCTGTTTTTCCATGAGTGGCAACAAAAATGACGCTTAGGAAAACAAATAAAAAAAATAATTTCTTCATAATATTTCCTCAGTTCTAAAAATTTTTTGCCTATATTTATACGTATAAATGATCCATTTCGATTATATTTTTTATAAAGGATCCTCATCTTTTTAATTGCCTAATGACAAGCTCTAAAAAGCCTCTCTGACGTGAGCGGAGCGAACCAATGACTAATGACCAATAACAAGCAAAAAAATCTCCCTTTTGAGTGGGAACGCGTCTCAACATTTTACATAAGCATTGGAGATGTCTAATGTAAAGACGCGCCCATTGCCTTTTTTAACTTTTACTTTTACCTTTACCTTACTACCTGGATTTTTGCAGATTTTAACAGACTATTTCTGTGAACTCACAATAGCATGTGATGTATTGTTCTGTTCTGGGGATACATCCGCCGCAGCTGTGGACGCCACTACCTCCCAAAACAGCTTTCATCTCGCCGCCTTCCAGGTGAGCGATGGTTTGCTTGTTTAACGACAACTTCTTGTTAAAGGCTTTGGCTTTCATGGTTACCTCCTTTTCCTATTTTCATGTTACTATAATGGTGTGGAAACGAAAATTTTTCGTTCTACCTTATAAGGTAGTTCGGTTTTTTTTTACGCTAAAGAGATATTGAAACCACGTTTAGTGATCTTTATATTTAGATATATCAGCCATCAAGCTTATACCACTTCTCCCTAATAAGCTTATCTATCCATCATTTTTAAAGATTTTCAAAATATTACATTTTCCATCTCAAATGTAGTTTTTAAGGGACAGGGAACGCCCCAGGGACGTTCCCTGAACCATTTCAGAGATTTAATTGGAATTAACGTTTCAATTGAGGTCCCGATTCAGGTTTTATTAATAGACAACAGGATGATCAATCGGTCAATGAAATAAACGTCACCCGGAAGTGGAAGTGGGGCCAGATACTTGAGTGATGCATTCGTCCGCATAGGTGCATCTTAATAATGTATACTCGCAATGAGGCGGGCAAGTGTCGGCTGTAAAAGCATCACCACCCAGGATGTTCGCCATCGAAACCTTTTCGAGGTTAACAATCGTTTTTTTGTTCAAACCCAACTTTTTTTTGAAATTTTTTTTCATTTTATCCTCCTAAATTTTTTAAAGTCCTTCGATCATTTAACGTTCTGATATTTGACTCGTTAAACGATCTGTTTATATTTTACTGGAATAAAAAGGAGGGCGAAATAACAGATGTTCCAAAAATTATAAGTTATGTTCCAGCCCGATTTTGACTATATAACAAATGTTCCAAAAATGATTACATATGTTCCAATGTACATTTTTAAGGAAAAATTATACAAAAGGAAAGAATATTGCTGGACATTTTTTGAAAAAATGGAATGATAAAAATAGGGGAATATAAGATATCGGTTATTGAAAAAACGAAAAAAAAGGCCACTCATTCATCATTCAATGGTTTATTGACCCATGGGTCTCAGATGCGTGAAGAGTGGAAGGCAATTGATGAAATTTTTCTTTAAAACATTTGGTAAAATACGCCGTGTTGGAGAAACCCACTGCAAAGGCCACTTCAGTGACATTCCCAAAGTGGGCTTTCAGTAATTGTGCCGCCCGCTGGAGACGGTACGAGCGAATAAATTGCGTCGGCGGTTCACCGGTTAAGGCCAGGATTTTCCGGTACAGCGACGTCCGACCCATGTAAAGCTTCTTGCATAATTGCTCCACATTAAACTCCGGGTCTGTTAGATTCGTTTCGAGAATATTTTGCAACTCCTTATAAAAGGTTTCATCCATAGAGGATACGGATATTTCTGTCGGCTGCAGGGCCATTTGTCTTTTTCTTTCCAGTTGTATTTGACAGCGCAAGTCGATCAGGTTCTTTATCCGGGCGGCCAGTATTTTGGTGTTGAAGGGTTTGGTAATATAGTCGTCCGCACCAATCTCCAGACCCTGGATAACACTTTCCTCAGATGCCTTTGCCGTTAGAAGGATAATAGGGATATGACTGGTGGTGATATCTCTTTTTAATACATTACATAGTTCATATCCATTGGCTTCAGGCATTATGATATCACTGATAATAAGGTCCGGGATGATTTCTCTGGCTTTCTGAATCCCTTCTTTACCGTTTGCAGCGTCTATGACCTGGTAAAGCGGCTCGAGCGAAGATCCAATATAGTTCCGCATATCGATACTGTCTTCAACAACAAGAATGATGTTTTTCCCATGGATTTCAGATTCTATCTCTATGTCAATGCCTGTTGCTTCTTCGGCAACTGCATCAGGTTCATCATTCTCCACTTTTTCGACTGCCTCTTCCTCTTTTTTAATTGTATCAATGGGCAGGCTCGGGAATTCATAGAGCTCTTTATCCTTCTCAATGGATAATGGAGGGGTTTTGGTTTCAGGTATAGGTGTGTCAACAATTTCCCCGGGGTTGAGGTGTCCCTTTCCCATGGGAAGCCGAACAATAAATTCTGTTCCACTGGTTTTTCCTTGTTTGCCGGTGCTGCATCGAACATGGATTTCACCATGATGGAGGGATACCAGCTCTTTGGTTAAGGCAAGACCAATGCCTGAACCCTTTTGTTGGTGCTCATACGAACCACTGGCCTGGTAAAAGCGTTCAAAAATGTGTTCCAATTGACTTTCCAGGATCCCAATACCAGTGTCGCAGACCGATATGTCCAATGAACCACGCGGGAAATTCGTCTCTTCTGTCAGATTTTTTTTCACTAAGACTGTAATTTTTCCTTCTGGAGGGGTAAACTTTACCGCATTGGATAGAAGGTTAAAAATGACTCTTTCCAATTTTTCTGAGTCGAAATAAAGCAAAATATCGTCTGCTTCTGCCTGAAATGTTAATTCCAGTTTCTGTTGGATTGCCAGTGATTCAAAGGAAGCCACAATGCTTTTTAAAAAAGGAACGATATTCTGAAAAGATGCCTTTAGTGTCATTTTCCCGCTGTCGAATCTGGCAAGTTCCAGTAACTGGTTGACCAGCTTGAGTAATCGTTTTGAATTGCGGAGCATCAAATCGGCTTGTTGTTTAAGATCTTTATCTTTGGAGTCTGAAAGGATTTGTTCTAAGGGCCCCATAATCAGTGTTAGGGGTGTTCGGAATTCATGGGAGATATTTGCAAAAAAACGGGACTTTACCTTATCCATCTCTTTCAGTTGCTCGGATTGATCTTTTAGCTGGAGTGTTTGCGTTTCCAATTGTTGGTTTTTGTCTCCGATCTCCTTTGTTCGTTCTTTAATGATTTGTTCAAGATGTTTTTTTTCTTGTTCCAGTTTCCTTGAACGCCATTTGACAGCAAGGTAGATTACCAGGAAAAACCCAAGGGCATAACATAGAAAGGCCCACCACGTCCTGTACCAGGGAGGAAGGACCTTAAATTGAAACACATCTTCGCTGCTGAGGTGTCCATAAATATTTCTTGCCCGTACCCGGAACGTGTAAAATCCGGGACCCAGGTCCGGGTAATCCACATGGGTTTCGGAAACCCAGGTAGACCAATCCGTATCATAACCTTCCAGGAAACATTGATACGTTGTCCGTGATTCATCCTCGAAAAAAGGGGCAGCAAATGCGATATGGAGGTTTCTATGCTTATATTTAAGAGTCAGAAAAGAAGGTTTGGTTTTTTTTGTATGATTTGGTTTATGACCTTCAAAAAAGGAGGTTTTTTTGTTGATCAACTCTATTTTTCGAATAATTGCCTGGAATTCACAATGGTAATTCTTTTTAATCCTGGGGTCGTAGTGAATAAGGCCTTCAGGGCCGCCGAACCAGACGGTATTGTCATCAGGGTCCGGAAAAATGATGCCATTTTGGTCAAAGGGGATGCGGCGAAAAGGGGTAGAATTGAGAAAAAAAGAACCATCGGATTGCAGAGTGGCCTGAATATAATAACCAAGGGATTTAAACCAAATATTTTTTTTTTGGTCTTCCACAATAGGGTAAGCTCTTCTACCTTCGCCTGCGAATTGGTCTCCCAGGGTTCTGTCAGGAATAAATCTGTTATTGGCTTGATCAAAGCGAAATATTCCATTAGAGGTGGCAAACATCGCATGCCCGGCAGCAAAAAAGACAAATACCGATTCGCTGGGAAGTCCATGGGATGTGTCATACCAGGTAACAACAGGATGATGGATGTCCGGGGAAAAATCAACTTTTATCACTCCTTTCAATACTGTACCCAGCCATAAATTTCCTTTTGGGTCTTCAACGATGGTTCTTATATTTGCGTTGGTATTCTCGATTTTTTTTTCTTCCATCAATTGGAATTGACCGTTTTTTCTGTTTATATACAAAGAAACCAATCCCTGAACCGTTCCCACCCAAATGCGGTTGTTATCCCTTTGAGATTGATATAAAGCTAAAGTAGGCGACTCAGTAATTTTCCGTTTGGTATTATGTTGTTCATGTTGTATCAGGAAAATTCCCCTGGTTGTTCCAGCCAAAATAGAGTCTTCAAGTGGAAGTATGGATAAGCAGGGAAAAACGATATCGGAGACCAGTTGAAATCCTTTGGATGACAGGGAAGAAAGAAAATATAGTCCACTGATCGTTCCTACATATAAATCACCGCGGTGCTTTGTTATTGACAGCACACTCCCTGGTAAATTGAGTCGTTCATCATAGATCTCAAAAGGGGACGAATATTCCAGCCTGGTAATCCCCTTACCCAGGGCCAGCCACAGATTGCCGTAGGAATCCTCAAAAATATGGTTGACACGATTGTCTTGCAGGCCGGAGTTTTTGCAGAAAATATATTTGAGGTCACCATGAGAATCGATTATAACAATGCCTCCCAGTACTGAAGCCAATGCAAATTCACCAGGGCAAGACCTCAGTCGAATTCCATTGCATAGATGGTTCTTTCTCAAGTATTCATCTGCTCTTGTGTGAAACCGCACAGCTTTAGCTCCGTCATACAGGTAAAACCCATCCCATTGAGTTCCGATTAGAATGCTTTTGCCGTCAAGATCATAGGGGATCATTATTTCAATCTCTTTTCCGGCAAAGATTTTTCCTTCAGGCACCGGATTTAAAGCCCCTTTGATCAGCTGCATAAGACCGAATTTGTCATCATAGATAAAAAGTTTATCGCCACAGCCAAAGGCATGATCGAACGAGTGCCGGGGCTTCCATATATTCATTTTATTTTCTTTTTTATCCCACTGGAACAAAAACTTGTGGCTGTTGAAATAGATCTTGTTTTTTATACACAATGTCGGGTAAAAATACAACCCCCCCTTTTGATTGTTACTGAGTTGATCCGATAGGGACACATATTGCAGTTTTCCTTTATAATCCGGGGATAAAAAACCAATATGACCTCTCCCGCCAAGGTAAATCTTGTCGTCGTCATCAATGGCCATAGAGAAGACTAATTGGGTGGGCAGCTGTGTAACCTGCCATGAAGTCCCGTCAAATGCGAGAACACCAGAAGAGTTGGCAACATAAATGACCCCCCGGGAGTCCTGGGCTATCATTAAGTTTATAGGATAATAGTTATATTCCCTGTAAGAATAGTTCTTGAAATATTTGAAACCGGTATTCTCGCTGTATAGGTATACCTTTTGAGCTGGGAAGAAAAACAATCCCCCAAAAAAGAGAATGATAAGCTTATAAAAAGATTTACCCAATTTATTTTTCATCATCATTTTCGTCCAATTTTTCTCAGCAAAAATTTTTTTCACAAATAACAAACAACAGTAAACAGTGGCTTTTCCAGCTGATTCATTTTACGTAATTATGATTTAAATGGTTTATTATATTTCAGAATCCATCATTTTTAACAATTTGGTACTCAAGATATTGTTGAAATATTTTCGTATTTCGTTTAAAATTCTGTTCTGATTATGACAGGAGGAATAAAATGAGTTTACTGCCCTCGGGTTATATAATTTTAGCAATTGTCGGGCTATCGATTGTGCTGGTCTGGGCAATGGTAAAAATGGCCGGGCAAATCGTAAGGAGACAACCGCCAAAAATGAAATATTCCATCCCCTTTTTCCTTTCACTGGTAATTGCGATAGGGATCATTAAGGTCCAGCGTGATCTTATCTCTATTGCCATTGCATTGGTTTCAATAGGGGTGAGTTTATTGATCTTTGCAATTGTAAAGTTAGTTAAACAGGAAAAAAACAACAGGGAGATTAAAGTAAGGCACTTTATTGCTCTTTTTATCTCATTATTGGTATTGGAGGTAATTTATTGTTTTTATCTTGCTATGAAAATAGGGCTTGGACATCGCAATATTACCCTGGAATCGGAATTTACCCTCCAGTGCCTCCTCTCCTTTATTCTTATTGTCGTGTTACCCATTGTGGGCATGTTGATTTATAAATACACCCGGTCGAAACGAAAAACCCTGGTATTTTTTTTGATATATTCCCTGGTTTTTGTTTTAAGTTCAATATATACAGCTCCAGGTACCAGTGCCGCCCTGAAGGATCAAAAAGGGAACCCGGTCACGGATGCCTATGTGTTTTATCACAGGGGTTACCATTTTCTTTTCTCAAATTGGGGAACATTACGGTTCACAAAAACAGAGAGAGACGGGCACTTTTCCATCCCCATGTTCATCAATATCTGTTTACCTTTCGAATACAGTTTTGGTTTTGAGAAACCCTTTGTAGATGATCTCCCTATTAAAATTTATGCTCCCCGGTTGAATAACTTTTGTAATATCAAAGATGTCCATACCTGGCATTTTCCAGGAGAGTCTCGGATAAGGAAAATCGAAAAAAGGGGCAATGAACCGTCGATTGTGCTGGATGATCTGAGTGATAACCCCGATCAATGCTATTTTGCATTAAACCAGGCGGTTTTTCACACATCGGTTTTGAAAGCCGGGAATTCCCTTAAAGAAAAACGCGAAATTTTATCGGCCATCAAGAAGCAATATGATTGGTTTGTATTAACGTACGGAGATGTTCCGCGTGGGTCTCAAGAAGAGATCACCTGGGGTAAGCTTCTAAAGAGAGGCAAGTATGGAAGATCCATTGACGAAGAGATAACAAGGCTTTTGAACAAATTAGCCGGTAAGCCGAAGAAACCGGCCGCTGCCCGTGAGCAGGAGCCGTTGATATCGATGACCGGGGATACTGAAACCCGGCCGATACAATCCCCGGTTTTGAAATGGAGTCTAAAACACACCAGGGCTGAAGCGATTCCATTCCATGATGTGGACAAAGACGGCATTCCTGATCTCATTATCTGCGGTTTGCTCAAACCTCCAAGGGAGTTCGGATATATTACGGTCTTTAGTGGAAAAACATTGTCCCCCATATGGGAATTTGAATCCAAGGCCTTTCAGTTTTTCCCTCCTGCCATCGACAACGGGTTACTTTATTGTATTACTAAAAATATCGGTCCAAAGTTTAGTTCTTTTACAGTGGTCAATGCACTTGATCTTTATTCAGGGCGGAAAATATGGGAATATCGGCCTGATAGCAGGGACCAAACCGAGGGGAGGCCTTTTGTCGGAGATAAATATATTTATTTTCATGGAGGCAATATTTACATTAAAACCAGCTATATTTACGCCCTGGACAAAGAAAACGGGACTTTAAAATGGGGATTTGAATTAGATATACCCCTTTCCAGGAGAGTGAATATAGGTAAAGAGAGGCTCTATTTTTCAGGTTCCGGGAAAGAAGACCCAACAGAGTCATACATTGCCTGCATCGATTTGAAAACCCGGGAAGTGTTGTGGAAGTACCACCTCCCGGAATCTCCCGTCGGTATCGGGTTAGTTTCAAGCGCTCCGATAGTGGCCGGGGACCTTCTGTTCTGGATTTCACCCGAAAATTACCTGTATGCCATAGACATCGCGGACGGTCGGCAGAAATGGAGATATAAAGCCCCGATGGGTGTCAATTCGTTTGCATTAAAAGGTAACCTGGCCTTTATTTGTTCCAAAGGAATTTATGCAATAGACATTCGCGAGGGTCGTTTGTTATGGCAGTTTGCACCCGAAATTCTTTTCTACTCCAACTTGTGTTTTGTTGGCGATGTGGGGTATGCCGGTACGGTCGATGGTCATGTGTATGCCCTCAACCTGGAGGACGGGAAAAAATTATGGCATTTTGAAATTGGTGGTTATATCACCTCCATATCGTCCATTGATTCTATTCTTGCTGTAATATCCAGTGCAAGAGATTTGTATATTTTAGGAGACCAAAGATAAATTATCTATAAACCGGACACGTTTTTGTAAGCAAATAGGCAGTGGGTTTGGTCTCATATTTTTCTTTTTTTTTGTGACCATTTATGATACTATCTAAAATCGAATTATAATTTCAGGAGCTAACAAATGAAATATAAAATTATTACAGCAATCTTGTCATTTATATTATTAACAGTTGTGCTTCCGGCTGGTAGGGATGAGGAGGGATGCACCACGGCCATTATAAACGGTGCCGCATCCGTCGATTGTGTGCCCATGCTCTGGAAAAACAGGGATACAAGTTTTTTGTCAAACAAAGTCATCTTTGTGGATGAGAAACCTTTCAGTTATTTAGGAATTGTTAATGCGCAGGAAACCTCTGGTCGACAGGTTTACGCCGGGTTGAATTCCGAAGGATTTGGCATTATGAATTCCGTTGCTTACAACCTGCCGAAGAATGAAAAAGAGATACATGATCTGGAAGGAGTGATTATGGCTGATGCATTGAGAACGTGCCGATCTGTCGATGATTTTGAACGATACATTAAAAAGAACCTCGGCGAGGCTCTCGGCAGTTGGGCCAATTACGGCGTTATTGATGCTGATGGAAATTCTGTGATCTTTGAAGTTCACAACAATGGGTATAAAAAATTCGATACAATGGCTGTTCCTGAAAAATACCTCATCAATACCAATTATGCCCGAAGCGGGGAAAAAGAAAAAGGGGAGGGATACCTCCGGTTTGAAAGGGCAAGTGCATTATTTAAAGAGATACCAGGGAAAAAAGTCTCACATCAGTATCTATTCCGAGAAATTTCGAGAGACTTCGGCCACCCTCTTCTGAAACACCCCACGTTGAAGGAATTAGAAAGGATTTCCATTAACGAACCGGTGTGGGTGTATTCCAGGGATTGTATCAACCGGCCCTCCAGCGCCGCGGTTATTATAATAAGCGGTAAAAAAGCCGGGGACAAAGATTCTATTGCTACCTTTTGGGTTTTGCTGGGAGAGCCTGTGACTTCCATTGCCGTACCGGTATGGGTAGAAGCAAAGGAGTCGCCGCTGCCGCTTTATGAAGGAGAGACAGCTCCTATTTGTGCTGAAGCGTTCCGTATTAAAAAGATCATACGTCCGAACTCGGAAGGGTCGAAAAAAAATTACATGGAGGTCACCCGGCTGGTTAATCAAGAAAAAAAGGGATTTTTGCCGCTGCTTCTAAAAACCGAAGGGGAAATTTTTAAAAAGACCGCTGAATTTCTTAAAACCAAACATAGTGCGGAGGAGTTGGCAGCTTTTCAGAGCAAGATGGCGGAAAAGGCCCTCAAAACGCTTAAAAAAGTAAAAAATTAGCCACGGATTTACATAAATAAGGGCCCACAGAATACACAGAAGACACAGAAAGGTTATTTTCATTGTCTCCTATAGATAAAAGTTTTTCGGGGGTCCAGGGGGCGCCTATCACGGGTGGGTTTTATTAACGTTTATGACATAATGCGATATTTGTGACATTGTCTCTCATAGACAAAAGTTTTTGTGGGGGTCCAGGGACCTAAAAAGAGGTAGATCAGTTGGATGGGCAGGGCTAATTGCAATCTAAGCTCATCTCTTCCTGCCCATCCGATGGCCGGACAGATCCGGACCAGCTTTGTATCCGCAGGATGCCGCCCCCGGTCCGGTTTATAGTACTAAAAGGTATCGCGCCAGCAGCGCACCACAACTTTAGTCACTTTAATTACTTTTTTCCATTTTCCAGATTGTCTATTTCTTTTCTTTTGTGAAGGATTATGATAACATCTAAATAAGGAGGTTAAACCAAATAATGAAAAAATCGATTAAAATCGGAATTGTACAATCAGGACCAGAGTACCTGGATATCCAAAAAAGTATGGATAAAGCCATCAGCCTGATTGAAGAGGCTGTGGGAAAAGGCGCAGAATTAGTCGTTTTCGGGGAAACCTGGCTCTCCGGCTACCCCGCATGGTTGGACCACTGCCCTGAGGCAGCCCTGTGGAACCATGAACCTACAAAAGAAGTCTTTGCCAACATGTACCAGAATAGTATTGTTGTACCTGGAAAAGAAACCAAAGTCTTTTGCGATTTAGCACGAACCCACCATATTGTCATCTGCATGGGTGTAAACGAAATCGTAGAAACCGGCATCGGCAACGGTACGATTTATAACTCTCTTGTTTTTTTCGATGCCAATGGAAAAATAGTAAATCATCACCGAAAGTTGATGCCCACCTTTACTGAAAAAATGGTGTACGGAATCGGGGACGCCCACGGGCTTAAAGCCTCAGAGACTCATTTGGGCAGGATTGGGGGGCTGATTTGTTGGGAACATTGGATGCCTCTTACACGACAGGCAATGCATAACAGCGGCGAGCATATCCATATTGCCGTATGGCCATGGGTGCATGAGATGCACCAAATCACCAGCCGTCATTACGCTTTCGAAGGCAGGTGCTTTGTGGTGGCTGTGGGACAAATCATGCGAGTGAAGCAGTTTCCCGGAGAATTGAAACTTCCAGAACATTTAAAAGATAAACCGGAGGAGTTGGTCCTCAAAGGAGGAAGCTGCATTGTTGCTCCTGATGGAAAATATATTTTAGAACCCCAGTTTGATAAGGAAGGTGTTTTTATTAAAGAAATTACTGATGTTGAGCAAATTTTTAAGGAACGAATGACCCTTGATACCTCCGGACATTACAGCCGGCTCGATATTTTTAATTTTAGCTTTAATAGTGAGAGAAAATAGTGACTGATGATGATGAAAGAGGAAAAAGATGCAAAATATGAAGCAATATTGATCCCAGGAGGAGGCATTAAGGATAAAAATGAAGTTCCCCTGTGGGTCCAAAGGAGACTGGATCGGGTACTTGAGATCTATCAAAGCGAACAAGGCGAATATATTATTGCTTTAAGCGCAGGCACAACACATAAACCACCCCCTTTGGACACCAATGGATTCCCAATTTTCGAGTCTGTTGTTTCGGTAAATTATTTAATAAAAAACGGTATCAATCCTCAAAAAATTTTATATGAAACATGTTCGTACGATACAATCGGGAATGCCTACTTTTCCAGGGTTATTCATGTGGAGCCTCGAGGCTTCAGGAAACTACTCATAATTACCTCATCTTTTCATATGCCGCGAACCAAATCTGTTTTTGAATGGGTTTATGGTTTGGAATCTCCTTATAGTGCTGATACATATGATTTATACTTTGAGGAGGTTCCTGATGAAGGAATGGATAAACATATTTTAAAGGCAAGGATAGAAAAGGAAAAGAAGAGCCTGAAACACCTATACCATTTAAAAAAGAAAATCAAGACCTTTCAACAGTTTCATCAATGGTTGTTTACGGAACACGGGGCTTATGCGGCCGCTGTCGAACCCGGGCGAATAAATGGCAAAATCCTTGATACGTATTAATGAAAAAAATAACCGGTCAGGCTTATGGAGGGTTGGAGTAATGGAGTATTGGTGTTCCCTATCAGGGATGATTCCCCCGCATTCCAATACTTCATCACTCCATTACTCCAGTACTCCGTGAGAATAGCATGGAATGGATTGCCTATTCGTTTTTGACAGCGCTCTTTGAATCTTTAAAGGATGTCCTGGGGAAGAAAAGCCTGGAAAAGTGCAATGAATATATCGTGGCATGGTCGCTGCGAATCTTTGCCCTCCCTTTTATACTGCCGTTATTGGTTTTTACAAAAGAGACAGTGTTGGGAAACCGGTTTTGGCCCGCACTCCTGGTAGGGGGGACGCTTAATATCGTTACCTCCATATTGTACATGAAAGCCATCAAAACATCGGACCTGTCAGTCACCGTTCCCATGGTCACGTTTACACCGCTGTTTCTTCTCTTGACCTCTCCCCTCATTGTGGGAGAATTTCCTTCATTAAAGGGGGTTTTCGGTATCCTATTGATTGTAACCGGTTCCTATCTTTTACATTTAAAGGAAAAGAAAAAGGGGTTATTGGCTCCGTTTAAAGCCATTGTAAAGGAGAAGGGACCTCGTCTGATGTTGGCGGTTGCATTTATATGGAGTATCACGTCCAATATTGATAAGGTTGGGATTCAAAACTCGTCTATTGTTCACTGGGCCATTGCCATGCATATTTTTTCTATTTTTGCCATGATACCTGTGGTGTGGGTGACCTCCCGCAGCAGCATCAGTCAGGTTTGGAAACGGCAAAAGGTTTTATTGCCCCTGGGATTTGTCGATGCATTGAAGTATATCTTCCAGATGGCGGCAATCCAATTAACCCTGGTGGCCTATGTTATCTCTATTAAACGGACCAGTGCTATATTGAGTGTTGTTTTCGGTGTTTTAATTTTTAAAGAAAAAGGATTCAGGGAACGGTTAACAGGTTCTGTTATAATGATCCTGGGGGTATTGCTTATTACCTTATAAATCCAACCCCTCGGCAGGGGGCTATTATTAAAAGTTTTTCGGGGGTCCAGGGGGCGCCCATCACGGATGGGTTTTAGTAACGTTCATGGCATATTGCGAAATTTGTGGCATTGTCTCTCATTGACAAAAGTTTTTGTGGGGGTCCAGGGGGTGGTTTTTTCAAAAAGAACCCCCTGGAAATAGTTAAGGGAACAAAAAGAGTAAGATTCGTTGGATGGGCAGGGTCAAAGGTTATTTAAGTTCTTTTCTTCCTGCCCATCCCGTAACCCGAAAAGATCCGGACCATATGCATCCGAAGGATGCCATACCCGGTCCGGTATATAGTTCTAAAGGGTAAACAAAAAAACCTTTTACCTTATTAATTGTAATTTTTTTAATATTCACAGCCTAAAAACTCAATTTTATTAATATCAAACTTAAATAAATTCATTTTTTTGAGTAATATTTTTAATATATTTAATTCCATTTTTTTTTTTGGCATTTTGTTTATGAATTCTATGATCCCTCAGGAAGTTTTACTATTAAAATTGTTCAGTATTCCACTCTGGCCAGGGTCAGGCCTTTGGAAGGAGCTGTCTGGCCGGCAGCCCGACGGTCTCTGGCTTTAAATATTGCTGGTATGTCTTTGGGTTTCAGTTTCCCCCTTCCCACGTCGATGATGGTTCCTATGATATTTCGAACCATGTACCTTAAAAAACTTTTCCCAGCGATGGTAAAGGTAATCTCTTCACCCCTTACCCGCATGGTAAATTCCGATATCTCCCTGATCCTATTTTTATCGGGGTCATCAGAGGTAAAGGAACTGAAATTTTTTTCACCGATAAAATATGGAATGCATTTTCTCATTTGCCTTAAATTCAAAGGATAGGGGATATGGTGAACGTACCGGCAGATAAACGGAGAGACGGTCTGACCGAAATATATTTTATAGACATAGACTTTCCCTTTGGCGCTGAACCTGGCATTAAAGGAACGGTCCATTACCTGGCATTCCATAATACGAATATCGTCTGGCAGCAGTGCGTTGAGGGCTTTTTGCAGGGATTCGGAAGCGATTTTTATTTTCAGGTGGAAATTGGCGGTTAGCCCGGTAGAATGGACCCCTGCATCCGTGCGGCTGCTGCCGGTTACCACCACCCGTTTTTTGGCAATGATTTGCAAAACCCGCATCAATTCGCCCTGGATGGTTTTGGTTGGGGGGGCCTGGTACTGCCATCCGCTGTAACGGGTGCCGTCGAAATGGACAATGATTTTATAATTCGTTACCAAAATTATTTAAAATAGTCGTTGATTTTTTGAATCACTTGTTCCGGTGTGGTCAGGGGGATAACACCTTCGATATCCCAGGTGTTCAGGCCGAAGACTGTTCGGTTATAGATTTTGGAATAGGCAATTTCTGACAGTGTACCGTAGCTGCCGTCGATTGCCACCAGGATATCGGAATTAAGAACCACCATTGGATTTCGCATATAGCCCAGGCCTGTGGGGATAACGATATCTGAAAATGGGTTGGCATCTTCCCGTGATTTTCCCGGGATAACGGCAATAACGAATCCGCCAGCGGATTTTGCCCCCCTGGCAGAGGCTTCCATTACTCCTTTCATACCACCATTCACAAGGATATACCCGTTTTGGGCGATCAGCTCGCCCATACGTTCCGCATTTTTCAGGGATTTCGCATCGGGCGCATTACCGCCGATAATTCCTATGCGCTTTTTCAAGGAAAAATCACTACCGAAATCTGGCATAAATCGTTTTAAATTGCTTTCTCAACTCTACCGGAGCGGATACAGGAGGTACAGACTCTCATTTTTTTTGTACCTCCATCGACTTTCACCTTTATTTTTTGTAAATTGGGTAACCATCTTCTATGGGTTAATTTATGAGAATGGCTAACATTATGGCCTGTCATCGGCTTTTTTCCACAAATGTCACATACTTTAGACACCTTCAATTCCTCCTGTCAAAAATGAAACTCTATTCTACTAAATTTTTCCGCTAAAATCAATGTTTAAAAATAAAAAGTGCCTAAACCAGACAAGTCGGCACCAAGACGGGCTTGTCTGGAAATTACAAATTACAAATCCCAAATCCCAAACAAATTACAAATTCCAATGACACAAATTACAAACAACTCTGACGGTCTTTTAAGTTCAGGTTTGTGATTTGTAATTTGTGGTTTGTAATTTGCTTGTAATTTGTATTTGTTGTTTGTAATTTCATTTTATGCCATTTCCTGGCAAGATTTTACTTAGAAGGTACTATCTCACTGTAGGCATTTAATTGGGAGAGGAGAAGGAGATGTAGCCCGTAGGAGAATCGAACTCCTCTTACAGGGTTGAAAACCCTGTGTCCTAACCGATAGACGAACGGGCCACATATGAGACGTGCTGGACTCGAACCAGCGACTCCCGCCTTAAAAGGGCGGTGCTCTACCACCTGAGCTAACGTCCCCTTATTACCATTTTAGGCTTGAGGCTTATGGTCTATAATTTATCATAGTTTTTGAAATCTGTCAATACTGAAAATGGCAATTATTCAGTTTTAGAAAAACGTGTCATGCTGGTATGCGTTCATGTTTCACTCGCCCGCCCGGTGTCCTCAGGAACAGGCGCCACCTCCCTGAGGCTCGTTCAATCATGAACCCATGATAGTTTTTCATTCCTGGAAACTGGATGGTTACTGAAAATGAAAATGCGAAAAGAAAAAAAACGAAGGACAATAGTTCTGCGACAAAAAGTTTTTAAAAAAGTCTATTTTATGGTATAGTGGTATAATTGGTTTGATGAAAAAATTTATTTATAATTATATGGAGGTAAAAAATGTTACTTCACCAGGAGTTTGTCAAAACTGCCAAAAAGAAAGCCAAAAAACTTGCAATTATCGATCGTACAAGGGAAAGTAGGATTCCTTATTCCAGGGCCCTAATCGCGACGTTAATTCTAGCAAACAAATTTAAAAGTTATAAGGATGGATTTTTAGGTGTCATGATTCCCAATTCAGCTGGTTCCATGTTGACCATACTGGGCGTCATAATGGCCGGGAAAGTACCTGTAATGATCAATTATTCCACCGGAGCCGCTAACAATTGCGAATATGCCCAAAAGAAATGCGGATTTAAAACCATTATTACCTCACGGGCACTGCTGGAAAAAATTGGGTGCCGCCTGGTGCCAGGAATGGTTTTTATCGAAGATGTGATGGAAAAGATTACTACCAAAGATAAGCTGCAGGCGGCAGTAAAATCCAAATTACCGGTGGGACTTTTATTAAAAACCATTTATCAAGGGGAAGTGGATGATACCCTGGTTATACTCTTTACCAGCGGCAGTGAAAAGGACCCCAAAGCCGTGCAGTTGACCCACAGGAACCTGGGCTCCAATATTAAGGATATTTTTATCGTTTTAAGTATCAGGGAAGATGATATCATGTTGGCCAATTTACCCTTATTCCATATCTTTGGTCATAATGTTAATTTCTGGCTTCCCATGGTGTGGGGGATGACGACAGTCACCTATGCCAACCCACTGGAATATCAGAAGATTGTTGACATTATAAGGGAAGAGAAAGTGACCTTGATGATTGGTACACCGGTATTTTTTATGGGTTATTTAAGAAAGTCAAAACCAGGGGATTTTGCCTCTGTCAGACTCGCTGTAGCAGGTGCTGATAAAACACCTGACTCTTTGCGGGAAGGATACATGAAAAAACATGGTATCACTGTCTATGAAGGGTATGGATGTACAGAAACCAGCCCGGTGGTCTCCCTGAATATAGGTGAAAACAATCGACCCGGGAGTATCGGGAAAGTGTTCCCCAGTGTGAAGGTAAAGATCGCTGATATTAATACCGGTGAAGAGCTGCCCCCAGGGAAAGAAGGGAAGATTATGGTCAAGGGTGAACTGGTAATGAAGGGATATTTTGATGATCTGGAAGAAACCTCCCTCAGGATAAAGGACGGTTGGTATGACACGGGTGATATGGGAATGTTTGATGAGGATGGCTTTTTATGGCACAAGGGTCGGTTAAAACGGTTTGTGAAAATCGGAGGCGAAATGATTTCTATGGTTAGAGTGGAAAGTGTACTGACCGATCTATTGCCAGATGATGTAGACTGCTGTGTAGTAGAAGTACCGGATTTCGTAAAAGGTGCTAAGGTTGTGGCCACTATCACTAAAGAGGTTGACCAGAAGAAAATTTTAAATCAAATGTCAAAAGAATTATCCAATATTGAGCTTCCAAAGCAATTTCTTGTGATTCCTGACCTACCCAAAATGGGAAGTGGAAAAGTGGATTTCCGTAGGGTCACTGAAATAGTTAAGAACAAACTGGCAAAGGAGAGTAATAAATAGGTTTTTTGGAATTTTCTATTATGGTACATCATGATTCCCCCTTACCGCTCTACCCCTCTACCTCTACCTCTTGCATCCGCCGCACATTTACGATAAAATACATCTTTTTAAAGTATACCAAAAGGAGTAATAAATGTCCGAACCCGATGCAGTAGAAATAAAAGAAGTATCATTTTTCAAGGATTTGATACACAGACGTGTTCCCCAGATCATTGGGGTCTATATAGCGGCAAGTTGGGGGATTGTTCAATTTCTAGATTGGATCGTCAACCGCTATTTACTTTCCCCCCACCTGGTGGATTTGGCATTGGTAATCCTGATGTCATTAATACCCTCGACCCTTATCGTCGCTTATTTTCACGGCAAACCGGGACGGGATAAATGGAAAAAGCCTGAGAAAATCGGGATACCGGCTAACATAGTTATAACAGCCTTTCTCATCTTTTTTATTTTCGGTGATAAGGATTTAAGTAAAGTTTCTCAAAAAGTCTATTTAGAAGATGAAACCGGGAAAAAAATTGAACGAACAATACCCAAAACCCAGTTCCGGAAGAAAATCGTGCTTTTCTATTTTAAAAATGAAACCGGTGACACCTCTTTGGACTGGCTTCAATATGGTATTACCCATATGCTTGAATTTGATTTAATACAGGACCTGTTTATAGAAACGTTAACGCCGAGTACAATGGGACTTGAAAGAGCCGATTTTTATATTTACAATAAAATAAAAGAGGCTGGTTATAAAGATGGTATTGGTCTACCCTTATTATTAAAAAAGAAAATTGCCAAAGAAGTACACGTGGATTATTTTTTGTCTGGCAAAATATCTAAGAACAAAGAAGAATTGATTCTGGATACCTCTCTGTATGACACAAAAAATGCCAAACTGGCAGCTAAAAATACAATTGGAGGAAAAGAGATTTTTACATTAATAGATGATATGTCAGTTAAGTTAAAACATGACCTGGAAATACCGAACGGTCATATCCAGGAAGTGAATGACCTGCCGGTAGCTGAGATTTACACAAATTCATTATCTGCCGCCCGCTTATGCACCCTTGGAGAGAATGCAATTGTTTTAGAAAAAAATTGGACAAAAGCACAGGATTATTTTGAACAATCCATTCGTAAGGACCCAACCTTTGCAGCGGCACTCAGGGCATTGAACGTGGTCTACCTATTTACAAATCAAACCCAAAAATGGGTCGAATCCTATCAACCCCTGATGCAGCACATTTATAAATTGCCGGAAAGATTGCAGTTTTATATAAAACTCGGTTACTACCAATCAAAGCAGGACCCGGACAAGGCAATGGCTGTTTTAAGAATGATTATAAAACTATTTCCGGAAGATTTAACGGCACATTCAATAATGGCCCTTTTTTTAAATTTAAGGAACCGGTGGGACGAAGCCATTAAAACCTACGAACGAATGTTGGAGATCGATCCGCAGCGGTATGAAATCTTTCAAAATATCGGTGCCCAATATGAAGCAAAAGGTGATTTTATCCAGGCATTGAACTACTACAAAAAATTTGCTGAACATTTTCCAAAAAACCCGGAATCATTTCATTTAATCGGTGGATTGAATGAAAAGATGGGGAACCATGAAAAAGCAAAGGATTACTACGAAAAAGCATTGATCCTCAAACCGGATGATATCCCGGTTTTGACCACATTGGCAAATATTGAAATGGACCTGGGAAATTTCGATAAAGCGTCCAAACAGCTCCAGGAAGCGCTGCAATTGTGTAAAACATCAGAAGACAAACGGAAAGTATACAGCAATTTAGCATCCTTTTTTAGAAGAAAGGGTCAAATGAAAAAAACCCTGGAATACGTAAAACTCAGGAATAAGGCTTTGGAGGAGTATTCGGCACCCCTGTTTGTTCTAAATGCTAAGATTGCTTCTGTGGCTGACTACGTAAATGCCGGTCAAGCAGAAGAAGCATTCCGGAGCCTTGCTTCCCTGGAATCAACATTATCCCCTCCTTTAAATAAACTTATCTCCATTGGGTATTTACTCCTCTATCTTGAATTGGAGAAACCCGGTGAAGTCGAACGGAGATTAGCAGCGGTGCAGGATTTAATAAATATGTTTGGTAATGAGCAACTGCTCTTTCTTCTCCATTATGCCCGGGGAGAAATTCACAGGAAGAGGGGAGAATATGCAGAGGCGATTAAAAGCTACGAGGCGTCATTAAAAATAGTTACGACAGAGACGGATGTTCTAGAACGAATCGGCCGATGCTACCGACACTTAAAACAATATGAGAAAGCCGAAACATCTATTCAAAAAACCTTAAAAATACATCCTTTCAATCCCAGATCAAATTATGAAATGGCATTGGTTTACCTGGAAAAGGGAGATAAAGAAAAGGCGTTGCGACATTTGAAGATCGCGTCGGAAGTATGGAAAGATGCGGACCCGGACTATAAGCCTGCACAATTGGCAAGAGAAAGGCTTCGCCTACTTTAAGCCCTCGGGCAGGGGCGCGCCCCCTTTTTTACTGCCCGTACGATTTGAAAGAGAACCTGTTTTACTTCTTCTCTTTCAGTTCGTTAAGGTAGTCTTCAATGTCCTTTGCTCTTTCCCGAAGCTCCTCTGCATGTTCTTCAAGCAGTTGGATCTTTTTTTTCTTGCTCAGGAAATGAGGGCCTGGACCGCAACCAGGGAAATGACGGTTACTGTGGTGAAACCCACAATTTCCAAAGGCATGATGCCTTTCAGTTTGACAACACATGTTAAACCTCCTTCTATTTTTTGTTTTTTATTTTAGTTAGTTACTATATGCAAATATACTAATGTCAATATTGAAAAAAATTTATTTTAATACCACAAAATTCTCGCCAAAGGTCTCCAGGAGCCGGGTCTTGTATTGCGTCAACAGGTCATGGTTTAAAGAATAGTGAATATGGTAGCCCTTGCGGTCTCCAATAACCAGGCCCACCTGTCTCAAGATGCGGAGGTGCTGTGAAACCGCGGATTGAGTGACATTCAACCGTTGAGTTAAAGCATTCACGCATAAAAATTTATTATCAGTCAGCAGTTTTATCAATCTCAGCCGCGTGGGATCTGACAAAGCCTTAAATATTTCAGCCAATTCTTCAATTTTATCCATTATATAGAACCTAAAATATTAGTAAACACTAATATACTAATATATTTATTCGTATTTGTCAACAAAAAAATAAAATAAAATTATCCCCTATCAATTTTTGCTATTTTTGCCAGTTGATTTACAAAATTTATTGAAATTGAAAGATAAAATGGTCAGGGATTTGAAAAGAGTTGAATTTCCTGTTCATTTAAAATACAAGATGGACCTAAACATTCCATTTTTCAAATCCCCGACCTTTTTTTTCTCTCTCCTGTACCCTCTCCTTATAATAGGTGGGTGACGGGGGAATTCGTCTTAAAATTCTATTTCTCGGTTCTTTTTTTTGGTCTAACCAGTACGGATATTACTTTTTCTCTTGTGAAGGTAAATTTTCTGCATTTTGAGACACTTCGAGTAATAAACCGGAAAGAATAGATACCGTCGGTTGTGGTATCTTTAAAGTAACCGGAATACTTCCCATCGCCTGGAATCTCGTCGCCATTTTCTCCTGAGTCGTTCAACGTTACAATGGCTCTGGTTTTAGGTACCTGGAGTTTCATTTTGGCCATTGCCATGTATTTCATTTGCAGCGGTGTCATCTTGATATCTTTTTCAATCGGTTTAACTGGCTCAACGGCTTTTACTTGAGTATCAGCCACAAACTGTCCAAAGGCGACCGCAGGTTTGGTGACCTCCACGCGGACTTCTGCATTCAATAAAGGTATTTTCTTTTTCGACAAATTTGCCACCAGCAGTAATGGCTGCCCTGTTTGGTAAAGACCGCCTTTAATCTCAAAGTGGGAACGTACCTGGCCGTTTTTCTCCAAAGCCATCAAAGCATAGGGGACTTTTTGCGGGGTATCTCCTTCGCCGGTTTTCTTCGTGCAGACTGTAACGGTCCACTTCCCCGGCATTGGAGAATTCTTGGCTGAAATCTGGTAGAAGGTGTTTGTTTTCTTTACATCGGCCTTTACCGGGATACCCAGAGGATTTAGGAGCTTGAAACTGAGTGTGACATTTGGTGTATTCCAGACCACCACAAACGTCGCTCTCTCTGTTCCTCTACTTACCGGAACCCTATGACATTTTGTTCTTCCCATGGCGATTTCATATACAGGGTCAACACTGAATTCCAGCCCTTGTGTTTCGGCAAGAACCTGGAGAAAGAACTTCTCCAGTTCGAAACTATCCAGGTCTTTGGCAAAGGAGGCAGGATAGTGATTGAGAATGTCGGCCAGATCATTCAATTTATCCATGTCGATCTGGGTTTCATCCCCGATACCCAGTACATAACCATCCACTTGCCCGTCTGCCAGGTCTTGAATAACGGACGGATCGTCCATAAGCGTTCCACAGTTTTCCTTTCCATCGGTAAGGACGACAATAACGCGATGTTGATCTTCTGGAGGTATAGAAGCAATATCGAATCCATTACTGTCCATGGCTTTGAGTATTCCTCCACCGATGGAAGTGGCACCGTAATCAGGCATATTTAAGGGAAACGCGTCATTTATCATATCCCTCTTGGTTGTGGTGAGCATATCCAGGGTGGTGTTTGTAGAGGCTCCTGTATCATAATGTGCATCGCAATCAAAGAACACAAGTCCAACTTTCGTATTGGTAGGTGGAGAGTTGGCCAACCAGGTGTCCAGGAAAAGAACAGCTGAACTTGCTGCTTCATCATACTTTGCACCCGCCATGCTGCCGGATCGATCGAAAACAATCATGGCATGAATCGGTTTTTCGGGACAGCTCGGATCAGTAGCCGGGTCTGAGTCGTCAAAGTTGTCTGTTTCTCCGTCGGCAGGTTCATACTTCCCATTAAAATTTTGGTCTTCACAGCCATCATTATAGGTATCGCCGTCGTTATCCGGATCTTTTTCCTTCCGCACGCCATTGATATCGAAATCAGCGTCTCTTTTACTGTAAACATCTGAAGCATTGAAAACATATTCCCGGATATCATTTTTATCATGCACATCGTCATTATCGGAGTCCTTATCAAAGCGGCCGGTTAAGAAGCGGATCTGTTCGTCGAAGTCCATTACCCCGTCATTATCCGTATCTGTCCAAATGGAAGATTCATCCTCACGCGCATTGGGTGCGCTAACAGGGCCGACCCAGGTGCCTCGAGCAGCCCCTTCCCAACTGCTATATGTTTCCCAATAAGATCCACTCCAGGGATCTAAAATATGGACCCACTCCTCACTATCATCATCTATGATGTAACCATTCATGGTACGTAAGTGACCGGGTGTTCGGGTCATAATTGGCCTATCTGCATCCAACCAGGTACGCAATTGGGTAAATGTCGGGTTAGGCAAATCGTAGAAGTCAGTGGGTTCATCAAGTGCCCATTCCAAAGCATCGGTTTCCTCATCAGGATAGGACATGCCTACGCCGTGGGCTAAGTCACCTTCCGGGATCCCGTCTCCCACACTTCCTTTCTCTTCTTCTGTAAAGTATGCGATACGGTCCTGGCTAAGACTCTTACCATAATAGGAAACCATCATTGAAATGGAAGCCCGGACACAGTTCATGTCACCGTGGTCTCCATAATCAGGTTCAGCATCCGGGTGGGCGTTATCCCAATGTTTTACAGTGGTGACGTCTTCATCAGATGCGCACCCGTCCAGGCACAACAGGTTTGTATCCTTTCGCTGATACTTGTGAATTATCGCTGTTAAAATTTTTTCTGCTATCAGTCTATCCGCTCTATCTTTCATGCGTCTTATTAACAGTTTCTTGCTGACAAGCTTCATGGTGTCACTCCAGGCACTCTCTCTACCGTTTTTATCGATAATTTTGACCCTGTAGTAATAAACACCTTCCGGTAAAACTTTTTCAGGCTTATAAAATGGAGTTTTCAGGGTTTTGCTTTCGATTATCGAGGTGAAATCAGAATCTTTGGCAACCTGGAATCGATATTCTTTGACGTATTTGTTTCCAACCCATCCGACGGCGATGTCCTCGCTTCTTACCACGGCGCCGTTGGAAAGCGTAAACATCATCGGACGAGGTACAACATTTTTCTTGCCTACAGTGGTCTCCTTTTGCGAATAAATCACCCAGTCTTTTTGGTTCATGGTTTTACTGTCGGGATAAAGTCCAATGGAAAAACCCGTCCTAATAGCTGCATTGGGATCCAAATCGCCGAAGCTGGATGCAGTAGGGACAAACCATCTTGATTTCCAAATCCGGTGGCGTTCAAGGGTTAAGCTTTTTTTGGAGCCCGGGGCTCCCCATGATATAAAAATGATCAACTTGTCGGCAGCTTTGTCGCTCTTTTTGTAGATTGCGATTTGACCGGACTTGAGTCCCAGTGCTTTTTCGAACCCGGGAGGAGAATGCAGCACAGCTACTTTTTCTTTATATTCGTACAGGTTTGCCTTTTCTCCTTTGCCATCCAGTTGGAATATGATAAATCCCTTTGGGGGAACCGGAGGGAGCTTTCTGGGTAGCGAATAATGGAACGTATCGCCGATAACAATCTTAAATCCACATGCATGAACATTTTTTTCATGTGGGTTGTAAAGTTCTATCCAGGGGGAAGCTTCATCAACCGGAGATGGACAGATCTCTGTTACAATCAGAAAACCCGAATCCATCGGACATTGGCTCGAAATGTATTTTTTACAAATAATTGAGCAATTAAGCCCAAACATTAGTGTAATAGTAACAATGAGACTACATGTTACTTTTACTAAAATTGATAAATGTTTCATAGACAACCTCCTTTAGTTACTAATCGTTTTATCAAACGTTTTTAAGTTAAATCGTTTAACTTTCAAAACGTTTTTCTATAAATCCCGAAAAGATGAAAATAGGCTTTTTCTTTATCGGGCTTATTTTTATTGATTACTTCTATTAAAAACTCCGGTTGTCAGAGTCTAGGGTGGCACCCCATTATAAAACATCTTCCTTTCCTCCCCTCTTTTATATGCCTTTAGCGGAAATTATTTAGGCCAACATTTTAAAACTCTTTATTCCCTCCCGTCGTCACCGACTGTTATATTTTCCTTCTTGTTATCTTTTTTCGTGTATCCGTTTGGCCTTGTCATTTTCAGTTGCCACGTCGGCGGACCCGGGGGAATTTTTAACAAGGTTCGTTTCGCGTCACTGGAATGGGTGAGGGTTAGCTTTCCTTCTGAAGCAAATTCGAAATTTGCCCACGAAGGTAACCCAATCAAACAATCCTTCCATAAATTACCCGGACCGCTGACTATGGAGATGTGCAGGTAATCGTCTTCTCCAACGGTTCTAAGGGGAAGGGTAATGGAGCTGTTATGACTGATAATATGAGCGCTCCTGGTGGAGTGATGATAAACATTAATATCTCTTTTCTCCTTTATAAGCTTGTTTTCCACAGTAATAGTAAAATCAAAGTGTTCCGTCATTTTTATATCTCCTGTACTTTTATGTTTTTTATTTAGAATGTCGAAGACGAAAAAAGAAGAGTAAAAAAGTGAGAAGGAGAGAAGGTAAGAAGATATGTATCTCCTCCCTTCTCGGTTCCTTCTCCTCTCCCCCTCTCATATCACTAACTTTTGATTCTCTCCCCACTGTCACTCTCTCAGGCACCCCCCAGCAGGCACGCCATGATCGTGCCGAATTCTTTTTTTGAAACTCGACTCAATTGCTTATGAGTTATGATAAAAAAATCATCTGAAATTCTTTTGATTTCATCACTTTTCTTTTTCATCATCCTTCTTTCGTCATTAGACTTTGACGAATCCCCGGCAGACATCCTATCTAATCTTGTTTTTCCCTCTTTTCTTTAGACTCATTCATCGCTTATCTCCTCCGTACTATGCGTGCTCTTGTAAAAGGTGTTATAGGGCAAATGTCAAACGTTTAAAAACCATTTCTTCCTCTTATCCATCGTCACCAACCGTTACATTATCCTCAGGATTCCGTGTTCCAGAGCATTCCCGTGGCCTCGTAATTTTCAGTTGCCAGGTGTGGGGGCCTTCGTCAATGATCATAGCTGCTCTTCCACCATTTGATGGGTCGATGAGTGTCTCTTTTTCTTCTATCGGAAGGAATCTGAGATTGGCTTCCGACGGTAATTCGACTTTGCATGGCTTTTCTAACTCATTGGGTCTGGGGGTTACTGTGATGAGCAGGAAATCCTTATCATTCGGGATATCGAAGACTTTCCAGTTTGGCTCCTCCCGCCCCTCACACCCCCATTCCGGCCAGGGAATAAAAGTATCATTTTTGTCTGCGCTGTTGTAAACAAGAATTCCTCTTTCCCCTTGTTTAAATTTGTTTTCGACCCTAATTCTAAAATGTTTCATTTTTAAACCTCCTATATTTTCTTTCTAAACCATCTGTTTAATTATATTATGTAGTAAAAATGACAAAAAATATATCAATGGTGATTCAAAAAATATAACATTTGATTCACCGATTTAACCACTCTCAGAGACCTGAAAAGCATGAGGCAATTGATGAAATTTTTCTTTAAAACATTTGGTGAAATAGGCTGTACTGGAAAAACCGACCTCAAAAGCGACTTCCGTCACATTCCCGAAATTGGCTTTCAGTAATTGAGCACCGCGTTTAAGGCGATACGATCGAATAAAATCCCTGGGCGCTTCACCGGTTAAGGCCTGTATTTTCCTGTACAGGGAAGCCCGGCTCATATAAAGTTTCTTTCCCAATTGATCCACGTTAAACTCAGGTTCTGATAAATTCTTTTCGATGGTATCTTGTAATTCCTTAATAAAAGTTTTATCCATGGATGATACTGATATTTCAGCAGGCTGCAGCATCAATTGTCGTTGTATTTTTTGCTGCAATTGCTGACGCAGGTCGATGAGGTTTTTGATCCGGGCGACCAATATTTTTGTATTAAAGGGCTTGGTGATATAATCGTCTGCTCCGGTCTCCAGGCCCTCTATAATACTTTCCTCGGACGCTTTGGCAGTTAATAATATGATTGGTATATGACTGGTCTTGATGTCGTTTTTTAATTCACGGCACAATTCACACCCATCCGCTTCAGGCATCATAATATCGCTGATGATGAGATCAGGTATGATCTCTTTTGCCGTGTTAATACCTTCCCTGCCGTTAGCTGCTTCAACAACTGTGTAGAAAGGTTCAAGAGGCCCCCTGATGTATTTTCGAACATCGGCATTGTCTTCAACCACAAGAATGACATTCTTTTCTTGTGCTTCTGGTTCTTCATCAATATCCTTTTTTTCTTCATACGCCTCCGTTGGTTTTTCTTCATTTTCCCCTTCTTCGGTCATATAACGCTCAGCCATTTTCCCTGGCTTAATCAGATCGGATGGGGTTATGGGCAATTCTACAATTTCCCCGGGTTTCAGATGTTCTTTTCCCATTGGAAGCCGGATAATGAACTCTGTTCCTTTTCCTTCACTGCTGTGGACATCAATTCTCCCATGATGGAGGTCTATCAATTCTTTGGCCAATGCGAGTCCAATGCCGGTCCCTTTATAATCATGATCCCGCGAATCACTGGTGGAACCTTCAACCTGGTAAAAACGGTCGAAAATATGTTCCAATTTTTCTTTGGGAATTCCAACTCCAGTATCCCGAACCGATATTTCCAGAAAACCTGGAATTGGCGGAATGCCCTTTTCTTTTGTTTTTTCAAGACTTCTCTTTACTGTAACGGTAATTTTCCCCCCGGGAGGGGTAAATTTTACTGCATTTGAAAGAAGATTAGAAAACACTTCTTCCAGCTTTTCAGCATCAAAGTAAAGCAGGATCTCTTCCCCTTCATCACCGTCACCAGCATCAACGGAAAATGTTAGATCAATTTTGCGTTGAACAGCCAACAACTCAAAGGATGCCAGGATGCCCTTTAAAAAGGGAATAATATTTTGACGACTCGCTTGCAATCGCATCTTTCCGCTGTCGAATCTTGAGAGGTCCAGTAATTGGTTGATTAACGTAAGTAATCGCTGTGAATTCCGAAGCATCAAATTCAGTTGGTTCGTTTGTTCTTTATCGCGGCTGGTGGAGAGCATTTGCTCCATGGGCCCCATGATCAAGGTAAGAGGGGTACGGAATTCATGGGAAATGTTGGCAAAAAAACGGGATTTCATCCTGTCCATTTCTTCAAGCTTCCCGGATTGTTCTTTTAATTTTAGGGTTTGTTTTTCCAGTTGTTGATTCTTGACGTTGATCTCCGTTGTTCTTTCTTTGACGGTTTTTTCAAGCCTTTGTTTTTCTCGTTTCAGCTTCCCGGAGCGCCACTTAACGATGAGGACCACTATGATAAAACCCGCAATTGCATAAAGAGAAAATGCCCACCATGTTTTGTACCAGGGAGGCAAGACTTTAAATTGAAAAATAGCTTCGCTACCTGAATGTCCGTAAACATTTTCTGCCCGTACCTTAAAGGAATACATCCCTGAATCAAGATTGGTATATTCTTTTTGAGGTTCCGAACTCCAACCGGACCAATCGTCATCGTAGCCTTCCAGGAAACATTGATACTGTGTTTCAGTTGCTGCTTCAAAGAATGGGGCGGCAAACTCAAAACGGAGGTTTCTATCTTTGTAATCGATAATGGGAAAGAGATGTTCAGGTTTAGATTCTTCATCACCTTTATATTTGCATTTATAACCGTCAAAAACCAGGTTACCATGGACCCATACTTTTCGAACAAGGGTTGAGAAATCAATTACGTAATTCTTTTCGATTGTTGTATCGTAATGTATGAGACCGTCATTACTTGCGAACCAGATGATATAGCCATCAGGATCAGGATATATGGAGTTTACCTGGGCGAGGGGAAGCCTGAGGAAGGGTTTATTTTTAACAACAATAGCTCCATCCGGGCCAGGGATAACCTGAAGATTTCTAGACCTTGAATGTAGCCAGATATTTTTATTTTTGTCTTCCAAGATGCGGAAAACACCTCTTCCTTTTGGACCACCTGCGAATTCATTCCCTAATGTAGCGTCGGGGATAAAAACCCTGGTTTTCTCATCGAAACGAAATAGCCCTTCTCTTTGATGAGCAAACATCACATGCCCTGCAGCAAAAAAGACATTTATCTCCCCGGATGGCAGCCCGTGGGAGGTAAAATACCGAGACACATCAGGATGAGTGATTGTTCCGTCGCCTGAAAAATCGACTTTGATAACTCCTTTTCTCCGAGTGCCTAGCCACAAATTTCCTTTCTGGTCTTCAACGATGGTTATTATTTCTTCAGCTATATCCTTAAATTTAGTCTCCTCCGCCCATTGGCCGTTTTTGTTTTTCGAGTATAAAGAGACCAATCCAGAATCTATTCCAACCCATATCCGGTTTTTATCCTTGTGGGAGTGCAAAAAGACATAAGAAGGATTTCCAATAAGCCTCTTGATTCGTTTGATATTATTTTTGGTTCTAACCTGGAACACACCCGAAGATGTTGCTGCCAAAAGAGAGTCTCTGATTGACAGCAAGTGCCAACAGTTAATATTCATCTCAGGGATAGACTGGAATTTACCGGGAGAAACAAACGAATTAGGAGATTCAAGAAGATATAATCCTTTAGTTGTCCCGGCATATAATTTGTTACGATGCTTGATGACCGACAGAACCTGTCCGTGTAGATTGGATCGATCATCGTAGAAAGAAATCGGGGAATGATATTCGATTTTCGATATTCCATTATCCAGACCAAGCCACAAGTTCCCCTGGAAATCCTTATAAACATACTTTACATTATCATCCAGCAATCCCTGGGCTTTGGTAAAAATATCTTTTAGCCTACCGTGGGAGTCGATGATGACCAGACCTCCTCGGAGTGTTGCCAGTGCAAAATAGCCTGGGGACGTGGATGAGGACGACAGCCGGATTCCGTGATATAAACGTCTCTTTATTAAGTAATCATCCACTTCTGTATAGAATGGTATTGCTTTCACACCGTCATAAATATAAAAACCCTTAGACCGGGTCCCAATCAGCAGTTTCTTGGAATCGTATGGAACCATCATGTAAATCTTTTTGTTTGCAAATATTTCGCCACCAGGGATTAATTTTAGCGAATCGTTGACCGAATCCATTTGCATAAGCCCGACGTTTATCTGTCGAACAAAAAACCTTCCTTCACAAATAAAGGAAAAGTGGAAACGCTCCTCCGGTTCCCATACGTTTATTTTTTTGGAATTCGTATCCCAACGAAACAGAATCTCATTGGACTGGAAATATATCCCTTCTTTTGTCGAATATGTTTTCCAAACCTCGGAAAAGTTTTTTTTGCGGTCCTTTAAATAGTCCAGGAGGGATTCATATTGCAACAATCCTTTTGAATCCGGGGACAAGTATCCGAATTCACTTTCCCCCCCAATATAAATGGTTCCTGTATCATCCATTGCCATGGAACGTACTGTGTTATTGGGTACGATAATATCCCGCCAGGAAATACCGTCAAATTCCAGCAAACCACCCTGGTTGCCCACATAAATGACTCCCCGTTTGTCCTGTATAATAGACCAATTTTGGGGTTGCCACCCATACTCTTTGGGAGTATAGTTCCTGATATATTTGAAACCGCTATTTTGACAGAATAGGGTTGGGGGTGTACAAAAAGAGATTCCCAGAAGTAGGAGTCTAAAGAAAAAAAGGATTTTTTTTAGATTCATTATCCTGATTGTTCGATCTATTTTTTCTGTGTTTTGTTATTGCGAGTCCCAATCCTCATGGATTCTGCCTTTTAAGTCCTGAAATTAATATTTAACATAAACAAGAAGATTTTTCAAGAGTCAAGAGGAAAAAAATTCTCCACCAACCACTTAGATGAAAGGTTTAAGTCTATTGTAAATCGTTCCCAAATTTTTTATAATGCGTATAAGTTCCATATTTATAATATAAATAATCTGGAGGACGCTTATGGATCAATTTATGGCGGCTGCAATCGAAGAAGCCCGTCTCGGTTTGCAGGAAGGCGGTATCCCTATCGGTTCCGTTATTGTTTATGAAGGTCGCATCATTGGTAGAGGCCATAACCGAAGGGTACAACAGGGCAGTGTTATTCTTCACGGTGAAATGGACGCCCTTGAAAATGCCGGCAGACAACCTGCTGAGGTTTACTCAAAATGTACACTTTTTACGACCCTCTCACCCTGTCCCATGTGCAGCGGAGCTATCCGCCTCTATGGTATTCCCAAGGTAGTTATAGGAGAGAATAAGACCTTTATGGGGGATGAAGAGATGTTAAAGGCAGGCGGTGTTGAAATCATTGTGCTGCAGGATCCGACTTGTATCCGTATGATGACCGAATTTATTAAGAATAACCCTGGTTTGTGGAATGAGGATATTGGAGAATAGCAGGCAACGTCCCCCATTCTATTCTCTTTCCTCCCTTCCATTATATTGGTAATGCCAAAAGTTTTTAAGGTAAAATTATCAAAATCCTTTACTAAGTTTCCCCACCTGGCCCCTTAATTACCAATCGTCACCTTATCCTCCTGAATCCTGGGAGCTTCTGCTGGCCTTGTCATTTTCAGTTCCCATTTGGGTGGACCTGGCGGGATTTTCAATAATGTTCGGTCACTGGAATGGATGAAGGTTACTTTTCCTTCTGAAAAAAATTCGAAATTTGCCCATGACGGTAAGTCTATCGAACAATTCTGCCATAAATTACCCGGACCACTGACAACAGAGATATACAGGAAATCGTCGTCTTCGACGGTTCTAAGGGGAAGGGTAATTGAGCTGTTATGACTGATAATATGAGCACTCCTGGTGGATTGATGGTAGACATTGAGATCTCTTTTCTCCTTTTTTAGCTTGTTTTGCACAGTAATAGTAACATTAATTTCTTCTGTCATTTCTTTGCCTCCCGAATTTTCAGTTTAAAAAAAGAGAAGAGAAGGTAAAAAGGTAACATATCAGGAAAGTCTCCCCGGCATTCCTGCCTTCTTACCTTCTGAATCTCTTCCCTTTCCTATCTCTCACCCTCTTAACGTCTCACCTTCATATGTTTCTCAAAAAGTGGGTACGTACCGCGCACCCGCAGCCCAAAAGGTCCCACGGCTATTTTGTCCTGCTTTAGTTAAATCCTCTTCCTTTATTTACTTGAGGACTTCTAACGCTTTTTATGAACATCCTCAGGCTTAATCAATCCAAATTCGTTACCTGGGTCAGGTTTAATTGAGTCTAAATCGACTGTATATTCTCTCAAATCTTCAATTAACTCTTCTCGACTTTTTACTTTTGTTTTACTTAATATTAAAGCAACAACGCCCGATACGAAAGCGGCGGCCATTGATGTACCACTTAAAACCGCACAAATTTGAGGAGGGTAGGATGATGTAATTTTATCACCCGGTGCCACAATATCTACCTTATGTTCCCCCGGCGAGTAATAAGGAACCTTAAGGTCGCGATTAATTGCCCCTACAGCAATGGTTTCATCGAATTTAGCGGGATAGTCAAGGGATTCTTTTTCTTTATCCCCAGGTACTAAATCTTGGCCTTTATGGACTTTGTTTCCTGCGGAGCAAATCAAAAGGATGCCTTTCGAATAAGCGTCTTTAATCGCTTCGTGGACTTTATCGTTCTCCTCACTACTTCCCAGGCTCATAGAAATTATATGAGCGCCTTGATCGCTGGCCCACCGGATACCTTCTGCTAAAGCTTCATGAGAACCACGCCCCTTATCTCCCAACACCTTGCCGATTAACAATTTAACCTTTGGGGCAACACCAACAACGCCAGTATTATTTCTTCGAGCAGCTATGATTCCAGCCACATGCGTTCCATGTCCAAGGAGATCCGAAACACCGAACAGGCTTCCGGTAAAGTCCTTAATTTTATGAATAGCATTCGGAAGTTTATGGCGCTTTTCTTGGATATGGTCTATACGATCATAGGGTTTGTGAGGGTCCCTGTTGGAAAAATCAAAGTGTTCTAAAGCAATGCCACTGTCCAATACAGCAACTTTTATTCCTTCCCCTTTCGTCCTTTTCCAAATATCGGGAATTTTTAAGATTTTTAATCCCCAATCTATTATTTCTGAGGCACCGAGGTTCAATGTCTCAACTCTAAATGCACCTGGTCCATTTGGACCGCGGTCTTCACAGCATGGAAGGTTCCAACAACTCCTTGTCGCCTCACTCCTATCATTTCTTAAATCTTTTTTTGACGCTTCGGATTTGTTTTTGTCTGCGTTGCTAATTTCTTTCCTCATTTTTAATCTCCTATATTTGTATTATTTTTTTATTTTAGAAAAATATATCTTTTCAGTTCAGACGTTGAGTAAGCTAAGGGGGGTGCTTCGAGTGAGTTATTGTTTTTTTATTCATTTCCAGGCTCCTTTTCAAATGTTCCACCACTATTATAGTATAAAAATGATTCTGAAGTTAGTAAATAGGATTCAAAATGGATATAAAAATCGATTCAACTTAGAAGAAGAAGTAGTACAAATCATTCAATTATGGTAATTTCCATTCAAAGGAGCAAGGAGGTAAAGGGGTAGAGAGGTAGAGAGGTAAAGAGGTAAAGGGGTAGAGTTTCGAGAGAAAAATTGGCAATATGGCACAGACGCTGCCGGTTGGATTTAGGTGAGTGGGTGAGTAAGGTTAGTGAGGAGAGCAGTTTGAGTAGTGTATTATGAATGATGAATTATGAAAGGAAATTGGAAAAATCGAATGATTTGTTATGAATTTTGAATGGGAAAAAAATAACGATTCGATACAATTTAAAGAAAATTTTTTAAGCGAATGGAAAAGAGATCATAAAAGCTCCCTTCATCATTCATCATTCATCATTCATCAATCTTCACTCATCGTTCGGATTCCTGGTAAGTGGAGGGTAATTGGTGAAACTTTTTCTTAAAACATTTGGTGAAATAGTTGGCACTGGAAAAACCCACTTCAAATGCGACCTCAAGCACGGTTCCGAAATTCTTTTTCAGCAATTCCGCCCCGCGTTTGAGACGGTATGAACGAATAAATTCTGTGGGGGATTCGCCGGTTAAGGCATGGATTTTCCTGTAAACAGTGGGCTGGCTCATATCCATTTTCTTACACAATTGATCGATATTAAATTCCGGGTCAGATATATTCTTGTTTATCACTTCTTTTAATTTTTTTACAAACATCTTATCGATTTGTGATACTGACATTTTATCCGGCTGCAGCGTCATCTCCCGGTTTAGTGTTTCTTGCATATGGCGGCGCAGGTCGATGAGGTTTTTGATCCGGGCACATAGTATTTTCGTATTGAACGGTTTGGTAATATAATCGTCTGCCCCGGTTTCCAGGCCCTGGATAATACTTTCCTCCGACGCTTTGGCAGTTAACAATATGATCGGTATATGGCTGGTCCTGATGTCGTTCTTTAATAAACGGCACAATTCATACCCATCGACCTCCGGCATCATGATATCGCTGATGATAAGATCAGGGATGATCTCTTGTGCTTTTTGAATACCTTCATGGCCGCCCGCTGCATCCACAACTGTATAAAGCGGTTCAAGAGAGCTCCTGATGTAATCTCGGACATCGGCATTATCTTCTACCACAAGGATGATGTCTTGTTCTGGTTTCAAAGGATCGAAATCTATTTCAGCTTTCGTAACATCAGCATCAGCATCGATCTCATGACCAGGGGCTATTTCAGTTTTAATGTCCGAAGGGAGACTCTTACCGTCGGCCGGGACACCCGGCTCGACAATTTCGTCAGATTTCAGATGTGTCTTTCCCATTGGAAGCTGGATAATAAATTCCGTTCCTTCACCTTCACTGCTGTGCACATCAATCCTTCCATGATGGAGTTCCACTATTTCTTTAGTTATGGAGAGCCCGATGCCAGAACCTTTCAAATGATGTTCATAGGTACTGTCTGACTGGTAAAACCGATTGAAAATATGTGCCAATTGATCCCTGGGGATTCCGGGCCCGGTATCGCAAACCGATATGTCCACCGAACCAGAGGGAAAATTCTCTTCTTCAACATGGCCTCTTGTTACTGTAAGGGTAATTCTACCTCCAGGAGGCGTAAATTTTACAGCGTTTGAAAGAAGATTAAAAATAGCTTCTTCCAGTTTCCCAGGATCAAAATAGAGAGTCATATTTTCCGCTTCATTATCAGTGTGAAATGCTAAATCCAGTTCATTTTTAGATGCCACTGGATCAAAGGAAGCAACAATGCCCTTTAAAAAGGGAATAATGTTCTCATGGCAGGCTTGCAACTTCATTTGTCCACTTTCAAATTTTGAGAGTTCCAGTAATTGGTTGATCAAACCCAGTAACCGCTGGGAATTTCGCAGCATCAAATTCAGTCTCTTCTGGTGTTGTTCATCCCGGTTGGTGGAAAGCATTTGCTCCAGGGGCCCCATGATTAATGTAAGAGGTGTGCGGAATTCATGGGAAATGTTGGCAAAAAAGCGGGACTTTACTTTGTCCATCTCTTTGAGTTTTTCCGCTTGCTCTTTTAACTGCACTGTTTGCGACTCCAACTGGAGGTTTTTCGCCTCAATGAGATCTTTGGAGTGCCGGATTTTTTGTTGGGCGTTCTCCAGTTCGATATTACGTTCTTTTAAGTCCCTGGTACGCGATTCAACCAGCGTGCTCAGTTCTTTTTCCCTGTTCTTTAATTGCCTGACCCGGAAACGGTAGAGTGAAAACGCAACCAGGAGTACCAAAAGGGCAACCGAAAGGTAAAACCAGGGGGTCTGGGTAAAATAAGGTTTCAAGTAAAAAGAGAAAGAAGCTTCTTTCTCGTTCCACACCCCATCGGCATTACAGGCCATCATTTTAAAGGTATAATGTCCTGGTGAAAGACCGGTATAGGTAGTACTGCGGGCATTTCCCATATTTACCCACTCTCTGTCATATCCTTTTAACATTGATTTGAATTTTATTTCCTGGGGATTGATAAAGCTCACGGCTGTATAGTAAATTTCCACCCGTTTTTTCCCCGGATCCAATTCCACAGGTTTTTTTTCTTTCGTTTTTGCATTAATATTAATGGATTCACCATCTACGATGAGCTTTTCAATAATGAGAGATGGGGGAAGGATATTCTTTTTAATATGATTGGGATCAATCATGGTAACCCCCTTGCTGGTGGGGAACCAGAACCTGCCATCTCGCGTTTTACACCCGGCATCAGAGCACCACCGGGATTTCATCCCGTCCTTCTCATTGTAGAAAAAGGGTTGAATTTGATCGATTTTCCCTGTAGAAAAATCCTCTAATTCCTTTTTCTTGATCCGGGAAATCCCATTTCGACCCCCCAGCCATAGGTATCCTCTTTCATCTTCAAGTATGGCATATACATAGTTATCAACAAGGCCGCATTCAATGGTATACAATGTATTCAGAGTGGTTCGATTGATCCCTTTTTCTTTCAACCGGATAAGGCCGCTGTCAGTACCAAACCAGAGCACTCCCTCATTATCTTCATACGCACATCGGAAGTAGTTATTCTCGATCCTGACTGTCGGATTATAAGCAGTGAAGACTCCATCTCTTAAGCAGTTGAGACCCACATCTGTGCCAATCCAGAGATTTCCCCTGCTGTCTTCAAAAATAAATTTACTGAAGTTACTCAAGAGTCCGTCTTTTGTGGTGAATAAGGTAATAGTAAATGTGCCATTATTGTTATGATGGTTGAAAGTCAACCGGTTCAGGCCATTTTCAGTACCGATCCAGATATTTCCCTGCTTATCTCCAAAGATACATCTTATCCTGTTATCGGAACACCCGTGTTTTTTTGTTAAAAAGCAGGTCAACTTATCATCCTTAAACCTGTACACACCCCCTCCCCAGGTACCGATCCAAAGATATCCCTCACGGTCTTCAAAAAGGCACAAGACAGAATGGTTTAAAAGTTCTTTCATGTTGGTCAAACCAGTGGTCAATGTTCCATTTTCCAACCTTAATACGTTTAAGCCTTCTCTCGTACCGATCCAGAGGTTGCGGGACCGGCTTTCATAGATACAATTGACGTAATTATGGGACAATCCTTCCCTGGTGGTGTAAGTGGTGAATTTATTGTCTCTTAATTGATGTACCCCCCCATCAAGAGTTCCCACCCAGAGGCTGCCTTCCCTGTCTTCGTATATGGAATAGACAGAACCACTGGCCAGTCCGTCACCACCAGGGAGCGTACTCAATACCTCATTCCTCATCTGTGCCATCCGTGTCAATCCGCCCCCATCCGTCCCTATCCAGAGAATGTTCATGCCATCCTCAAAAATGTAGGTAATGGTCGGGTGGGGTACACCAGCTTCAGTTCCATAAGCTGTTAACATGCCGTTTTTCAACCTGAAAAGACCGCTTTCGCCAGTGCCTATCCAGAGATTTTCTGTGTCTACTTCATAAAGACATACCGTTTTCAAATGGGGCAAAACATCTTGAGACGCGTAAATTTGAAAAATTCCTGGTTTAAGCAACTTAACGATTCCGGAGGCGACAGTAACCCAGAGGTCTCCATTGCCATCTTTATATATAAATTTCACTTCGTTATGCGGCAATCCTTGTTTTGTCGTATAGGTGGTGAATTTTCCACTGCTCAAACAGGTGAGTCCTCTTGTAAAGCTCCCGATCCACAAATTGCCCCAGCGGTCCTCATTGATGGCCATTATCCGGGAAAGAGCTCTATATTTTGTGATTGTATACGTTTTAAATTTTCCATCCTTATAGCAGGTAAGTCCCCCGGAGGAGGTTCCAACCCAAAGGGTGCCGTTTCGATCCTCATAAAGCGCACGAATCACATTGTCCTTTAATTGAGGAATTTTTCTCTTGTTATAAACCTCAAAATGAATCCCGTCAAAGCGAGCCAATCCATCCGGTGTCCCAATCCAGAGATACCCATCATGGGTTTGCTGGATCGCATAAACAGAATTCCCTGGCAGACCCGCATCCAAATCCCATACCCGCATACTGTATTGGGTAATGGCCTTATCAGGGTCCAGCGCCATTAAGGCAAACGATGTCCATAAAAGTGAAAAAAGAGAACGAAAGACAAAGGAATTAAAAATCAAGCGCAGCCAATTCATAAACATTTCATATGAAATTTTATACTATAAAGAAATAGAAATCAACCACTCCTGAATCTTACTTCTTATCCCTTACCTCTTAACTCTTACCTCTTACACCTTTCCTTCTCTTAAAAGGACGCCGCGCCGTGGGCTAAAAGTTTTTGAAAAAAATTCCTATGGGCATTTCTCTGGATCTTTGTCAGCGCACACTTGCAGCAAGAGATCTTGCCCAAAGATCCACTGGAATAGGCAGCATTAACCGGGCAAACCATACACCCTTTGGTATCCTCGCAGAGAAAACAAAACGTCCCTTCCTTACCTTCACCCTCCACCTGGAAAAAATCCTGGTGGAGCTCGGAATAATTAGCCACAATCTCAAGGTAACGGGTCTCATAATTGGCAATAAAATCCGTCAGTGTCCCAAAATAGTAATCCTTGTATTGGCGACTCTCTCTCCTGGTTTTAAAATAGTCGTGGAAAAGAAAACAGCCCCAGAGCGTTCCTTCTGGTGTTACAGCCATATGATCTGTCCCGGCACTGCACTGGAATATTCCAGGACCGGAACGAGGACCAGGAACCTGATCCTGGAAATTTTTCACCGGGATTTTTCCCTTTTCCTTGTAAAACTTCACCAGGAAATCCGTGAGACGTTCCAATCCCTTTTTTAAGGTCTCCAGGTCCGACAGACTCCACTCTTCCATCGAGGAAAGATTAAAGGTGATCTCAGGACCCTCCTGCTCGATTATAAAACGTATCGATCCTGAAAGATCGCTGACAGTTTGCGGCGAAAACACACTGTTTATTTCAACGTTTATGTCCGGATATTCCTGGATTTTTTTCATCACCTGGACCATTTGATCCAGCGTGCCCCTCTTCCTTGCTTTTTCCTGGGCCAATCCATCAAAACTCAGCAGCATGACAAATTTATGTCGGTTAAAAAAATCCAGCATCTTTTCTGTCAATAGACTGCCATTGGTGGTCACAGAGAATTCTATTTTTTTATTTTCCTCTTTGTTTTTTTCTTGCAAAAGCAGTGCTGCATGTTTCATTTGTTCAAAAGCCAGCAGTGGTTCTCCCCCATAAAAGCCAATTTTGATTTTATCCTTACTCGTTAAAAAGGGATAAAAAAAATCCACTGCTGTTTCTATTGTGACATTATTAATGATTTTTTTCTCTTTTTTTTGAAAGCAGTAGGCACAATTGAAATTGCAATCATCGGTGACAATAAATGTCAGGTTAGATATCCTCATTTTTTACCCGCCTGTTTACATGTCTACATGTTTACATATTAACATTTTACGTGTTACTCAATGTATCATGAGATATACGAGATAAGAGGCTTAGGGGCGAAGCATTTTGCCTGGGCAAAATGCTTCGCCTCCTAATAATGTGAATCTGTTAATTTGCCCATCCATTCTCATAATCATTAGCGTCTGGGCTTCCGTTATCCGTCAGCCCTGGGTCTGCCGTAACATATTGAACGTAGACCATCCGTGGAATTGCTGCTATCAGCATCAGAAGTACCAGTGGAGTCTTTACCTGCTGTAATTTTCTGCAAATGGTTGAGTGCCAGGATGGCGCTTTCCTTTTGGTGGCTCAGCGCTGTCGCATCAATGTATTCCCTTAAAAGGGAAACACATTTGTTTACGGTTTTTTCTTTTAAGTGGCTCATTTTTTATACCTCCTCCTCATTTTATCTTCTCTACGTTACACCCCCTTGCGCAAGAAGGTCGATCATTTGACGTTTCACTTTTGTTCCGTCAAATGATACGCCTATATTATGGCATAAAAATGATGGAGAGGTTATAAATGAGCGTTCAAAATGGGGATAAAAATCCTTTCATTAAAACGTCAAGGGGATAACATATCTTTCAACAGGATCAATTTCCTTTCAAAAAACAATTCATGGAGAGAAATCGGAGGAATGGCACCAAGTATGCTAACAGGCTTAAATATTTAATGATGAATGATGAGTGATGAGTGATGAAAGGAAATTAGAAGAATCGAAAGATTAGTTACAAATTATAAATTGTGAATTATAAATTAAAAATTAAACATTTAAATAACCCCCTTCCTTAAAGCTGCGTCTATGGGGTCAGGAACCCATAGGAAGGGATCAACCACCTGTAGGAAAAGGGTTAAATGGCCGTAGGGAAAGTGGGCAAATGGCGTCGATTTTGAGAAGAGATCCTAAAAGCTTTCTTCATCATTCATCACTCTTCACTCATCGTTCGGACTCCTGGTAGGTGGAAGGCAATTGGTGAAATTTTTCCCTAAAGCATTTGGTAAAGTAAGCCCGACTGGAAAATCCCACCTCAAAGGCGACTTCCGTCACCGAGCCAAAACCATTTTTCAATAATTCCATTGCCCGTTTTAAACGAAAGGAACGGATAAACTCGGTGGGGGTTTGGCCGCATAAGGCCTGGATTTTCCGGTATAAAGTGGCATTGCTCATATACAGTCTTTTGCACATTGCTTCTACATTGAATTCCGGTTCTGATATATTCTTTTTTATAACAGCCTGTAAATCCTGGAGAAACTCTTGATCGATCTTTGATACCGATGTTTTTACCGGTTGAAATGTCATCTCTCGTTTTATATTTTGCTGCAGTTGGCTGCGTATGTCGATAAGGTTTTTGATCCGGGCACTCAATATTTTAGTACTGAAGGGTTTGGTAATATAGTCGTCAGCACCGTTCTTCAGCCCGTGGAGGATATTTTCTTCCGATGCTTTGGCGGTTAACAGTATAATGGGAATGTGGCTGGTCTGGACCTCACTTTTTAATACCCGGCACAATTCATACCCATCGACTTCCGGCATCATAATATCGCTGATGATAAGATCAGGGATAATCTCCTGTGCTTTTTGAATTCCCTCCCGCCCATCTTCGGCATCCACAACAGTGTAAACCGGTTCAAGTGTTCCCCTGATGTAATCCCGCATGTCTGCGCTGTCTTCCACCACAAGAATGATATCTCTATCATTTCCAGCTTCCGAATCGAGATCGTATTCGGTTTCATTTTCGCTGTCATTTTCCTCTTTTTCCATTACTGTTTCCAGCGACGGGGCACCTTCTATAGATGCCAAAGCATTCGGCTCGGTTAGGCCATACTTATCGTCAGCTGGGGCACCCTGCCCCATGGGCAGCCGAATAATAAATTCACTACCTTCGCCTTCACGGCTCCTGGCCTCGATAGTTCCATGGTGAAGTTCCACCAGCTCTTTGGAGAGGGCAAGTCCAATACCGGAGCCCTTTTGGTGGTACTCATAAGTGGTCTCTGCCTGGTAAAATCGGTCGAAGATATGTGCCAATTGCTCCGCAGGAATCCCGAGACCGGTATCGCAAACCGATATTTCCACCGAACCTTCCGGGAAATTTGCTTCTGCTGCAGGATTTCTTTTTACAGTCACCCGGACTTCTCCGCCCGGGGGGGTGAATTTGAAGGCATTTATCAGCAGGTTGCTCATGATGTCCTCCATTTTCCGGGGGTCGATGAAAAGGACTATATCCCTGGCATCCTCCTCAGCTTGAAATACCAGTCCCAGTTCCTTTTGATGGGCCAAAAACTGGAATGAAGCAGTAATTCCTTTTACAAAGGAGATAATATTGGTTCTATGAGCTTGCAATTTCAATTTCCCGCTCTCCAATTTCGAGAGCTCCAACAGTTGATTGATTAAACGGAGCAGCCGCTGTGCATTTCGCAGCATCAGGGTTAGTTTCCTTTTCTTTTCTTTTTTTTCATCGCTGCAATTAGCGATCATTTGTTCCAATGGTCCCATGAGTAATGTCAGCGGTGTGCGGAACTCATGGGAGATGTTGGTAAAAAAACGGGATTTTACTTTATCCATCTCTTTGAGTTTTTCAGATTGTTCTTTTAACTGGGTTGTTTGCTTTTCTAATTGTTGATTCTTCTGGTTGATCTCCTTTGTCCTTTCTTTAACGATTCGTTCAAGTTTTTGTTTTTCTCGCTTCAATTTCCCGGAGCGCCATTTGACAACCAGAAACATCAATAGGAAAAATATAAAGATGTAAACCAGAAATGCCCACCATGTCTTGTACCAGGGAGGTAAGACCTTAAATTTAAAAGCGGCTTCGCTACTTAAATTATTGTAAATATTTTTAGAGCGAACCCGGAATGTATACGTCCTGGAATCGAGGTTGGTGTATTCCTTTTGGGGTTCGGAATTCCAGTCGGACCAATCGGTTTCGTATCCTTCCAATAGATATTGATACTTTGTTGCTGATTCGCCTTCGAAAAAGGGGGCGGCAAACTCGAAACGGAGGTTTCTATTATTGTAGTCGAATATTGGAAAGATATATTCAGGTTTGTAGCCATCATCTATTTTATATTTATATTTACCTTTATAGCCGTCAAAAATCAGGTTCCCATTGGCCACCACCTTTCGAATAATGCTTAGGAAATCCAGATCATAATCTTTTTTTACCTTTTTATCGTAACGGATAAGGCCGTCATCGCCCCCCAGCCATACAGCATCTCCGTTTGGATCAGGATATATTGTGTATACCTCAGAAGGAGGAATCCTGCGTAATGGTTTTTTATTTAGGATGAAGTTTCCGTTCTGCATGGGGATTGCCTGGATATTGTTATGCTCAGAGTAGATCCAGATATTTTTATGCTTATCTTCCACGATTCGGGCATCCTTTCCTTCCGAATCACCTGCGAATTCATTCCCTAACGTATAGTCAGGGATAAAAATCTTATTTTTTTCGTCAAAACGAAATATTCCTTTTCCTGTTGCAAGCATCACATGTCCTGCTGCCATATAGACATCGACCTTACCGGGAGGTAGTCCGTGTGATGTGTCATATCGAGTCACAACAGGTTCAGCAATTGTACCGTCACTGAGAAAATCGACTTTTAAAACGCCTTCTGGTCGGATGCCCAGCCACAAATTTCCCTTTTTGACTTCAACGATAGATCTTATTTCTTGATTTATATCTTTAAATTTACATTCCTTTGCCCATTCATTTTCGTTTTTTAAGTTTAAGTATATTGAAATCAGTCCCTCCTTCGTTCCGACCCAGACACGATTTTTATCATTTTTGGATTGATGTAAAACATAAGAACGGCTGTCCATAATCCTTTGTATGGTATCGTTTATAATCTGGAACACACCCTCACTTGTTGCCACTAAAAGAGAGTCGCCAATTGAGAGTAGAGAGAAACAGTCGAAGGGCATCCCAGTAACAAGATGGAATTTATTGGCGGATGAAAGATAATATAATCCATCGGTTGTTCCGACATATAAATCGTTATGTAACCCGTGCCTTATAGCCGAGAGAACCAATCCAGGAAGATTGGATCGATCATCGTAGATAGAAATCGGAGATGCATATTCGATTTTCGATATTCCTTTATTCAGGGCTTGCCACAGGTTACCCTGGGAGTCTTCTAAAATACACTTTACATTATTATCCAGCAAGCCGGAGGATTTGTTAAAAATTTGTCTTAACCGGCCATTGGAATTTATTATGACAAGACCTCCCCGAAGTGTTGCCAGTGCAAAATCACCTGGTGACGATAACAGTCGAATACCATGATACAAATGCTTTTCTTTTAGGTAATCATCCACTTCTGTCGGGAAAGGAACTGCTTTAATACCATCATAAATGTAAAATCCTTTTAAACGGGTTCCAATCAGAAGCTTTTTGGAATCGTATTGAGCTATCATGTAAATTTTTTTTTCTGCAAATGTTTCACCTTCAGGGACTAGCGTCAACCGGTCCTTTACCATTTGCATGAGCCCCACTTTCTCCTGGCGGATATACAATTTCCCCCCACACATGAAGGAAGCGTTGAAACGATATTCTGTATTCTGCGGCTTCCATACTTTTATTTGTCTGTTATTCCACCTGAATAGATATCTTGAGGTAAAAAAATATATCCCCTCTTTTGTTGCATGTGTTTTCCACACATAGGAAAAATTTTTTTGATTCTTTTCCAATTGGTCAACCAGGGATTTATATAACAAAGCCCCTCTTGAATCAGGTGCTAAGAATCCGATTTCATTATTTCCACCAATGTAAATGGTTCCGCTATCGTCGATTGCCATCGAACGCACTTCCGAGTTGGGTACGTTAATTAACCGCCAGGAAGCTCCGTCAAATTCAAGCAAGCCATTCGCGTTAGCGACATAAATGATCCCGCGCTTGTCCTGCAGAACAGACCAGTTTTGGGGACCTCCGTCATACTCTTTGTGGCTGTAGTTTTTGAAATATTTGAAACCGCCATCTTGACAATATAGGTTCTGGGAAGTGGCAAAAGAGAAACCAAAAACCATGATCGCCACCGTGAAGCGAAAAAAGATTTTTTTAAAATTAAAATAAGTCATCATCTTTCCACCTCTTTCCTACGGTGTTTATTACGTTGTAACGTTGAAAAAGTTTACTTTTTGAGATAAAAAAATGCACTCTGGAAGTGGCAATGGTGGTTTACTCTTATCGCTCCTTGAAGTAAGGATTAGGCTGCCAGGGATTTCAACTATAGAGAGTAGGAAGGTGAAAAGGTAAGAGAAGTTTATAATGATTTTTTAATCTCTTTCACTTTCTTACCTTCTCACTTTCTACGTGCATGTGTTTCGTGTCATCCTGTCTGGTTTTTCAGAGCTAGTTTAATTGTTTCCCATATCTTCTGGCCAGTCACCTCGTATACCGGAATTCCCACCACCCGGTTTTTGGTGTTGACTGACCATTGTTTTTAACAGCCCAAACCCGCCATCGGCCCGGCTGTGCGCCGACAAAATTAAATGTATAACTGTTGGTTTGAATATCGTCTTTCTTTATTGATCCGGACCAGGTATTTCCGTATTTATATTGGTACTCAACACCATAACTTTTGGCACCTGGAACCGTTGTCCATTTCAGGATTGTACGACGTGGGTAGTGATTAAAGACAGTGCCATTGGCTGGTGCCAACTGCCTCGGCATGCTATCACTATAGGACCGAGAAAACGTATAGTAGCTGCTGTAATCGGTCCGCCTGGAATTATCGGTAAAGTGAGTATATACACTCACACTCAATCGGTCTCTTCCAGATGGTCGAATGACCATCAAGGTTTCACTGAAACCGCTCCTGAAAACGGCTGTAAGTGCATTGGCCTCTGCTGAAAGATTGGCAGAAACATTCGGGCCATAGGCATACGCTTTTACTGTTCCCCAGTCGCAATCTCTCGGATGACATTTCCCCCAGGCTTGTACATACATTTTTGTTCCCCTTACCAGGGTTTTTATTTTTGTAATTCCCCTGGTATTGGGATTGACATTTTTCCAATCATCAGCAAACTGGCTAAGGCTTGCATATGATGTTGCAGTCAAGCAAAGCATCAACGCACAAAAAACGAAACAACAAATTATTTTTTTCATCTTTCCTCCTTTCTGAATTTTTCATCTCAACACCTTACTTTAATCAAGGTCTTCGAGCGTCTGACTTTTTCTTCACCAAACGATCTGCCTATTTTATGGCATATCTTATTTATTTTTTGCCTGGCTCCTTTTTACCTTTTTAATTCTTTGTTTCTGGATCGCGCCAGCTTTGCCTGGCGCACTTTTCGCCTAGCGACTTTTCTTTTTTTATCCCTACAAATGTCAGAAAATCAGGCACAGTTCTTATTTAGTAGCGAAAAGATTGATTATATTAACACCAATTCCAACTCTATAATAATCGCGATTTTGTTCCGGAACAGTTATTTTCAATACTTTGTTATTCGGATCCGGGTATGTAGTTCCCTCTGGGGCAGATTCTAAATATAGATGATCTGAAAATTTTGTAGGAGTGGATTTTAGTAAAATCGAACCAAAAATGTAGATATTTAAGATATTGCTTAATTTATTGCTTAATTTAATGGGGAAAAAACATTCTAATTTAAAAAAACCTTTTGAGATTTTGTCTGTTGTGTCTTTTATGCCGTATACCATATCGAGTGTAGCAGGAAACCGACGCCTTCCTGTTTCAGGAATTTTAGGTTTAAAATGTGATTTTAACCGGAAACCCAAACAGTACTGTCTGAAAAATTTATCACGACTTGGAGGAACTAATGCAACATAATCATTTTTTTCAAGATCTTCGTTAGTGACGTTAGGGAAGTTTTCCGCTTTTATATCATTTGAAATTTTGAATATTTCTAGCGATTCTTTTGGAGCAATCGGTGTGATTGCATTGACTCCTAATAAAAAGTTTAATGTGTATTTTTCTTTCGTTAAAAGTCGAAATTCCAAGCCACTATGAAATTCTACTGCCTGAGCGATCTGATTAATTTTAACTTGCTTTAATTCACCATAAAATCCAGCAGCAAAGTCTGCAATACTACTATTGATAGTAAAAGGTACACTTGTAAGTCTAATATTAAACCAGGCATTAACTCTGTTTCTAAGCCAATAGCCTTTTTCTTTTTTATTAACCCATATCGGTAGGGGATAATTAAGATATAAATCCACAAACAATCCCTGCCTTCGATTCAACGAACTTGCGGCTGACTGTTCAAAGCCGATAATCGTACGGATATTGTCCAGGATTTTAAATGCCTTTTGCTCTGCTTCTTTATTATTGGACTTAACTTCCAAATGGGTCTCAAATAAAAAATCCTTTGATTCGTCAGACTTATCCCAGCCTCTAATCAAAAAACCATATTTTTTTCCTTCAAATTCCTTCAGATTTCCTTTAATTTTCCCATGAAGCTTCCCAGAATCCTCTAATTTAATTCCGTCAGGCAACTTTCCATGAATGATTTCCCACTGAGGTTCCTTCATCCCCTCTTCTTTTTCAAATTGATACTCATAATCTTCACCAAAACTTATCGGTTCCAAAATTAAAGTCTTGTGTATTAAAGTCTTTTGAGCGAATAGAAATGTTTTTGGATTTCCCAATAGGAGCAGAATTATAAATATCAAAACTGGCAAAATACGTTGGTTTAAAATTTTCACTATACTTTTCATTTTACTCCTCCTTTTCTTTTATATCGTAATGTCAAAAGTTTTTAAGAAAAAACTTTTAAAATCCTCTTTTTCCTATTCCCCCACCTTATATTTCATAAAAAGATGGGGGATGATAGAATAAATTTACTCTTCATCTTCCTGCCTCCTTTCTGTTTTTATGCTTTCTAAATCTAAATGCCAAATCACCGTCCCTCAATCCCAATCATCTTTTACTTCTCTTTTTTAATGTTCCGCTTATTTTAAAACGGTGATATCAGGTAGCTGTTGGCTTGTTCCGGGAAAAAAACAGGACAGGCGAAATAAGTATCATCCATCAATTTTTAAAAAAGTTTATACTTTTATACGCACCGTATCCAACTCTTCCGTTACCTCCTTAGACACGACTTATACAACAGGGTGGTGGCTCATTTATCCTAGGGGGACTTTAATCCCCTGGGTTGTGTCAGCTTCGCCTGGTACACGAAAGAACTGGTCCCTGTGGACAATCAGATTTTTCTGAAGTTTGAGGCACCCTCGATTTTAATCCCACTCACAAATAAAGGTATACTTTAATCTACCGGGTCTGTCATTCCACTTTGGACCTGCATACCCCATCTCTGCATATTTCTGGTCACCGGTCAGATTATCGGGAAGACCCTCACCCCAATTGGTGAATTGAACTGCTTCACCATTCACCCACTCCCAGGTACCGTTGAGGTCTTCATCTGAGAGGCCAATCCACACTCGATTGTTTTTATCCAGCTTCCCAGGCAGCGATGCTACAAAATCTTGCTCTTCCTGGTTTCTGATAGTGACAAGATGACCACCTAAAGCAGCACAATAGTCCCTGGCTTTTATCCAGGTCATAGGATGAGTGATATATGCATATTGGTGACCCAGGAAAGATTTTTTTTCTGCATAATCCCATTCACAAATAAAGGTAAACATTGAACTACCGAGTCTGTCATTCCACTTAGGACCTGCATATCCCATCTCTGCATATTTCTGGTCACCAGTCAGGTTATCGGGAAGGCCCTCACCCCAATTGGTGAATTGAACTGCTTCACCATTCACTCACTCCCAGGTACCGTTGAGATCTTCATCTGAGAAGCCAATCCAGACTCGATTGCTTTTATCCAGTTTCCCAGGCAGCGATGCTACAAAATCTTGCTCTTCCTGGTTACTGATAGTGACAAGATGACCACCTAAAGCAGCACAATAGGCTTTGGCTTTTATCCAGGACATAGGTTGGGCGATGTGCGCATATTGGTGACCCATGAAAGATTTTTTTTCTAATTGCAAATTTGATATGGCTGTAGCCATTTGCAGGCGAGCTTCTTTAGCCATCACCATCATGGCCATTGCAAAAACTAACGTAAGTACTAATAAACGAAAAACGATTCTTTTCATTGTTTTTTCTCCTTTTTTTATTTTAGTTTTATGAAAAGTTTTAAAGGTAGAACTTTTAAAACCTTTTCTATATATCTTGCAAAAGTGCAATCCAACATTCTAGCAGTCAAAGTTTAAGGTGGCACCCCATTATAAAACACCATCCTTTCCTCCTCTTTTGCGATCATTTGACTATCCTTTATCAAATGATCTGCCTATATTTTGGCATACCTTATTTTTTACCTGGCTCCTTTTTACTCCTTCGTCAAACTGCGATTTACTATTGATAAGGGAAAGATGCACCGAAAACCCCTACACGACCTCGTTCAGCCAGTTTCCTTATTCACTCGACAAAACGAAAGGCCGGCGTGACCGAGCCGACACAGAATTTCTTCTGATCTTTGGTAGCCTTCGACAAATCATGAACGCGGACGTTCCGAATCGTCACTGGCCGCGGACCATTAATCACTACGGCACGCTGAATCGCTGAATCCCAGGCAAGCATCATCATAGAGTGCTCGGGCTTCCCTGAGGCATCTTGCCTCTCAAGAAAATCGCCTGGCTGAGGCGTATACGGTTGCTTTGATTCCTTACCGACGAAACACCTCTTCTTAGTATCATATATAAATAAACCTCCAAGTTCTAAGAACACGTTATGAAGGTCCTTAGTTGCAAGGATATCACGAAAGGCATTGCCCTCACCAAGGCCTACGGCAGTTTCATGGTAATACCACGAAACAAACTCACTGCACAACGCAGAGTGCTCTGTTCCGTACTTCGCATTCCTGCCGTATGCATCCTGCCCGCCTCCATCGCTGCCACTTTTGCCGAGGTCAAAAAGCGCCAACAAAACAGCCGGATGTGCACTGCAGTCAGGCATCGCCAGGTGGTACTTGTTTTCGACGATATCCTCTGCCCACTTCCATCTGCTTTGGTTGGCGAAGGCATTCAAGCTGATATATGAGTACCCAGAATTCAGCGTCTTGTTCAATTCGCAATTAATAATCTGAATATTGGAGAAGCAACTCGACGGGATACCTGCATATTTAAGCTCCACAAAGAGATGTGCTATCGGCAGAGCTGTCCTACCACCAAAATTTACCAGGAAAATATTATCCCAATAACTCCGATTGTTCACTGATGAAATTTCCGAGAGAACTGCGATTGATTCGGGAAAGCTTCCTATCCACTCGAGGTCCTGTTTTGTCCTATCTCTTTTAAAGGTTATAGGTAGACGCTTAGAATTTCCGCGATGATTGCGAAATACCAGGTGGCGTGTGAAGTGTGTATACTTAGGTTTTGCGTTAAACCTCAGCCGGACCTGTAGCTCCTCTGGTGCGACTGTCAAGCTGGTCTTTTTTGATTTCATGTTATTAACTCCTAATGCTCGTCCCTCTTTTCCCTTTTCAAGAGATTCAATGAGGTAATCGAACTGGTATTTTATCTGGGATAATACCAAGTGCTTTTGATATCTCCGCTGCATACCAATAAATGATTTCTACCTGGCCAAAATCCGAATCAGATGGTTGTCTGGTCTTTCTGCCCGGACCAGCCAGGCAATTATGAAAAGATCTATATTTGAAACCTTCAGTTCTATCACCCATACTACAATTCATATTACCATAGTTATTACCACCCTGAATACAGGGTTGGTTGTTTTGATCTGGGCTGCTCATTATATTTGATGGATCAGTGTTTGCAGATACTGTTTCGTCTCCCACATGACCCAATCCAAATGCGTGCCCCATCTCATGAACGACAGGGCGGAATACCGGTTCTGGCGTATCAAATCTATCATAATCTATTATAATATATGGTTTGTTTTGGTTCCTTCTACCATGACCAGTATTGCCTCCTTCTACGTGTCTGTTATTATAAATATAGACGTTGATCGCATTGAGGTCGCGTAATAAGGGATTATTAATTGTATTTCTAAATTCGTTCATAATTAGATTACCATAATCGTCATCTATTCCATCACCATCGCCGTCACATTTGCCGTAGCAATGGGTTGAATCTGTTATATATCTAATTAGATTATGTCCGGTAAGTCCGGCATTCACTAAATCGTTCCATTCCGCTGTCGATTTATACCGAAACCTCACAAGTCGTACGCCTGTTTCTGAAACAAAGTGTTGATTTAAAATATCAACTTCTCGCTTCAAGTCTTCCGGTGTGATACAATGTCGATCAACCGGTGGCGCATTTGCCCCCATTGGGCAAGTTGTTGTTGCTTGGGTGATTCCATCATGATCAGGATAATGTGCATCAGGGGTTGTAATAACAAAATGCGCATCAAATACCGGGATCCCCGCATAAAATTTGGACCCCGCTTCTGCCTTAAAACCAGGTTTCAAGATCACTATCGGTGACAAAAAGTAGGTCTCTGTATTCCTACATATAAGGACACTTTGGCCAGACGTTGTTTCCTGGTTTCGTATCCTTTTTGTAGCCGGATAAATCCCCCCTGTATGACATCCGTCTTGAGATCTAGTTCTATACTCCGGAATATGTTCAACTGCCATAGTAGTGTTCGTAATTAGTATTATCACTGATAGAATTGTTGTTATTGACGATGTCTTCAGCGTTGCAAACGCTATTTTTTTTTTCATTTCGGACACCTCCCACAATCTTTACGTTTAGCGGCTGCGACTTCCTGTTCCAGTTTGTTGATGCGCTTATTTTGTTCAATAATATAAAGCGTAAGTTCTTCGATCTTTTGGAGAAGTAGAGCCTGTGATTTTCCCAGGGAAACTCCGTTCACCTCGATCTGTTTTGCAGATGGGATATCAGGAAGATGTCCGTTTTCTTCAATGTAATCCTCGACCTTGTTTAAATTCATGAGTTCATAGTTATCTTCAAAAACAAAATCTGACCAGCCTGTGTCAACCACTATCTCTTTTGCTCTAATATTACCGTTAACGGCCAATTTGTAAGCTCCGGGCATCGTTGTTCCGATGCCAACATTGCCCTCTACTAAAAGACCATTGTAGGGGGCGGTTTCAAAACCTGAGTAATCTGATCCGATGACCGCACCTCCATCCACATCCAATTTATTTTGTGGCCTTCTCGTACCAATGCCAACATGGCCATTTTTGTTAATAACCAAACCATGTGTCCCTTTATGACCACAGAAAATTCCAAATGCCCCCTCATTTTTTATATTTTGACAGAGATAATATGTAAGCCCTGGCTGCACAAATGCAATACCAAAAATATTATCTTTATTAGGAGATTCTATCTTCAGATAATTAAACTCATCGCTGCCTTCAGGAAATTTGACATGCAATTTTGCGTTTTTATCAGGATTCGTGGTGCCAATGCCGACATTGCCGTCATTGGTAACTCTCATCATGGAAAAATTGTTGAATCGGATATCAAGACAATTGTTATTACTGTCATCATTATGAAACGCCCAAAAATCATTTCCATCATAGAGCCTTAGCACGGCATCTGTTCCTTCTTTCGAGGTCTTAATGTCAAAATGATTCCAATTGGGTGACTCGAATATTGCCTTTCCAACAACGTGAAATGTTATATGGGGATTCAATTTAATTGTTCCAACACCTACATTACTCAATTTGAATATGTGTTCTGTTCTATTCATATCTTCATCCCCTTGTTGAGTAAACATAAAGCCATTCATTAAAAAACATGTTGATACCATTACAACAAGAATTTTTTTTAATGCTTTCATCTTGTTCCTCCTTTATTTAATCTTATTATTGTCAAAAGTTTTTAAGGTAAAACTTTCAAAAACCTCTTTTTCCTTCTTCCCCATCTTATATTTTATAAAAAGATGGAGGATGATTGAATAAATTTACTCTTCATCTTCTGCCTCCTCTCTATTTTTATGTTTTTTAAATCTAAATTCCAAATCACCGTCCCTCAATCCCATTCATCTTTTACTTCTCTTTTTTAATGTTCCGCTTATTTTAAAACGGTGATGTCAGGTAACTTTTGGCTTGTTCCGGGAGCACCAATCGTCACCATCTGCATTTTGGTATTATTGCCTCTAACAAGCTGGAAAAAAGCATTGGTGCCACGCAAAACTATTAAAAAGTATTTTCCACTAGGAACCCGATAAAAAGCAAAATTTCCATTGGAGTCCGAATAGGTTTTGAATAACAATTTACCAGCTTCTGGTTTATTGTTTTTATACACCACTTCTCGCAGCTCAACTTTTGCTTCCCCCATGGGCCTTAAGTTATTCGATACCTTTAGGTAAATCTTACCGTATAAGACGGGTTTTGTTTGCGTTTGTAAGATGATTGAAGCAAAAACCATTAAAATAAACGCTGCAAATAATGGGAATAATTTAAATGAATGTTTCATTGGATTCCTCCTTTTATAATTAAATTAATATCTTTCAATAACGTTATTTTTCTTTTTTTCATATTAATTTCCACTTCATCAGTATTTTTTTCAGTGATCCATTTATCGATACGATCGACAATTGTAGGGTGGTAGCCTTCAAATTCAAACATCAGGTCTGGCCATGGGTCTTCGCCCCATTTGAAAACATTCTCTAACCGGAAGTAACCGTTGGACTCCGTCTCCGCCCTGGGAGGCGGCATCAAACGGCCGATGATACCACCCTGGTTGCCATTGTTTTCCTGGCTGCTGTTTCCTTTAACGACCCGCCTGGCACAGATGGTCCATATTTCAGGCTTCCATTTTTCTTCTGCTTTTTTATTGGCTTCTTCGATTATCTTTTTGATTTGCGTTTCTTTTTGATACCAGACGTTAAAAGCCTGCAAGAGTAATCCCAATATAACAAGGAAACCAGCGATAGCTCCGCCCAATTGAACCCTGGGTTTTTTAACTGTTGCAGAGGACTTCAGAACTTTGAACAGGATGTATGAGCATACCAGGCTCAAACCTACAAAAACAGTGACCATTACCACGAAATTAATAAATGTCATGTTGCTCCCTCCTTTTTAAATTTTAAACTTTTCATCTTAACTCCTTACCTTAATCATTAATCAAGGTCTTCGATCGTCTGACTTTTTCCTGTTGTTTCATCAAACGATCTGCCTATATTATGGCATAAAAATGATCTGGAAGTTAGTAAATAGAATTCAAAAAGGATATAAAAATCAATTCAAATGAAATAGGGAGGTAGTACAAATCATTCAATCCGGGTATTTTTCATTCAAAGGAGAGGAGAGGAGTAAAGAGGTAGAGGGGTAGAGGGGTAGAGAGGTAGAGTTCAAGGGAAAAATCGGTAATATGGTAACTGTTATGCCTGTAGGGAATGCCACTAACTTAAGCCAATATTAAATCCGAAGCACGAAATTCGAAATCCGAAACAATATCAAAATCCAAATTTCCAAAATTCAAAACAAAAGAGCCTTTGTTTCATGGCCAATGATGTCTTTGTTTTGGTCATTTGAATTTGTTCTCGTACTACGTAGCGGGCTACTTCGCAGAGTAGCAGCGGATTTCGTGCTTCGAATTTTTTCATTTTATAGCCTTTAGTTTGTGGCATTCATGCCAGTTGGATTTAGGTGAGTGGGTGGATTGAGTTAATCATCCAACCTTCATGTTGATTCTCATTTCTGTTCTTTAAATCTTCTGGCTTTCACTATTTAAGTTCTAAAATTAATATTTCACATAAACAAGGGAAATTTTCAACAACAAGTAGAAAAAACTTTACGATTTTCAGAAGACAATCAATTCTCCAACAACCACCTCCACAGAGGAAGAAAAATAATCCTTCCCTTCATATTGAACCATTCTGCCTTCTCTACTCCTTCATAATCCCCTGTAATGATCAAAAGATTGTCGCAACCTAAATCCTTTGATGCGTGTAACAATGCCCTGACTTCCCTATCCTTTGTACCGGTATCTCTTATATCGTAACATACCTGTATGAGCTGACTAAAATCCAAATCCCTTTTAATTAAAAAATCAACTTCATAGTTTTGGGGATTTTTGTAGTAATAAATTTCCATGGTTTCATCCAGGGATTGTTTTCTTTTGAGTTCAATTGCAACAATATTTTCATATAACTTTCCGATATTGGAAAAAAATTTTTTTGAAATACTATTTATTAATCCTGTGTCAATGGAATAGACTTTTTTAGGACTTTTTTCGATTTCCACTGGTTTGAGAGAGAATTTGTTTATGGTAATGATCAAGTATGCCTCATTCAAGTAAGAAATATAATTTTTTATAGTATGTTCGCTCTTAAAATTAAACTGTTTCTTTATCTTATTATAAGTCATTAAACTGCCGGAATTACTGATGAGAGAAGCTGAAATTTCTTTAAAAGCCTTTTTATAGGCAATTTTTCGCCGTGTTAAAATATCGCTTTCAAGAATTTGCCTGTAAAGTGCTTTGAGATACAACCTGTAATTTTCTTGCTCCACCACTACCTCGGGGAAACCACCTTCCTGTACAAACCGGCTTAACTCATGCTTGATCAGGCTTTTTCCCTTTGATGTATTTAGATTGATATCAACCTGTTTGGCTGTCAGGTATTCCCTGAAAGAAAAGGGATAAATCTCCATCGCCAGGTGCCTACCTGTTAAGTGGGTGGCTAATTCCGTGCTTAATAGTTTTGCATTACTTCCGGTAATGAAGACATTAAAATCCGATCTCTTTAAGCGATTAACAAATAATTCCCATCGGGATAAATTTTGAATTTCATCGAAGAAAATAATATTAAAATGTGTCCCATAAATGTCATAAAATGTTTTTAGTATATCGTCCGGTTTTACATCCCCCAGCCTGTCGTCGTCAAAATTCAAGTAAGCAAAGGTCCGGTCTTTCAAAAATTGATAAAGGAAGACAGATTTTCCTGCTCTTCTTATGCCGGTAACAACTTTCACTAACTTAGACGAATCGAATTCCCTAAACTCAGATTGAAATTCTCTTGTTATAAGTTTTTTATCCCCCATCGTCTCGAATAGTTCATCTTTTTGGTCTTCAATCACCTGTTTTAAGTCCATTTAATATCTCCTCTGTTTTTTTCGTTATTTTACGCAATCTAACTGCGGAAATTTTTAAACTTTTACGCAATCTAACTGCGAACATTTCGAAACTTTTTTGCATGCGGCTATTGTAATGCTGTTTGGCCCCTTTGTCAAGAAAAAAATTTGTAACTATTCAGTTTTAGAAAGACGTATCATACTGTTACAGGGTATCTACCATTTTTTCACCGGCTTTTAAACCGTGACCGGTGAAGACTGAGACAATCACTTCATGTTTATCGGGTTGGGACTCCTGTAAATATCTTTTTATTCCGGCAATAGTGGAAGCGGCTGTCGGTTCGATATAGTATCCTTTCTGAATCATTTCCTTTAAAGATTGTTTTATTTCTGCCTCTGTAACCGCAATAAAATCACCGTTACTATTTTTAACCGCTTCAATGATCTGTTTTCCCCGGATGGGCGCGGCAATAGCAATACCTTCAGCCAGCGTTTTTTCCCCCTTTATGACTGGAATTTCTTCTGAATTTTCTTTAAAGGCCCGGACCAACGGCGCACAATTGGCAGATTGAATACCAATGATACGGGGAATCTCCTTTATAATTTTTGCAGTTTTTAGCTCCATGAATCCAATATATGCCCCCAATAAAAGTGTTCCATTGCCTACAGGCAAAATAAGAGTATCAGGCGACTTCCACCCCAATTGCTCACACACTTCAAAGGCAAGTGTTTTGGTGCCGTGAAAAAAGAAAGGGTTCCAGGAATGGCTGGCATAGTAATTGGTTTCCGCTGCTTTTAAAACGGCTGCTGCAGTATCTTCCCGGGCTCCGGGAATTTTATTTAATGTAGCGCCGTATAGAGCTATCTGGGCCAGTTTCCCCCTGGAGGTATCCGCCGGAACAAAAATTTCACAAGCGATACCGGCATTGGCGCAATAGGCAGCTATGGCAGAACCCGCATTGCCAGAAGAATCTTCCACCACTTTTCCGATGCCCAATGCCCGGACCTGGCTGATAAGTACAGAAGCCCCCCTGTCTTTAAATGAACCGGTGGGAAACAACTGCTCCTGCTTTATCAAAATGGCTCTACCACTAACAGTTACCTCAATTAATGGTGTAAAACCCTCATCAAAAGAGACGATATGGGCATCATCTTTAATGGGGATTGCTTCCCGGTACCGCCACATGGAAGGTTTTCTCTTTTTGATTTTTTCTGTGTCGAATACCGGTTCAAACTCAAACTGAAGGTCCAGGAGCCCGCCGCATGAACATCGCCACAGCGGTTCATCGGATGAGTATTGGGCATTACATTTTATACAGGTTAGTACAGTCATTTCAGTATGTTATACCATATTTTGCTTAAAAATGTGATAAAAAAAGAAAAAGAAAAAAGGACTCAGGTTAAGATTAAGGTTAAGGTTAAGGAGAAAAACCTTCTGGTATAAGCTATAAAAAGCCTCTCCTCAACCTCAACCTGAGCTCTAAAAAGCGCCTCCTCAACCTGAGTCCCAAAGGTATTCTGTCAATCAGTGGGATTGATTTCAATTCTCAATTGACTCCGCCCAATCTGAAATGGACACTCACCGTAAACACCACGGGTTTGGGGATGCCGTTTATGATATATGGTTCATAGACCCATTTTTGGACAGCTTCAATAGCAGCGCTCTTGAACAATGGATGCCCGCTGATGACTCTTACCTTTATGACTCTTCCGTAAATATCGGTTACTGCTTCAACAATAACAGTGCCCTGGAGGTGTGCCCTTAAACAAGTGGGTGGGTAATGGGGATGGACTTTTTTTAGCAATTTGGGTTTTTGAAAAGTGGTTAATCGCTGCACGCTCATATCCGAGGCATTGGGCCCAGTCACCAATGATCCGATGATACCCCCTGGGACGCCACCTTCCACTCCGCCTGGGACGCCGCCTTCCATACCACCGTCAATTCCCCAATCCTCGATACTCTCTTCTACAATATCACTCGGCACTTCAACAGGCGCGACAAATCGGCCAGCCGTAATAGGTTTAGATTCTTCCTTTTTCTCAGTCTTTTTCTTTGTGCCCCTGGAGCTGGTTCTTGCTCTGGCTGCTGCCGGCGGTGCTGAAGGAGGCGTGGGGGGTGCTACCATTAATATATTGTGTATTTTGAGAGCCGGCATACCTGTGTCTGCTGTCATCAATGGAACCATTATTACAGCACTTATCACCAGGCTATGAAGTAACAAAGAGAGGGGAAGAAAAAGCCATTTCTTCGTTGGTTTTTTTGGTTCGGTAAACGATTTAAAAATTGTTTCATTCATTTTTTCCTCCTATATCCATACTCTAAAATGCCATTTTTCTCAATCGGATGCGTCCTAAAACCTGTTTCAGGTTATATTTGGAATGTTAGAAAAAAATAAAAAAAATGGAAAAAAATATATGAATCTACTCCCGATTATGATATTATCCAGTTTTTAGAAAAAATGAGTAAAATCAGAGAAAGAATTTCCACTAAAAGAGACGTACAGCCTATAGCCATAGCCAAAGAAATGATGAGACTTTGCTTCATTGGCAGTTGAGGTGACGAATGGAAAAGTTTGAACTAAAGGCAAACGAGGAAGCCCTTGCACGTCGAGAGAAGAGGAAACCGTCTCCTAAAACAAATGCCATTACTGTGGTTCCTGTTTACTGTAAAGGTTGTGCGTTGTGTGTTGATATTTGCCCCACTGGCACGCTGCTGCTGGAAGATATTTTTGAAAGTAAGTTTGGTGTATCGGTTAAAGTGGATGCAGAAGAATATTGTATTGGCTGCAAACTGTGTGAGGAGAAATGCCCTGACTTTGCAATTTTTGTAAATTATGAAGAAGGGGATGAAGAGAAAAAAAATGGGTAAACGAATCGTATTACAGGGAAATATCATCGCTGCTAAGGCGGCAATTGCTGCAGGTTGTAATTTTTTTGCTGGTTATCCTATTACACCATCTTCAGAGATTGCACAGTTTATGTCAGTAGAATTACCGAAGTTGGGTTATGATTTTATCCAGATGGAGGACGAGATTGCTTCCCTGGGTGCCTGTATTGGCGCTTCCCTGGCAGGGTGCAAAGTAATGACTGCCACCAGCGGACCAGGTTTTTCCCTGATGCAAGAGCAGTTGGGAGTGGGGGTAATGGCAGAAATTCCACTGGTGATTATTAATGTGATGAGAGGTGGCCCTTCTACTGGCTTACCGACCAAGCCCTCTCAGGCAGATATCATGCAGACCCGATGGGGAACTCACGGTGACCATCCGATTATCGCAGTATATCCGGCATTTGCCACTGAAATTTACTGTGAAACGATTCGTGCCTTTAACCTGGCGGAAAAATTCTGGAATCCGGTAGTGGTCCTGCTGGATGAGGTGATTGCCAAAGCCCATGAAGATATCGAAATCCCTGACCCAAAGGATATTTCCATTTACGATGAAAAATCCAATGTTGTTGTGGATTTAAATATCTATGACAGGGAGATCGGCGAAAAACCGCCGAGGGTAGACTTTTTTAAAGGATATCCCATTCATATCGACAGCCTGGAGCATGACGCTCATGGATGGCCCACCAGCGATCCCAAGATAGTTAATAAAATGCAGACACTAAGAATGCAGAAAATATATCATTACCTGGACGACATTATTGAATACAAGGAATACCACATGGATGATGCGGAAATGATGGTTTTTAGTTTTGGTGTTTCTGCCAGAGCTGCCCTTGCTGCGATTAAAATGGCACGAGAGGAAGGCCTTAAAGTGGGATTATTCCAGCCATTAACCATATGGCCCTTCCCCAGACGGGTCTTACTGGAACGATTTAAGCGGATCAAAAAAGTGCTTACTGTGGAATTAAATATGGGGCAGATAAAGTATGAAATGGAACGGGTGGCTCCTGACAATGTGGATAAAAGAGCATTGCTACGGGCCAATGGTATTCCCTTCACACCGATGGAAGTATTGGGTGCTGTCAAGGAGTTTTTCATATGAGAGATTATGAAAGATATATCAGATACAGAACATTCCCCACCCCCTGGTGCCCTGGATGTGGAATTGGTATCATTCTAAAAGCCATTGCAATGGTGTTTTCCGAACTTAACATCGAGCCGGATGATATTGTGGTGGTTTCAGGTATTGGGTGTTCCGGTAGGATGCCGACTTTCTTTAATACCAATACGCTGCATGTTACCCATGGGCGGGCCCTTACCTTTGCCACCGGTATTAAACTGGCTCGACCAGAAAAAATGGTGGTGGTGGTATCGGGGGATGGAGATGCGTTGGCTATTGGCGGCAATCATCTTATCCATGCTGCCAGGCGAAATATCGGGATCAAAATGATACTGGTGAACAATGGCATCTATGGTATGACTGGAGGGCAGGTCTCGCCCCTGACTCCCCAGAAGTTCATTACCGAGACCACACCCTATGGAAATATTGAACCCACATTCTTGGCCAGTGAATTACTGGTGGCTGCCAGGGCATCCTTTGTGGCCAGGGAGACCATCAATCGCATGCGGCAGCTTAGAGAGGTGATAAAAAAATCCTTTCAACACAAAGGCTTTTCTGTCGTAGAGGTCATCAGTAATTGTCACATTAACCTGGGAAGAAGAAACAAGATGAAAGACCCCATTGCCATGAGCAGATGGATTGCCAGCCAAACGGTTACCAAAGCCCAGTTTGAAAAATTAGCGCCTGAGAATAGAAGTGATAAATACACGGTGGGCATACTGCAAGAAGATAAAGAACGCCTCGAATATTCAGAACTTTACTATAAATACATTGTACCTGCTGCCCAGAAAGGTGCTCAAAAATAAGGGAATAAAATGAGCCGATATGAAATACGATATGGTGCTGTTGGCGGTCAGGGTATTATTACAGCCGGGGCACTACTGGTGGATATTGCAGTGGAAAAAGAAAATAAATATGCCCTGGAAAGTCCCACTTATACGGCCACGGTTCGGGGAGGCCCCACAAAAGTGGATGTTATTGTTTCTGACGAGAAGATCCTTTTTCCACAGGCCAGTGCCATTGATTTTTTTGTCTGTACCTTTCAAGCACCTTTTGATCTTTACAAAGGCCGCGTCAAAGATGATGCCATTGTTGTTGTTGATTCTCACCTGGTCAAAGAACTGGGCGATACCCGAAACTGGAAAATTTACCAGGTCCCCATTATTAATGAAACCAAAAAACAACTGGGAAACATTGTCTTAACCTCTGTGGTTACACTCTCCATGACACAGAAGTTGACCCATGTGATCGAATATCAAAATATGGTGGATTACATTAAGGAATGGGCGCCTAAAGAGTTTCTTGATCTCAATATCAAGGCCATCGATGTCGGAAGAGATTTGGTTTAAATATTTATATTTAGGTAAGAAAATGAATGTTATTGAAGAGCTAAACTGGCGAAGCATGATTCACGATATCATGCCAGGCACGCAAGAACAACTCCAAAAGGAGATGACTACCGCTTATGTTGGATACGATCCTTCATGCCCGTCTCTGCATATCGGTAATCTGGTATCTATATTGATGCTGAGACACCTTCAACTGGCTGGGCATAAACCCATTGCACTGGTGGGTGGCGCCACCGGTATGGTGGGCGATCCATCGGGGAAATCAGAAGAGCGAAATCTGCTGGATGAAGAGACATTGAGGGAAAACCAGGAAGGTATACAGAACCAATTGTTAAAATTTCTTGATTTTGATCTCAATTTAAAGAATGGTGCTGAATTGGTTAATAATTACGATTGGATGAAAGAATTCAGTTTTCTTGGGTTTTTGCGGGAAGTGGGCAAGCACCTGACGATCAATTATATGATGGCCAAGGATTCGGTTAAAAAGCGCCTGGAGACCGGGCTATCTTTTACAGAGTTTTCTTATCAACTGCTGCAGGCTTACGATTTTTATTATCTCTATAAAAATAAAGACTGCAAACTTCAGATGGGCGGTTCTGATCAGTGGGGAAATATTACAGCAGGGACGGAATTGATTCGCCGAATGGCGGGCGGTGACGTTTTTGCCCTCACATGTCCCCTGATTACCAGGGCAGACGGCGGGAAATTCGGGAAAACCGAAGAGGGAACGGTCTTTCTGGACCCCCAATATACATCGCCATATAAATTCTACCAGTACTGGTTGAATGCGTCGGATGAAGATGCGGAAAGATACATCAAAATATTTACGTTACTTTCCCGAGAAGAAATCAATGGATTAATCGAGGAGCACCGGAAAGCACCCCATTTGCGGGTATTGCAGAAAAGGGTAGGAAAAGAGGTCACCACCATGGTTCATTCGGAAGTTGATTTTCTGGCAGCCGTAGAAGCATCTCAAATTTTATTCGGCAAAGGTACGGCCGAATCCCTTAAAAAACTTTCCGAACAGGACCTTCTAGCGGTTTTCGATGGTGTACCGCAATTTACCATCTCAAAAGCGGAAGTCGATGCCGGGATAAATATTATTGAATTGCTGGCAGTGAAAGCTTCTGTGTTCCCTTCAAAGGGTGAGGCTCGCCGGATGATTAACGGCGGTGGCGTCAGCGTTAATAAAACCAAAATCACCAACACAGAAGAAACGGTTTCTGCGGATGCCCTTTTGAATCACAAATTTATCTTGATCCAGAGGGGCAAAAAAAACTATTTTCTCCTGAAAGCAGTGTAAATAAAAGATAAGAGTATTAACATATGATTAAAATCAGTTTTCCTACCAGTAAGTTTTTATTAATTTTGAAAAGGGTGGCGAAAGTCATTGGGAACCTGGCCATTCTTGCGATTGTAGCCGGAGTCGTCTATTTGATATTTATTCAGTCATGGCACCTCCGATGGGGCGCTTCTGATGATGAAGTGCACCAGTTGCTGCCTGGGGATGATCTTGTACCTGAGTCGAACTACCAATGCACACGTGCCATCACGATCCTTGCCCCAGCAGAAGAGATCTGGCCGTGGCTGGTGCAGATAGGGCAGGACCGGGGTGGGTTTTACAGTTACAATTGGATTGAAAACCTCTTTGGTCTGGATATCCACAATGTGTATCAGATAGTACCGGAGTGGCAGCATCTGGAGGTAGGTGATATGGTACGGCTTTCTCCTTCATACCCGATGGAAGTTGTTGCTATGGAGAAGGCTCGAGCCATCGTGTATAAGTTTCCACCCACCGGAAGGATAAAGCAAACCACCTGGGCATTTGTCCTTAATCCCCTCAACTCACAAATGACACGGCTTATCGTTCGGATGCGGCTCAACACCGTGGGTGCACCAATAACCACCTTAATTCTGTTTGATCCCGGCCACTTCATCATGGAACGGAAAATGATGCTTGGTATCAAGGAAGTAGTTGAAGTTTCAAGAGGAATAGCTGCAGGTCACCACTTCAGCGAGTGGGTCTGGTTTTTGTGTCTAATTATAGCAGCCTTAAGTATACTGGGATTGCTTTTCTCAAGAAGGTGGCCGTGGACTTTAGTCGCAGCATCGGTGGGGGTCTCCCTCTGGGTTTTGGTCCTCTTCAGGGGATATCCCTCTCCAGTGTATGGAGCGTTCCTGGCTATCGGTCTCCTTTGGGCACTGCTCTGGGCATATTGGCCGACACAGCCATCACAAGATCGTAAGTGATTGAAGTAGAACTATTATAAATCAATGAGCTAGAGGGTCAAAGGATTCCCAGGAGTTCGATATCAAAAATCAGGTTTTTACCTGCCAAGGGGTGGTTTCCATCCAATGTAATGTCGGATTCGGTAACATCTGTAACCTGGACTATCATCGGTTGCTCCTTTTGTTGACCGATTTGAAACCTTTGACCGACCTGAAACTCCATATCGGTTGGGAATTGTTGGCGAGGCACCTTTTGGATCAATTCTTCCCGATGCTGCCCGTACGCCTGGTCTGGCGATAAATCGATGGTTTTGGTATCACCAGGCTTCATCCCATCCACAGCCTGTTCAAAACCTGGTATTAATTCACCCTGGCCCAATTGAAATTCCAGGGGTTCGCGGTCTTTTGAGGAATCAAATACCGTACCGTCATTCAGCCGCCCGGTATAATGGACCTTCACTTTATCGCCATTTTTTGCTTGTGGCATTTTGGTCTCCTTTGCATTTTAGTAGCGGCGTCCGCCACCAAAACCTCTTCCACGACCTCTTCCACCTCCACTTCCACCCCTACCGCCGCCGCCTCGGCGATCGGTGCGGGGACGGGCCTCATTGACATTAAGGGTTCGTCCCATAAAATCCTTGCCGTTCATACCTTCTATCGCGGCACGGGCTTCATCGTTGGAAGGCATTTCTACAAAGCCGAATCCCCTTGATTCCCCGGTAAACCTGTCATTTACAACATGGGTAGATTCCACCTGGCCAAACGCTTCAAACGCCTCTCGCAAATCATCACTTGTGGTCTCGCGTGATAAATTACCTACATAAATATTCATACTATACTCCTTTTTTGCTAAAAATTCATGATGGAAATCAAGGTGCAATTAATATCAAATCTTTGCGATACCAACTGAACATTAAATCAATTTCTATCATGACTCTATTGTAAATGAAATACGAGAAAATTGCAATAGACACTGTGCTTTTTTCATTAATATAGTTAGAAAACTCCTTTCTCCTTACTCCAGTTGATGACTGGATTTTCTAAAAAATTCGATCAAAGCATTGGTAGAGCTGTCGTGGTTCAAGGGATTTTTGTAATTTCTATCCAATTCAGGGATAATTTTTTTAGAAAGGATCTTGCCCAATTCGACTCCCCATTGATCAAAAGAATAAATATTCCAGATAACGCCCTGGGTAAATATCTTGTGTTCATACATTGCAATTAGTTGCCCCAGTGTAAACGGAGTCAATTTTTTAATGAGAATGGTATTGGTGGGTCGGTTTCCTTCAAAAGTACGGTAAGGAGTTAAATGTTCTGGAACTTCCTCTTTTATTAGATCTTCTTTCGTTCTACCAAAGGCCAGGGCTTCGGTCTGGGCAAAGAAATTACCCATTAACTTTTGATGATGATTTTCAATAGGGTTTAACGATTTTACGAATCCAATAAAATCACAAGGGACCAGTTTGGTGCCCTGGTGAATCAATTGAAAAAAGGAATGCTGCCCATTGGTGCCGGGTTTACCCCAGATAATTGGAGCGGTTTGATAATCCACTCCATTCCCCTGACGGTCCACCTGTTTACCGTTAGACTCCATGTCCACCTGCTGGAGGTAAGCAGGGAAATGAGAAAGGTAGTGATCGTAAGGTATGACAGCATGGGTTTGAGCATTAAAAAAGTTGTTGTACCAGATGCCCAGCAATCCCATTATAACCGGAATATTTTTTTCAAAGGGGGTATACCTGAAATGGTTGTCCATGGCATGGAATCCTTTTAATAATGAGATAAAATAATCGTATCCAATAGCTGCCATTATGGAGAAACCAATGGCCGAGGTTAAGGAATATCGTCCTCCCACCCAGTCCCAGAAATCGAATATGTTGTCAGATTCAATACCGAAATCAGTCACTGCATTCTTATTGGTGGACAATGCCAGGAAATGTTTGGCTATGGCCTTTTTAGTTTTAAAATGGGACAATATCCACTGTCTGGCGGTAATGGTATTGGTCATTGTTTCAAGAGTGTTAAAGGTTTTGGAGGCGATGATAAAGAGAGTTTCTTCTGGATTAATGGTTCGCAGTGTTTCTGCAATATCGGTACCGTCTATATTAGAGACAAAAAAGAGGTTCAGCTCTCTCTGCGAGTAGAATTTTAAGGCCTCGGTGACCATCCGGGGGCCAAGGTCTGATCCACCGATACCGATATTTACAATATTCTTTATCTGTTTACCGGATAAACCTCTCCATTTACCGTTCCTGATTGTTTCTGATGCCTTTTTCATCTTTTTCAGAACAGCAAGGACTTCAGGCATTACATCTTTTCCATCATGAATGATGGGACTTTGACTGAAATTTCGGAGCGCAATATGCAAGACTGCCCGATTTTCTGTACGGTTTATCTTCTGGCCGGTAAACATCTTCTCGATTTCTTTCTTCAACTGTCTACTGTTGGCCAGGTCAATGAGATATTGAATAGTGGTTTCAGTAATCCTATTTTTGGAATAATCAAAATAGATATCACCATGTAGGATAGTAAACGTTTTCGCCCTATCTGGATCCGAGCGAAATAAATCTCTTAAATGAAGGTTTTTTATTTTACTGTAATGATCCCTCAGTTTCTTCCACTCTCTAGTTTCCGTTAATTTCTTTCGAGTCATTCAGCAACCACGCCGTAAACACCTATCGTTGCTGGAACTGGTAAATCACCTTAACACCTTTGATCTCCTTTCTGATAGGATAGGTTCCCAAAAGCACATACGCCAGGTCTTTTTGTTTGGCAAAAACTTTTACTTCTACTCTGCGCCAACTTTGAGGATTTTTTATAAATGCAGCTTTTGAAGTGGCTTCATATCCCAGTTCCGACTTAATGGTGATATCTTGACTGGTTTCGCCAGGGGCCAGTTCTTTTTCCAGAGCTGGTGTCACCCCATCGCTCAATTTTTCCTTGTTGTCCTCGAAGGAAAATTCGCCTTTGAAAATGATATCCCCTATGGATTCATCGCCTACATTTTTTACCTGGAAAGTGATTGTAGGCACAATAATAGATTTTTTAGAGGATCGGATTCGGTCGACCCATATGGAATCCACTGTCACCATTTGTAACGTTTTACCAATCTTTTCAAAGCTTTTTTCATCAATAGTACCGCTAAAACCTTTAATTTCCTGTTTTATGGGATAGATATCTCCAATGCGTGCTGGGCCTGAACCTTTGGTCCTGGCAAAAAGCTTCACTCTAATCTTTCTCCATTCTTTATTATTTATAATGTGGCCCTTTGATCGACCGGAAACCCCGAAAAAAGCTTTAATAAATATCTCGTCGCTGACTTCTCCAGGCAGCAAAGGTTCTTTACAAGCGTGAGCAGCACCGTCATTAAACAGCTTGCCTGTGTCCTCATATTCAAAACGTCCTTCTAAGCTGACATACTGAAGCGGCCTTTTCCCGGTATTTTTGATCTTAAAGGTAATGGCAGGGACAATTTTTACATCATAGGGAGTGGATTCCTTTACCACCCATGTGCTATCATGCTCCACCACTTCAATGGATCTGGATACTTCTTCCTTGCTCATAATATCCAAAACGGTAGATTTGTAAAATAGCACCAATAAGATAATTCCTGCCAATACACAGACGAGGATTACCCAGGATTTGGGCTGTTTAAAAAAATCAGAGAAGCTTTTTTTCTCCTTTAAGTACTCCTTAAAAATAGTTTCGTTTTCACTCATATTGCCTTCCTTTACAAATATATATTATAACATTTTGTACATTTTTCAGCAAGGATTCTGTTCCGCTTCCTAAATATTAAGAGATCAGGGGATTTTTTGTGCAATGTTTCTTTTTAGAACTCTCAAAAAGCTCTTTTTAAGTCTTTAGCTTTATCTCCTTTTAAAATTTTTTTCGCGCATGTATACTCTACTCGTTTTTTTAGGGTTAATGTATTTTTTATCAAAGATGTGTTAAAATGTCAATTGATTTTCTAATAAATAAAAAAATATGTTGTTTATTAAGATTACCTGTTGGTAAAAATGATGCCTGGTCTTAAAATGATCATGTGATTTTGTGAACGAGTGAACGTGTGAACGTGTGAACGTGTGAACGTGAGTACCACTTTTAGAAGGCAGAGGATAATAAGGACGATGAATAGGATGATAGAAGATTTTAAAAGGAACATCGATTTAAGAATTGAGCAGTTCACCATTTTTCTAAGCGAGAACGAGAATCTATTCAGGGCTATTAAAATCATGGAAACTGCTTTAAAAAGAGGAAAGAAAATCCTGGTTTTCGGCAATGGCGGTTCTGCCACCCAATCCTCTCACCTGGCAGCGGAACTGGTGAACAAATTTTATTTTGAACGAAAAGGATTACCGGCTATTGCCCTGACATCCAATATGGCCAACGTAACTTCAATCGCAAACGATATGGGTTACAAATATATTTTTTCACGGCAATTGGAAACATTGGGGCAAAAGGGGGATGTTGCTATCGGACTGACCACCAGTGGAAAATCTCCCAATATCCTGGAAGCGTTACAATCTGCCAGGATGATGAACATGAAAACCATTGCCCTGTGTGGGGAAAATTTAAGACCATTGCAAAATCTGGGTATTGATATTATCATTGATGTTAAGTCGGATGACACACCTGTAATACAGGAGATGCATCTGTTTATTTTACATACAATGGCGGAAGCCCTGGAAAAACGTTTTTTTGGAGGAAAAAACTAAAGAAAAATGGTAATCGATTACAAAAGGGTTTCTTTTTCATTTAAGGCCCAAAAGAGGAAAAAGCTTTTAAAAAGAATAAGAGTGGTGGTTCTTCTTGTTTTTATTATTTGTTTTTATCTTATTTTAAGCAATATGGTGGACGCTGCTAAAATAAAGAATATTCAAGCCCTGCTGTTGGAAAATAAGACATCCAAAGCCGCTGAAAAGTTAAAACAAAGTGAGGGTTCCCTTTTTCATAATAAATCAAAAAAAGAATTAAAGGCCCTGCTCTATCTTTTCACCGGTGACCTGGACAAGGCTAGAGAAATATTCGTCTCCTTAAGTACCAAAAATACGTCGATTGCTTTTCAAAAATTTCTGGATTACTTTTCCGATTATGCAGAATACCGGAAACTAAACATTTACACCGACTACTTGTTGAATCGGGGAGAGAACGTGTTATTTTATAAAATCCTGTCCAACACCGGATTGCTTGATTTTAAAGAGTCCATCAAAGCCATTGAAAAAATGCCTGCGGAAGAGAAAGAGAGACATAAACAGGAATTGGACATAATCGAAAAAATCAACCATCAATTAAAAACAGGAAAAATCAATTTTATTTTTGACGTGAATGGGATACCCATGGCCTATTATGACTTGAGGCGTCGAAAAACAATTTCATTGGCTCCTGGCCTGACCTTTCAGGCATTTAATAGGGATTTTAACAGAAGCCTAAAGTTTTACAGTTTAACCATAGACCTCGCACTTCAAAAAAAGCTCCATCAGCTTTTTAAAGGTAGAAATTATCACGGTTCTTTCCTTTTATTTAATTTGAGTGATACCAGTATAATGGTTGCTTATTCAAAGCCCTTCAACCGGGGGAAGGAAAATGCTGTTTTTTCCGAAACCTATGAACCGGGTTCTATTATGAAAGTTCTTACTCTCTTTTCCTATTTACGGTCCGGTGGGGAAGAGCTTTTTCCTTTTTTTTGCAAGGGTAATTATCTGATAAACGGGAAAATTTTTTACGACTGGATCAGTCATGGTGATGTTAACACTTGTGATGAGGCGTTTTCAGCCTCCTGTAATATTAGTTTTGCCAGGATGGGAATCCACCTGGGGATAAAAAAATTAGGCCGCATTTTTAATAAATTTTACTTTAACGCAGGTGAATTAACCGATTTGTTTCTTAATTTTAAAACAGGTACCTATAATGAGAGGGTGGATAAGGATTTTCAAATGGCCAATCTATCTGTGGGATTGGATGAAATCTCTATCACCACCTTTCACTCTGCCTTAATGACAGCCATTATTGCACAAAACGGTTCCATTTATGCGCCCCATTTAATCAAGAATAAAAAAAACCTCTTAAACCTGGCGTACTACAATCATCCGGCTCAACTACTGACGGTTTCTAATGATAACGCTTCTTTTCTGAAAGTAAAAAATGCCATGATTCGTGTAGTTGAAGACAAAAATGGTACTGGTAAACGCTCAAAGGTTGACTTTGTGCGGGTGGGACTCAAAACAGGCACCGCAGGCAGCAAAAAAAAAGGACTTGATGCTATCCTGATAGGGTTTTTCCCGGCTGAAAAGCCAGAATATGCGTTTGGCTTCCGTTTGGAACGGGAGGGTCGTGCCGAGCTTAAAGGGGCTTACTTTTCCAGGGATTTTCTCACTTCTTTTTATCAGCGGAAATAAAAACAAAGGCCGCTAAGTTAAGGATAATAAAATAAAAAATGAGAGGGTGAGTTCTAGGATTTGACCGGATGGTACTTTTTTGATATGATATGATTTCTTATTTCTCCGAGCCCATAGGAGCTAAAACAAATATCAATGTCAAGTTCCCGGGCCGATAGGGTGAATCCGGAAACAGGTTTGCCTCCCGTGTTTGGAAAGGAGAATGAAGGGTGTCTCACCCGTAATTTTCCCCAACAAACAAAGGAGAAAGAAGAAGGAGTACTATATGAAACATAAGGAAAGTGTTTATATTATTGTTTTCCTGGTGTTCCAGGTGATTTTTGTTTTTTTATCTTCATGTAAAAATTCTGAAAAAAAGAGAACAGCGGATAAAACTATTAAAAAATCGGAAATTCGGGTGCTTCATGCTGGTTCGTTATCGATTCCTTTTAAAGAAATAGCAAAGGCTTTTATGAAAAAATACCCGGATGTAAACGTGCAGTTGGAAGCTCACGGCAGCCGTACCTGCGCTCGACAAATAACTGATTTACACCGAGAGATGGATGTAATGGGGTCTGCGGACTCAGCCGTGATACGGAATCTACTGATGCCGGAATACGCAGATTTTTGTATCGATTTTACCACCAATGAAATGGTGATTATGTATACGGGAAAAAGTAAATACGCAGACGCGATTCATTCCGAGAACTGGTACGAGATACTGTTGAAACCAGGGGTGCAGTACGGTCATTCTGATCCCAATGCCGATCCCTGCGGTTACCGCGCAGTACTAACCTGGCAGTTGGCAGAGACATACTATAAGAAGGAAAATCTTTTTAATCGATTAACGGGAAAGATGCCTAAAAAAAATATCCGACCCAAGGAAGTGGATTTGATTGCCATGCTGGAAGCAGGGGAACTGGATTATATCTTTATCTACCGCAGTGTGGCTGAACAGCATCACGCAAAGTATGTGATTTTACCGGATGAGATTAATTTAAAATCTTCTGCATTTGCGGATTTTTACAGAACCGCTTCATTAAAAATCACCGGTAAAAAACCCGGTGAATGGATTGAACAGAGAGGCGCACCAATGGTTTACGGCATCACGCTGCCCAAAAATGCGCCCAATCCTGAAGGAGGTGCAGCATTTATCGATTTTATATTAAGTAAAGAAGGTCAGGGCATAATGAAAAAAAATGGCCAACCGGAAATATTTCCGCCGTTGGTAGATAACAAAGAAAAATTACCAAAAGCCTTAAGGAAGTATTTTTTATGAAAAAAAATCCGTGTCCATCCGTGTTCATCCGTGGCTAAAAACAAAAAATGAAGTTTAAATTTATATTTTCATTCCTGGGATTGCTGCTGGTTTTATTTGTGGGAGTACCCATATTCAGGATGCTGCTTTCCTCCGATCCCGGCACATTGGTGGAAACAGCCAGAGATTCTGAAGTGTACACCTCTATATTTTTAACCTTAAGAGCCTCCCTCTGGGCTACCATTGCCGCATTAATCACAGGTGTGCCCCTGGCCTATCTTCTGGCCAGGAGGAATTTTAGAGGTAAAAAGATCATTGAAGGGATCATCGATTTACCGGTCATTATCCCCCACACAGCCGCAGGCATCGCGCTGCTTTTTATCTGGGGGAGGCACTCCCTTTTTTCAAAAGTCAGTGGACTTAATATCATTGGAACCGAAATCGCCATCTCTATGGGGATGTTTTTTGTGTCGGTCTCCTTTTTGGTCAATGCTGTAAAAGGGGGATTTAAATTGATCGACGAACGATATGAAAAGACAGCCATTACCCTTGGCGCAACGCCGTGGAAGGCGTTTCTGACGGTTAGTCTTCCCATGGTGAAAAAATCCATTATTTCCGGTTCCATTATGATGTGGGGGCGAGGGATCTCAGAATTTGGCGCAGTGGTTATTCTGGCCTATCATCCCATGGTGGCACCGGTTCTTATTTTTGAACGGTTCCAGAATTTCGGATTAAAATACGCCGTGCCGGTGACGGCACTTTTAATCATTATCAGCCTGATTATTTTTATAGTCGTGCGTATATTGGAGGATAAATGAGATCCCGAGGGGTTACCTTATATAAGAAGATAATTAAATGAGTTTACGATTAGAGAATATAAGCAAGTGTTTTGCCGAGTTCAGGGTTACGGATATCGACCTGGAAATCCTTAATGGGGAATATTTTGTTATCCTGGGGCCCAGCGGTGCAGGTAAAACCTTAATTCTTGAGATGATTGCCGGTCTCTTAACACCCGATTCCGGTAAAATCTACGGAATAGAAGGCCAAAAAACAGGGTTCATCTACCAGGATTATATGCTCTTTCCCCACCTTAATGTTTTTGATAATATTGCCTATGGATTAAGAATCAGGAAAGCCAACAGGAAGGTCATCGATCGCCAGGTGGAAGATGTTGCTGAAAAACTGGAAATTGGCCACCTGTTAAAGCGGGATGTGTTGAACCTTTCCGGTGGAGAAAAGCAGCGGGTGGCTATTGCCAGGGCCATGATTATTTCACCCGACATTTATCTCTTTGATGAACCCACCGCCGCATTGGATAGAAACACCCGGGTCAAAACCCAGCAGTTGTTTGTCCAATTGCATAAGGAAACCGGTGCCATCTTTGTTCATGTGACCCATGATTTTGAAGAGGCCCTCTCTTTGGCTGACAGGGTTGCAATTTTAAGAGAGGGAAAAATTCTTCAATGCGGAAGACCCGATGATATTTTTAATAATCCCAAAACCAAGGAAATCGCCGATTTCCTGGGTTATAGGAATGTCTTTGGTGGCGTGATCAATAATAATATGATATTCATAGACGGCATTGAGATCATGGTCCCAAAGGAAACATCAACATTTGCTTATATTGCCATTAAATCGGATGATATCATTATTTCAAGGAGAAAATTCCAATCATCTGCCAGGAATTCCTTTAAAGGAACCGTGACCAATGTATTAAAAAGAGCATCGGTGGCAGAGGTAGTACTGGATATTGGGATTCCTTTGATCATTGATATTACCCGGAAATCCTGTGAAGAGATGGCCATAAAGACCGGCGATAAGCTGTGGGCGACATTTAAAGTCTCTTCACTGAAAGTGTTTGAACATAAATAAACCAATGAAAAATAGGGCCCACAGAACACACAGAATACACGGAATACTTGATAGTAATAGAAAGAATAAAAACCTCTGTGTCTTTCTGTGTGTTCTGTGGGCCCCCTTATTAGGAGAAAGGAGGAACCATGATTCCTGTTGAAGAAGCTGAGAAAATATTAAATAAGATAACATTCAGATTGGAGACAGAGGAAGTGGCGTTAATGGATTCATTGGGCAGGGTATTGGGTCAGGATATTGTTTCCGGGATAAGTATGCCCCCTTTTGATAAATCAGCAATGGATGGTTACGCTGTTTCTTCAAGCGATAATCCCAAGAAATTTAAGATCGTAGAGGTGATTGCTGCGGGTGATGTACCACAGAAAAGCGTGGGTAAGGGCCAATGTTCCAAAATCATGACCGGGGCCATGCTGCCCCCGGGTACTGACAGGGTCATCAAGAAAGAAGTCACCGAAGAAAAAGACGGTTATATGTATCTCACCGGAGAAGATAACAATATAAATATCTGTTTCCTGGGAGAGGATGTCAAACCAGGGGATATAGTATTGGGAGCCGGGCATCTGATCCGGCCACCGGAAATCGGGATTATTGCCTCCATGGGACTACGTACCTTCCAGGTTTATAAGAAACCCAGGGTGGGAATCGTTACCACTGGTTCTGAAATAGTGACCCCTGGCCAGAGATTAAGTAAAGGTCAAATTTATAACAGCAATACCTATTCCATCTCTGCCCAGGTGGTTCAAACCGGTGCTGAGGTAACATTTGCCGGGATTGTGAGTGATGATAAAGAGAGGATAAAGGAAAAAATCTCGAATCTTTTGGCTGAGTGCCAGATGGTACTGATATCCGGCGGTGTATCTGAGGGGGAATATGATTTTGTACCAGGAATTTTAAAAGATTCAGGTGTAAAACTGCATTTTGACAAAGTAGCCATTCAACCTGGCAAACCCACTGTTTTCGGAACGCTCGGCAATATACTGGTTTTTGGGCTGCCAGGTAACCCTGTCTCCACTTTTACCATATTCGAAGTTTTTGTTAAACCCGTATTGTACAGACTCATGGGGCATAATTATACACCTCTTTTGCTGAAAGGCATTATGAAAAAGGATTTCAAAAGGAAACGAAGTGCACGCACCGCTTATGTTCCTGTGAGGTATGATAATGAGGGATTTGTGGAGTCGGTGGAGTATCACGGTTCTGCTCACCTCACCGCCCTGTCACAGGCAAACGCCTTATTAAAGGTGCCCACAGGTGTAAACGATGTATTAAAAGGAAGTGTGGTCTATGTTCGACAGATTTAACCGGCAGATTAATTACCTGAGAATTTCAGTCACGGACCGGTGCAATTTAAGGTGTACTTACTGCATGCCGGAACAGGGTGTGGTTCCGAAGCGTCACCAGGATATCCTCTCCTATGAAAAGATGGTTGAAGTGGCCAGGGAGGCCATTGCATTGGGAATCAAGAAAATCCGGCTCACTGGCGGCGAGCCCCTGGTAAGAAAAGGAGTTTCATACCTGGTGGAGCAATTAAAAAAGCTTCCAGGACTTGAAGAGTTAACCCTTACCACCAATGGTGTCTTACTGGAAACCATGGCTCATCCATTGAAAGAAGCCGGGATTGACCGAATAAATGTTTCATTGGATACTCTCGACCCGAAGAAATATAAAAAACTAACTCGCATCGGCGATATAAAGTATGTTTTAAAAGGTATCGATGCAGTTATTGATGCTGGTTTTATAAATAGCAAGATCAATATGGTAATAATTCCCGGTATCAATGATGACGAAGTCGAATTGATGAATGCATTTTGTAAAGAAAAAGGATTTTCGCTCCAGCGGATCAACCATTATTCCTTGATGGATATTAAAAGCATTGACCGAAATTACATTGCCGAACGACCACTTAAGTGCGAATACTGCAACCGGATTCGTCTAACTGCAGACGGTAAATTAAAGCCCTGTCTCTTTTCCGACCTGGAAATCCCGCTGGATTTCAACAAGTTAAGAGAAAGTCTGATCAAAGCTATCCAATCCAAACCCGAAGCCGGAACCTGCAATTCCAACAGGCAGAATTGGCAGATTGGAGGATGAGATTGTAAAACAAAAACTAAATAGATTGATATAAAAAAAACAAAAAATGTACAAGATGCAATCAGAGAAGTTAAATATTTTTAAAATCCTCTTGATTTCTTTTCTCCATTATTCGTAGTTATGAAGCTGCCCGCGAAACACGCGAAAAGACACGAAAAAAGAAAAATGCACCCGCCACTGATTTTTGAGTTTCTCAGAATTTATTTGACAAAATGTAACTCCTGGCTTAATATAAAATGACATAGAAGAGTTGAATATGTCTGATAAACAGAAATATAATTATATCGATGTGAAGCAAGAGGCTCTGGAAGCGGAAAAACGCATTAGACCCTATGTACTGGAAACGCCAATAGAGTACTCCCGCTATTTGAGTCAGCAAGCCCAGTGCCGCGTCTTCTTAAAACTTGAGAACATCCAGAAAACCGGCTCATTCAAATTTCGCGGCGCAGCCAATCACATACTTTCATTATCAGAAAAGGAGATTCAAAGAGGCCTCATTACTGCCTCCACCGGCAACCACGGCGCTGCTTTTGCAGAAATGCTGGAAATTTTGGGGTATGAAGGAACCATCTATTTACCTGAAAATGCCATAAAAGGAAAAGTCGATGTCCTTCGTTCCTATAACGTCCATTTGAAATTCATTGGAAACGATTGCGAGATAGCTGAAACCACTGCCCGGGCAGATGCGGATAAATATAATCGTGTATTCATCCCGCCTTACAATCATCCCAAGATCATTGGTGGTCAGGCCACCATTGCCATCGAATTGGAACAGCAGCTCGATGAAATAGATGTCGTGTTTGTACCTGTTGGGGGCGGAGGATTGATGTCCGGCGTCTCTGGTTATCTGAAATCTATCGACAATACCATTCAATGCATCGGCTGTCAGCCCCAGCATTCGCCTGTTATGTATGAGTCGGTTAAAGCTGGGCGAATCGTAGCAATGGAGTCCAAATCCACTCTTGCCGACGGCACTGCCGGAGGCATTGAGCAAGGAGCCGTCACCTTTGACATATGCAGGGAGAATGTCGATGATTATATTCTCGTATCCGAGGAAGAAATTGCCCACAGCATCCGACTCATTTTAGAGTATCATTCCATGCTCATCGAAGGAGCGGCTGCGTTGTCAGTGGCGGCCTTTTTAAAAGCAAAAGAACGGTCCAGGAACAAAACCGTCGTATTAATTATCAGCGGTAGAAAAATCACCTTAGATAAACTAAAAAAAATCATTTGCTAATGAGTAAAAAGCCCACATCATCCGGACACGCAGAGGGACACGGAATTTCTTTATTTCCATTATCCATGTATTTTCTTCTGTGTTTTCTGTGTGTTCTGTGGGCCCTTTTTCAAACCAGGAGGAATCATGGAAATTGAAGTTTTTGAGCTGGAGCGATTCCAATCGTTATATGAAAACAAAGTGGATTACAATCTCACAGAAACCGGCCTTCATCCATATACTTTAAATGAACTCCTTTCAGCAGAGGAAGTAAGAGAGTTGGCCACCCTGCGACTCGGTTATGGTCAGACCGATGGTTCCCCCGAGTTAAGAGAGGCCATCAGCAGACTCTACCCTGGTGCTGGCCCGTCCAACGTTCTGGTGACCAATGGTTCTGCCGAGGCCAATTTTATTGTCCTCTGGAGTATGCTGGAACCCGGCGATGAACTGGTTTTAATGCTGCCCAACTATATGCAGATTTGGGGCCTGGCTCGCTCCTTCGGTGTCACCGTAAAACCCTTTTATTTGAGAGAAGAGTTAAACTGGGGACCCGGGCTTGAGCAGTTGAAAGAACAGGTTACTTCCAGGACCAAAATGATTGCCGTATGTAACCCCAATAATCCCACCGGTGCGGTTTTAAGTGAGGTAGAGATGCGGTGGATTTTCAAACTGGCAGAGCAAGTAGGTGCGTGGATTTACGTGGATGAAATATACCGAGGCGCTGAATTGGATGGGGAAGAAACCCCCAGTTTTTATGGATACCCTGGTTATAAATATAATAAAGTAGTAGTCAATGCCGGACTTTCAAAAGCCTATGGACTGCCGGGTCTCAGGATCGGATGGCTTGTAGGACCTCCTGATATTATTGCCAAAGGCTGGGCATATCATGACTACACCACCATCAGCACCGGCATTCTCAGTCAATGGATCGCAAGCTGTGTACTGCAGCCAGAGAGGAGATTAAAAATTCTGAATCGCAACCGGGACATGTTAAGGGAGAATATCAAGATCCTCCAGGCATGGGTAGATAAACATAAAGGTCTCTTCCGGTTTATACCACCCAGGGCCGGTGCTATGGCCTTTATTCGTTATAGTATGGAGATAAATTCCAGGGAGTTGGCCACCCGGTTGAGGGAGGAGAAGAGTGTATTTGTTATGGATGGTGATTGTTTTGGAATGGACCATTATTTGCGGATCGGTTTCGGTTCTGAGAAGGCGTATTTATCAGCTGGATTAGGTAGAATCGATAAATTTTTAGCAAGATTTCGGTGATAAAGAACTAAAATATTAGAGCCCACAGAACACACAGAAAGACACAGAAGGTTTTTCTTATAATCTTATTTTATTTCTCGTGCTTCGTAGCGGAGCCATTTCGCAGAGTAGCATTCTGTGTCATTCTGTGTGTTCTGTGGGGATATGTAAAACATGTTGGCATGTATTTTCTAGTAAGTGGCCTAATCGAATATTTTAATATTGAATACCGATTCAAACAGCCAGTTCAGACCAACGAACAAGACCGCTAAAGGGATAACGATTCTCATCCACCAGTATAAGAATATGGGGAACGGTCTCTTTGAGCCTTCTGAAAGTTCCTTGAGTGCCATAGATTTCTTGATGCACCATACAGTTGTAATAATTGCCAGAACAGCGCCCAGGGTCTGCATACCAGACCCGAAAAAGAGGTCCCAGGGAACAAATATCTTAAGATTGATCATCGAAGGAATTGCCAGCAGCATGACAATTCCACAGACCAGCCAGACAGCCCATTTCCTTTTCATTTTGGTATTATCTGTGAGCCCGGCGACGAGAACTTCAAATGCAGCTATTACCGAGAGATAAGCTGCACAGAAAAGGCCCAGGAAGAACAGTAAACCAAACAATTGACCGGCAGGCATCATGGAAAATGTTTTGGGTAGAGTAGAGAAGATCAATCCCGGACCTGAATCCGGTTCCAATCCGAAAGCAAATACAGCAGGGAAAATGGCAAAACCAGCAAACAGCCCGGCAAAAAGATCAGCGATACCGGTAAAAATTGAATTTTTTGGGATGGACGTTGATTTCGCCAGGTATGATCCGTAAACAACCATAAAGGTTCCACCAAGGGAAAGGGAGAATATCGCATGTCCCAGGGCGGCAGCCATAACCGGGCCTGTAAGGTTCTTGAACGTGAAGTCACCCATGTACCATTTCAAACCCTCTCCCGAACCTGGAAGGGTGACTGCTCTAATGATGAGAATTATTATAATAAGGAATAGAAGAGGCATGATGAATTTGCTCACTTTTTCAATGCCTTTTCTCAGGCCTTTAATCAGTACAATCGCGGATGCGAGGATCACACTGCCTGTCATAATTATTTGGCGGAAAAAAGAAGTCCCGATAAATCCCTGATCCGGCGGTAAGATAACTTCCGGGTTCATGGTTGGGCCAAAAGCATTGACAAGCTGGCTGATTCCGTAATACCCGACCCATCCGATCGCATTGCTGTAATAAGCGGTGGCAAAAAACACAACGCAAAAGAGGAAGCCTCCTACATATTTGCCACCTGGTAATCCTCCTTTTTCAAAAGCACCGAGGGTACCTCTTCGGGTGTAACGGCCCAGTGCCCATTCAGCCATTAATGCCGGGATACCGATAATAAATACGGCAGCCAGGTAAAAAAGGACAAAGGAAGCGCCTCCGAATTTACCCACCATATATGGAAAACGCCAGACATTTCCCAGACCTACAGCAACACCGATCATGGTCATTAGCAAGCCGAAATTGGATGAAAAGGTTTCTCTTTTTAAAGGCATCTTCTATTACTTCAACCGTTTTCTGTGACAAAGCAAGTGATATAGTACCTTACTAAATTGCAAAATGCAAGCCTCCTGAGGCTCCCCGCGCAGCAATTCTAATTTTGGCTTTTAAAGAACAGGCAAACACAAGGTTTGCCCCTACGGTGGTACGAAAACGGGCATCGGACGTAGGGGCTCGGTCTGAATTTTGTATTCGCCTGGACATTCGGAAAGATTAGAATTGCTGCTCCCCGCGCCGGTGGGTTGACAAAAATAATTAAATTACTGATAATACTTTTGAAATGAGATATAAAGAGAGTGTGCACAATGGCAAAAATTAAAGTTTCAGTTGAAACAATTGAAGGATATTGCAATTTACCCATGCTGGTGGGTGATTATTTTTATTTGCAGGACTCAAAACTCTACATACCTGAAGGAAAATATATCTGTATGTGGGCGTTACAGAGTATGATGCCTATATTTCCTATTTTAAATGTTAGAGACAAACTGGAAAAAGATCATTGGGTGAAAAGCGTCAAACACTTTTCATGCCCTGATCCCAAAGGGAAAGTGCTTTATCGTTTAGAGGTGATTGAAGATGATCCGTGTTGATATAAGCAAATGCACTGGATGCAGGATGTGTGAGACGGCTTGTTCTTTTTTTCATTCAGGTGCCATCAACAGGCATGCCGCAAGGATCAAAGTGGTAAACCTGTACGCATCAGGGGTAGACGGACCGGTTTTATGTGTGCAATGCAACGAGAAATACTGCCTTGATTGTCCAGCGGATGCAATCAGTGTCGGTCCAATGGGACAGATTATTGTCTCTCCTACTTTATGCACCTTATGCAAAAAATGTGAAAAAAATTGTCCCATTGGTGCCATAGAGATTTTTAACGATATCGTCTTTGTATGTGATTTATGCGGCGGCTCACCCAAATGCACGGAAGCATGTACTGAAGCGGCCATTACCTACTTTTCGGGACAGGAAAAAGATACCTATCTGAAAGAGATAAAGAAAGAAATAGGAACGATGAACAGTATAGAGAGACGAACCCATTATATCCGTAAATTAGGAGAGAAACTCAGGCACTCAATTGATTAAATGGAGGGAATACTATGCAGTATTATGGTTATGGAGGAAAAATTTTACGAATTGATCTTTCAGAGAGAAAATATAAAGTCGAGAGATTAGACAAATCATGGATTAAAAATGTAATTGGCGGGCGAGCGGCAAACACCAAACGATTGGTTGAAGAGTTGGATCATCACTGTGATCCTTTAGGGCCTGACAATTTGCTCATTTTTGGCATAGGACCATTGACCGGCACTCTACTTCCTGGTTCTGCTTATTACACGGTTTCTGCCAAATCACCCCTTACTGGCCTCCTTGGAGATTCGGCAGCCGGCGGTCAGTTCGCAGCCGAGATGAAACTGACCGGTTTTGATCAGATTATTATCAAAGGCAGGGCGGATAGTCCAGTATATCTAGTGGTTACGGATTCAGGTGTTGAATTTGTCGATTGCCCTCATTTAACAGGAAAAACAATTATTGAGACCACAGATATCATCAGGAAGGAAAGACGGGATTATTCGATCCAGGTGGCTGCCATAGGACCTGCCGGGGAGAATCGGGTTCTTTTTTCGTCCATTGTTTCCAGTGGCAATCGGGTCAATGGCCGCTGCGGCATGGGTGCTGTTATGGGGTCCAAGCATTTGAAAGCGGTGGCTGTAAAGGGCAGTATTTCCGTTCGGGTTGCCGATACGCTGGGGTTCCTCGAGGAGGTAAATTCAATAAAAAAAGACATTCGCAATAGTCAAGAATACGACAAGCGGTACAAACTAGGTACCACAATGTTAATGAGTGATCTAAATAGTATCGGTATCCTTCCCACCAATCATTTCCAGGAAGGGGTTTGCGACTATGTGGATAAAATTTCTGGAGAGACATTGGCCCGGGAATATAAGGTGAAGAATAAGGCATGTTTTAATTGTAATGTCCACTGTTCCCGTTATTATTTATGTGGGGAAAGTGAAGCGGAAGGTCCGGAATTTGAAACACTTTGCAGTTTCACCTCCAGGATTGGGAATAGCGACTTAAAATTTGCCCTTGAGATGAATCAATCCCTTAACCAGGTGGGAATGGATTCTATCTCTACCTGTGAGGTTATTGGTTGGTTAATGGAATGCCAGGAAAAAGGCCTGATTAAACCGGAGGACATTGATGGCTGGAAAATTTCCTGGGGGGAGACAGGTAAGGTGAGAGAGATCATCCGAATGATAACATACAGGGAGGGGATAGGGGATCAACTGGCAGAAGGTGCGACAAAGTTTTCCAGGCGATTCAGTAAAGAGGCGCAAAAATTGGTCATGCAGGTAAAGGGTATGGATATTATTTGTGGTGACCCCAGGGGGATCAAGGCTTATGGTTTAACTTATGCCATTGCATCGAGGGGAGCGGATCATCTTCGTGCTGAGCCTTATTTTGAATTGACAGAGAGGTGGGAAACTGCCAGGGAGAGGTTTGGGACAGAGAAAGCAGCGGATAGGCTTGCAGAGGAGGGGAAAGCGGCTTTGGTGACTTATTCTGAAAAAATAGCTCTTTTGACTGATTGTTTGACCATGTGCAAGAATATCGGGTTATGTATGGATATTTTGAATTTTGAGAATGGAGCCAGGCTTTTGACAGCTTGTACTGGGGTCAAGTATACGTCTCGATATCTTGAAAAGATTCTTGGAGAAAGTGTTGAAAGGGATTTTAGGCTTAACAGGAAATTTGGGTTAAAAAGGGAGGATGATACGTTACCGGAGCGTTTTTTAAAGGAGCCGTTGGAGAGGGGTTTGACAAAAGGGGTTGTAGTAAATATAAAAAAAATGGTAGATGAGTATTATCGGTTACATCCTGGTGCGCTATAAGCCTCCGGCGGCCAGGGGGCTCTTTTGAAAAACGCGGTACGTGCCCTCTGGACCCCCTCAAAACTTTTTATTAATAAAAAATTTTTGGAGGTCCAGGAACCTTTTTATAAAAAGGTTCTTGGCCGCCGGAGGCATAATAGCTCTAAAAAGGTAATAAAGATTGGATGGGCGGGTCAAAAAGTCATAAAAGTTCTTTTATTCCTGCCCATCCACGCAACTGGAAAGATACCGGACGTAGACCAGCCTTGTGCTGCGTCCGGTTAATAGCTCTAAAAAGATAACCTTAAAAAACCTTTAAAAACAACGAGTGAAATTCTTACCTGGTACCTTTTATATCAGTAAAAAAGTAACGTACCCACTCCGTTTTTATCGTTGGGAAAAGGGTGTTTTCAGATATTGTTCAGCTTCTTTTTGGGTTCGTTCATTTTTCAGGGCCAAACGGTACTGTTTTAAAGCATCTGCTCTCTTTCCCATCAAGTCATAAATCTTTCCTTTTTCCAGTGTACCCAAAGCTAAAAAGGGTTCATAATCTTCATGCGTTTTCAGTGTTTCGACTCGATCCAGGGATTCCATGGCAGCTTCGAGATCACCAACGTTCATATATAATGTGGCCAGGTAGTACCAGTAGTTTGGAAAATCCTTTCCTATTTCGTACGCTTTCCGGTAGATATGAAGGGCTTTGTCATACTTTTCCATTTGAACGAGCATGCTTCTAGCCATCCCATAAATACCCGATTTTTCAGCATGGGCGAGCAGGGGGAGTCTCATTTCAGGATCGATAACAATTTTTACAGGTCCTGAATCGGATCGAAAGGTCAATGTCCGTTCTTTGAACCACCCGTCAGTCTGCTGTGTTATGGATTCTCCGCTGGAGGTTTTCAACATTACTGTCAACGGCATAACAGCATCGCCTTTGCGTATGATAGTGCATTCAGTGATAAATGTTTTATCTGCCTTCCAGGTCCTCATTTTTTTTACGCGAAAGTCGAGATAGGCCGGGGTTTCATACCACTGATGGAAGAACCAGTCCAGGTCCTTGCCGCTGATGGCTTCGCAAGTTTCTTTAAAAGATTCGAGTGTGACAGTTTCACCTTTATGCTCTTTCAGGTAAGTTTGAAAGATTGTCCTGAAGGTTTTTTCTCCGACCAGGTGCTCCAGCATGGAGAGAACTGTTGATGATTTACTATGAGCGATAACATTGTTCCAGTCAAAGCCAGCGTGTTTTAGATCGGTAAGTTTTTGTAGGATGGTAGTGTTCAATCCTGCCAGGATGCCGGCCATATAATAATTCCACCGTGTATGATAATCGGAACGGTGGATGCCTCGTGACGTGTTGTAGAGGCGGTCGGTATAGATACCCATAGAGAGACCGAACCATGCCGGATACGCTTTATCTTCAAGGATATGCCCGAATCCAAAATATTCATGGCCGATTTCATGGGCCAAAATCCATCTGGCAAATTCTTCGGCTGTCTCCCCTTTTTTGTCCAGGCCGCCGTGGATAACTACGCAGTTGGCGCATATTGGATATCCTCCCCACGGTTCAGTATGTCCAGGAAGAATGGTGATTATGGGCTGGGGATAAAATCCAATCGTGTCGACATAAAAGGGAACAATGTCCTGGGCCATTTTTAGGAGGGCTTTTCCCCACTTTTTCTCTTTTTCAAAATAGAAGGAGCGAATTAAAACACCAGAGGCTTCAGCTTCCTCGATTATAAAGGCTTTAGAAAGGAGAATGCCGAAATCGGGTACTTCCTTTGCAGACAAATGGAGAATTTTGGATTCTCCTTTGATACTCTCAGACACCACCTTTCCAGTAGATGCGCAAAGAAAGGTTTTGGGGTAGGTGAGGGTCACATCGTAATTAGAGAGGGATTGACGGGTAGTGTAAATTTTTCCCTTCTCCATTACCAGCAGTGTTGGAAGCCAATCTTCAAACCCCCTCCAATTGTGACAGAAATGGTAATAGCCGTAAGATAATTCCCCTTTGAAGGATTTGAATTGGATGCGGATGGTACATTTTTCATTGGGGGCCACTGGTTTTGACAAGACTGCCTCAAAACCGGTAAAGCTATTTTCTTCAGTGTTGAACTTGTATTCGATCTTTGCTGACCTATCATTGACCAGGCAGGATTGGATAAGGTCTTTTTCTTTATCATCGTTCTTAAGGAACAGGGGAATCCGGTTTAAATCCATTCCGGAGTGATTTTGCCAGGGAATAGTCACCTCACCTTTAAGCCGGGTTTCCTGGGGATTGAAGGTTACCTGGACCTGGTAAGTTGTGGGTATTTGTTTTTTTTCGGCTCCCTGTATAGGGACCGGGGAAAAGATTGTACACCATAAAACAATTACTACTAAAATTGAGCGATATTTCATAATAAACTCCTTATTGATTGAGATTAATATTATAAGTTGTTTAGTATTCCTTGTTATTCTTAAGACAGCATAATAGAGAAAATAATGGAGAAAGTCAATAGACAACCTGAATCCACCGCTAATTTTTGTAAACCGCGAAGACACGTGCGGGCATGAAGACACGCGAAGAAAATAATATAAAAAACACTTAATAAAAAATTTTGGGAAGTCCAGAAACCTTTTTATAAAAAGGTTTCTGGCCGCCGGAGGCATAATAGCTCTAAAAAGATAATTAAAATTGGATGGGCAGGTCAAAAAGTCATAAAAGTTCCTTTATTCCTGCCCATCCCCGCAACTGGAAAGATACCGGACGTAGACCAGCCTTGTGCTGCGTCCGGTTGATAGCTCTTAAAAGATAATCTTAAAAAACCTTTTAAATAACAGGTGAAATTCTTACCTGGCACCTTTTACATGCGAACTCCTAAAAACACTCTCCCTTCCTCAGCAGCACTGTCATACTGTCAATCACCCTCTATTTTCTCCTTTTGCCAATATTTACTTTTTAATGCTCTTAGAACATGAAGTTCATACAGCATTTTATCGGAAGGAAAATCTTTTTTCACTTCATTCTCAATGCCAAAAATATCAACTATTTAGGCGTAAAAAATCAAAATTAAGGTCAATATGAGTTGAATTTTTGCAATTTCTTCAAAGAAGCTCTCCCTGACCATTAAGCACTGACCAATGATCCTTGAGTACTTTTCATCTATCAACGAGCAATCGCTATAAAACTCTGAGCGAAAAAAAATTTTTTTCTCTGTTAGCTAAAATTCAAAAGTGCACACCTTAAAAATCAAAAGTGCACACCTTTGGAGTCAAATTTTTTGGGCATAAGGAGTGTTTTATGGAAATGCCGTATTGTGGAAAGTCATGGAAAAATTCGGGAAAACCACCCGGATTTTCCCACAACTTACACACAATACTTGGAAAAGTCGGGAAAACCGTCCGACTTTTCCACATTCCCACAAAACCTTTAGCCTCCAATCATTGAAATGTGGAAAAACAAATTCTCTTAATCAATAAAATATATTATTCCCCATAAAACTTACTATAACATTCCGATTAGTAATCCAGGTTGTGTTTTCC
>Ga0180438_10000253_pt1 | contig 110475 bp, 100 predicted proteins | sample SS_ome_12_FD_132455 | JGI IMG/M metagenome (GOLD analysis project Ga0180438, IMG submission 132455) | Hypersaline lake sediment archaeal communities from the Salton Sea, California, USA - SS_3_D_2 metaG | ecosystem: Environmental > Aquatic > Non-marine Saline and Alkaline > Hypersaline >... | reverse complement strand
GAATGCGCTGACAGCCGACGGCTGCTAGCGCACAGGGAAATGGGTCCGTGGGAGGGGCGCACAGTGCTGCGCACGGGTCGCCGAGCGAAGGATCCCATTTACCAAAGCGATAGTCAGCTCAAGACGATGTATCGCCAAAAGCGCAAAAAGAAAGTTTTTTGCGCCTAAATGCCACTACCTAAGAGGGGATTTTTTCAACAACACCTCTTTGTTCCAAGGAAGTGCCCAAAAGAAAGATTCCAGAAAAATAATGATGCGCCTTTATAGAGAAAGCTCAATTCGAAATGGGCATGTACGAGATCAAAAAAACACTCTGAAAATATGTCCGCTTACAATTCAATCTTTGCTTCAGTCCTAGATAAAGAAAAAATCTCTTTCTAAAAACCGCAAACCTGATTTACAAAACCTCTCCTATTTCGTTTTTATTCAACCACAAAAAATGTAACGAGTCGTCACAAACAGCAGAAATGAAGATTCCAGGACCTATAGCGATCGGAGCTATAGAAATTCTATCTGGAGCTCTTGTTTGGGTCTTACCTTTTGATGAAGCTAAACCAGTCGGAGGCGCCATGATCTTAGATGGAATTCGCCGCATTTTGAGTTGCCTTGAGGAAACCGTGGAAGAAAAGCTTCAGGAGGCTTCTGGTGCCAATCTTAAGATAACTAATTCCAAGGGATAATGAGCTCTTGGCCGATTTGGAGCCGGTCGCTCTCAAGGTGATTGGCTTTGCGAAGCGCCTGCACAGAGGTGTTGTGGTTGCGTGCAATCTTCCAAAGGCTGTCCCCTTGAGCCACTTTATAGGTCTTTGGCTTTTGCTTTGATAGAACAACTCGCGGAGGGGTTTTCAAGTGGATGAAGCGCATCTGCACATCATCTAGATTGAGCCGCTCTGGAACTTCTTCTGCTGCCTGCTCATAAAGAATTGCAGCCGCTTTTTGCCAAACAGCTTCACTGCGAGCCGCTGTGATCATCTCTTTAAGGAAAGGGGCGGGAGTTCGATCCCCAAGAAGAGTGCACAACGAATACACTTCTTCATTATCAAAGTGCTTGGAGCAATAGTTAAGATCTGTCTCCAGAAGAACTTTCGCCGCAACCTTCGATCCTTCTTGGGTTAGCTTCACGAGAAGGTCTCTTCGATCCTCAGAAGTAAAGTTGGTGGCCGCGCGCAAGTGTTGTGAAGTTTTTTGGATTGTTTCCCACTTGCCTTGCCCAAGCAAGGTGATCAAGTGGTCTTTCTTCAAGTGGAGTCCTGTTTTCGTGAAGAGAAGATGGATGAAGTGAAACTCAGGAGTCAGTAGCGCCGCTTCAACTAGGCTTGACTCAAAGGGAGGTTCTCTTTTTTGGATCTCATAAAATAGCCCTTCGGAGGTGAGGGGCCATCTCTCTGTCTTGGCATAGCTGATGATCGCCTGAAATTGGTAGTCAGCAAGCCCCGGAAAAACGGTAAGACTCTTATGGGTTGCGGTGAGTTGCCTTTTCTCTACAGGATACCCTCCAAGCGCTCGCTCAATGTTGAAGTGATGAAATGAGACAAGACAGCCAAGGGCAAGATCTCGCTCAGATAACCCCGACTCCACATGCTTTCGATCGGATAAGCGATGGACAAGTTCCTCAAACGAGAGGTTTGAGCAGCTTGAAAGGAGCTCTTCCATTCCTGCCGATGTAAGGGTGGCCTGCTCAGAGGAATTTTTTAACTCCACGGATAAAACGCTTTTCTCTTTGGCAAGAGATAAATAGAGAAAAGTACTCAATAGCCCCACGTTCAGGGCTCCGCTAATGATCAGCGCTTGGGTAAGCCATTTTGCTTTTTTTACCCAAGGATCTCTGGAAGATGGAGTCGGCATGAAATTGTTCTTTGGCCTTAGCTTTGAATCTGGTATAGTGTATATCGTAAAACCCTTTTTTTGCATATGAAACTTCCCCTTTCCTGGATTAAAGAATATCTCGACCTTCCAGAGTCGATAGAAAAAATTTCTGATGCCCTCACCTTAGCAGGTCTTGAGGTTGAAGATATCGCTAATGAAGCGACCGATCCCATCTTCGAGATCGGCCTCACCCCAAACTTGGGGCATTGTATGAGTGTCATTGGAATCGCACGAGAGCTCTCGGCTATCTTAGACCGCCCCCTCAAACGAAAAGAAGTTGTTTTTGAGGAAGCCGGTGAACCGATTGAACATCAAATTTCCATTGATATCGAAGCTCCTGAAGATTGTTTTCACTATGCTGCCCGTATTGTAAAGGGAGTCAAAGTCTCTTCTTCCCCCACATGGGTCACAAAAAAACTTGAAGCTTGTGGCATTCGAAGTGTCAACTGTGTCGTTGATATCGGCAATTTGGTGATGCTCGAGTGTGGCCAACCTCTTCATATGTTTGATCTTGGAAAGCTAAGCTCATCAAAAATAGGTGTCCGCACAAGTGATGGGAAAGGGATGATGACGACCCTCGATGAAGAGAAGCGTTCCATTCCAGAAGGAGCTCTACTCGTCTGCGATGGGACAAAAGAGATTGCCTTTGCTGGGGTGATGGGCGAGTATAGCTCCAGTGTAACGGATGATACATGCGATGTTCTGATCGAAGCAGCTCATTTCTCTCCTGAGGCTGTGCGAAAAACCAGCAAGCTCCTCAATCTTCGCTCCGATAGTTCCCTCCGATTTGAGCGAGGGATTGATCCCCTCGCTATCCCTTATGCCCTAGAACTAGCTGCTCAGCTCTTGATAGAGATTGCTGGAGGCTCTGTAGCAAAAGGACAATCTCAAAAAATCACAAAGCCGTACGCCCGCCGACAGCTGACTTTAAATACCAACCGCTGCAACCAAATCCTCGGGACAGATCTAAAGCTGCGGGAAATGGTCATTTTACTTGAGCGGCTTGAGATCAAACTCATGAATGAAACAGAGGACACTCTGCACCTACAAATTCCTTCGTATCGAAACGATCTCAAAGCAGAGATCGATCTCATTGAGGAAGTGGGCAGGCTCTATGGCTTCAATCATATCCCCCGCAAAATCCCAAGGCACGCCTCTTCTCCCATCACCCATGCTCCCCTCTTCCTCTTTGAAGAAGAGATCAGGGACACTTTAGTTAGTCAAGGACTTCAAGAATGTCTCACCTGTGACTTGATCAGCCCTAAGCAGGCAAAGCTCGAAAGCGAGAAAACTTTGGGGGATAGCTCCCATATTTCAGTTCTTCACCCGTCGTCGACTGATCAATCTATCTTGAGAACAACTCTCCTTCCAGGACTCTTGGATGTGGTCAAGTTCAACCTCGACCGACAAAATCTTTCCATCTCTGCCTTCGAAGTGGGACACATCCACTTTAACCAAGACAACCACCCAACTAGCGAACCTGTAGCTGCGATTATCTTGACCGGGAAAGCAGCTCCTTATCATTTTGAAACTAAAACGCTGGAGGCCGACTTCTTCACTCTGAAAGGATATGTCGAAAATCTACTCCTGTCGATTGGAATCGAAGATCCTGAGTTTATTACCTCTCACCTTGAAAATTTCCAGCCGGGAAGGCAGGCAATGGTCAGGGTTGAAAAGCAGCAGATAGGCGCTTTTGGCCAGGTCCATCCAAACCACTTGCGCAAACTTGGAATCAGCCAACGGGTCTTTTTTGCTGAACTAAACCTCCACGACCTGATGGAGTGGAAGAAAAAACACCTCCGCGTCACAAAATTCTCCCCCTATCCAGGGTCCGAAAGAGACTGGACTATCACCCTTAAAGAAGGCGCCCCGATCGGAGAGGTACTTTCGCTCATCAACGCCCTTCGCCCTCCGGCCCTAAAGGAAGCCTTTCTCTTAGACCTTTACAAGAGCGAAAAGCTCGGAAGCGATCGAAAAAATGCAACCTTTCGGTTCCAATACCAAGACCTGCAAAAAACGATCGAATATGCAGAAGTAGAAAAACAACATAAACAATTGATTTCAGGTCTGGAAGAAAAGTTGAAGGATCATGTACTCTAGGAAACAAACGTCAATTCTAGCGCAAAGAGGCACTCTATGAATAAACTTTTTCTCTCTCTCCCCATTGTTGCAACCCTGCTTTTAAGTGGCTGCGGGAGTGAACAAAACAATGGTGAAGTCATTTCAAAGCGATATGTCCATAAGTATGGATACGCTGTTTCACAGTCTGAATGGGAAAGCAACAATTACCCGGGACAGGTGATCACAACCATGCGCAATGGGGTGACCATTACCTCCACCTATGAAGATGGACTCCTCAACGGCCCTTCTACTCATACTCACCCCCACAGCCAAACCGTCCAACATTTTTATCTCTATGAATATGGGGACCTGAAAAAAGAGGTGATCTACGACGCTCTTGGAATGCCCATTCGGGAAAAAACCCAACTCTCCCCCCATCGCTGTAGCATCACTATGTGGTATGGAGATGGCACACCGATGAGCACTGAGGACTACGCAGATGACGAGCTCCTAGATGGCAAGTACTTCACTCTCAACAACGAGCTCGAGTCAAGCGTTGAGCGTGGAAACGGCTTAAAAACTCGTAGAGACCAGCACGGCACCCTCCTTTCTAAAAACCACATTGAAGCGGGCTATCTAACGAAAAAAGAAACTTTTTACTCCAATGGAAATCTTGAAGAGGTAGCTTTCTATAAGATGAATCAACGCAACGGTGAGCGGAAAGTCTATACAGAAGCAGGAGATTCTCTTGCTGTTGAAGAATGGGTGAATAACCAGATTCATGGAAAAGCGACCTACTTTGTAAACGGAAATAAACAAACCGAAGTCTACTTCCTCAACGGAGCTCGGAACGGCATTGAAACTCAATACATTGATGGGCAGACCGTGGAAAAAGAAATAGCCTGGAATAATGACCAGCGGCATGGCCCTACCAAGTTCTTTGTAGCTGATAACCTGGCCAAGACAGAATGGTACTACAATGGAAAGCTGGTAGGCAAAAGACGCTATGACGAGCTGCTTGCCATGGAAAATATGGCCATCCAAGCTGCTGAACAGTTCAATGACTCAGCGCAACGTTAACTTTTCGAGGCAAGGAAATCGATTTCCTTGCCTCAAAATCTCCCTCTATTTTGCAGACGAAAAACTTCAAAGAGGCACCTTAGCTCGCAGCGACTCTCTTTCCCTCTCCATTACTGGATCTCACCAGCAAGAAGAAGAGGTCATTGAGTGGTTTAGGTCGTTTTTTTGTGGAAAACAGCTCCCTTTCCCACTCCCTCTTGAAATCAACCATCTCGGGACATTCACTCGCGATGTTTTAGCAAAGCTGCAAAAAATTCCCTTCGCCACCACTCAAAGCTATAGCGATGTGGCTGCAAGTCTGGAAAATACGAACTCTTCGCGAGCAGTAGGCAATGCTTGCCGAGTCAATCCTTTCCCCCTCATTATCCCCTGCCATCGAGTGATCCACAAAGGTGGCTCCATAGGAGAATTTGCCTATGGGACTTCGATGAAACAAGCGCTGATTGAGTTTGAAAAAGGGACTTAAAAAGGCTGAGAAGGAGCGCTCATTTCCACAGGTTCTTTAATGAGAATCTCTTGGGTCGATTCAATGGGCTCGCCGGCCAGGATCTCTTCCGCAAGCTCCTCTTCTGCTTTGACCATCTCATCTAGATTAATCGACTCGTCCTCTTCTTTGTTGCACCCAAAGGAAAAGAGCAGAAGAAAAGAAAAATATTTTAGATATTTCATAACCTTCATTCTAAAACATTTGTGGTTTTTTTCAAGACAATCTTCGCGAAGCTGGCATGATTCTTGCATATACAAAGGTAAAAGAGGTGAACTATGGACCAGATAAAAGAAGAACAATTGAAACGAAGGATCTCCGAGCTAGAGTCGATCAACGACCAGCTCGCGGCTGAATTGCGTTATCTAGACGAACTGCTCAAAGACATCGGCTTTGAGGAGGGACTTACCACTCTAAAATATGCTGCAATTGAGCTGCTTGAAGAAGACTATGAAGAGGACCAATAAAGAACTAGGCTATAAGGTTATAACCAAAGGGCCTAAACACAAGCTGTCGCTGCCTTAATTGGGTATTTTGGTCGTTTAACTGTCTAATCTGAGCATCTTTCTGCTGAATCACATCTAATAGTGGATTATCTCTTTGCCCTATGGTTTCTTGAAGCTGCAAGATTTTCTCCTGGCAATCCCCAACCTCTTTGTCCAGATCGGTCACTTCTTTTTCTTTTTGTTTAACTGTAGCTTCCAATGCCACATTTTTCTGAGCATGAAGCTTGAGTCTTGCGACCAACTCGTCCCTTTCGATTTTAATCTTCTCTGTGGGAGTCCCCGAAAAGAGAGGAGAAAAGCAGACAAAGGTCTGCTCAGGGATGATCAGTCCTATTGCGATGAGAGAAACTCCCAAAGCAACGAAGACGAAACTTCGAACTGCATTGATCAGATCCCAAGCAACATCGGTCACCATCTTCAGAGGATTGAGATGAACTGCGTTCAAAACCAACTTAACTGGCGCCGAAAGAAGATAAATCGGAGTATTGATTGCAGACATGATCACTGCGATTGCCGTTAAGGACACCGACGAGATCCTCGAAAGGAAGAAATCTTGTGACTTGCTCCAGTCTGCGGCTTCAATCATGCACTGACGCACGTTTCTTGATTCAATAGGGAAAAGATATTCCCGCACAGGATTCCAAACTTCTTTTGAGGCTAATTGACTCATCCTTTCTTCTTTGACTCCATGTAGTTATACCATTTACGAAAGGGTTTAGGCTTCTCCTTCTTTTCAAAGGGGCGTCTTCTCTCATTGCAAGTACACTCCTCTGAGCAACAGCCTTGCATCCGCTCTGCACAAGAGAGGCAAGACAAAAATAGAGCATTGCAGTCCATATTAGCGCAGTTGTAGTAGACATCTGTCTTGGCGTCACAAAAAGCGCACGTGCTGATCACCGTATGCCCTTCTTCTGCAATTGGAATATTGAGACGGTCGTCGAAGACAAAGAGAGAGCCTTCCCAATGAGAACTGCCCACCTCATGGCCGTAGCGGATCACTCCGCCATCAAGCTGGTAAACCGTCTCAAATCCCTTCTCTTTCATGAGCACAGAATAGAGCTCACACCGAACTCCTCCCGTGCAGTACATCATTACCTTTGTTTTTGAAGGGTCATGGCTTTGAGCAACCCGGTCTATATACTCGGGGAAGTCACGGAAATATTTAATGTCTGGACACTCGGCTCCTTCAAAATGGCCAACTGCGGTCTCATAGTCATTGCGTACATCGATTAAAAGGGTATCTTCATCCCGCTGCTCTAGCATCTCTTTCCATTTGGCAGGAGAGATATGCTCTCCCCCTTGTTTGGGATCTGGGGTCGATCCCAAAGCCACAAGCTCCTTGCGCAATTTCACAGTGAGCTTTGGAAGAACATGTTCATGGTAAGGATCTATTTTAAAGGAAACATCGGCGAACCGGGGATCACTCGTCAGCCAATCTTGATAGGTCTTGGCGTCCTCGCCTTTGAAGCTCATTTGAGCATTGACTCCCTTATCTGAGATGTAGACCCGCGCTCGAGCATCAAGCGTCTGTAAATACTTTTTTTGTCTTTTGACCTCAGCGCGAGGATCCTCAATCGAAGTGAAATGATAAAACGCGAGAATTTGATAGCTACTCATAAAATATGCCGTGAAAAATTTATATACCCATGTAGAATACTCATTTTCCTTTATCGGCTCAAGGGAATTCTCCTTGTGAAAAAAACATCACTTGACTACCATAGTGTCCTTGAAGGTTTAACTTGTAAGGAGTTTTTGAATGGTTCGTTATACCGGCCCTAAGAATCGCATCGCTCGCCGATTTGGAGTCAACATCTTCGGTCGCGCTCGCAATCCCCTTCTCCATAAGCCGAATCCTCCAGGGATGCACGGCGGAAAGAGACGAAAGAAATCAGACTATGGCCTCCAGCTGGATGAACAGCAGAAGCTACGCGCTTTCTACGGGATGATGACCCGAAAACAAACAGTTCGTTATTTTAAAGAGGCGTCCAAGTCTCAAGAATCAACTCCATCGGCATTCATCCGACTGTTTGAATGCCGACTTGACACAGTGGTCTACCGGCTTAAGTTTGCTCCGACTGTCTTTGCAGCGCAGCAACTTGTGTCTCACGGCCACGTCCTTGTCAACGGAAAGAAGGTAGATATTCGCTCTTTCCAAGTAAAACCTGGGATGACAGTGTCAATCAAGCCAAAATCACAGAATCTGCTGATCATCAAAAGCGCTATTGAGAGCAACCGAGATATTCCAGAATATCTCACACAGGATCCCGCAAAATTCTCTGGCCAAATGGAAATCCTTCCTGAATTGGACCAAATTCCTTTTGCCCTTCCTGTGAATGTCCCGCTCATTTGCGAATTCCTCTCACACACCAGCTAATTTCTCGTAGGAGATATTCATTTCCAAAGGGCGCTTTTAAAAGCGCCCTTTTTTCTTCCCTCTCTCCCTGTCAGTGCCCAAAGTAAAAAAAGCCCACCCGACAAGGGTAGGCTTTTGAAAATAATTGATCGAGAGTAGGACGTTGGCCTAGAGTCTAGATTAGCACTAAACTAGAGGGGCTCCTTTATCGAACCCGCAGTCCATCATGTCCCGAATTACCTTTGGCAGGGTTCCTACATGATGTTCCATTCCATTTCTCCAGATTCCATACTTAGGGTCTACGAGCGTGAAGGTATCGTGCTTAACTTTTCCATTGAGCTGAACAAAGGAAATGGCAAACTTCCGTCCAATCACCGAGGGGCGCAGGAGATAAGTATAAACAGAGCTTCCTTCCAAGAGCTTCTCGGCCTGAGTCTCATTAATTCCAGGGCGCCAAGCATGCTGATAAAGCTCTGATTCGAGCTGATACCCTGATTGTTTTACTTCTACAGTCTCTGATACTTGAAAATTGAACAACGTAGCCATGTTAAACCTCCGGCGCGGTTGGATCCACAACATATGAATCTTTATAAAACGGTGTTGAGTATCCCACAAAGCCGAAATTTTTTGCAAATAAATTTTCTTTACAGCTCTAGTTTGTGCAACTGAATAGGTGAAAAATTCTCTAATATCAAACAAAACGATCGAAAAAAGATGCGCCTGTTATTGAACAGAAGCCCACTTGAAGTCAACGCTCCCTGTCTGCAAACAGAGGACTCCTTTGAGGCGATCTTTGTAGGCATATTCATGAGGCTGATGAGTAATTGGAATGACTGGATATTCTTCAATCAATATCTGCTCTGCCTCTTTGAGATACCCGCGGCGTTTTTCCTCATCGATTGCCTGCTCTGCAAAATCTAGCAGTTGCTGATATTTCTGGTTTTCCCACTTAGAGAAATTCACTCTACTACTGCGATCCCTGAACGCAGTCAATGTATAGACGGGATTGTCGATGAGGGCCGCCCACCCCATCATCCCAATTTGGAAATCTCCTTTGATCATCTTCGGAAAATGAACTTCAAACTCATAGTTTTCAATACGACATGAGATCCCAAGGACCTCTTGCCACTGTTTTGCAATCGCTTTTGGAATCTTCTCTCGGATCGTGCCTCGAATGTGAGCAATGGTGAGGAGAGGGAACGTCTCTTTAGTCAGCCCCAATTCACCAAGGGCTTCCTTAAAGAGCTTTTTTGCTAACTTCTGTTTCCCATTCAGACCTGTTTTTTGAGAAAATTGAGAGTGCTCTAAAGGGAGTGGGCTGATGGCTGGAATCGTTTCCATAGGAAGGCTTTTAACAATTTCGTCTCGATTGATTGCATATGCTAAGGCGCGCCGAAGCTTGAGGTGATCGAAAGGAAAGCGTTGAGTATTGAATACACACCAGTGGAGGTCTGAGAATTTTTTATGAAACACCTTTTTCTTGTACTTTCCAGAGAAGTAAGGCTCCCAGAAACAAAGGGGCCTGCCGAGCCAATCGATCTCGTCGTTGTTGTACATCTCATTGAGCGCATGCAAGCTGTGTTTTGATAAGAAGATCCGATCCAGTTTTACTGCATTTTTATCCCAGTATTGAGGGTTTTTTGCAAAAATATAGCGCCCATTTGCTAAAGCCTTCTCTAACCGGAAGGGGCCATTCCCAACGAAGAGCTCTTCTCCTGCTTGAGCCCAGTTAGGATGCCGTTTGTCCACATTGCTGGGAATCGGAGAGTAAATAGAGTGGGCAGTCAGTTCCAAAAATCCAGAGGTGGGGCTCTCAAGATCGATCACAAGGGTATTCTTATCTACCGCTTTGATGCCCACTTTTTCTAACGAAACCAATCCTTCTTTTGCACCACGCGCATTTTTGATCGGATAGAAAAAGTAGGCAAACGGTGTATAAAACGAAGGAGAAAGGACTCTTTTCCAAGCATATTCGAAATCAAACGCAACCAGCAGCGTTCCATCTGACCAATTCGAGGGTCGTAAATGGAATGTATATCGCTTCCCATCTTCAGAAACTTCGAATGATTTTGCAAGGGCGGGGGCAATCTCTCCTTTAGGATTTTGGCGCATCAGCCCATCAAAGAGCATTTTAAAGATCGTCGTCGACCTCTCTTCAACGGCTATACGAGGATCTAGAGATGGAGGAAGTTCCAAAAAGCCCAGGTGAAGCTCCTGTTGCTTTACCCTATTTTCCACCCATTTTTTGATCCCCCCATCAATAATGGTACGAAACTGCTTCCTAAGTGAGGGGTCTGAGCATTCGTAAATCCACCCATGAATGGTAGCACCCTGTGGGCTGATCTGCCCCTTGATCAGCGACTTAGAAAAGTTCTCTAGCTGAGATAGTTCCAGATCAATGACTGCTTGAAGAGACGGGTCTTTGGATCGAATCACGACAAAGACCCCATTTTTTCGATTGACGCTTTTATGGAATACGCTTTCTCGTTTAGGAAGCTCTGCTTTGATCGCTTCGCGAAAAAGAGTAAACAACGCTTTTAAATGAGACAGTGATAAGGTAGCCTGCGCTTCGATCGGAGAAAGGCTAAAAAAGAAGTTCTCTAAAAGCTCGTGGTTTTTCTCAGCCACATCTTCAAAAGCATGCTTAAACTGGGCAAAGAGCTCTCCTTGCTTTAGGATCATCCCTCCATTGTAATCTCTCACTTCTCCAAGGGCTTCGGTAATGATTGAAATCACCCTTTGCCTAGCTGAGTAGAAATTCACCGAAGAATCGGTTCGCAAAATTGAGCCATCCTTAGGAATGCGCAAATGGAACACATTGGCCTCTTTCGGGTTTTTCTTCCGCACATAGCCCACATTTTGCTTGCGATCCAATCTAAAGTGGAAGGCTCTTTTTCCCTTTTGAAAGCACTCTTCGATCGGCAAATCGTGCTTTTTTAAAACGCGAACAGCAAGCACTGTAAAGTAGAGTTGGTCTTGATCTTGCTTTTCAAAGTGAACCATTACCTGCGGGAAGTCCGAGAGATATTTCAGCTCTTGAGAAAGGAGAAGAAGATTGCGCATGATCTCCTCTTCATTTCGGATCATGAAGACCGACGGGACCAGCTTTACAATTCTTTTTAAGAGCTCCTCTTTGAGCTCTCTTTTTAGAAGATGAATCTCTTCTTGATCAAACTGAGAGCCACTTCTCTTTTCGAGTTCAATATATGTATACTTCACCCGATCACGGTTAGGTCGCCAATGATAGTAGGATTTTTTGACGATCTGGGCCTGTGGCAAGAATTTTTGCACAGCAGCCAAAATCTGCGTGTCCTCAAACATTTCATACTCGTCCTTTAGAGAAACCACTACAGAGAGGCCTAAAACGGGTTTAGTCCCAAAAATAAAATGGAGTTTTGAGCGGATAAAACGGAGCTCAAGGTGCCTTTTTTCTGGGGCTACTGAAAGAGCATGATCTACTCGCTTTTTCATCACAAAATTAGAGACAATGATTCGAGCTAAATGCTTGGCATGGCGGTGTTTTCGAAAGTCAGGCTGCGAAAGAGCAAAGAATGCAGACATATCTCGAAAAAGTGAAAAATCAAACTGAGATGGTAGCCTCCTTAAGAGCTCTCTCATGTATTGTTGAACCTGGGTGGCCTTTTCATCGAATGCCAGAGCTTTTGTATCAACATATCGCTCTAAGTATTGCGAAGAAGATAGGCTTAAAGCAAGCTCCGTCTTAAGGAGGGGAAGGTGTTTCTTAATGGTGTTCAGATCACGGCCATCTTCTACAAAAACCTTCACCTCCGCAAGGAAGAAAAGCTGGTCGCAGACCTCTCTCATGTAAAAGTAGATGTTTTGGTAGCCGGAAATATGGACTTCTTTCTCGGGAATGAGCCATCTGCGAATCACATCGAGAACAACCTTTTCAGAATTGACCTCGCGATTCGAGCTCGAGAGGAAATACACCATCACAAAATCAGGAGTATTTTCTGGCTCTTCCCAAGTCATCACCGGCAAATTTTTTGAAAGCCACCGGTTGGCATCGGACGGCTTTAAAGCAAAAAAATTCTCCGGCAAGATCTTGGAAAGAATCTGTCTTCCATTGTCCATATGCCTCTGCAAAGCTTTCGAACCTATGGGCTGCGCAAAGTGAGGCTGGATCCCTCCTGTGAGGCCTTCCTCGCGGTTGCTTAAATCACTCTCATTCATGACCCAAATTTAGGAGACCTGAGGAATTTTTTCTAGCAAAAAACTAATAAAACGATCACAATGTTTTTAAAAAAGTGGAGCCTATGACTTTCCGTTTTATTTTTGTCGGTCTCGCCCTTCTTTTCTTAGGGGGATGCCAGAAAAAAACCACCAGTCACAGAAAAGACATCCCAGAACACCAGCGCTATCTCAACATAAGTTTTCATACAGACCTCCAGTCTCTCGACCCGAGGAAAGGGATTGATTTTCCCACTTTTTTTGTGATGAAAATGCTCTTTGAGGGCCTTACCCATGTGGGGTCCGACGGCAATATTCGCCCTGGCATCGCAAAGAGTTGGGACGTCTCTGAGGATCAAAAAACGTATACATTTCACTTGCGCCCTTCTGCTTGGTCCAATGGAGATAAAGTCACAGCCTACGACTTCGAATATAGCTGGAAAAAAATGCTCGATCCAAAAGACCCGTCTTTGGGCATTCAAAGCTTCTTCCCCGTAAAAAACGCACACGCGATCTCCCTTGGGCAAAAACCTCTAGAGTCCGCTGGATTTAAAGCCATTGATGCCTACACCATTGAAGTTGAACTTGAATACCCTACCCCCTACTTCCTAGAACTCGTATCAACGCCCCCTTATTTTGCAATCAGCCAAGGAGTCGATCAACTAGGACATGAGTGGATGAAGGAGACTGGAGACGGCTTTGTCTGTAATGGTCCCTTTAAGCTAGAAAAACTTCACTATACTGACGAAATTCTCGTGATAAAAAATCCCTCCTACTGGGAGGCGGACCAGGTGAAACTCCCAGGAATCCGGATTGCAATCATCAAAGACATGACCACTCAGATGAACTTGTTTGAAAAAGGGGAGCTCCATTGGCTAGGCAACCCCCTGTCCAAGTTCCCCCTTGATGCAATCAAGCATATGAAACGGACAAACCAACTTAAGTTCATGCCAACCCTCAGCGTCTACTGGTACTTCGTCAATACAGAGGCCTTCCCCTTTCAAAATAAGAAAATGCGACAAGCCTTTGCCTACGCAGTCAACCGCAAGCTCCTTAGCGAAACAATCCTAGAAGGGGCCGATCCTCCTGCAACGGCGGTATTGCCCTACTCTTTGGCAACCCAAGAGGATCCATTTTTTCAAGACAATAACCTAGCGCTTGCACAGCAACTTTTCCAAGAAGCTCTTGACGAGATGGAGATCTCCAGAGAAGACCTCCCTTCAATCACACTCAACTATGTCTCCACGGATCCAGAATATGTCCGCGTTGCAGAAGCCACTCAACAACAGTGGAACACTGCTTTTGGGATCGATGTCCACCTAGAACATCAAGACTGGCGTGGACACTATAGCAAGCTCCAGAGTGGCAGCTTTCAACTGGGGGGCATGGGCTGGCAGACATGGATCAGAGACTCCATCTACATCCTCCAAACTTTTCAAAAGAAAGATCTTGGGATCAACATGTCCAGATGGGAGAACGCTCAATTCCAAGAGCTTCTTGCAAAGGCCGAAGTAGAGGCCGATCTTGCTAGAAGGAAGCAGCTCTACAATGAAGCAGAAGCAATTCTAATGGAAGAAATGCCAGTCATCCCTATTTACTTTATGACCAGCAAATACGCACAGAGTAACAAACTAAAAAACGTCTTCCTCTCGGACCTTTATGAAGCCGATTTTCGTTGGGCCTATTTGGAGGAATAATCCACACAGTGAAGGAGAACTGCGATGGCAACACTTAGAATGTGCTTTCTCCTTTTATGTCTTCTCTTTCTTGGGAGCTGCGAGAAAAAGCCTAGCTCCCCTCCCTCCTCTTATCGATTACTCAATCTTAGCTTCGATTCAGAGATTCAGTCCTTAGACCCGCGAAAAGGGATCGATTTCCCCACGTTTTTTGTCATGAAGATGCTATTCGAAGGGCTAACTCATATAGGGGCAGATGGAAAAGTTGAGCCGGGTATTGCAAAGAGCTGTAAGATCTCAGATGATGGAAAAACCTATACGTTTTTTTACACCCATCTTTTTGGTCAAATCAAGATAAGCTCACTGCCTATGACTTTGAATATAGTTGGAAACGAGTCCTAAATCCAGACGACCCTTCCTTAGGAGTCCCTAGCCTCTACCCCATTAAAAACGCAAGAGGCTCTTTCTAAAGGAGAAAAGCCCATTAAGTCGGCAGGCATTTAGGTCCTTGATCCATATACGATCCAAGTTGAATTGGAGCATCCTACCCTCTACTTCCTTGAACTTGTATCCACCCCTCCCTTTTTGCCAATTAATAAAAGGGTAAGTCAAGAAGACGAAGAATGGATGCTAAAGTCAGGGGATGCGTTTGTCTGCAATGGCCCTTTTAACCTAGAGGAGTTGGACTACACAGATGAAATTGTTGTCGTAAAAAATCCCTCTTACTGAGAGGCCAATAAAGTCAGGCTCTCTGGAATTCGCGTTGTTATTATCAAGGACATGACAACTCAATTGAACCTTTTTGAAAAAGGAGAGCTCCACTGGCTAGGAAATCCTATTTCCAAGTTTCCTATCGATGCAATCGAGCATATGCAACGGATCAATAAGCTCAAATTCTTCAATACCCTTGCGGTCTACTGGTACTTTGTCCATGTTGAAGCCTTCCCCTTTCAAAACCAGTAAATGCGTCAAGCTTTTCCTTTTGCTTTTGCTCTCACAAGAGCTTTTATGCGATACCGTTGCGGAATTCCGCTGGGCTTACCTAGAAGAGTAAAGGAAATCAAAGGGGCTTTCTACTTTCAACAGACGAGTAAAACTTAAAAGTGTTCCAAAAAATAAAGCCGCTTGAAAAGCAAACAGAGACAGCTGTCCTAAAAATTCCCTTGGGAAACCGTATGGACGACCGTAGAATAAATCAAGTGTAGGATCTCCGAGAAAAGCAGCCCCTAAGACCAAAGTTACCCCTCCAGCTAGAAGGGAGCATAGAGCTGCCTTGCCAAAACAAGGGACCTCTTCCCCGCCCTTTCTCTTAAGACGATTCCAAAGGTACAAAGCATTAAGCCACGTTGAGAGGCTTGTGGATAGTGCAACGGATGCAGCTCCAAATCCCAAACCAAAGACAAAGAGGCCATTGAGCAAAATATTGAAAAGGGAGGAAGCGGAAAACCCCCACATCGGAGTGTAGTATTCTTTTTGAGCATAAAATGCAGGAGCCAATATCTGAATAAACGCTGCGGGTAAAAGCCCTATTCCATAGCCCCACAAACAAAGAGTTGTTTGATGGGTGGAAGCCGCTCCAAAGCCTCCTCTGCCAAACAGAAGATTGATACTCGCTGCGCCAAGAACAAAAATCCCAATCGCACATGGAAAAATGAGACTTACGCATCGTTTCATGGAAAAGGATAAAAGGGAGTCGAACTTCTCAGTTTCAGCGCGTGCAACGGCTCGAGACAGCGATGGAAGCAGTGCAGAAGAAAGAGCAATCCCAAACAGGGCCAAAGGAAGCTGCTGGAGGCGAATCGCATACCACAAATAGGCGGGCCCCTCTGGCGAAGCATACCTTGCAAAAATCACATCGACTGCGCTGTTGATCTGCATTGAAGCTACGCCAATCATCCCTAATAGAAGAGGAGCAAAAAGCAGTTTTAACTGCGAAGAAAAAACCTTTGGCCGAAACAGCTCCCATCTAGAAAGAGAGGATCGCAGCTCTTTCCATACGATGGGAGCCGTGATTGCCCACTGGAAAAAAAAGGCAATCGAAAGGATCCCCGCAAGCAAAACAACTGCATTTTCAGCCTGAAAAAAATAGAGAGTGACGACCCCTACAATCCAAATGATGTTAAAGACAGCTCCAGAAACCGCCGGTAGAAAAAACCTCCTTCGGGCCTGAAGAAGACCCCCTGTAAGGCCAAAAAGGCAGATAAACACAATCCCCGGAAGCATCCACCTTGATAACTGAGCAATGAAACGCCCTCCTTCCGTTCCCCTACTTGAGGCAAGAAATAAGGAAATCCCCGTCTCAGATAGAACCAAGATCCCTATTAAGACAAGCAACAAAGATCCAAACAGATCTCGAAAGAACAGCGCTCCTTGCTTTGGATCCTGAGCGCTTTTTGCTTCAAAATGGGGTACAAATCCTTGGTGAAGTAGGCCCTCCCCTAGAAGGCGGCGCAGAAGGTAAACAAAGCGATAGGCAAAAAAGAAGGCTGCAAGAGCAGGTGATGTCCCAAAGAAAAAAGCCATGGTCATGTCCCGCATCATTCCAGTTACGCGGGTCAAAAGTGTTCCTGAAAAGAAGGAAAGGGCCGAGCGGGAAACAGTGGTAGGAGTGTCACTCATCGATCAAAGTTTAGGGGCAAACGATAAAACTTCCGATGATAGATAAACCAACACAAGAAGCCAATCAAGGCAAGGGACCAGACGACAAGGCTGGGGAAAGTAAGACCTGGATAGAATGGCTGATTAGGTGGGCCTAGTCGATCTCCTGGAGGCCAAAAAATCCATGATGGAGCCCCCCGAATATTTCCTTGAGGAACAAAACCAAACACTCGGCTATCACCACTCATTGAAAAATTATCTCCAAGGGCCAGGTATGATTTTGGAGGAATGAGCAAACCAAAATTTCGGATCTTCTCCACATCAATTTCTCCATCCTCGTTATAGGGAGCTCCCTCATCTAAAAATGGAGAATATGGATTTTGGAGATTAGCAGCCGCTACCCTACTTTGCTCCCGCGAGATAAAGTCACTAAGAGCCTTCTCTCCTTTTTTAAAGATCGGTGCACCCAAAACAAGGAGATCTCCATCTTTGAAGTAGACAAACCGTCCCGTATCAAAATTGGTCTGCATGACATGCCGCTTATCAAACTCAACGCCGTAGTTGTAAAGCTTACGCACACGACCTGGAGAAAATTTTTGAAGCGGATGGTCTGAGTTTAGTTTTTTTGTGATCCCGCCCCATTTTACTTGGTAGCCCTGTCCGTCAAAAAACTCATAAGTCCCATCGGGAACACCTTCAAATTTGGTTAAAAGATGGCTTGGCAAGCGGTGGCTTTTGCCAATGCGCCAAGCCATCGCAAACCCATTCTTGATCACAAACCGTTCGGTAGAGATGTTGTTGAAAATCTCCCTTAAGTGATCCTCACCTAAAGGAAGAATTGAGGTGTTTAAAACGAATTGAGGCATCAGCCTCCCAGCTAAATCTCTTCCTAGTTGGAGGTGATCAAGACTTGGGTGGTGCTTTAACTCGAGATAGAGGGGGGTCTCATCTAATGCGAGGTTCTCTTTCTCGGCAAACGAGCGAATCTCCTCTTTTTTCACAATTCGCGCGGTGGCATAATTGCCAATCCCCCAAAGATCCGAGTAGTTTTTAACCTTAGAGGTCGAGCTGTGGCTGATACGCGGAGTGTAGAGCATCTCCCCTTCGAGGCGGTTATTGCCCGTTACCGAGAGTCTTGCGATGGGCTCATTCATCTGATGGAGGATCGCCATCCTATACCCGTTTCCGATGGGGGTACGATAGGGCTCAGCTAAACTCACACTTCCATCGAAACGCAAGAACGGAACGTGGTTGATCTTCGAAAGGATTTTTGGCTGAAGCTCTTGTGAAATATCGTTCCCTTGCTCGTTGATTCCATACATCTGCCCACCGTAAAAGTAGACCGTATCTCCCGGCCTTCCCATCATCCGTTTGACAAATTGCTTTTTCCCTGGGAAGAGAAAAAAGTAGAGCGTGTCAGGATCATGAACATCCATGTTTTCAACAGAGAAAATAAATATCCCCGATCTCTTTACCAGGTCTGGGTCGAAATAAAAGTGCTTGGTTGTGAAGGGAACATCAACCCCAAACGTCGTTTTGGAAACAACCAAACGATCCCTCTCCTTGAATGTGGGACGCATCGATCCGCTGGGAATTTCATACAGCTCAAACCACATCTGCCGGATCACCAAGGCAACCGCAAGGGCAAAGGCAATCGCCACAAAAAAGTCGCGGGTCTTTTCCCACCCTGATTTTTTTAAAAGGCCCGATTCATACTCGTGACATTTGAAAGCAAGAGAAGATGCCTGCTCAGGTTTTTTCTGCAAGATCTGCTCCTGCAGTGCTTCCATATCACGGCGGATTTCACCTGCTTGGGCAGGAAGAAGTTTCTTTTTTTTCTTCAGCCAAAGATGGTAGACTCCGAGGAGAACCTTTTTCGATTTTCGCAAAGATAGGATCTTCATAGATGCTATTGTATTGAAAAGATCGAATTTATTCTCTATAATTTTGTTTTTTTTGGAAGGAAAATGAAAAAAACCCCACCCGAAGACCTCCTCATCGGAGCCCACACCTCTATGGCAGGCGGGCTCCACAATGCTCTCTTAGAGGGAATGGAGATTGGAGCGACCACCATTCAATTCTTCACTGCGAACCAGAAGCAGTGGAAAGGCAAGGAAGTGACCCAAGAAATGGCCGATCTTTTCATTGAAACGCGAAAAGAAACGGGGATTAAAAAGATCATGAGCCACAGCAGCTACCTGATCAACCTCGGTTCGCCAAAAGAAGAGCTGCTCGAAAAAAGCCATCAAGCCTTTCAAAAAGAAATTGAGCGTTGCCACCTTCTGGAAGTCGACTACCTCAACTTCCACCCTGGAGCTGCTACCGGGAGCGAAGTCGAAGAGTGCTTAGGCCAGATTGTCAAAAGCCTGCTTACAATGGAAAAACTGTGCGCTAAGGGTAAGACACGACTCCTGCTAGAAACAACGGCAGGCCAAGGGAGTAGCGTTGGGCACGAGTTTGAGCATCTCGCCTACATTTTAGACAGGACAAAAGGCAAGCTTCCGATGGGCGTATGCATCGATACATGCCATATCTTCGCCGCTGGGTATGACCTTCGCACAAAAAAAGCGTGCGAGGCCACCTTTGCTGAGTTTGATGAAATTGTGGGTCTCAAACACCTCTACGGATTCCACCTCAACGACTCGATGAAACCCTTCGATTCGCGTCGCGATCGCCATGCACATCTCGGAGAAGGAGAAATCGGACTTGAAGCTTTCCGCTTTGTGATGCAACATCCAAAACTTAGAGAGCTCCCTAAATATCTAGAAACCCCTAAAGGTCTACCCAAGTGGACCGAAGAAATTGCCCTCTTAAGGAAATTCGCCAAATGAAAAGAGCAAAAATCAAAAACATCACCAAAGAGCAAATTGGCAACGTCCTCAAAGTCGCTGGTTGGGTCCGCTCCATTCGGGACCAAAAGAGCTTTGCCTTCATCGAACTCAATGATGGAACAAGGCTTGGAAGCCTCCAAGTGATTGCCGAAGAATCTTTGCGCGCAAGCTTTGAAAACCTCACCACTGGAACAAGCGTCGCTATCACCGGAGAACTTGTCGAAAGCCCTGGAAAAAACCAGTCTTTTGAGCTGCGCGCCAGCCTCATTGAAACCTTTGGGGACTGCCCCGCGGTCGACTACCCCCTGCAAAAAAAGCGCCACTCGTTTGAGTTTTTGCGCACCATCGCCCATCTTCGTCCACGCACCAACACCCAAAGCGCTGTCGCCCGTGTGCGCAGCAGCCTCTCGCATGCCACCCACAAGTTTTACCAAGAGCAAGACTTCCTCTACGTCCACACCCCCATCATCACCACATCGGACACAGAAGGAGCCGGCGAAATGTTCCTCGTCACGAGCTTAGATCCAAACGAGCCTCCTCGCCATAGCGATGGAAACGTCGACTTCACCAAAGACTTCTTCCAAAAACCCGCTTACCTCACCGTCTCCGGGCAGCTCAATGCCGAAGCCATGGCCTGCGCCCTCTCCGACGTCTACACCTTTGGCCCCACCTTCCGCGCCGAAAACTCCCACACCTCGCGCCACCTAGCCGAGTTTTGGATGATTGAGCCCGAGATGGCCTTTTGTGATCTTCAAGGAAACATGGATGTTGCAGAAAGCTATGTGAAAGCGATGATCGACCACCTCCTCACACACAACAGTGAAGACATGGAGTTCTTCGATAAATTCATCGAGAAAGGACTCATCGATCGCTTGCGCAACGCACTTGACAACGACTTTGTCCGTCTGCCCTACACAGAAGCGATCTCCATCCTGGAGTCGTCTGGCAAAAAGTTTGAGTTCCCCTGCTACTGGGGATCTGACCTCCAGTCCGAGCATGAGCGCTACCTTGCTGAAGAGCACTTCAAAAAACCGGTCTTCTTGTTCGATTACCCCGAGAAGATAAAAGCCTTTTATATGCGCGCCAATGACGATGGAAAAACCGTTGCCGCCCTCGACCTACTCGTCCCCAAAATCGGCGAGCTCATCGGTGGAAGCCAAAGGGAAGAGCGGCTCGACCTTCTCGAGAAGAAGATCCTCAGCGCTAAGCTTAAGCCCGATGACTACTGGTGGTATCTGCAGCTGCGAAAATATGGAAGCGTCCCCCACTCAGGCTTTGGCGTCGGTTTTGAGCGGCTCATCCAGTTTGCCACTGGTATGGAGAACATCCGCGACGTGATCCCCTTCCCCCGCTATCCCGGGCATGCTGATTTCTGAAGACACCCTCTAAAAGAACCGTTTCTCAGCTCTTTTATGGGCGCCTTTTTTTCTTTCTAGGGAGGCGGCCAAGGATAATCGCGCCAAGACCCAGCATGGTCGCGATCACGGAGAGGACGCTCCCGAGAAAGGGCATCTGCACAAGAATGAAAAACCCAATCAGCCCTAAAAACAGTGCCCAGAGCGAGTTTTTCCGTACCCGAAACCTTGAGAACGCCTTGTTTGAAATCCACAAAATCGGAAAGATTTTTGCTGTGTAGAAGGTAATCAAACTAATCGCCACAAGGGCAAGGGCAATGGGAAGCCCCAACACGGTGACAAAAAGTAGAAGTGCAGCAAGCGGAAGCAAAAGAGCGACAAGGATGCCTGTCCAAAAAGCTTTCCAGGGACGCCGGTCGAGAACAAGGAGTATCCCTTTCACTCTTTGCGAAAAGAGCTTGAGCAAGACCCAACCTAAGACAAAGCTAAAGAGAAAGTTCATCAAAATGGGAAGGTAGCGAAAGCCAAAGACCATCCTTTTTTTCCATTTCCCATGAAAAAATTCTTTCACGGCAGAGGGATGATAGACTGTTTTTCCTCGAATCTGAGCACTTGGATCAATGAGCGCCTCGGTCGAGCTTGTGTATTCAAGGTTCTCCCCTATTTGCGCCCTGGAGGTGAGGCGAAGCTCTCCAGTATACGCTTCCATTTTTTGCCCGACTCGGCCAGAGAGGCGTACATTCGACGCTGTCGCCGTCACCGAGCCTAAAACCGCTCCTTCGAGGTCGATATTTCCCCCTGTAAGAACTGCATTCCCTCCAATTCGCGAGCTAGGAGCGAGTTGGATGGCCCCCGCCATAATGGTCAAATTGCGCCCAATCGTGCCATTGATCTCGACTTGACCACCCCCCAAACGAGCATTGCGCGCTACCTCTCCGGAAATGTTGATGGTTCCGCCCGCTGAAATCACATCTCCTTCTATTTTCCCATCGATTGAGATCTGAGAGCCAAAAACATAGAGGTCTCCCTTGACCGTGCCAGAAATTTCAATGGTCGCTCCCGTGGCAAAGTAGTCGCCTTCATGCACCTTATCTTTCGGCAGAACGACGTATTCAGCCCCAAAGAGATGAAAGATGGGCAGGAGAAAAAGGACAAAAAGTAGGGGGACTTTATTCTTCATAAGTAGAATCTATATTGGTTAAAACTTTTTTGATCAAATCATACGAGTGGCCTCGGCGCATGAGCGCTCCAATCACCTTGGATTTTTTCTCGGGAAGGTCTTTTAAATATCTTTTTTTGACAAACACAAGGAGCTCCTCTTCCGAGTCTTCAATCTGGCAAGCGACCTCTCCCGCTCTATCTTTGAGCTTAAGGGCAATCAATCGAGCCCCCACCCCCTTTCGCCTTTGCGATTCAACATACCGCTGAGCTAAGTCTTGATCATTCAGCCACCCCCTTTCGGTCAGCTGCTTGACCAACGCTGCGATCTCTTTTTCTGGGTACCCCTTCTCCTTCAGCTTTGTAAAAAGCTCTTTTGAAAATAGAGCCCTCCTTGCCAAGCACGCATATGCTTTTGTTTGAATCGACTGTCTAGGCTTTTTTTGAGATTCTGCTTTCAAATCTGCTTCCTTGAAAAGTATCGTTTTATCGAGTATCTTATAGTCAGGGAGACAATTTATGACTAGTCCATTAGAAGGCTCATCACCTACCCCAGATCCATCAAAACACCCAGAATTGGCAGGCAAAGCTCAGGAAGCTGCATCGGGTGATCAAAAATATGATTTCCTGCTGAAAAGTCCCTTTGCCAAAATGTTTGAGCGCTCGGGCGCTGCACCTACTGGGGAACAGATCCATGCGATCATGAATGGGATCATGATGAACACTTTTTATGAGCTCAAACGTCAAGAGGCTCACCGCAAAGAAGTGGATAAGCACCTCAAAGATGTGATTGAAGGGAAAGATGACCCTTAAGCCTAGTGAGTCACTTCTCGTTTCTGATGAGGAGGAAGGTCTTCGCATTGATCAGCTCTTAAGCAACCGGTTCCCCGACTACTCCCGCAGCTACTTCCAATCGCTCATTGAAGAATCTCATGTACTGCTCAATGGAAGCCCCATCAAAAAACGGCTTCGCCCCCAAAAGGACGATGAGATTGAGGTTTCTTTTCAACTTCCCCCACAAATTGATCTTCAGCCAGAAGACATTCCTCTCGACATCCTGTTTGAGGATGACCACCTGATCGCTGTCAATAAACCCCCCGGCATGGTGGTCCACCCAGCACCTGGAGCCTATGAGCACACATTCGCAGCCGCTTTATTGCACCATTGTAAGACCATCGATCGAGATCAGTTTTCTCCTCTGCGTCCTGGCATTGTCCATCGCCTAGACAAAGAGACGTCGGGAGTACTCATTGCTGCAAAGACCATCGAGGCCCACCAAAAGGTATCCAAACAGTTTGCTGAAAGAGAGCTTGAAAAAATCTACCTTGCCATTACCTGCGGCCCCCCAAAAGAAGGAATCCTGTCTGCTCCCATCAAGCGCCACCCCGTTAAACGGAAGCAGATGTGTATAGATGAAAATGGGAAAGAGGCGATCTCTGAATTTTCTATCTTGCGAAAAGCAGGAGAGCTTTGTCTTGTACAAGTGAAGCTACACACGGGCAGAACGCATCAGATCCGGGTCCATCTCAAGGATCTGAAAGCTCCCGTTCTGGGAGATTCCACTTACGGAAGCGAATCTCTCAACCGTAAATATGGCGCAAAGCGCCAACTTCTTCATGCACAAACCCTTCGCCTCACCCACCCAATCACTGGATGTCTTCTTGAGTTGACGGCTGAGTGCTCATCTGATATGAAAAATTTTATTGATCAGATAGATCGCACTTGACTAGAATAGACGGAACACTAACTTAGCCTGAGGACCGAAAATGAAGGAATTCGTAGAATACATCGTAAAGAACTTGGTGGACAACCCCGATAAAGTACGTATAAATGAGATCGGTGGTACACACACTTTGATCATTGAACTCGGTGTAGAAAAAGCAGACATCGGGAAAATTATCGGGAAAAAAGGGAAGACGATCAATGCGATTCGTACCCTTTTGATGTCGGTAGCCAGTAGAAATGGCCTACGCGTTAACCTCGAAATTATCGAAGACGAAGATGAAGCAGACGCAGGAGCGGATGCAGAAGCAGGATCTGAAAGCCCCGCAGAATAAAATTTCAGACTGGGGGAGAGATTTTTTCCCCCTAATTGATCAATCCTTAGTTGATTAAATTGGGCAGGTAAGGTGACACCATCGCTTTGCGCGAGTTGACAGCTCCCGCGGGATAGCTGATCACTGCCATTGAGACTACCCCCTCTTCATCTTTCCGATGATGAGAAACAGAGAGAAAGCTCTCTTTGAAGATTTTTTGAAGCTCTTTCGCTTCTTTCCCTAGTAAAGTTACTTCAATTTCCTCTTGATAGCGCACAATTTGCGGAGAAGAGCGAAACTCATTCAGAAACTGTTTTAGGTGTTCAATCGATAAATCGGTCATGGGAACCCAAATCCAGAGCTGATCCTTATGGGAATAGCTGCTCTCAGACCCTGCATACAGATCATCGGCGCCTGCTATGGTGCTCACCATCTGGAGGTGCATGTCCACTTCACGGCGATCTACATAAAACTCGAGCGCTTTATTCGCCCAGTGCTGGCGAAGAGAGTCTTCATGTTCAGTAAACGCCTTGTAGTTCTTGGCAAACATTTTCATTTGCCCAACACGGCAGCACCCATTTTGAATTTTCGTATCGACAAAGAGGTCTGACTCTTTTTCGGCGGCTTCTAGCGCGAAATTCTCTTCGATCAGCTGTTCTTTGGCCAGATAAATCTTTCGATAGAGGGAATACATGTCGGGATGCTGCAAAATGCGTGAAGCTGCGCTATGAACAAACGTTTCACTTTGCTCAATGTCATCAAAATCAATGATCTCTACCTCTTTCCCTTCCATGAGCGACTTGAGGCGATTCAATAGATGGGCGACACACTCTACATCCCTTCGAGAGACTTTTGTGAGTAAATCGGTGTCATCAATGATCGCATAGAGAAAGTGGAGATATTCGATGAATTCCCGCAAGGGATCGATAAAATAGCGACCTGGATCTCTTTGCTGCTCGCTGGCAATGCTCCATCTTTGCAAAAGGCGCCTTAAGATGCGATTTTCTTTTTTTGTGGGACTACCTCGGTCAATGCCCTTCAGCTGCTCTTCAATTTCTGCAAGGCTCATGCCCCCAGTGCTGTACTTGTCATTGATCGTAAAGGCAAGCTCTGCCACGACCGCATTTGACGATTGCGCATCGGAGATATACGCAACAGGAGCGCTCGAGGTATTGAGCACGCTTTTATGGTGGTCGATGACGCTGATCACCTCAAAATAAGAAGGAATTTTCGTTTCATCCCGATTGCAAAAGTCTCGCAAAGTAACCGTTCCTAAAATAGGCTGCTGCAACTCTCGCGAACGGATCACACCAAGGGGGATCATCTTCCCCTCTTCATCGGTAGAAGTGACGGTGAGATAAGGATAATTTCCCATCTTGCTTTTTAGCTCACTTACATCCGCACGATAGCTCACCACTTGCGGAAGGTATCCAAACACTTGAGTCTTAATATCAAGGGCTACTTTGAGCCGCTCTGTGTAGAGACGGAAGCTATGGATGGCTCGATCTAAGACAGCAATGATCTCTTCCAGGTGGTGGAAAATCTTCGACCTGTTTTCAATCAAATTGCCTTTCTCATCAAAAAGGCCAGAATCCGAGAGCGATTGTATCCGGTCGAGAAAGTCAGTGAAATCATAAAGCCCATGCCCTTTCATCGCCTCGGCAAACTCAGAAAGAGAGGCTTCCATCCCCTTTTCTACCTTAAGCACTTTGGATAAGTAGCCTTCCATATGTCGCTTCTGCTTCTCGGTCAGCTCTTCTGTCGTGCCACTCTCGCCAATTTGAATTTTGAGCACCTCTTCAACAAAAGGAGCAATGTCTTTTAGCGTAAGAACCTTTTTGGCAAACAAAGAAATGATCTTGATGTGGAGATGATTTTCAAGCCAGCGCAGTGCATTGTTGACAATCAAAATGACTTGGCGCACACCCTCAACATCTATGCTTCTCCAATCGCCCAAGTAGTACCCTTCCTCATCGATCAAAATCACCGCTTTTTGGGTTCGTTCATGGTCAATGGAAAGGGACGACTGATCCGTTTTTTGCTTGAGCACTCCTCTTTGGGACATAAGCTCTAAGCTCGATAAGCCAAGAGTAGAACGGGCTTTTGCTAAATGCTTAAATACATTCTGGCCAAAGATGTGTTGAAAAAGAAGAGTGACTTCAATGCTTGTTTCAGGAGGCCCTCCAGGCACATTCCAGATATGCACACCTTGAGCAACTTGAGCTGCAAATGCATCGACCCATCCCCAAAACGAGGCAACCGTGGTATCTAGATCCGGAGAAGCATGGGCTGTGACAAAGTGACTCCCTGGATGCCTCTTCCCCATCCCTATCGGGAATAGGAGTTGATACTCATCACGGGGAACACCTTTCCCCACAATTTTTGTCCGAATCTCATAATTTTCTTCTTCAGAAAGCCCCGAAAACTGATTAAGCCAAAGCTCAAAGCTTGCAAAGGTGTAATTGATCAACAGATCATCCTTTTGGATGAGGTCAATGTACTCCAATACAGCAACCAAAAGAAACATCCCTTCCGGAGCCTCTTGGATCAACTCGAGAAGAGCTCGGTTTACTTTTTCACTTTTTTGTTTGTGGTTGAGCGCGGAATACGAAGCTTCCAGAAAAGGAGCCACGACCTGATCGAGCCCTTCAAAATGAAACGGAGAAAGGACAAAGTCGCCGAGGTGCTTTGCTTTAGAAATCGGGCGCTGTGTTTTTTTGTTCTCGCTCATAGATAAAAAATCGGATTGAGCAGGACTCGAACCTGCGACCGTCCGCTTAGAAGGCGGATGCTCTATCCAGCTGAGCTATCAATCCATCGTCCTTTAATTGTATGCGATCAGATGGCAACTTGCAAGGGGAAATGACTATATAATCCCTTGATAACATGATGATGAGGCGTTTTAAAAACGATTGGTTCTGGAAGTGACATGAGAGCGGATAGAAATCCAGCTCGAATGCGCTTACACTCCGCGGCTGCTAGCGCACAGGAAAATTTTCCCGTTTGAGTGGGAACAGTTCCAGTGCACGGGCCCACGAAAGAGGAGGAATTTGCCAAAGTGATAGTCAGCTCAAGGAGGCACAGGGGGATGCCCCGACGCCTCTAAAACCATTCAATTATGATTCGTTGGCGGCATCAGCAATTGCTTCTGGAGGTATCTTGTCATAACACTCTTGCTGCTTAGAGATGCGTGCATAATCTTCGAAAGAGTGGATGATGTGGGGTCTGACAAAAATGAGGACGTTGCGTTTTTCATTCATCCTTTTGTTCTTTGCAAAAGCAGCTCCGACGACAGGAAGGCCGCCGAGGCATGGAATGCCTGAGCGCTGGAATGACTTGGCATTGCGAGCCATTCCACTTAGCGCTAGGAAGTGATTGTCGGGCACGTGCGCTAGAGTTGCCATATTGGTCTTGGTCGTCCGGATCCCATCCACCTCTGTAGCAGAAAGATCGCGATCTTCAATCGCTTCGGTGATCTGCTGATCGATATCGAGGGTAATCACATCGTCTTCACCAAGCATTGGCGTAATGCTAAGACTTACACCCACATCTCGATACTCGATATTGGCTGTTGTCTGCTGTCCTACGCCCACTGTTTCGACAACCGACCCAGTAAAGGGGATATTGTCTCCAACAAAAATCTTTGAGTTTTTGTTGTCCTGAGTGATCAGCTTTTGGTTGAGAACAATAGTTGTGTCTCCATCATTTTCAAGGGCGGATACAAGAGAACCTAATGTTAGGAACGTCTTCCCTTTGTGGGTGATGATGTCACCGATGATCCCAAGATCAAATCCTCTACCAAGTGGGATTTGACTTAAGCCTCCGGCTCCGCCGCCGCTGTTTGCCTTCTGGACCGTGTTTGCAAAATGGGATCCTTTACTAGGGAAGTTGCCCGCGCCAAACGAGATCTTGTCTTTGAATTTTCCTCCCCCAATCCACTGAAGACCAAACTCGGTGCTGTTCTTGCAATGAGTTTCGAGAACAAGTACTTCAATGAACACCTGGCGCCTGGGAATATCGAGCGTCTTGATCAGCTTATCGAGAGAAGCAACGGTATCTTCATCGCCTGAGAAAAAGAGTGAGTTGGTCGCTTTGACACACTGAATGGTCTGAATCGCTTCAATTAATTTAACTGGCTTATCGGAGCGACTACTCAAATCGGCTGCAATCTTTTTCAAAGCCCCTTCAATCTCTTCCCCTTGATGGTAGCGAAGTTTGTAAGTGGCAAACTCAAAGTCGGATGAAGATGGCAGTGAAGGAATCGAACCAGCAATCAAGTGTTCTATCGGGTTTTCTGCTTTTTGCAAGTGAAGCCCATTTTTAATTTCCTCCTTTGTAAAACGGTGGACAACAAAGTAATTTCCATCTTCAGAAATTGCAAAGCCGTGGACGCGCAGCAGCTGAACAAGCGCTTGAATCAGCTCATCCGATGAGATCGCCTTCCCAGATGAAAGGGTAACATTGAAGCCAAGCTCACGGTGGTCGTAAATAAAATTAGCATCGGTGATTTTACTAACGTACCGAATAAACTCTGTCACGGGGACATCACTAAAGTTGATTTGATGTTGTTCCCCTGCTCGAAGAGAGAAGGGAATAAGCATACAACTTAAGAAAATAGCTAGCGCGATTCGTTTCATTTAGCCTCACAATTCATGCTGGGACACGAACATGTTAATTCACCCCCTCTTTTTTTTGAAGAAGAATTTTCTCACTTGCAAAAAACATTCGATAAATGAAATACTATCCGTGGCAAGGGAGTCATTTTATGTCATATCCAGTAACTATTGATAACTACGATGTAAAGGTTCACGAGCGTTACGCTGAAGACCAAAAGAAACTCGACCTCACGTATGTGAAAGAGTCGGGCCACATCCACCCCCACTTGGAGTCACCGCTTGCTGAAGCGGCGATCAACGCAAAATGGGAAGAACTCTTTGGAACCTTCTCCCATCGCCATCCGTGGGCCCAGTTTGCCCCACCCCCAATGTATGGGCGGATGCGTAACCGATTTTTCTCCTATATTCTCTCCTCTGCTTTCCCCTGGGTCAAAGTAGACGAAGAAAGGGAAGAAGAGGATGAAGAAAAAAGAAGAGAGGAGCATCAGCTCAACCAGTACCGGAAGCAAATCAAAGCAAAAAAATCGAAAAGCTTGCCCATGGCTCTTCTTGAAAAAGATCGGACAGCGCTTTTGAACCTGCTCGATTCGATCCAAGATTTGAATGGACTGTTGCGCGAGATCAACTCCCACAAGCTTCAATACCAAAAAGGTTAGCGCAGTGGACATCTTGCTCATAGGGAAAAGCGGAAAAATGGGAAGAGCCCTTTCCCAAATGATTCAGCAAGACGATCGTCTTCAAGAGGTCGAACAAGGCGGCGATCTTGTGATTGATTTCTCGAATCCAGACGGAACGAGAAAAGGAATTCTTGAAGGCAAGCCACTCGTTTGTGGAACAACGGGACTGCCGAGTGAAATTTTTAGTGAACTTAAAAATTTTTCTCAAAAATACCCTGTTCTTTATTCCCCCAATTTCAGCCTCGGCATCGCTCTTTTTTTTCACATCCTAGACCAGATGGGACCGAAGCTAAAAAAATTTTCCTCCCCCTCTATCTCTGAAACCCACCATGTCCATAAGAAAGATGCTCCCAGTGGCACGGCTCTGCATATGGCCAATCTTCTAGAGATGGATCCAACACAAATTGAAACCATTCGAGAAAAAGAAGTTGTTGGAGAGCACCAAGTTGATTTTTTATTCGACAACGAAATCCTCTCTCTTTCTCATAAAGCTTTGTCTAGAAACGCTTTTGCTTATGGCGCGTTAGAAGCTGCTAAATTTCTTTTGAATAAACCCCCAAAATTGTATTCGATAGGAGATCTTTTTGATTGAATTTATCCTTCCTAAAGAGGCATACTTGTTTAGAAGATGCGGACGGTAGAAATAGGCAACATCTCCCTTGGAGGAAAACGGGATGGCAAACACTCTCTCGTGCTCATTGCTGGTCCATGTGTGATCGAGAGCGAGGACACTGCCCTTTTTTCTGCTGACTTCTTGAAAACTTTATGCGACAAGCTCTCGATCCCGCTCATTTATAAATCCAGCTACGACAAAGCCAATCGAACTTCGGTTGATTCATTTAGAGGCCCTGGCTTAGAGCGGGGCCTTTTTATTTTAGAAAAAATCAAAAAAGAGTTTAACGTTCCTGTCCTCACCGACGTCCATACGCCTCATGAAGCCACCGCCGCAGGCCACATTTGTGACGTACTTCAAATCCCAGCCTTCTTATGTCGACAAACCGACCTTATTCTCGCCGCTGCCCAATCAGGAAAAGGGGTCGCTGTGAAAAAGGGACAGTTCATGGCCCCTTGGGACATGGAGCCAATCGTCAATAAAATCCGATCCACTGGGAATGAAAAAATCATTTTAACTGATCGGGGAACAAGCTTTGGCTACAACAACCTCGTCAGCGATATGCGCGCCATTCCCATCATGAAAAAATCGGGCTATCCTGTCTGCTTTGACGCAACCCACTCGGTTCAACTTCCAGGGGGAAACGGCACCTCATCTGGAGGGCAAAGAGAGTTTGTCTCCACACTCGCCAGAGCAGCTGTTGCCTCTGGGTGTGACTGTCTCTTTATAGAAGCCCATCCAAATCCAAAAGAAGCACAAAGTGATAAAGAATCACAGGTGCCCCTAGATGAGCTAGAGCCTCTTTTAATCTCCCTTAAACGGATCCATAGCGCTCTTGCTGAAGAGGAGGTCGCTTATGTTTAAGAAGCAAATCCAAATCAGCTTAGCGATTCTAACCCCCATCCTAGGATTTTGGCTGATCCAAATGACTATGATGCGACAAAGTGATATTAGCCAGTACGTGGGATGGGTCCAAAAGAGAAAAATTGCCGCTTCACAAAAACCCTCTTCCACTCGCCAGCATCGAAAAGAGGTACGCAAAGACATCTGGTTCTCTCAAGACGACTGCCAGCGCTTTCACTACCACATAGAAAGTGAAGGGTCTCTGCTCACCCTTACTCCCATTCACAACAAGTTTGAGATCGTTGAATCACTTCAGGGGATCAAGTGCTGGATGCAGGAAAAACTCTACAATCAAGGCGATCCGATGCAGCAAACCCGCTACTTCGAAGCAAGTGAAGGCGACTATCGCTACACGACAAAGGAGTTTTTAGCTTCTGACGTGACTCTTTCTTTTTTCCGCCTACCTGGCCACCAGCTACCTAAACAGAGCGTTGATCCGAAAGAGGCCTTTCTTCAGGGGCAAGCAAAAGATATTTCATTTTTCTTCGGAGGGAATACCCCCCAGTTTCAAGCTAGACAATTCCAGGCAACGATGGTGAAGGATGATGACGCTGTGTAGTAGAATGATTTTTCTTCTCCTCCTCATCTCACCTCTTTCATTTGCTGATACCCCTTCCTCGATTTCCTCAAAAAAAGCCATTTACGAAGGAAACGCCCTTGTCCTGAAAGGATGTGTGCAACTCGACCATAAGCTCGGCATGATCGAGTCTGGCCATGCGCGCTTACAAAAAGAATCGCAAGAAGCGCCCTTCACCTCGATTTCCCTTAGAGAAAATGTGAAAATTACCCTCCAAAATCAAAGTGAGCTTCTCTGTGAAAAGGCAGACTTCGACTTCAACCACCTTCAAGCAATCCTCTATCCAAAAAAAGGAGAGTCAATCCACTTCTCGACAACAGATAAAGAGCCCTTTAGCCTTTCAAGTAAGTTAGCCAACATCACACTCTCCAAAGACCAGAATTCAATGCGGCTCAAAGCCATCGAAGCAAAAGAAAGCGTACTCGCCCATTATGGAAACCACTTCACCCTTTTTGCCGAAGATTTGCTTTATACTGATGAGCCCGCTTCCTATATCTCTGTTCCTACCCATGCTGTTTTAGAGAGAGGTGATGACCGAATAGAGGCAGAGCAAGTAGAAGTCTATCCAAATGCAGCCAAGGCACACCTCACTTCACCCAAAGGGATCTTTAAACCCGCGCTCTCTTCCCCCGAACAAGAGATCCAGTTTTCTTGTGATCAGCTCACCTGGGATGACCTCAAACACACCCTCACTCTCCAAGGCGAAATCTGGGTAGAAGACGGACAATTTGGTCTTATCCACTGCGATGATGAAATCAAGCTCATCCAAAAGCAAATCGAGGGGAAGTGGATTTTAAACCAAGTTGTTGCCAATGGAAAAACAGCAGTTCGATGCACCTTCTCTTCCGACTTTACCCCGCTCCTAATTTGCGATGGAGTGATGAATCTCGACCACGATCACAAATCTCTGGCATTGCAAAGCCTTCAAGACTCTCCCGTCCAATACTACCATGAAAATCTAGAGCTATCAGGGGATCAGGCGCAAATTGACTATGTCGAAACTCTGGGAAAAATCTCCGCTCAAAAACTTTTGCTCACCGGAAATGTCCTCCTTACCTCATCAGAAGAATCAGACGAAGTACGCTTAGGTGTTGCTGATCAATTCACCTACCTAGCCGATGAAAAAAACCTCGTCCTTTCATCTGAAGACGGAAATAAAGTTCTCTTTTGGGACGACACCCAAGACCTATCGATCAGCGCAAACGAAGTACATATTTTGAAAACCGAAGAAAACTATGCAGTGAAAGGAGTGGGCAACGTCCGCTTCACCTTCTCTTCCGAAGAAAGCGCCCTACTGAAGAAGCTATTTCCTTTCTACCAACCAAAGGGAGGCTCAAATGTCGCTCGCGACTAAATCCATCATTTTAAAAGCGCAAAACTTGACCAAATCCTACCAGGGCAAAGAAGTGGTCGCGGGTCTCTCTTTTCAAGTGCGCGAAGGAGAAGTAGTGGGGCTTCTCGGCCCGAATGGAGCGGGCAAAACCACCGCCTTCTACCTCACCATCGGGCTCATCCATCCCGACTCAGGGACCGTCTACTTCAAAAATCAAGAGGTGACCGATCAGCCCATTCACAAAAGAGCAAGACTCGGAATGGGATACCTCTCCCAAGAGCCCTCGGTGTTTCGCCATATGAGCGTTGAAGAGAACATTGCCTGCATCTTGGAAACACAAAACTTAAGCCCAAAAGAGCAAAAACAACGCCTCGAAGAGCTGCTAAGCGAACTCCACCTCGAAAACCTCGCTAAGAAAAAAGCAATCAGCCTCTCTGGGGGAGAACGCAGACGTCTGGAGATCACCAGAGCCCTTGTGACAAAACCCACCCTCCTCCTCCTTGATGAGCCCTTTGCGAATATCGATCCCCTAGCGGTAAACGACGTCAAAAAAATGATTCGCCACCTAACAGAAAAAGGGATCAGCGTTTTAATCACAGACCACAATGCTCGAGAAATCTTCTCCATTGTCGACCGCAGCTACTTAATCCAAGAAGGAAAAGTGCTCATGTCGGGGACGGTGAATGAATTATTAGAAAATAAACAAGCAAGATCAACCTACTTTGGAGAGGATTTTAGGTTATAAGTATGGAAGAAAAACCCTTTAGTCTATGGCGCTCAATCGCCTGGCCCATTCACAGAAATGAAGTGAAAAAAGTTCTTTCGATGCTCCTTCTCATGGGCCTGCTCTGCATGTGTTATAGCATTTTGCGCAACTTGAAGGATACCATCATTCTCACTGCCAAAGCCTCAGGAGCTGAAGTGATCCCCTTCATCAAAGTATGGGGAATCTTGCCTGGAGCGATTGCAACTACCTGGGTCTATGCAAAATTGCGCAGCCGCTTCAGCCGAGAAAAAGTATTTTACCTCATCCTTGGAGGCTTTCTCACCTACTTTATGCTCTTTGCTTTCGTTCTCTTCCCCAATAGCGAACAGCTCCATCCAGCTGGGCTTGGCGTGTTTTTACGTGCCCACCTACCGGATGGATTTTCTGGACTCATTGCAATGATTTGCAACTGGAGCTTCACAATCAACTACATCATCTCTGAGCTTTGGGCTGTGCTCGTACTCACCGTTCTTTTCTGGGGCTTTGCCAACGACATCACCCCCCTTTCTCAAGCTAAACGATGCTATGGCCTGCTCAACCTTGGCTCCAACATCGCACCTATCTTAGGGGGCCTTGTCGCCCAATTTTTTGTAGGGAAAATGCTCAAAGATCCCTCACTGGTCGACTTCAGCAACTGGGGTTATTCTTTAAAAAAACTCACCTTAGTGGTCACCTTTTTTGGCCTCATTGCCATGGCGATTTTCTACTATATCAACCGAAAAGTGATCCCATTTGAGCCCAACGCAACCGATAGCCATGCTGAGTCAGTCAAGAAAAGCAAGAAGAAGAGACTCTCACTACGCGACTGCATCCGCTACATCTCCAAATCGAGATACCTTACCTGCATCGCTCTGCTGGTCGTAGGCTATAGCATCGCTATCAACTTCACCGACATCTTATGGAAAGCACAGCTCAAAAAACACTTTACCAACCCGAGCAACATGTTTGCCCATATGAACCACGTGACCATGGGGATTGGCTGCTTTGCCACCTTAGGAGGCGTGCTCTTTTCTGTCATGGTGCGCAGACTGGGTTGGACCTTCGTCGCCTTTTTGACCCCCACAATCATGATCATCATGGGAATCGGTTTTTTCAGCTTCTTCTTCTTTGAAAAAGCACTCACCGGGTTTGCCGTCACCTTCTTTGGAACCACCCCCCTCATCATGACCGTCTATCTTGGATCTGTTCAAAACTGCCTTTCCAAAGCAGGGAAGTATTCAGTCTTTGATGCATCGAAAGAGCTTGCCTTCCTCGCACTTGATTCAGAATCTCGCCTGAGAGGCAAAGCAGCGATTGATGGAATCGGATCTGGCGTTGGAAAATCAGGGGCTTCTCTCACCTACCAAGCGATGATCTTGGGGACAGGGAGCGTCACCTTATGTGCACCATACATCGCAGGGATCCTAGTCCTAGTCTTTGCGCTTTGGATCTACTCGGTGAAGTTCATCTCCAAAGAGTTCAAGACAAAGAGCGAAGAGCCACAAGTCCCAGCAGCAGCGACAGCTCCTTCCGAAGGATAGGCAGCTTTATCATAGGCCTTAACGATTGCTTCAGACGAAAGACTCCACAAGCAATCGCTCATTTTACTCCCTCCACACCCATCTAGGCGACACGGGCGACAGGAGGGGTTCTGGGCCACCACAACGCCCCTTGGATGCATCCAAGGCCCCCAGTTCTTCTCAGATGTGGGTCCAAATAAAGCCACCAAAGGGATTTGAAGAGCCGATCCCATGTGCAAAGCGACAGAGTCGACTGTAATCATTCCCTTCGATAGTTGCATCAACGCTCCGAGCTCTTTTAAAGAGGTCTTCCCCGCAAAGTTGACCACATCGCATTGGGACAAACGAGCAATCTCTTCAGCCATCTCCATCTCCCGCTCAGACGGCCCACCAGTCAATACAACCTTGCTGTCCAGCCGATCGATCACCTCTGCCATCTTTGCAGGAGGAAGACATTTAAAGCCCCATCTCGAAACGGGATGAATGAGAGTAAAGCCACCCGGCTCCAATCCTTCTGACTGAATCATTTCAAGTGCGCTTTCTTTTGATTCATCGGGAATCACAAATTCCACAAACCGCTCATCCATCTTTGCAAAGATGCCGATGCGTCTCAAAGCATCTAGATCCTTCTCAACTGTATGCCTTGGCGTAGAGCATGGTTTTACAAGATGGGTAAAGATCTGTCTCTTCTTGGCAAACCCCGACTTTCCTGGGTCAACCCCCACACGCACTCTAGCCCCGCTGGCAAAGGTAGCCAACGCCCCACGATCACCCTCGGTGAGGTTGACCACAAGGTCGTAGCCTTCCTTTCGAATCATCCGAAGAAGAGAAAGCTCTTTCGTCACTTGTTTAAAAAAAGAGAGCTTTTTCCAGCCTCTATGGTGCAGAGTAAAATTGGATACCCCTCTATGCCCTTCAAGCATAGGCTTTGCTTCCGCCCAAATATATGCATCGATCTCTGCATCTGGAAACTGCTTTTTCAAGTTGGAAAAGACAGGCGCAGAGAGGAGCACATCGCCTAAGTGGCGGAGCTTGATCACTAAAACTTTCTTTACGTCAGAAAGATCTGGGTAATTTCCGTAAGAACTATTCATTTCTATATGAAAAAAATAAAAGGTTCATCCATAATGTTCACTACGAATGCATGAGTTTTTTGCAAAGGGGTCATTCCCATGTGCACACACTCTATGAAATTATCAAACTAGATGCAAGGAGTTTTTCAATGGCATTAGAGCAAACCCTATCCATTATCAAGCCTGATGCGGTGAGTGACAACCACATTGGCGATATCATTTCCCGCTTTGAGAACGCAGGATTAAAAGTTATAGCAGCCAGAATGCTCCACCTATCAACCGATGAGGCAAAGGCATTTTATAACGTGCACGCACACCGCCCCTTCTTTGAAGAGCTCGTCGCCTTCATGATCACTGGCCCTGTCGTCGCGATGGTTCTTGAAGGAGAAGATGCGATTGCAAAAAACCGAGAGCTCATGGGAGCAACCGATCCTAAAGCAGCAGCACCTGGGACCATCCGCGCTGACTTTGCGAAGACGATCGACAAAAACGCAGTCCATGGATCAGACAGCCCTGAAACAGCCAAGCAAGAAATCCCCTTCTTCTTCAAGCCTCAGGAAATCCTCTCCAGATAGAAATGAGCAAAAGTAGGCGCATGAGCCCTTGCTCAGCGCCTATTTGTTATCGGAAGTGCTAATATGAACGTATCGATGATCACTCGCGTTGTGTAGCCCATTCCTTTTAGCTTCTCGAGCCTTTGATGATATTCGTGCTTGATGAATTTATCTGTCCGATCCAGAGGAATCCCCCCTAAAATATTGATCAAAAGAACTGGGCGATTTTCTGCAATCGTTTTCCTCGCCCCTAGAAGAAAAAGGTCTTCATGCCCTTTTGCATCCACTTTGATCAAAGATACATCTTTGAGCTGCAAGGCATCGAGCGTCTGGAGCTCATTCAGCTGGCCACACATCAAAGAGACATTTTGCACTCCGTTGAGAACCATATTCCAGAAGAGTTGCCGAAAGTGGACTTGGCATGACTCAATTGCGACCACATTCCCCCAATTCCCCACAAGTTGAGAAAGGGTGAGCGTATTCAATCCAATCCCAGCGCCGTAATCGACCACTGTTGTTTCAGGAGTGACAAACTCTTCAAGAATCGCATCGAGACCCTGCTCTAAAAAAGCATGCTGGTCTCCTTGACCCCCAAAATAGAAACTCCCGCGATCAGTCTGCGCTACTGGATATTCTTCCTCAGAAAACAGCTGAATGTAGTCGATCAATTCCTTTCGGTTCTCTTGATCAACAATCAAATCCTCGTAGAAAAACTCCTCAATCGGCTCTTCTTCTGCTTCAACAAATAGCTCTTCTTCTAGCTCGACAAATTCATCTAGCTCAGAAAACTCTTCTGAAAAGCCATTGGTTTGAAACATTGCAAGTAAGAGAGCGATAAAAGTGATCCCATTTTTCATTGTCTTTTCCTCGATGAGTTTTTGTCGCGAGTGTTTCGATTTTTGAGCGATCTGTCAAGGCTTTTTTAAATCACAAATTTTACTCAGAAATCAAAAAAGTAACAGACTCATCTTTAGAATGCGCAGCTTTATATTCTTTGGCAAAAGCATCTAACAAATAGTCTATTGAATTATGTTGAGATATCTCAGAGACTTCATTCTCTAAAAATACTATTTTTCCACCTTGCTCTATTGGATACAAACTCCCTTTTGGCTTGAAAGGGTGAGACCAAATGACAGAGGCCAATTCACACCCATTTTTGAGTACTTTAACTTTACTAATCACCTGAATAGTTGATAAATTTGTACTTTCCTTTGGCTCAATTGAAATAAAAAGCACGGGATTCTCTTCTGAAATAGGTATCTTGGATTCAACGACTTGTCCCAGAGACGTAAGCTTTTCCCTCAAAAGCTTTTTAATCTCTTCTGGATTAAGATCTCCATAAGGAGAAATAAGTAACATAACCTGATACTGATCAATTTTCTTGAGAGGACTTGAAGAGCAAGTGGAAGAATCACAGCTCGGTAAAACTAAACAAGAAATGACCAAAGCTGTATTTGCCAATACAAGGAATATACTTTTAAACACGAATAAGCTCCCCTTGATTTCTAGCAGCTTTCTCTGAATGAATATTAGAAGAAGGAAAAAGGACATAAGGAGCATACTTAACTCCCTTATCCATACAATCCTTAAGATATTGCCAAGCATCCACAATTGGATTTAAACATTCGGTCCAGTGCTCCCGCTCGCAACAACCATATGCTTTCTGTTCGAGTTCGCAAATACTAACTTCCGTTGCAAAGCGAACTGTCGCATTAGGTATTTTCAAACAGAGAGCTTTCATTGCAATCGCGACTCCTTTAACGCGCTGCTTGCATTTTCCTGGCGATATGCGCTCATCAGGATCAGCAAAATCCGCAACTTTTAACGTTGAAAAGCCACGATTAAGATTTAATACAGGTGAAAAATTCTCTTCTTCACAATTGCAATCACTATGGAGAAACAGCCTACGAATCAAAAAAAGATCCATGACAGATTCATCAACTTTATCTGAATATGCATGAGCAAGAAATTTTCCCCAAATTGCAGAGGCATATATAGATCTATCTCCTATTCCTCGACTTTCGAATCTTTCGATAATATCTTCAAAATCTTTAATAGCTAACTCATATTCATTCGACAGGAAAAGAAACAAACCCCGCTCATTTTTTAGTTCAACTGGGCAAAGGTCTATGGGATAGGATTCAATCTCTTCCGTTAAAGCCTGAATTTCTTGACAATACTGGTCAGCCGCAAACGTGTAACTAAAGAGGAGAAGAAACAAGATAAGAAAGAACCGCATTTTACACCCCGATACCTAAGTTGCATCCGATTTTCATACATAATAACAAATTGAGCAAGAGGTTTCTTCCATTCACAGATTTACTGGACAAACACTGGTTGTGTTGAGGCTTCTTAAGAAAGCAGACGGTTTTTTAAGTGATCAAGCTCATCTCGGATCCCTTGAGGCAACCGGCTGCCAAAGATGAAGAAATAGCTTTCGAGCTCTTCTACTTCCCGCAAATAGCTATTGGCATCGACATGGAGTAGCTCGTTTACCGCTTCTTTAGAAATGTCTAGACCCGACAGATCAAGAGCCTCTTCTGTCGGAACATATCCAATGGGCGTTTCTTTGGCAGCTCCCTTTCCATCGAGACGCTCAAACATCCACTTGAGCACCCGGATGTTCTCCCCAAAGCCCGGCCACAAAAACTTCCCCTCATCTGACTTACGGAACCAGTTGACGTGGAAAATGCGGGGTAACAATGAAGCATCCGTTTGATGCCCCATTTCAAGCCAATGGCCAAAATAGTCGGCCATATTGTAGCCACAAAACGGAAGCATCGCAAAAGGATCATGGCGAAGCGCGCCTACCTTGCCCTTGGCGGCAGCTGTCATCTCTGAAGAGAGGCTCGCCCCTGTAAATGTGCCGTGCTGCCAAGAAAAGGTCTGATAAACTAGAGGAACTGTGGTTGATCGCCTTCCCCCAAAAATCATGCCGGAGATTGGAACTCCTGCAGGATCGTCCCATGCAGGATCGATTGTCGGACACTGAGAGATGGGCGCAGTAAAACGGGCATTTGGATGGGATGCAGGATCTTTCGATCCTCGCTTCCATAGATTCCCCTTCCAGTCGGTCAGCTCAGCGGGGGCTTCTTTGGTCATTCCCTCCCACCAGACATCTCGATCTGGCGTAAGAGCCACATTGGTGAAGATGGCATTTTTTTTCACCGCCTCCATAGCACTTGGATTCGAGTCATAGGAGGTGCCAGGAGCCACTCCAAAAAGGCCTGCTTCGGGATTGATTGCATACAGGCGGCCATCCTCTTTGATTTTCATCCAGGCAATATCATCGCCCACACACTCGACCTTCCATCCTGGAAGAGTCGAGGTGAGCATCGCTAAGTTCGTCTTGCCACAAGCACTCGGGAAAGCTGCTGTGAAGTACTTACGTTCCCCTTCAGGGTTGGTCACACCCATAATGAGCATATGCTCAGCCATCCACATCTGATCTCGTGCCATCGAAGAGGCAATCCTTAAGGCAAAACACTTTTTCCCTAAAAGAGCATTTCCTCCATACCCACTTCCAAATGACCAGATCTGCCGCTCCTCGGGGAAGTGGACGATGTAACGACTTTCAGGATTGCAAGGCCAAGAAGAGTCAGATTCTCCTTCTTTTAGTGGGACACCCACGGAATGTAGGCAGGGAACAAAGAAGCCATCACCAAGCACATCAAGAACAGATTTCCCCATTCGGGTCATGAGACGCATATTCACTACAACGTAGGGGGAATCGGTAATTTGTACGCCGATATGAGCAATATCAGAACCTAAAGGTCCCATGCTAAAAGGGATCACATAGAGCGTCCTCCCCTCCATACACCCTTCAAATAAGCGATCGAGAAAAGCGTGCATCTCTTCCGGGTCTTTCCAGTTGTTGGTGGGTCCCGCATCAGCCTCCTTTTTGCTACAAATGAAGGTCGATTCTTCCACCCTCGCCACATCGTCGCACTGAGAGTGGCACCAGAAGCTATTGGGCCGCTTTTTCGGATCTAAAGGGACAATAGCCTTGTTTGCCACCAGCTCATCGCAGATCCGTTTTGCCTCCTCTTCAGATCCATCACAGAGATGGAGAGCCTTAGGCCGGCAATGGGCTCTAATCCTCTCTATCCACTCAATAAGCCCTCGATTCTTGGTCCACTGATCTATTGATTCCATACCCTGACCATCGCCAAATAATAGAAAAATAGCAAGGACTCCAGATTTAGAACCTATAACACTGGCAATTAATTGCTTACAAAATATTAAAAACAAGTGACATATAATAATAATTTTAATTCATTGACATTAAATAACATATATTTATATAATATATTTAATAAAACTAAAATAAGGCAATAAGATGACTCCATCATCAATAGTACCAACAAATATCCGGTCCCCGGCTACCTCTGCCCCGTCTGTGGGGTGTCTTAGGCAGCTTGGGTGTCTTAAGCTCTGACCTATCCAAAGAAGATCAGGGCATAAGCGATGCTGCGCATACAATCATTGAAAAAAAGCAAGAGAACATCGACATAGTCCTTAATAATACATGGGCACGCTGGAACCCGTTCACTGGAAGTGATGCGATCCTTTTCTATGGAAACTTTTTCAACCTAGGCTACCTCACATTTGAAGGTGTCAAATGCGCCGTCCCCGCTACGCAAACCATTGCAGGAGTTGCAGTTGCAACAACTGTCTGTGGCGTGATTGGCGGAGCACTCAACATTGCAGTCGGTGCTGTTTGCCTTAAGGAGGGACTCCAAGCCCTAGCAAATGGAGACCGCGCTAAAGCAGTTCGACTGTTTTTAGATTTTGCATTTTGCTCAGCAATTGGAATTCTCATGATCACCGTTACCTTAGCCCCTACAAGTGCTTTAGGAGCCTTCTTTGTGGCCAACCCATGGGTCCTTCCGTTCCTTTGGTTTGTCATTTCTTTACCCCTTTGTGTTGAAATTTTAAACTCGGTCCAGAAAGTCTGGCGAGGTACCGATATGGCATCTAACCTAAAGCTCAATGAGCTCAAAAAGCTGCTTGAACAAGATAATATCGACTGGAATAGAGTTGAAACCCACCTGAAAAATACAGTCATCGACTTTGATCAGATCAGAGAAGACTTTAAAAAGAAAAAACTAGAGTCTTTAGTTGAACGAATGGAAATTCTCCAAGCCGAAATGGGGCCTAGATCAGCTGTTGAAACAACGCGTCTTTTCCACTCACTTTTCAACCACAACAAAGAAGAAGCGTTAAAAAACATTGAAGACCTTCAAGGGCACGTCGCGTTTTGGAACAAAGCTCAACATGTACGCCTCTTCCAGCAAGTCCTCTACTTCGCTTCATTTGGAGTGAGTATGGGAGCGCTTGGAATGACCAGTGGACTTGCAGCCACAGAAGCTACTCAAAACTTTACGATGGCAGCAGCCAGCGGTATCCCTTTGTATATGGATCTTTTCTGGCCCTTTGCTCGAAATACCCCTCTCATTGTCCCGAAAGTGGAAACAGCAGAGCTAGATTCAGAAGAAACTATGTTAGCTCCGAGTCAATCCTAAACTCTGAAACAACCTATACATAAAAATAAATTTATCAATTCAATTCTTATTTCATATGTATAAATAACTTACTTATGGCAAATAAAAACACACTTCGTTATAATAAAGATACGTTAAAGATATAATAAAGAAAAAATAAAGATGAATAACGCAGTAGCTATCTCAGATCTTCCTATGCCCCACCCGGCCCAAGATCCCATTTTGCCCAAGGAAGATGCAGACCCCATTCTTGAGCAGGAGAATGGCCCAAAGATCGTGCAGATCCACTCTTCTGACTGCCATGATATTAGCCAAAGTGTTGGAAAAATCATCGAAGAGAAGCAACGACTCATCGATGCGACTTTAAATAACTCAAAAAAGCGCTACCATCCTCTGAAAGGTTCGGATACCATCCTTATCACAAGCAATGTATTTAACGCTGGCTACCTTTTCTTTGAAGGGATCAAGTGTGCAGCTCCTGGAGCTGAAAAGATTCCCGAAATCGCCCTCGCAACCACATGGTTTGGCATCCTTGGAGGAGCGATCGATGTTGCCGTTGGAGTGATCTGTTTGAAGGAAGCCAAAGAGGCCTTTGCAAGCGGAGACAATGCAAAAGGCTGGCGCCTTGCGTTTGAAGGGGCACTATACATTGCTCTAGGTTCTCTCATTTGCCTTTCCTCTCTTTCTGCCTACATAGGAGTTTTTGGCGGAATCACCGCGTTTTTAGCTGCCAATCCGTGGATCATGCCTATGCTATGGGCCATCCACTCGGCACCTCTTATTCTTGAAATCTTAAGAACCCTTGCCAAACATTGGGAAGAGAAAGACATCGCTTCTAACTTGAAGCTCGACGAGCTTCAAGAGAAGCTTAGCTGCAAATCTGTCGATTTTGAGACGATTGAAAACCACTTCAAAGGAACGATTTTAGATTTTGATGAAATCCGGAAAAAACAAGAACAGGAGCAACTCGAAGCCTTGAGTCAGCGAGTTGAGAAAATCCAAATGGAGCTAGGCCCTGAATCTGCAGTGACTGCAATGAAGCTTGCCAAAGCCATCTTAGATAAGAAAAAGGACGACGCCAAGCTCCAGATTAAAGAGCTTCAAGGGCGAGTGGAAGATTGGAAGAAAATCTACAGCATACGACTCGGCCTTCAGATGATTCATGTAGCTGATTTTGCCCTTTGCATGATAGGAATGCATCTTCCAGCAGATACCCAAATCATGGAAGCTGCCCAAGACTTTGCCCTCTCGCTCTCGTATGCAGCAGGTGATTTGCCGATCAATATCTCGAAGCCGTTTGCTCGAAATACACCCCTCATTGTTCCAAAGGTAGATGTTTCGAAGCTAGTTAAAGCTGAGCAGACTTCTGAAATTAACCCGCAGAGCGCCGTTTCTTAGAAGGTGCATGTGAATTGCTTTCGCCGGCAGGACTTAGTATTTTCTCTTAGAACTCGTGACTGCTACCTAGGCTTTTTCTAGGCGTTAGCGAGCTTTTTAGATACAAGATTTGCGAAGAGGCCCATATGTTTACATATGGGCGATAAGCAAAGCGCAGTAGATAAGAAGCGTAGATAGCATAGGGAAAGCCTAGGTTACAGTCACGGGTAGAAAGCGCTCTTTAGAGCGAAGCAAACTCTAATTGAGTTTGTGAAGCTTGAAGAGCGCTTTCTAGGGAAAAAGACAGGTTCTATTGGCGGCGGAATGATTTCGCGTGCACCTTCTTAAAACGGTCGATGAACTCAAGCGCTTTCCCGGTACCGATGCAGACGGCAAGCAGTGGGTTCTGAGCCACTTTGACAGGTAGGCCTGTCTCTTTGATGAGCGCCTTATCAAGCCCTTTGATCAGTGCGCCTCCACCTGCAAGCACCATCCCCACTTCGACAAGGTCAGCAGCCAATTCGGGCGGGCATTTTTCGAGGGTAAGCTTCACGCTCTCGATGATCTGCTGGATCGGCTCAAACAGACATTCTCGGATCTCCACCGAGTTGATTCGCTTGGTCACTGGAAGTCCAGCTACTTGGTCGCGACCACGCACTTCCATCTCGAGCTCGTTGTCGCCAAGGGGATAGGCCGAACCAATAGTCATCTTGATCTCTTCAGCCGTACGAGGCCCGATCATCAAATTGTAGGTGCGCCGCATGTAGTTCATGATGCAGTCATCGATCTCATCGCCCGCAATGCGGATGGAGCGAGATTCGACGATTCCACCAAGGGAAACAATGGCGATCTCTGTCGTTCCTCCCCCTATGTCGATGATCATGCTCGCAGAGGGGTCATGGACCGGCAGGTCGACTCCAATGGCAGCTGCCATGGGCTCTTCGATGAGGATTACTTCTTGAGCACCCGCGCGAAGGGCAGAGTCTTCAACCGCTCGTTTCTCTACGCCGGTGATTCCAGAGGGAACGGCAATGAGGATTTTCGGGCGGAAGAGGCTTCGAGAAGGGGTTGCGTGCTTGATGAGCGCCCGAAGGAGCCCTTCTGCTACTTCAAAGTCGGCAATCACCCCATCTTTCATTGGGCGGACTGCATGAATTTTTCTTGGAGTTCGCCCAAGCATCGACTTGGCTTTATGCCCCACTGCAAGAACTTCATTGGTTGCAGAATCGACGGCGACAACGGAAGGTTCTGCAGAAACAATCCCTTTTCCTTTGACAAAGATAAGAGTGTTTGCTGTTCCTAAGTCGATTCCAATATCGCTTGCAAATAGGGTTGAAAAGGCGCCTCCACGATTTGTGACCATCCCTCGAAGCTTCGCTAAAAGGGTCGCGGGTTTTCTTTTCTGTAGAACGCTTTCCATGAAATCTATCTCTTACTTAAGTCTTTAAAAGGTCTAAAACATCTTCCCAAGTGAGCTTGGAAATAGCCTCATCATCGCAGCTGACTACTTTCTTGACGAGTCCTTTTTTCCTCTTCTGCATCTCATCGATCTTCTCTTCGATCGTGCCAAGAGTGATGAGTTTGTAGGCGGAGACCGACTTTGTCTGCCCCATCCTGTGGACCCGGTCGGTCGCTTGATTCTCGACTGCTGGATTCCACCACATGTCGTAGTGGATCACTGTATCAGCACCCACAAGGTTGAGTCCTGTTCCCCCTGCTTTGAGAGAAACTAAGAAGACGTAGATCGAAGGATCTTCATTGAACTGCTTCACCACTTCAAGTCGGTTTTTTGATGAGCCATCTAGGTAGGCGATACGAATCCCTTTTTGCTCAAGATCATTTCTCATGATTTTAAGCATCTGGGTGTATTGAGAAAAGATCACCGTCTTATGCCCCCCTTCCATCAATGTCTGGAGGAGTTCAACGAGCATTTCGTATTTGGCAGAATCGCCAATCTCTGCCTTTTCTTTGGCAAAGATGGCCGGGTGGCAGCAAATCTGCTTGAGCCTTGTGAGTGTGGCCAGAACGTGAATTTGTACACGATCAAACCCATCTCTTTCAACGAGTTTCACAAGCTCATCACGCGCAGATTTAGCGTAGGAGCGGTAAAGCTCTTGCTGCACAGGGCTGAGTTGACAGTGGTAAACAATCTCTGAGACCGGCGGAAGATCTTTGAGCACGTCTTCTTTCATTCTTCTCAAGATGAATGGACCAATTTTTTTGCGTAAGTACTCCAGATTTTTGGTCTGCTCTTCTCCTGAAACACGCACGTATTTTTCAACAAATCGATCATAGCTGCTTAAAAAGCCGGGCATCAAGAAGTCGAACAGACTCCAAAGTTCGTCCAGCGAGTTCTCAATGGGTGTACCCGAAAGAATGAGGCGGTGTTTTGCTTGGACCATCTTCACCGAGCGTGCATTACGGGTACCCCGGTTTTTAATGTGTTGCGCTTCATCGAGCACGACGTAGGAAAAGAGAGTCTCTTTGTATTGATTGATGTCTTTTTGAAGCAGCGTATACGAAGTAATGATCGCATCGTACTTATCCAATTCTTCAATCATCTTCTTCCGATGAGAAGGAATCCCCTCAATCACCTTTATTTTCAGTTTGGGATTGAACTTGTTGAACTCTTCTTTCCAGTTATACAGGAGAGAAGTAGGACAAACAATGAGCGCTGTACCAAGTTTTTGTTTTTTGATCTGAGAGAGAGCTACAATCGCTTGGAGAGTTTTTCCAAGACCCATGTCATCTGCCAGGATCCCCCCTAAGTACATTCCTCGAAGACGCTCAAGCCAGTGAACCCCTTCAAGCTGGTATGGACGTAGATCGGCTTTGATTTCTTTTGGAAGAGGCGTATTTTTCAAGCTCACATCGCCAAGGATCTGATTCCGAATCTCGATTAATTTTGGTGAGATTTTCGATTTGATCGGAAGCCCTTCAAATTGCTCTTCTGAGAGTCCAGCCAAACTCCATAGAGGCCGCTCAAATGCCCCATCCTCTAGCACAGAAATTCCAAGCTCATCCAAGAGCTGAACAACTTTAGTAATGATATCGAGATTAAGCACTAAGATTTTTGGGAGCTTTGAACCGGCTGTTTTCTTCTTCCCTTTTTGCTTGGAAGAAACGAGCTCGATGAACGCTTTTTTCGCCGTGATGCACTCCCAAAGTTGATCCAGTTTGATCCCTTTAAGAGAGCCTTTCACTTTTATCGTAATCTGGTAGCAGTCAATCTTCTCTAATGGATCGAAAGAAAGCGAAAATTCAGACTTATCGTAGATGAATTGATCGAGCAGGTTTTGAGGACAATTGAACTTGACACGATGCTTATTGCGGGGAATGATATCGGTCATGAACTCGACAATCTTCTTGTCCGACTTGGAGATGTAGATCCCTTGCTCACTTTGAAAGAGGAAGTCTTGAAAAAGATCCTCGACGATTTTTCTCTCCTCGACCAAGTTTCTTGCCAAAATCCCTTCATCAGAGACAAAAGAGCTAATTCCTTCATAGCTGAGCTGAGAAGGAGCTTCAGGAATTTTGTTTCCGGCGTAGTTGAAATGGATAGATGCCTCTAACTCGCCGTGTAGATAGGAAAGATCACAGATCGCCTCCACGTCCTCAACAAACGGGAGAGTCACAAAATCTTGAATCAGATCTCGATTGGCAATATCGGCATACTGAGAAAGCTCAGGCAGCGCATTTTCAATGAACGACCCAAAGAGAGGCTCAGGGACGGTCATATCTCGGATCTGTTTCAAATTGCATAAGTGCTTTCGATTGATTGAGTGAGGGAAGCGCCAATAGGTACCCTCAAAAAGCATTCCTGGCTTTGCACACTGAAAGAGAAGCACCTCTTCTAAGGTAAGCTGACGATCGTCGATCACAATCTTTGGATTGATCAATATCTTTGAAGTTGGCGGCGGGATATACTCTAAATGGAAGCAAAAGTGGACGGGGACAGAGGAAAAGCGAAGGGGCGTTTCAAAACTTGACTCAAACACTCCGGGCAAATGAGGAAGGATATTATCTGGTTGAGAAAATCCATTTTTTGAAAGCTCTTGCTCGGCAAGTTCAAAAATGCGCGCTAAAATCATGCCAAAATGATGAGGAGCAATCAAGCCCAATCTTAGGGCTCGCTCACTCGATACATTCTCAGGAAAATGGAGATAGTCGATCACCATTCGAACAATTTCTCTTTGGTGAACAGGGAAAGATTCGAGAGCAAAAGTGAATCTCTTCCCTCCCATGAAAATCGATTCTTGAAACCGGATCGCATCGACAAATTTCCGGATACTTGGGACATGAAGAGGCTTTGAGCGGAACGGAAGGCGCAAGGCAATCTGCACTTCGATCGGACCACCCGCCTTCTTCGGAAAGTTGTAGATCAAAGAAAATTCAGCTGAAACAATTTCTTTGGTTTCTTCGGGGCGAAAAAAAGGCGAGTCGGCAAGCAGATGCGAAGAAGTAACATACTCCTGTACAATTTGCCTTTGGAAGTTCTCTTCTTGGCGAAGAACCTCTTTGTCTTCAGCCTCTTTGAATTTTTCTAGAAGAGCCTCTTTCTCGTCCTGATCAAAATCTTCGCTATCATCAATATCCTTTTCTTTAGAGTAGGCAACCAGAATCTGGTCGATATTTTGTTCTAAATAAAAAAGAAGAGCAGCTATGTGCTGACAGTCATAGTTGTAGGGGCAGTCACAGTTTGAATCGATTGTCTCACACTCGAGCCGATCGATCTCAATCTCACTTTCGTAGTAGTTATCGTATTGGCCAAGAACCCGTCCACTGATTCGCATCACCTTGCTATCGAGGTGGATTAGCTTCGCAGAGACCACTTTTTCTTTATCATAAAAGTCCCGCCCCTCTTTGATGATCGTCGAGGAGAAATCCTGTTTTAGCTTTCGAAAATTCAGCATGATTCATTTCTGGGGTTTAGGGGATCTTTACTTGCTTGGATCCTTGTCTTGCAAACATCCGTTTTACAAATTTTCCATTACCTCTGCAAGCAAAATTTTATATAACTTGTGTTGAACCCGTTGCTAAAGCAAAGATTTTGGTTTTTTTGGAGGAGATTTGGTAGCAAACATAGGTCATATCAAAAATCATGGTGAAAAAAAATCACCGATCCTGTACCTTTAAACTCCTTTGCGGGTGTAGCTCAGCGGTAGAGCATCACGTTGCCAACGTGAGGGTCGTGAGTTCGAACCTCATCACCCGCTATAACTTTATTGGAAAAACCGAACCCCTTGTTTAAAGCATGAGTCAGACAGAGCAGGAAAAAAAGACCGAATACCAAAACGAAAAAGTGCACGTCGTTGTCCACAAAAAACCCGAGTGCATGATCGAATATGAGGTAGACGTCTTCTCTCCTATCTGCTTTGAGGCGGAAAAAAAAGCGGCGAAGACCATTGGAAAAGAAGTCGTTGTGCCAGGGTTCCGCAAAGGTAAAGCGCCACCAGAGATTGTAAAAAAGCGCTATCCACACGATTTTGATAAGCGTTGGCAAGAAGAAATTGCCAATGCAGCGTTTAAAGAGAGCGCGATGCTCGCCCAAGTCCCCCTGATCCGCAACGATGCAACGATCACTTTTAAAATGGAGAGCCACTCCAGCGAAAAAGCAAAACTCACCCTTTCGTTTGAAACCGTCCCCGTTATCCCTAGTATCGACCCTGCCAAATGTGTTCTCACTGAGATCAAACGACCCGAAACGACAAAAGAAAAAGTAGATGAAACGATCCGCCAAGCCCAGATGTTCTTTGCAAAGTGGACCTCGATTGAAAACCGTCCTATTCAAGAAAACGACTTTGTTCTTCTTGACGTTGACGTGATCGAGCAAGACCCTCCTGAAACTCTTTTTTCCAACACCCGCTTTGAAGTATCTGATAAATCGATGGCGCAGTGGATGAAGCCCCTCGTTCTCGGGAAAAACGTTGGGGACAGTGTTGAAGGCGTCAGCACCCCCGATGAATCTTTAAGCGAAGAAGAAAAATCAGAATATACGCCAAAGAAAGTAAAAATCACCATCAAAGCGATCGAAGAAGCTACCTTGCCCGCCCTTGATGATGAATTTGCCAAACAAGTTGGATCTGACTCTGTCGATGCTTTTACAGTAAAAATCGAAGAAATTCTGAATAAGAAAGCTGATGAGCATGTAAGAGAAAAGCAAAGAGAGCAAGTCACTGAGTTTCTCCTCTCCCACCCCTTTGAAATTCCCGCTTCTGTAATCCAAAAAGAGACCCAGTTCCGGATCGAGCAGATGATGAAAGATTCCCATTTCCAAGAGATGTGGAAAACAAGCTCCCAAAAAGAGCGAGAAGAGCTGGTTGAAACAACCAAAAAGCAGGCAGAAAAAGCGGTCCGAATGTATTATCTGTGTCGCAAGATCTCTGCGGATCAAAATCTATCCATCACCCCTAAAGACGCTCCCTCGTCTGCACCGGATCCAATAGAGGCGCTTCTCTACCCTTCTGCAACACCTCACGATCCCCACCAACCCGACGTGAAGCAAGCTGAGGCCTACTCGCAAATCCTCCTTGAAAAGACAGAAGATTGGGTCATTTCTCACGCACGCACAGAAGCGGCCCCTAAGAAAAAGGCGGCTCCTAAAAAAACAGAGGCAAAAAAAGCTGAGCCAAAGAAGGAAGCACCAAAGAAAAAAGCTGCTCCTAAAAAAACAACATCGGCAAAAAAAGCAGCTGCAAAGAAAACAGCAGCAAAGAAGGCCGCTCCGAAGAAAAAAACGACTTCGAAAAAAAGCGAGTAGACAAACCGCTAGCTCTGATCCCTTGCCGAAATATCCCTGTGTCGGCAATATAACGAGTGAACCAACCAGAGGCGAAATATGTCATATAGCATTCCTTACGTGATCGAAGATACTGGCCGCGGCGAGCGAGCCATGGACATCTACTCCAGACTCCTAAAAGACAGGATCATCTTCATCGGTACTGAAATCTCAGATCAGATTGCGAACACCGTGATTGCACAGCTCCTCTTCCTTCGAGCCGAGGATGCGAAAAAAGACATCAGCATCTACATCAATTCTCCCGGTGGATATATCAACTCTGGCCTTGCGATCCTCGACACGATGCAGTACATGAGCTATGAGATCAACACCTACTGCCTTGGTCTTGCCGCTTCGATGGGAGCCCTCCTATTGATGGCCGGAACAAGGGGGAAGCGCTACGCACTTCCCCATAGCCGCATCATGATTCACCAGCCTAGTGGCGGCACAACAGGGACTGCCTCTGACATTGAACTCCAAGTGGAAGAGATGATCGAGCTAAAGAAAATGTGTGCTCAAATCACCTCCGATCTCACAGGAAAGCCATTTGACGAAGTAAAAGACGATTCTGAGCGGGACTTCTACATGAACCCTGAAGAAGCGATCAATTATGGCCAGTATGGAATCATAGATAAAGTTGCCTCAAAAACGCCCACCGAAACCAAAAGTCCGTAATAATCATATGAGTAAACAACAACCTCCTACCTGTTCTTTTTGCGGTCGCACCGAAGAAGCTGTCGAAAAACTCATCTCTGGCCCGAGTAGCTATATCTGTGATAAATGCGTGCACCTATGCGTAGACATCATCGAGAAAAAACCAGTCCATCATGAGCTGAAGATTCTTAAGCCCAAAGAGCTGAAAGAGGCGCTAGATGCCTATGTTATTGGCCAGGACAATGCTAAAAAAACCATTTCGGTTGCTGTATATAACCACTACAAACGAATTCGCTCCCTCTCCAAAGAAGACGATGTCGAATACAGCAAATCAAACGTCCTATTGCTAGGACCTACAGGAAGTGGTAAAACACTCCTTGCACGCACCCTCGCACAAACCCTTGATGTCCCCTTTGCCATTGCTGATGCAACGACCCTTACTGAGGCAGGGTACGTAGGAGAAGATGTGGAGAACATCATCCTGCGCCTTATTCAGTCGGCTGACTACGATGTTGCTCGCGCTGAGATGGGAATCATCTACGTCGATGAGATCGATAAGCTGCGCAAAACGACAAGCAATGTCTCCATCACCCGGGACGTTTCTGGTGAAGGCGTTCAACAAGCGCTGCTCAAGATCGTTGAAGGAACGATTGCTAACGTCCCTCCAAAAGGAGGAAGAAAGCATCCTAACCAAGAATACATCAAAGTCAACACTCAAAACATCCTCTTCATTGTGGGAGGAGCCTTTGTGCACCTCGATAAAATCATTGCAAAAAGGCTCGGGCAGAGCACCATCGGCTTCGAGGCATCACAAGATGCAGATTTTGATCCTCAAGAGACCAACTACCTCCTCTCTAAGGTAGAGACAGAAGATCTGGTCTCTTTTGGGCTCATCCCCGAGTTCATTGGCCGCTTCAACAGCATTGCCAACTGCAACGACCTCACAATCGACGACCTCGTTCAAATCCTCGTCGAGCCTAAGAACGCCATCATAAAGCAATACAAGCAGCTTTTTGATGAAGAAGGGGTCAACCTCCACTTCACGGAAGATGCGCTTAAAGCGATTGCTGAAAAGGCGAAAGAGACCGGAACAGGAGCTCGCGCCCTTCGAATGATCGTAGAGAGCCTCCTTTTAGAAACGATGTATGAGGTTCCTTCAGACCCCGCGATCAAAGAAGTGATTGTTGAAAAAGATTGCGTGACAAAGAAAGCCCCTCCCGTTCTAAAGAGAGACTAGTAGACTGTCTCGAAAGTTCTTGCAGCAATTTTTGCGTGAAAGCCTCGCGATTGAACCGCCGAAAAGCTAGCTGTATTGCATTAATACAGCGCGCTTTGCCGCAGCTCAACCCCCCGAGCTTTCACGCTAGAAATTCCATCAGAAACTTTTGTTAAACTGTACTAGACTGAATTAATCTAACTGATCCAATCCAGGACCAACAAGACTTGTCGTTGCATTTATCCTATGGATCGGGGCACATGGACGGCACGCTTGCTCGATAGCCCCATCTTCAATCACCTCAATCATTGGCCCACCTCCGACACGATACTTCGGAGCACATGGCTCGCACGGCTGTTCGAACTCACGGCAAAACTGATCCCCTACAGGCGTAGACGCCGTATATGAGTCATAAAGCCCTTTCCCATGGCTCCAAATCCCATTCAAGAACCCAGTCATTCCAGATATAGAGGCAATATCCCCTGTCACTTTTGCAACTCCTCTAGCTAACGTAGGTGCAGAGCTTATAATCTTACGCATTGCGCGTCCTGCCCGTGCAGAGCAAGGGACATATTTGACAGCAAATTTCCCCGTCTTTTCTACTCCACTGAAAACTTTGCCTAAAACAGGCTTCTGTTTTAAAGCTTCCACTCCCTTTGATAGCAATCCGCTATCTAGGGAAAGGACTCCACCAACAGCTTTCGCTCCTAGTCCTGAGTACATTGGATTTTCCCAGACATAAGAAAGGATTTGTTGCATTGCAGTCATTGCCATCGCCGTTGCTATTGCCAACGAATTGTCTTGACATTGATTTTGATCTTCGAACTGTGCAGCGGGATCTTGTGCTATCATCAAATAGTACAGTGAAGCCATTGTTGCCATTGAAAGAGCATTAAGCCCATACTTTTTAAGCTTTCGTTCACGCGTTTCTGAAGCAACAAGAGCTCTCGTCTGGCTGTCACCTTCTACTGCGTGTTCAATTTCAGGCCCAACTAACTTTTTCGAAGCAGCAGCATAGAGATGGTTGACTGTAGCTATCATAGCAGCGAACAGCATTGGGTTTGTGACCATCATCTGATAAGTAGGCGCCTCTTCTTCTCCTATCCATCTCGACTCAACACACGCAAGTCCAACAGAACTTAAGCCCAATCCAACAAGAGTTGGATTATTCTTAATTTGATTCCATAAGGTTCCCAATTTGTGCCGCGTTAGTGCAATGGTACCCCCAGTTGAAGCAACACTCATCACCGTTCCCGGCGGGATATAGCCTGCAGATTCAAGTCCAAGACAGGCAAGGGCTGCTGGAATCGCAAAAATTCTAAAGGGCTTTCCTAGAGGCTGTAAGGCTCTGTTTTCAACACTGGATAGCTGGCTTGAAATCAATTGGCCAGCAATAGGAAGACCCTCAGAAACAAACTGGCGCCCGATACCAAATAAATCGCCAGGAGCTGGTGTTATGCTGCGCACCTCTTTGACTGTGTCTCTTGGGACGGATACCCCTTTCCTCACTAGGCTCACTATAAGCTTCATTACCCCTGATGCATGGCGCTCACCGTACCCTGCAATTGAAGGCGGAATCGATAAGACATCTTCTAGAGTATCTACACCTTGTCGAATGATTCCATCAACAGGAGATAATACAGTTCGATATACAGCATCTACGCGATCTACTATGTGCCGTTCTACCCGGTCAACCAGATTAAGCCCACTGTCTACTGCATCCAAAGCTCTTTGCTGCACCGTCGGTGAAGCTACAGCATCCCAATCGATCTTCTCTTTTCTTAGCCTTGCAACTTCTTGGATATTTCTTGCAACCTGCTCCTCATTCTTTGAGAGATTCTCTCCAAGCTCAAGCTCATCAATTTGCTCGATCGCTACATTGGCTGTGCGCGCAACTTCATTTAGATCTTCTTCGAGCTCTTTGATGAGAGCATCTTCTGGTTTGAACTCTTTATCGAGAAGAAGGCTGCTGCTTGTTAAACGCTCTCCATTATATTCGCCATTTCTACCTTTCACCTTCTCAAAGAAAATGGCTTCTCGAAGAAGAATGTCTTCCACCCCTTCTCTCGCCTCTTTCCTTTTCGCTCCTTTGCAATACTCTCCGTAAGAAACCCTGTCTTGATATACGAGCCCAGCTGCATCTTCGATATATCTTAGCTGTTTTTCATATTCTGTTGCTTTATCCTTCGAATAGTTCTGTTTGCGGATATCTTCTGAAGTCATAGGACGCATGATTACGTTACCTTCATCATCTTTTGCTGGAACATAGCCCTTGCGCCCATTGCTATTTTTTTCCTTTACCATTTTCGGTTGCTGGAAATTTAAAGCTTGTTCCTTGTTTTCCCAAGGATTTATTCTGTCTTTCCAGGTCCTTTCCTTATCAATCTCAGGCTGGTGCCTTGCTTGGATATCTTTTGCAACCTGCGCGCGGATGAGCTCAGCCGCTTTTTCTCTCTTCTCTGGACTGTTATAAGAGGGGGCAAGGGCGACTGCCGTCGAAAGAACATACTCATCTACTCCATGGATGCGAGCATGCAGATTTTGTAAATAGTGCGCTTGTAGCCTCAAAGGATCAATGCGTTCTCGCTCATTTCGCGTCATCGGCTGAGGATCATCAAACCATCCTTCATAAAGTTCCAACTGTTTGGTTAAACGATCAACACTGCTTCCAATTAAGCCTGGCCGAAGGCCTTGAGAATAAAATTTAAAACCCTCTTTTTCCTTTTCAAACTCTTTTTGTTTTTGCGACTGATTATTTTCAAGAGCTTTTAATTTATATGCAATCCCTTGCTTTTCAGCGGCTTTTTTTGCTTTATTCAATTCGTCATTAAGTTTTTGATACTGCGCCCTCGATTTTTTGCTTTGTAATAAGAACGCCTTCTTATTTTTTTCAAACAATTTGACCCGATTATCAATGAAGGTATTCAGATTTTTGAGCGCATCCTGAATCTTGTCTTGGTCCTGAGTCATCAATGCATTTGCACATTCTTTGAGAACCTCTATCTCTCTTTCAAGCTCTGCTTTCCTCTCTTCAAGAGCGCTTTTTTCTTTTTCTAGGTTTTGCAGCTCTCTCTTAATTTGTCCGACATCTTGTTCCAATTTTGTTGCCTCAGATCGAAGAAAATTAATATCAACTCCAATAGGATCACAATCGGCAATCTTTGCTTTTTTATTCTTCAGCTCTTCTTCTTTGACTTTTATTTCACCCTTTTTTGCTCGGATCTCTGCGATTTTGTCTTGAATCTCTTTCTCGATTCCTTTGTCCTTCTCACCTATCTCTTGTCTACACAATTGAACCTTGGAGCCGATGCCACCTAACAAAGCGGGGAGGTTGCCGACAACTGCCATTGCCTTTTGCATCATATGACACTGTTCTACTTCAGAAAAAGCGTGTTGATACTCTCTTTGTTTAAAGCCGAGCTCTTGCTCTGCTAACTTTTTTTTCCCTTGAAGATCTGTAATTTTCTCATCGATCTTTTTATTCTCTACTTCAGCTCTTGCTATTTTCTCTTTCTCTTTCGTAATTTTATCGGTTATCGCATCGACCTGCTCTTGAGTATGGCCCTCTGGCAACTCACTCATCTCTTTATTCAAGTTATCAATCTCTTTTTTCGAGCCTTCGATAAGGGTATTTTGAGGGGCTTTCTTCTTCTCAAGCTCATCAATCTGTGTATCTAGCGCCTCCACTTCCTTTCTTTGTGCTTCGACTTTTTCAGTTCGATCATCAAGGATCCTTTGCTTCTTCCTTAAAATGACCGGGGTGGCCTGAGAGAAAAATGCTCGCTGTGCCCTTAGGGTCTTGTGGGTGACTTTCATCCCGAATTTTTTCTTAAAATAGTCGACAAAACACTGGCGTGTGACTGCTTTTCTCTTCTCATGAGGTTTGAGATGTAAATGAACTTGACCAATTGCTTGATTCACCTCCTCCTTAGACTTAGGAAGGTCAGAAAGCGCCCCCTTTTGTCCCCGCTCTAGCGGCTTGCAACCCTCTGGGTTTCCCTTTGCTGCACGTTTGATCCTTGTTTGATCCCGCTTGACCTCATATAGGGTTTCATTTGCTCCATTTGAATACGCCAAAGATCCTTGTCGATAGAACGCATCTAAAGCCAAATTGGTCGCCCGATTTGTGATTGTGCGCAAGTCTACTACAGTGACTTCCTTCTCATTGATCTGTAGCACCCCATTTCGGTAAACAGGAGCCTCATAAGTGATTGTATCTCTTTCCATGTTAAAGCTTAATGAGCGGGCTGCAGCATCAAACTGATCTTGGTCTGAGCTAAGGTTTCCCTTGCTCACCTCAAGGCTAAGAACGCGATTGATCATATTCACATACATTGCATGGGTTTCATCAGAAAAAACCTCTTTGTTCCTTCGAGTCCACCTTCTTCCCCGGAGTCTATCTTGCACCCCTTGAGAGATAGTATAATGTCCTGTTGCAGCACCTCGAGCTGCCCTTATTATCTCAGACATGTTTATCTAAATACCTTCTTTATTTTATTTTATTATATCATATTTTTTAATTAATTAAAAATAAATAAAACAAAAACCAAACTAATTAACAAACAACTACTTACGATAATAAGACCCAAAGAACAAGCACCTAGCTTATTGATGGAAAGCATGTTATATGCATATAAGAAGATAATTCAAAAAAAATATACCCTGAATGAACCTATCTCACTAAACGCTTTTGAGGAGGTTTTTATGGATCTTGGAGGAAATTTTGAATTGAATTGTGAGTGCAACTTACAAATGCTGAACAAAAAATTCAGATCAAAATTAACCCAAGAGCCAAAAAAAGGAGAGCCTTGAAGGCTCTCCTTTCTTGTGCTTGAACGAAACGTCTCAGCATTATGACTGAAGCATCGCTTGTTCGACCTTGGCAACGGCTTGGATCTCTTGCAAGGCAGCATCGGCTGCTTTTCCAAGATCCTGACCACACTGCTGCTGAATCTGCTGACTGAGCTGCGAGCGGAGTTGAGCGATTGTTGCATCAGCATCGTCATCGGCTTTAACAGATTGACCAATCTTATCAGAAATATTCCCAAAAGAGTTACCCATCTGCTTAATCAAATCTCCTTTCATCTGACGGGTTCTACCTGCGTTTGAGACCTTCTCAGATGCAGATCTAACGTCATCAGTAGCGCGGGTAACGTCGGTCTCATTCTGTCTTCTAAATGCAGCGTATTCTTCATCACTCATATTGTTGATCGCGTCTTGAGTTTTGTCATTATTTCCAGATTTTCCTGTCGCTACAAGCCTATTTATCTCATTTCGAGTGTCTTCATCAAGTTGGTTTCCAACTCCTGCCGGTGCCCGCTCTCTAGCATCGCTAAGCTCTTTCAGATCGGTTGCGGTCTCTTTATTCTCTGCAGCAGTATTCAGATCCCTATTAGCCTCTTCAAGATCTGCACCACTAGTAGACATAGCTGTCCCAACAATCGATCCTCCAATCGATAAGGCCGCTGCACCTATAGCACCTCCTAGGAGTGCTTTTGCACCATCTTTAGTTTTATCCGCTTGAGCCTGAGCACCCTCTACTTGAGATTTGATATTTGTCTGCTGGATCTCTTGCCTCTTATCCACAATCTCATTCTGTGTATTGATGAATTGCATAATCATGGGAAGCGCTAGAGCCAGCGCACTTGCGCAGTGCGTAGACAAGCTATACCCTTGTGTTTGTGTAGCACTGGTATCTTGTGTTGCTGTTGTTTGCACTTGTGTTGCCATATTTTTTTCTCCTAACTATTCCCTATTTTTTAAACTGGTGAATGCGTTGCAAGCATATCTGCAGCCGCTTGATCTCCTCTAAGAAGAGCTGAAACCGATACCTCTGATCCTTCCATTTGGCTTTGCATAAATTGCTGATCGCCTGACATCATATCATTAAGAAGATCTTCTAGTACTGTAAGAAGCTGAATGTCTGCCTGATCTACGAGAAAGTCTTTCTTTGCAATTTCTCCATCCAAAGTCACAATAGCTCCACCAATATCTGCTGTAGCCTCACCTACGCTAAGTATCTTTCGCGTCATCTCCATTACTTTTGTAAAATCACTTATCTCATTGAGCTTTGCAAATGCATTAGTCACTTTCGTAAGAGTAGCATCAACACTTCCTCCCTTGCCGAAGAAAAAGTCCATTTTTCCCCCTTCTTCGATCACTGAATCAACTTTTGAGCCATTCTTGAACAAGCTCGAGGTGTTTTCCTCAAGCGAAGCCATACTAATAAACATCGTAACAATTCCAGCAGCCATAAAGGCGATGCTCCAATCCCCCGCAATCTCTTTGATCTTATCTTCTTTTTCCTGACCTGTTAAATTTGGGTACTTTTTCTCTACTTCGACTTCTGCAATTGCTGTTGACAATCCCGTATCATTCGCCATCTGAGTTAACGCTTGGAGCGCCATTGCTCGGTTTGGTGGGAATATTTTCGCTAGCGTCTTCATTACGGTTTTAAGAGCATTTTTTAGTGTCTCTTTTATCGATTGCGCTGCTTCTTGAGCTTCCTCAGCTCCTTCTGCCACCTCTCCTGCATCTCCACCTAGGTTTGCCAACTCAATCATTCCTTGTTCGCCCACATTGGCCCCTTCTTCAACAGCTGCTTCTGCTACTGCCCCTGGCGCAGAATAGAAACTAGCCACTGCGACAATCAGAGTTACTAAGATTGATGCAAAAAGATCTGCATCTGCCTTGCTCATCCCACAGTCCTGAAGAACGGTTGAAACCAATTTAGTCAGCGCCTCTGTTCCGCCAGAGACTTCTCCAACGTACATCCCTGTTGCCATCGCAGCCATGTAAAACTGTCCTGTCGCACATGCAACGACATCGATAACTGCCGTAATAAGTCCCCCGATAAACTTAGACCAAAAGCCCCATTTTTTTTGTTTTTTTAGCTTCTTTTGGTAATCTTGCCACTTCTTGATCGCATCTTTCAGCTTATTCTCTGCATCGGCAATATCAGCATCTGACATCTTCTTCTGGAAGCCCGCTTGCTTTGCCGCTGAGTCTCCGATCACTGCCTGAATCTGCCCCATCGCATTCAACATATCCACAATCGAAGCACCATTCGTTTGCTGATTCGTATCATCCGTATTTGTTGTTTCAACTGTCTCTGTTGTCCCCGTTTCCTCTGAAGGAGCCTCTGCTCCCATTGTCTGTGTCTGATTTGCCTGATCAGCAAGAAGCTGCAATGCTCCCGCAAGCTGCTCTAGCTGAGCCTGTGTTTGGTCTTCAGATACTAGGTTTAGTGAAGAATCACCTGTTACTGTAACTGAATCTGATGGTTTATTAACGACTGTAGTCATATAATTCCTTTTTTTCCCTTCCTACTCTTTATTATAATTATTTTTTAATTTATTGTCAAATTTTTGTTAACATTAATTAAATAATTGATCATTATTTTTGCAATGCAACCAACTCTCCTTCAGTTGGTTAAACTGGACAAAAAAAGGGCTTGCGACTAAGACGCAAGCCCATGAAAACAAGTTAATTATGAAAGGATCTCTTTATGATTGGCCACTACTCGGTCTGCAGCATCGATCTTTGCAGCTGAAGCGCCAATTTCTTTGATCTCCGCCTCTTTATTACTTTTAAACGCAGCTCCATAATACTCTTTGCAAAGCGATTGAACTAGAGGTGAGAGGTTCCTCCAGGTCTCTAGATTCGCCTTCATCTGATGCATCTTAGAAGAAAGCTCACTGAGCAGGGCTTTCTTCTCTTTAGGAGGGAGGTGGCTAGTTGCCTGCCCTATAATCCCTGCTGCTTCCTGAACCATTGAAAGATAGGCCTTTACTTTAAGAATGTCCTTAGCGTTAATCTCTGAATTTTCAGCTATAGCTTTAACTTCTTTAAAACGAAGGACTTGTTTACCAATATTGAGTAGTTTTTCTAGCCCCTCCACTTCTTTTTTTAGCTTAAAAAGCTCTTTAGCATTGGGAAGTAGCTTGCTTACGATCACTTTTTTTACTTTAACTTCGACTTCTTTTTTCAGTTTAGCTACGTCTTTTTCTACCTCTACCCTCAGAGCTTCGACTTCTTTTAGGATCGATGCAGGCGTTTTCTGTACCCCATCACGACCGAGCATTTGCTGCTCTGCATCCGACCCAATCACGTTTTCATTTTCCGAAACCCAGTTCGAAATGAGTGCTAGTTTTCCTTTAGCCTCTAGAATATTTTTTGCAGCTCCATTTTCTCCGTTATCATGAGAGCGGTCTACATCAGATAGAAGCTCAGTTAGGATCCGCAGGGTTCCCATTACTTTTGCCATGACTTCATCTGATTCTTTTTGTGTTTGACTAAGCTCGCTTTGCATTAGTTGCTTGGCAAGCACCACAGATTGACTTTCTTTACAAACCGATGAACTAGAACTCATTAAATACCCTATTAGTTTACGAAATAATGTTTTGGATCATTCCCGATACCTTGCTCATAAAGTCGAGCGAAGAACTCATCATCGTTGTCCACTGCTGCGTCGTCTGAGACATCGTCTCAGCCGCATTTTCCTGGTTTTGCGCCATTGTGTTCGTCTGACCAACGTTTGAGTTCATCTTTGACGAATCGGTGTTGTATTGCGTCTGCAAGCTCGTGTTATCCGGGTCGCTTGCACAAGCCGCTGCATCGTCATCTAGCTTCTCATCCCAGTAGCCATACTGGCTAGACAAAATATCCGCATCCTGACATGCCTGCTTCGCATCAGCCGCTTCTGCATTTGCCTGAGCCTGGCTCCCGCTAAAAATCGCTTCTAGCAGAACCTGCATGAACTCCTGACCTGACGGAGTTGTAGGTGGCGGTGTAGTTGAATTTGATGTTGTTGATTGAATATCAATCATATCCTTCCCTTTTTTTATTAAAAACCCTACAAATGGTTATGATGTCATCTGTGTCATCTGGTTTCGTGTCATTTGCGATGTCATCGATGACCATGAGTTTTGCGTTGCACTACAAGTCGACGCCAAGTTCTGCTCTACAGTCACTTCTTCCTGAACTTTATACTGTTCTGTCTGCGTAAGTGACGAGAACGAAGTCTCTATCTGCTGCTGCGCCTGCTGAATGTCGTTGATCTGCGCAGGGTAGGTCCCTCCATTATTTTCTGCATCCGTCATCCACGTGTTCATGTCACCTGCCATTGCTGTTGGGTTACCCCAATCATCTCCAAACGAATCTTCGATATTCTGACACGAGTTTAAGATCGTATCGGCAGTGCTGCTATCAATAGCCCCTGTATCCTGCAGCTGCTGTGTCATTGTCTCAATCGAGTTAATCTGATTGACATAGTCTGAGCAATAGTCTGCACACTGATCTGGATCGTCAATCGCAGAGGACATCATTCCAGCAAAATCGTTTTCCGCCTGAGCTGTTGCATTCGTACCATCTGTCAACATATTCAATACGTCTGCATAGCCAACTAGCGTATCCCCGATACAATCCATCATCTCATAGAGTAGATTGATTGCATCCATCATGGTTGTTGCCGAATTTGCATTTGCATTTAACTGAGCCATATCCTCAGCTGTTTTTTGCTGCTGAGCTTGATATTGAGCCAGGTCAGTATCAAACTGAGTCATTGTATCTGTAGACATAGTTAACCTCTTTTATTTCTCCCTATGTCTATATTTTAATAACAATTAATTTAACAGTCAAGTTTTTGTTAGAAAACCACAAACTATTTATTAATAAATATTAAACTTATACTAATTAGAAACTTAAGAATAAATAAAAGAGCAGAAAAGAATTCCTCTTTATGGCTTAAAAGACATAAATATCTGACTGTGATAATGTTGCAAATGTTCTTTTCAGGAACTAATTTAGCTTTTTTAGGCAGAGTTCGCCCTGGAGTCTGAAGGCAGCTTCAATAGAGCTGTCAATAGATGAAGGCAAAATTCTGGCAAAAAAGATAGGTTCGCAGCGCTGGAATGACCCTTGCAACAATCTCAATATAAAAATGTTACGATTTCATCCACTTTTTGCGGGGAGAGCGACGGGTCACTTTCCGAAGAGGCCTTTTCTCTCGAGGCGTCTCTTCTGTCACCGCCTTCCCCTCGGCTCTTCTCTTCTCCTCCATTGAGGAAGAGAGCTGACGGGCTGAATCATACAGTTTCCGCTTAGTTTCTTGCATAAGGTGCCACTGTTCAGGGGTATAGTTACTTGGGTCCTCAGAAACCTCGTAGAGCTTATCTTGGCTTAAACCCGCTTTTTCCGCTGTCTTCTTAGCGACTTCATCCAATTTTTTCTTTAACGTATTGACCATCTGAATGATCTCATCTTTCTCTTCTTTTTCTGCCGATGGGAATGTTTTGCGAAGGGTTTCAAAAAAGTTCACGGCTCGCTTTAGAATTTCCTCTAGGCTTGAACTCGCCCCTTCTTCGCTTTCCTCGAGCAACTTCATCAACTTTTCATATTCGTCTTTCATCATAATTTCCCTAATTGGCTTTATACCCCCATTATATCAACTAATTATTTTATCTTTGACCCCATTTTTAAAAGCTTAAAAATGAGTCGCTTGCAAAAAATGCTTGCATTAAATTCCTCAGAGGGCTTTAATTTTTCGTAGACCCCGGGTATTGAGTAGGTTATGGAACACATTAAACGCCTTTGTGAAGATCTCGAAATTTCGATCCCTATTCAGCCTTCTGATAAGGGAGTTTTCACCTTCCCGATCGGAGACGATCTGGCTGTTGAAATCAGAGAGATATCTCCTTCTGGCGTCTATTTTTATAGCCCCATCTCCCCTTGCCCTCAGGTGAAAAAAGAGGAGATATTGACGCACATCATGAAAGGGAACTTATTTGGGCGAGGCACCTTTGGCGCTACGATTGGAATGGAAGAGGCGGATGAATTGGAAATGCTCACTCTCTCCCAAGAGTTTTCTGAATCGATGGATTATCGATCCTTCAAAGAAGCGCTCGAGGACTTTGCAAATATTGTTGAGTATTGGAGGGTGGAAGTGGACCAGCACATTCAAAAGGCGAAAAGCGAGTTACTATAAGAAGAAATGAACGGATATTTAATTGCAGAAGAGGGCCCGCTAGCGGGCATGACCATTGTCCTCGAGGAGGATAAGGAGTCAAAGGAGTGGTCTTTAGGAAGGGACCCTGATACCTCGGATGTTGTTCTCGAGGATCCGATGGTTTCTCGAAGGGCAGCCGTGATTCGACTTACTCCTGAGGGCTATCTCTTTGAGAATATGAGTACGGTCAACCCCGCCACCCAAAATGGGATGGTGATTGCCGAACCCGTCTTGCTTAAAGAGGGGGATATTCTCCAAATTGGCTCTACCTTCTTTCATTTCACAGAAGTTACTCCACAACCTGAAGAGCCTTCCATCCCAAATGAGATGGAAGAACCCACTTCTGACACAGGCACTGAACCTATCTCTGAGTCTGGAGCAGAAATGGCCTCAGAGGTCCACTTTGGCCCCTCCCCTGAGACGCGCTGGCTTTTGAAGGTGATCTCTGGGCCCAATGCAGGCGCCGAGTTTGCCATGGACAAAAGTGCTACCTATATTCTAGGAAAAGACGCCAATACATCCGATGTGGTGTTTCAAGACCTGAGCGTCTCTGCAAACCACGCTCAGCTCTCGATCAACGAAGAAGAAAATGTCTTCATCGAAGATCTTGGAAGCCGCAACGGAGTGATTGTCAATGGAGAACTCATCAGCGACAAGCAGCTGCTGGCCTCTCAAGACATGGTCGCTCTTGGAACGACTACGTTCTTGGTGATTGATCGCCACGAGGCAAGAGAAACGATTCTTGCTGCCGTCCCTCCTTCTTCTATACCGACTGCCGCTGCCGAAGAAAAAAAAGAGGAAGAGAAAGAAGCAGCAAAGATCGAAGAAAAAGCAAAAAAAGACTGGAAAGAGATGGTGATTCCCAAACGGCACCTCATGGTTGCTGGCGTGTTTGTGATGGTCCTCTTCACCAGTGTGTTTGGCCTCTTCTCTCTGTTTAAAGCTGAGCCGATCATCGTTAAGAAGATCGACGAAACAGGAGCCATCAAGGAAGCCCTTGAGCCTTTTCCCGGCGTTGAGTTCTCTTTCAATGTCGGATCTGGGAAACTTTTTATGATCGGACATGTTTTAACGAAAGTGGAGCACCAAGAGCTAATCTACAAGCTAGATCAACTTCCCTATATCAGTAAAGTGGAAGATACAGTGATCGTGGACGAGCTTGTTTGGCAAAACATGAATGCGATGCTCTCTTCCTTCCCTCAGTGGGTCGGCGTTTCGGTCTATGCCCCTGCCCCTGGTCAGTTCGTCCTGCGCGGCTACCTCGAAACAATGGAAGAAGCCGAATCTTTAAGTGACTATATCCATCTCAACTTTGACTATCTCGACCTTCTTAAAAATGAAGTGGTTGTCGAGCAGCTGATTGAAACAGAGATCCAAACACTTTTAACCGAACGAGGATACACGGGTGTGGCTTTCCAGCTCTCCAACGGAGAAGTGGTCTTCTCTGGGCGTGTCGAAGGGGATCGCAAAACTGGATTCGAAAAGTTGATCAACAAGTTAGAAATGATTCCTGGGATTCGTCTCGTGAAAAACTATGTTGTGGTCACAAGCGATGACATGTCTCGGATCAATGTTTCGGACCAATATGCGGTGACTGGATTTTCAAAAAGAGATGAAAAAGACTTTTTTGTAGTGATCAATGGCAGAATTGTAGGACAAGGGGACCAGGTGGATGGAATGATGATTACGGCGATCCACCCCCAGAGTGTGCAGCTTGAAAAAGAGGGACTTCGCTATAAAATCGATTTTAATCTCCAATAAATTAAGGAGCGCCTTGCGCAAAAACCTGATGGTCAGCACAATGGCAAGCGGGGAGTGGCTCATTCGTGAGCCCCTTTACCACATTAAGGAGAAACAATGTTTGGTTTAGAAAAAAAGCCCAATGAGCCGTTCCAGTTTGATCTAGAGGCAGATATCCGCGCTGATCCAGGAAAGGCTAAGGAGCTTCTACTAGTTGTAGAAGAGCAGATGACAAAACTAAAGACTCTGCTTCGGCAGGGAGCAGAAACAGATGACTTTGATGACTATGGCACCCTTCTGCATGCATACACTGCCCTGCAGCGCATCATTGGTCGGATTTTGAAAAACAAATAAGGAGACATAGCCAATGGGCTCACCCGCTTATCATTCCCCATGGTCTGGGACAATTAGCTTTTCAACACTGATCAAGGCCTACATCAAATTGCAGAGCCAGGTGGTTTCTGCAGTGCGCGGTCTTGCTCAGAATATTTCTCAGGCAACTCCGGGAGCGTTTTTGCTCCTCCAGTTCCAGATGAGTCAGGTCACCCAGATTGGTGAATCGATCTCAAACCTCGTCAGCCAGGTGATGTCGGTGATCAATAACACGATACGTAACCAGAAAACCCAGTAAGGCATAAGAGGTATTTATGGCAGATATCAAAGAGTTCGACGACGACTTCATTACCCTTTGCGAAGCTGGGTTTGTGGCAGTTAACCAGGCCGATGAAGATGCAGCGACCAAGCTATTCGCAGCCTGTGAGCTGCTCCGTCCTGAGCATACCCTCCCTAAAGTTGGGCGCGGCTATATGCATATGATGAAGTTAGAGCTAAAGCAAGCTTGCAAGCTCTTTGACGATGTGATCGCTAAAGAGCCCGATAATGAGATGGCAAAATCTTTTCTAGGCTTAAGCTATACGCTGACAACAACCGACGTGGCAAAGGGGGAGAAAATCCTCTCAGAGATGGCTACAAAAGCCGATGAGCCACTTGTTAAACAGCTCGCCGATTCGGCGCTTGAGTTTGTTGACAAATTTGTGAAAAAATCACCAACTCCAGCTGAAGGTCCTATGAAAAAGAAAGAAGACGAGAAGAAAAAGAAGGAAAAGTAAATGGCAGGCGGCACTCCATCTCCCGAAGACATTCTCAGCGGCAAACCGGTCAAACCTATTGCTCCTGCAGAAGAGAAAATGGCTCCCCAGACAGAGCAACCTTTTAGCTCTTTCATGCAAGGTAGCGGAGGGGAAAACCCTCTCATTGCATCGGGGAAAACCCCCCAAGTCTCCCCTTTTGACCTCGCTCATGGGAAAGTGCCAGCGCCTGGCCCTACGCTCAACACAATCCAACAGCAAGCCCTCTCGGCACACTCCTCTCTTGGAGATATCGCCAATCAGCTCAACACCCCAAACCTCAAGCTCAAGCAATCGACAAAATACCTTCTCAAAAACAAACTCTCTGGAGCGAGAGGGCAAATCCAGTCGGCTAGCTCTAAGATGGGAGCTCCCATGATTGGGGAGCAAAAGGAGGAGGGCGGCTCCAATCCTTTGAAAAAATACCTCCAGATGGTTTCGGGAGGACAAAGACAGCTCGATGCAGCCCAAGAACACTTAAAAAGCATGTCTGAGAGTGGAGAAGACCTCAAACCTGCTGAAATGCTCCTGATCCAGGTAAAGCTCAACAAAGCACAGCAGCAACTGGAATACTCATCGATGCTCCTTAGCAAAGCAATCGATGATTTGAAGATGCTTTTCAACATCCAGCTCTAATTGCCTATGGATAAGACCCCCGACTTCGATAAAATCATCGACCACCTCGAGGAGATCGAGCTCACAACTGTACACGGTCGCATCACCGAAGTGGTGGGAATGCTCATCAAAGCGGTCATCCCCAACGTGAAGATGAGCGAGGTGTGCATGATCAAGCGGGAAGGCCCTCCTCTAATGGCAGAAGTGGTTGGCTTTACCAAAGATGAAGTCTACCTTTCCCCTCTTGGAGAGATGGTCGGAATTGGCCCCTCATCAGAAGTGATCCCCCTCAACATGCCACTACACATCAAAGTGGGGCCCCAGCTTTTGGGTCGGGTTCTCAATGGATATGGTGAGGCCATCGATATCGAAGAGAATGGACCTCTTGAGCTAAGCGAAAGCTACCCAGTTATCCAAAAACCGCCTGATCCGCTCAAGCGTCAGCTCATTACAGAGCCACTTGAAACAGGCGTCCGTTGCATCGATGGAACTCTAACCGTTGGTAAAGGGCAGCGGATGGGAATTTTTGCTGGAGCTGGAGTGGGAAAGTCGACCCTTCTGGGGATGATTGCCCGCAACGCCGTTGCCGATGTGAATGTGATCGCACTCATTGGAGAGAGGGGGCGAGAGTTGCGTGAATTTTTGCAAAATGACCTTGGTCCTGAGGGGATCAAAAGATCTGTAATCGTCGTCTCTACTTCAGATCAGCCAGCTCAGCTACGCCTCAATGCTGCATATGTTGGGACTGCTATTGCCGAGTACTTCCGCGAACAGGGCAAGACTGTAATTTTAATGATGGATTCGGTGACCCGTTTTGCTAGAGCCCTTCGCGAAGTTGGTCTTGCAGCTGGCGAGCCTCCAGCACGTGCTGGATTTACCCCCTCGGTGTTTGCAACACTCCCAAAGCTCTTAGAACGCGCGGGAAACTCGGCAAAAGGGTTTATGACCGCCTTTTATACCGTTTTAGTCGCTGGAGATGATATGAATGAGCCAGTCGCTGATGAGACCAAGTCGATCTTAGATGGCCATATCATTCTATCGAATGGATTGGCTCAGCAATATCACTACCCTGCGATCGACATGCTCGCGTCTGTTAGTCGGGTTCTCACCCATATTGCAAGCAAAGAACACGTGGAGCTTATTGGAAAAATACGAGAGGTGCTCTCTCACTACAAAAAGAACGAGCTACTCATTCGGATAGGAGAATACAAGCCAGGCTCTGATCGACAAGCTGATTTTGCAATTAAATACATCGACGCAGTGAATCGATTTTTGAAACAGCAGGTAGATGAAAAGTCATCTTTTGAAGAGACGCTTCAGCAGCTGCAAGCCCTCTTCCGCTAATGGCTAAAAAATACCCTCTAGAGCAACTCGCCTTCATCAAGAAAAAAAAGCTCGATGAAGCAGAGCGAATTCTTCGCGACAAGCGCGAAGAGCTCCTTACAGAGCAAAAGAAGCTGACCAAAGTGGAGAAGGCAAGAGACGAGGTCAAAAAGCACAAGCTAGAAAAGCTACAGCAGCTTCGCGATGCAATGGACGAAGGCGAAAGAGCCGATAAAATCGAGCAGGGGCGCCACTACTTAAAGCTCGTCGAAGAGAAGCTAATCATCGAAGAAAAAAAAGTAACGGCCCAAAAAGAGCAGGTAAAAAAAGCCGAAGAGGCCGTTGAAGCGGCAAGACAGGATATGCTGAAGCGGCAAAAAGAGGTTGAGAAGTTCAAAGAGCACAAAGAGCTTTGGAGAAAAGAGATGCTCAAAGAAATCGAAAAAGAAGAAGCAAAAGAGGCCGATGAAATTGGCTCTTCTCGTTTCACTTTGCGCAAGCGAAAACAGGAGGGCGAATAGGTGTCGGACATAGGTGGTGTCGGTGGCGGAAGAGCTTCTGAAGCTGGGAAATCCAAAAAGAAAAAAAAAGTAGACCCCGAAGCCTTTCGTGAAATGATGAAGGTGGGAAAAGCGCGCGAGGTTGACCCCGAAGAAAAGAAAAAGCGAAAAACCCCTCAAGAAGCTCAAGAAGACATGGTGGCCAATCAAACCGAAGACTCTCAGCAAGCGCCAGAAACATCCACTCCCTCTCTCTATGAAACGACCACAACCTCCGAACCTACCATGGCAGGAGCTGAAGACACCACCCTCTCTACAGAAGAGACCTCTTTGGGAGCTCCTCCTCCGGGCGAGGCTGCCGAAGAGGAGTTTGCTCCCCCTCCCGTTGAAGGATATGAAGCAGAGGCCCCTACCTATGTTTCTTCTACATACGAAGCTCCCCTTGCCGCTCCCGCTGCTCCGGCCGCGCAGCCAGAAGCTGTGCAAGAACCCTCCCAAGCCCCTCCACCGCAAGAGCCCTCTCAGTCAACAACCCAGCAGCCCACCAATACCCAAGAAACCCAGCCCGATACATCGGACCAAACGCAGCAGACAACCCCAACAACAGAAACCGATACAGGGGCGGATACGGGGACAGGAGCAGGAGATCAAGACCAAGGAGCAGGAGCTCCCCTTTCTATTGGTGGCCCTGAAAAAACAGAGGAAGCCGAGGCCAAGCTTCAACTCGAAGGAGTGACCAAAGGAAAAGCGGCCGAACAAACAGCCGCTGAATCAGGAGCTGAGGCAATCCCCGGCGCTCCTTCAGGCCTAACGAAGGGAGGTTGGGAAGCGTCTCGACCGACCGATGAAGAAGAGAAAAAGCTCCTCGAAGGGGAAAAGGCAAAAAAAATTGAAATGCAGGATATGCCCCAAACCGAGATGCAGATGACCCCCGACCAGCCCGCCGAGATCTCTGCTCCAACTGGAGCGCAAGCCTCCCCGTACGCTCAATTGCCGCCCCATGTGATGGCCCTTTTTGAGCGGATGGTCGGAGTGATGACCGTGATGCACGCAGCAGGAGTAACTGAGACGAGCATTAACCTAAGTAACCCCCAATTTGCAAAGTCCCCCTTCTTTGGATCCGAAATTGTGATTCGGGAGTATGCAACCGCTCCCAAAGAATTCAACATCGAAATGCTTGGAACTCAGCAGTCGGCTGATCTCTTTTCTGGCCACAAGCAAGAATTACTGGCGGCTTTTCAGCACGGCAACTATAATTTCAAGGTAAACAGGATTGATGTCGGCTACATTCCAGAAAAAAAGGAAGAGCGCGTGAGAAAAGAGCAAAAAGTCCGAAGAAAGCAAACCGGAGGAGGACTCTAGTATGAAGCCCAGCCACCTATCTTTAGAAGCCCTTGGTGATATACTCCCTTATCAAAAAGCCCATCGAGAGCAACGAAAAGCTCCCCCTCTGCAAAAAAAGGGAAAGAAAAAGCCCATCTCCAAAAAAGTGGAAAACAGATCGCTTGAAGCGCTCAAAGAGCTTCTTGCCAAGCAAAAACGTATGCTCGACGCCGAGCAAAACCTCTCGGCAGCCCCCTTTTCTGAACGGCCCAACTCTGCTGCCATTTTAGGAGCCGCATCTCTTAAAATCGACAAACTCGATCCTTCGGCTCAAGTGCACCAACTCTTTGCAAAGCTGGTAGATTCGCTCACCCACCTCGATCAAAATGGGATCAAAGCAACCACCCTTGTCCTGGGAAGCGATGCCTTTGGCTCCTCCATCTTCTCAGGGAGTGAGATCACCATCACCGAGTACAGCACCGCCCCAAAAATGTTCAACATCCAGCTCTGTGGCAACCCTTCTGCGCTCGCCTTTTTCCAAGACCATGCTGCAAGTTTAGCCTCTGCCTTTGAGAGCGGAAAGTTCTCATTCGGCGTGCACCGCATCGATACAGAGCTTCTTGCAAAAGACAAGCAGCCCCTCATTGAGAAAGTAGAATCTGACCAAGAAAAAGAGGAGGCTCAAAAGTGAGTGAAGCGCTCAAACTCAAATCGCTCCGCTCGGGCCTTGAAGAGGTAGAGGCGATTCCCCTTTGGGGAACCGTTCCCTCCTTCCCCTGGAAACAGTTTTCTCAAAACCTCTCCCAGCTCTTTGAAGCTATCGACTGGAACATCACCCACCGAAAATCAGAGTGGCTCGAGAAGGAAGACCTGTTGCTTGGCATGGGCAGCGATCCCTTCACCCAACCGATCACACTCTCCCCAATCCCCGGCCATTTCCTCTGGATGATGCCCAAGTCGGACCAACGGCAACTGATCAACCTCATTCTCAAGGTAGAAGGCAAAGAGCCCTCCTTTTCCGAAAAGAGCCTTGAAGAAGGGTTCACCCAGTTTTTAAGCCTCAACATCCTCGACCTCTTCAACCGGTCCCACCCCTTTGGCCCACTCACAGCTTCCCTTTTGGAAGAAGCCTCTATGCCCGAAGAAGGCGCCTTTGCAATCGACGTTTCTGTTCAATGCAATGATAAGACCTTAGCGGGAAGGATCGTCTGCTCACAAGAGACATTGGCCGCCTTTCGCACTCAGTTTGCGATGGAAAAACCTCCGCTTGTGATCAACGAAACCCTCTCTGAACTTCCCCTTTCTCTTGCCATTGAAGTTGGAAGCACCACCCTTACCGATAAACAGTGGGAAAAAGTGCGCGTGGGGGACCTCATTGTCCTAGATCGGTGCACCTATGATACTAGCCATCACAAAGGGACCGGAAGGCTCGTTTTAGGAAATACCCCCCTATTTGATTTGCGCATCAAAGAAGGAGAAACCAAAATACTCGAATATGCAGTTACCCAAGAGGAAAACCCGATGACCGAAGATACCCCTCCAGAAGATGAGTTCCCAAGACATGAGGAGCTCCCCCCTGCAGAAGAGCCACCTATCTCAGACGAGAAGCCTCTTGAAGAAGAGACTCCTATTTCAGAAGAGATTCCTCAAGAAGGATCATTCGATGAAGAGGTTGCAGGAGAAGAGGCTCCTCTTTGGTCGGCACCCAACGGAGAAGAAAAAGAAAGCCCACTCAACCTGCCCAAAGAAATCCCCATCACCCTCACCGTTGAGGTAGCGCGTGTTCAAATGCCCCTTGGCAAGCTGAGCCAACTTCAGCCGGGCAACGTGCTCGACCTATCGGTTGCCCCCGCCCTATCGGTCCACCTCACCTCGAATGGTAAGAGAGTGGCCAAGGGTGAGCTGATCAAGCTTGGGGAGACTCTTGGGGTAAAGATTTTGAAGCTAGGAGACTAAAACAGCCTGACGCTGTCAAAAATCAACTCTTCAATCCCCATGTGTTTATACCAAAACTACTAGCTTAAAATCTTAAAATCAGGAGAATGAGCCATAGACGGCTATGGCACACGGCGAAGAAAAATTCTACAAGCAAAGCACCCTTCCCTCCTATGAACCAAAAGAGGGTACCCCACCTCCACTCCCTGAAAAAATCGGCCCTTACAAAATTGAGACACTCCTCAACCGAAGTGGAATGAGCCTTCTCTACTTAGGGCTTGATCCCGAAACAAAGCAGCCCCTCGCCATCAAAGTTCTCTCGCCTGAGTATGTCAACCATCCTGAAATGACCGACCACTTTTTGTGGGAAGCAAAGATCATCCAGCTAACAGATCACCCCAATATTGTGAAACTAAGCGATTACGGAAAATGGGAAGAAGGGGTCTATATTGCGATGGAGTTTATCCGTGGGGTTTCACTGCGGCAATTCTTAATGCAGCAATCGTTTTCACTAAAGCGGTGTCTTGACATCATTTTGCAAATTGCCTACGCCCTCTCCCACCTCCACTCCCATGGAGTGGTGCACAGAGACCTCAAGCCAGAGAATATCCTCATCGCAGAAGATGGTGAAGTGAAGGTGGTCGACTTTGGGATCGCGCAGCTGCACGAGGAAAATGAGGGCAAGCCAGATTTTCGCCATCAAATTGTAGGCACACCAAGCTACATGAGCCCCGAGCAAAAGGAAAACCCCGCTAACGCCTCTTTTGCCTCAGACATCTTCTCTTTAGGCATCATCACCTATGAGTTGATCCTTGGAAAATTAAGCTACGGGATGATCAACCTCTCATTACTGCCGGCCGGCCTCCAAAGGATAGTTGGTAAAGCGCTAGCCGTTTCCATGCCTGAAAGATATCAGGAGATCCTTGATTTCATCACTGATTTGACCGACTACTATAAATCGCCAGCAATTGAAAAAGATCGCCCCGGCGGCGACCAGGTGCTTGAGATCCTAGAAACTCTCCAAAAAGCTGACCTTTCTCTTTCCCACATGCAAAAGCCACATTGGCCTCAGTTCGACATTGGGCTTAAAAAAGACCAATCGCTTGATGAGATGGGGCTCTATCTCGATTTTTTCCGTTTTGCGAACAACACCAAAGCGATTGTGATGGCGCACACTCATTCTGGCAGATACACCAGCACTCTTCCGATGGCAGTGCTTAGAGGAATGATCAAAAGCCTTTTGCATGAGCCTCTAACCAATGCCAACACCCCCTTTCAGCCCATTGAGTTTGCCACGAAACTAAATTCCCTCGTATGCCAGGATACGATCCCCGAGACGTTTCACTTGAGCCTGCTTAAACTGATCCCTCAAAACGACACCCTCTCGTTTCTCTCCTGCGGGCAAGGCCCTCTCTTTCATGTCGAGCAAGGGAAAAATGTAGCCCGCGCCATCCACTCGCACAATCCGCTTATTGGGCATGATCCTGCAGCGAGCTTTTCTGATTCGGGAGACAATTTTAATGATGGAGATTTGCTAGTGCTACACGACTTGCCAGAGCAGCCTTTCGGGCCTCTGCTTGCAAAGACGGTGGGACTCAATGCTCTTCTCTCAACAGGGCGACTTGCAGAAGAGGTTCTCAAACGCGCTCAGGAAGAACAGAGCTATAGCGATCTATGCCACCCAAAGGTTGTGATCACCTTGCAGCGACTATGATTCAAGACATAAATTAATTAAGGGCGAAAACAATTTTTATGGCTTCTTCGACTGCCTTCATGCCCTTGTGATCAATAGAATCAATCTTTGTAGTTAATCTCGATTTATCGACCGCCCTACTTTGGTTCAACATGATTTTGGCCGGTTTCCCATTAACAGAAGTTTTCGCCTCAAACGGATAGATATTCTTCACTTTGCTAGTGATGGGAGCTAAGATGACGATTTTGGATGTCTCATTCCCAATGTCGTTAGAAATGATAACAGCTGGCCGTGTCTTCTTTGTTTCACTCCCAATCGTTGGGTCAAGATTCACCCAGTAAATTTCACCTCTCTTAGGAAAGGCATTTTTTCTACCACTCATCTGTTGCGTCGCCGACAGTACTTTCCCACTCATCCATCGCCTCTTGTTGACCTTCGTCTTGATTCGCTGCTAGATATGCTTTTCTAAGCTCTTCTTTTTTAAATTCGAGCTCTTTACGTATAGCGTTGCTGACGAACTGGCTCATCTCACGTCTTTTTACATACGTATGCAGCTCCAAAGAGACGTCAGAGGGTATTGAAAAGGTCTGATTAATTTTCTTTACGGGTTCCTTTCTCATACCACCCACTGTAACATATATATATTTAATATGGAATACGTAGACAATAATACGTAAACATTAATCAAAAACACACTGACAATCAGTAATTTAACAAATTAATGCACCGATCTATGCGACCCGAAGGTTGTGATCACCCTACAGCGCTTATGAGCTCTTCTTCACCGCGAAAAGTGCCAAAACCACAACAAAAACCTATTGCCCCCTCCAAATAGGAGGGGGATTTTACGCAAAGAGCTCATCTACGAAAAGAGGAATGACCCAATGAGAGCGATCAAAGGACTTGGAGGTGAGGAAATAGCTCGTAGCATAAGGGGTAAGCTTACGGGCTACAGTCAAAGAAGTGAGGTAGAATCAGCGATTGCTAAATGGAAGAGCCTCCTAGGAGAAAAGCTCAAAAGCAAAGAGCCAAGAAGAATGCAAAAACAAGTAGAGCTAAAGGCAATCATCTTCAATCAGACGATTAGCATGACCTCAAAAGTGTGAAAAAAGAGTGAGAAGGAGGGCTGTTTGCGAAATATGCTCTCATGCTGCCCATTCAAATTGAGTTATGCAACACACCCGGGACAATGCAAAAATAGGTCCGGCTAAAATCAAAATCAAAAAAATCGATAGCTTTTTCATGATGAATCCTTTGGTTAGAATTTCGTCGCCAAAGGGTTACTACAAACAAATATATTTATCTGTAGGAGGGTTAATCCCCAAAATGGGTTTGTCTCAAATGGTGAATCTCACTTCTGTGGCGGCAGAAGGTTTCTTTGATGGCAAAGAGTCCCACCAAAAGGGCTACAGAAAACCCGATGGGGATCAGTGTCAGTCCCTTCTCAAAGGCTGCTTGAGAAAATACATTTCCGCCTGAGAAATAGCGCATAACAAGGGTGACTACAAGAGGAAGAAGTGCGCCCGCTCCCATGATCGCTGTGTTGTTCATTGCAGGAGCTGTTGCACGCAGGGCTTTAGGCGCATTTTCTGCAATGAGTGCAAAGGAGATGTTTTGTCCCGTGCCTGCAACTCCAATGAGAAAAAAGAGCGCAGCTAGATAGTACTCATTCGTAATCGAACCAAATAAAATAAGCGAAGAGGAAACCCCACCAATGATTGCAAGAAGGCAGATAGTCGGCTTTCTTTTGCGCATCTGATCGGTGAGTCTGCCGGATAAGGGAGCGCCGATGGCAAGACCTAGCCAGATCATGGATATGACAAATGCAGCTTTAGGCTTTTCAAATCCACTGGCTTCAAGATAAGCAGTTCCCCAAAAAGCTCCGAGTATAGGAAGGGCAACATAAATCGTGCCCGCATAAACAAGAACCCACCATATCTGCGTGATGCGAAGAAGCCCTGATATCCTCTTTAATAGTGGGATCTTTTTATCGATGACGGGTATCTCTTCATCTTTGACCGGTTTCCCCTCAAGAAACATTCCAACTAAGACAGTTAATCCAACTCCAAAAATGGCAACCCAAAAGGCAATGATCCTCCAATCTCCTACGAGTCCGAGTAAAAGAGCTACCGGGCCACCTGCAATGAGAGGTCCACTGGCTCCAATTAACTGGCCACATCCAAGTATAAAGGCAAAATTCTTCTTTGGGAACCAATTGAGTGTGACAACAATCAAGGTGATGAATCCAAATGCCGAACCTGATCCAATCAATAACCGAGCAGCAAATGCGGGGAGGAAGCTATGAGAGAAGGCAAACCAAACGGCTCCAAGGGTGCAAAGGGCCGCCCCCATGGTCACCACAGTTTTAAAAGGAAACCGATCTAGCAAAATCCCCACGGGGATTTGCATGATCGAATAAGTGATGTAGTAGGCTGAGCTAATCAGTGCAAATTGCTCTAAAGAAATATCAAGACCGGAGACGATGTCTTTTGAAATGGTCGCAGGAAAGACTCTTAAGAAAAACTCATAGAGGAAAAAGAGGATGGCTAGTCCCCAGATGAAGAAGCTATAGATCGAAAACCTATGCTTTTTACTCAAAGGGCCTCTCTTCTTCTTGTTCCTCTTTCGGCCAATTTTGAATGTTATCCATATCGGCCTCACCAAGCTCTGCAATTTGGAGAATTGGCTCTCCCTCATTCAGAATAGGGAGGTGATTGCACCCAATCACAACTCCACTAACGGGAGAAGTGATCTCTTCTTTTTGGTCGGTTCCGAAAGGGTCAAAGATTTTAGCCAGGAGATCTCCTTTTTGAACACGGCCCCCTTGCTTGAAAAATGTTTCGCACAAACCCGATGAAGCGGCACGCACCCATCTTTCCTTGTCTACTTCTACAGAAAAAAAGCCTTTTCCACTCTCGATTTTTGTAGGAAGCATCGATAAGCTTTTCATCACCCTCACAATACCACGAACTCCTAAATGAACTCCCTTAGGGTCTAGACGGCGTGCTTCTCCTGTCTGGTAAATGATGGTAGGAACGGTTTTCTTTTCCCAGTTTAAAAGCCAAAGCAGCCCCTGGTCCAGATCTGTATCAACAATTGCGGGACTTTTAAAGTGATGAGCTAGCTCCTTTGCGCCTTTATGAGCAAAGGATGTCTTCACCTGTGGAAATTTTGAAATATGAGGCTCTCCCGTATGCAAATCGATGCAGTGTGTGATTTGGCTAAAGATCTCCTCAGTCAAGAAGTAGGCAAGTCGTGAAGCAAAAGAGCCTGACTTCGAACCAGGAAATACTCCTTCAAGATCTCTTCGGTCGGGAAGGTTTCTAGATTGGGTGATCATTCCGTAGATATTGATCGTAGGAATCACGATCAGTGTCCCTTGCAATGCAGAAAGCAGTTTTAATTTGAGGAGCCTATGCGTAATGGCCACCCCATTCGCTTCATCCCCATGGATCGCTCCACATACAAGAAGTACAGGGCCTGGCTTTTTGCCGTGGATCACGTGGACAGGAATGTACATAGGTGCACACGTGTAGATTTCCGGGGTGGGAAGTGCTACAGTGATCCTCTCACCTGGCTGAATCGAAAGGGTTCCAATTTTCAGTAGCGTATTTTTCATATCAGCCGAGGATACCACGCTTTGGATAATCAAATCAAATTGACAAATCTATGCTTCGTCTCCTAGAGTCAAGATATGGCTCTTTTACTTCAGTTTCTGCTTCTAAGTGCTGGCCTTTTCGGTCTTTGGAAAAGCGCCGAGTATGCTGTAGAAAACGCAATAGGTGTCTCACTCTCTTTTGGGATTGAGCGATTTTCTATTGGTTTTTTTATTTTTGCCATTTCAACGGGTTTGCCTGAAATCAGTTCGTCTATTATCTCCTCCGTGAAAGATGTCCCAGAGCTGTCGGTCGGTAATCTCATGGGCGCTTCACTCGTCAATATGACTCTCATTTTAGGCGTTGTTCTCCTGATGGCAAAAAAAATCCAGGTCGAAGGCGACTTAAAAATACAACTGTATAAAACCATTGGCCTGATTCTTCTCATTTTTATTGGGACGGCCATCTCACCTTCCGATAACTATCTCACAGGCATCCTTCTGATCGTTATTTATATTGGTGCGGCGGTTTGGTTCCAGGTAGGGATTCCTAAGAAAGAGGTCTCCAAAGAGATTGAAGAAACAGAGGAGCGGGTGCAGCAGATAGAGAAGAAGACAACTCTCCCCCCTAGATGGGATGCATCGCTTAAGTTCATTGCCAGCCTTATTTTTTTGTTTTTTAGTTCATGGGTCACTATTCACGCTTGCACCCAAATTGCTGTTCTTACAAACATCAACCTCACCATCATCGGAGCAGTCCTCATTGCTTTAGGAACGACGTTTCCCGAACTATCTCTCGAAATTCAGGCAATTCGAAAAAAAGAGTACGACCTGGCCTTTGGCGACATTTTTGGATCGAGCCTCCTCAATGTCTCTCTCATCATGGGACTTCTCACCCTACTGAACCCAGGACTTGACCTTAGCTTTGCACGAAAAATTCTCCCCTTCATCCTCTTCACCACTTTTTGGGTCTTGCAAAACTTCATTCGCAAGAAACCTCTTGGCAGAGTCGACGGCATCATCTTCATCTTAGTCTTTGTCCTCTACATCCTCTGGGCACTTTTCCTAGAAACCGGGACTGCTTGAACATATTGAGGTTAAATCGAAAATTTACTAACGTGTCCCTTCAGGTGTAGATACGTTTGGTGCGCCCTTATTCGATGAAATTTTTGATCTTTTTCTTTCTCCTGTTCTTCCCACCTCACTTGTCGTCAGACGATTTGTTTTCCCAGTCTCTGAATGACTTTGACGATGACGATTTTCTCTCAGCGAAGCTAGAGCCCAAAGAGACCGATGGATTGATTGGCTGGTCTATTTTCAAAACCAAGGACGATGAAGACCGCTACATCATCAACTTCAACAATGTCTCCATGCTCGAATATGTGCGATTTGTCTCCCGCATCTCCAACGTCAACTTCCAGTTCGAAGAGCAAGAACTTGCATTCCCCATTACCATTATTGCGGAAGACCCTCTCACTGTTGAAAATATCCTCTCGGCCATGATCCAGACCCTGCGCTCGAGGGGCTTTTCCATTTTAGAGAATGACAACTACTTGCTCATCACCAAAAGCCGAGAGATCAACCAAATTCCCACCATTGTCACTCCAAATGGGGGCGACGCAAAAGAGACATCCCCCATTGTGACACGCGTTTTTCGGATCCAAAATGCGAATCTCAATTCGATCGCAACGATCTTAAAACCGATGATCTCCCAAGGGGCGATGATCGATGTTTCCAACGAGACGCGCCAACTCATTGTGACCGATATCACCACCAACGTGGACAAGGTTGCAGAGCTGATCCAAACGCTCGACTCCCCCCACTCCCCTCTAGATATCGATGTCTATCGAGCTAAACACCTTTCTTCCACAAGGCTCATCGCGCTCACCAAAGATCTCCTCACTCCCTTCTCAGAAGGAAATCCGATTATCCTTGTGCCTCAAACGGAATCGAATTCCATCTTTATTGTCTCAACGCCAAATCTGATCGAACGTGCTGTAGTGCTGATGGAAGATCTCGACGTGTCCCCTAGCGTGAGCAAAGCCACTCCAATGGGCGATCGGGTTTTCCTCTACCGATTAGAAAATAAGTCGGCTGATGAGCTTTTAGAGGCATTAGAAAATATCGCCAAGGAGCTACAGGGAACCGGCACTGAGTCGATCAAACTGATTGCCGCTCTAGAAAATGCCCGCTGGATCGAAGACTCCAACTCTCTTTTATTCATCGCCGATGAAGCAACAGAAAAGAAGATCGAAGATATCCTTAAAACGCTCGATACCTTTTCAAATATGCGCAACTACTTCATCTACAAAATTGAAAAGGCCGGATATGAGCAAATCGAACGATCGGTCAATCAACTCGCCAAGAGCCTGAAAAAAAACACTTCGCAACGCGAACTTGTCGAAGCGCTCAATAGCATGCGCTACATCAAAGAGACCAACTCTTTGATCTTTACCGGCTCGGATGAGTCGCTGAAAAAGATTAAAGAGCTCCTCCCCAACATCGATGTAGCCGTCGCCCAATATTCTCCTTCGAGCCACTACTGGCTCTATACTCCGATGTATTTGACGGGGAAAGAGCTCAAAGAAGCGCTCGAAGATATTGAGGACAACCTCTCTTCAGCAGGGCTCACTGATCAATCTCTGCTCGATGCAATCGGCTCGATGAAGTGGGTTCCCTCCACCAATACCCTACTTTTTACCGGGACTCCTCCGTCTCTCGAACACATCGAATCGATCATCAAACTGATCGATATCGCTTCTGGAGCTCCTACCAAAATCTTCCTCTACCAACCAAGATACATTTCCAATGAGCAAATCGAAGATGCTCTCGATGAGCTCGCCGATAAGCTCGATCCAAAAAATATTACTGACCGAAACTTAGCCTATGCCATCGATAACCTCACCTGGATCAGCGAGAGTCAAACGTTTCTCTTCAAATCAGACCCTGGCACCATAGAGAAGATCACCGGCTTTTTGAAAGACATCGATAATCCGAAAGAGGCTGAAGCCATTGCAAGTGCCTACAACCTCTACAACTTGAAATACGCTTCAGGGGAGGCTGTTTTAGCCCACCTGCAAAAAATTGGGAAAAGTCTTCCTCAAAAAGACCCCGTTCAAAGAGGAGTTGCCCAGGTCATTGAAGGGATTACCTACCTTCGAGAAAACAACTCCCTACTCATCACCGGCCCTCAAAAATCGGTCGCATCGGTCACAGCCCTCGTAAGCCAGTTTGATGTGGAAGAAGCTAAACCCGCTGCTCTTGATAAGACCGCCTTTTACATCTACAAACCGGTTCATGTCTCTGCAGGAGAACTCCAAGAAGCGCTCAAAGACACGGCAGCTGATTTGCGCGAATCTGGACTTGTCGATAAAAGCCTCCTCCAGTCGATTGAAACAATGCGAATTGTCGAGCTAACCAACTCGGTCATCTTCACCGGCTCTAAGGAGTCGCTCGATAAGACGAAAGAAATCATCGCCTCAGTTGACACCAAAGACTTTAAAGGGACTGGGCTTGGCGAGTTTGCAGGGCACACCTTTTATATCTACAAAGTGCGCTATGTAACCACAACACAGCTACTGGCCCTTCTCAACAATGTCGCCGTTAAACTCAATCAGGAAAGCTCTACACAAAACCTAAAACTCATCCAAACGATCCAATCAGCAAAGGCCATCAAAGAGACAAATTCAATCATGTTCACAGGCCCGCCCGCTGTACTTGAAAAACTCTCAGAACTTCTCAAACAGCTCGACTCTCCGGAAGGTTTTGGCGAAGGTGAGGTCCGAGAAGCAGGCACCTATGTCATCTACAAGCCTACCAATATTAATGGCCCTGCGCTGATCGAGATGATGGAAGAGTTTCAGAGCAACCTTACCGCATCGGGGGTTCGAGACAGCGACCTTTCAGAAACAATCCATAACCTCAAATACATCGAAAAAACCGGATATATCCTCATCTCAGGAGAGGAAAAAGCGGTCGAGAAGACAAAAGAGCTCCTTGTCAAATTTGACATCCCCGGCAAGATGGGGATTGGAGAGGGGACGATCGGGGCATCCGACACCAGCTTCTTGATCTACAAGCTCCACTTTCATCAAGGGTTTGAACTGAAAGAAACTCTCAAGAGCATCGGCAAAGACCTCTCTCTTGCAGATCCTCAAGCCAACCAGGCGGTGCTCCAAGCGATCAATACCATCCAATGGATCAAAATGACCAACTCACTCCTTGCAACGGGCACCCCCGAAGTGCTCGCAAAAGTGAAAGAGCTGATAAAAAACATTGACGTGCCCCTTCGCCAGGTGTTCATTGAGGTGCTGATCATCCGAACCACAATCAGCAACAATCAACAGTTTGGCCTCCAATGGGGTGGCAAGGTGCAATACCTCAACCGATTTGCTGGAGGAACGAGCAACTTCCCCGCTCCCTCTTCCCAAACGGCCACCGCAAACCAAGGCCTCTCCACAGGCCTCAACCGCGTTGACCTCTCAAACCCACCACTCCCGAGCGATATTCCTACACCCTCGATTCAGGCTGGAGGTTTTAACTTAGGGGTCATTGGAGACCTCATCCTTCACAAAGGAAAATCCTTTGTCTCACTCGCCTCTTTAGTCAATGCACTGCAACAAGACAACGACTCCACCATCATCTTAAACCCCAAACTCATTGCGCAAGACAACCAGCAGGCCAACCTCTTTGTTGGAGAGAACATCCCCTACACCGGCTCATCGGTTCAAACAATCCAGGGCGGTGGGCAACAAATCCAAGCAAACATCGAATACCGAGATGTGGGGGTCAACCTCACGATCACTCCCATTATGGGACGCAATGACATCCTCACCCTCGACATCCTCAACGAAATCACAGAGCAAATTGAGAACACCACCTCGACAGGAGCAGATATTCAAGGGCTCCAGACAAGCCGCACTTCACTGAATGCACGAGTCCATGTACCCAATAAACATTTTGTTGCACTCAGCGGGATGATTCAGCACGAGGAGACCCACTTTAAATCGGGGATCCCTTGCCTAGGAGGCCTTCCCGTGATTGGCGCCATCTTCAGTGAGAACGATCGATTTAACTCGAGAAACAATATTATTTTCTTTCTTCGCCCTGTAATCATAGATTCTGTTGAAGAATTTGAGAAAATCACTCAAAATCAAGAGGACCTATTTAAAGAACAGGCGGTCAAGCAAGTTGTTAAAGAAGAAATTGATGAGGCGATCGATATGGTACGGGATCCGTGCGAAGACTAGATTTGCGCTTTTTCTCCTCCTAGCCTCTTGCGCCCGTGTCCCTCACGGCATTGACCCGCAGGTCAACTACACCGTCCACCAACGCTACCTCGATCAGCTCCCCTCTCCCTTCCCTCCGCTAGGTGCACTTGAAAAAAGCACCGATTGGGGCAAAGAATATCTCATCGGGATCAAGCTCGCGAGAAGCCTCGACTTTTACCGGGCGATCACCGCCTTTCGAAGAGCAGAGATTCTCATCCCAGAAGGAGAGACTTCTCGCAAAATCGAGATGCAATATGAGATCCTTCTCTGTTACTTCATTGGAAGGCGCTATAGCGAAGTAGATACTGCCTACATGCAAAGTGGCCTCTCAAAAGTAGGACCAGACTTTCCCGCTTTCCACGACCTGCTCCTGATCCTCTACGACACCTATGAGCAGCTTTGCGATTACGACAAGACTTGCTACATCCTCCAGCTCATCGAGACTCACTATCCTGGAAGCTACGAAACCCTCGCGCTCTCCTCCGCCCTTCGCCGCGGAGATCTTGACACACTCTGCCAGTTTACCCAGCTTCAAACAGAGCGCCCCTATCTAGACGACTTCCTTGCTTGTTATGAGCAAAACAAGAAATCGCAAACGACCGCAAGCGTGCTCAATGCCGTCCTTCCCGGCGCAGGCTATCTCTATGTAGGGCAAAAACAAACAGCCGTCACCGCCTTTTTAATGAATGGGCTATTCATCGCCTCATCGGTCTACTTCTATAAAAACGGCCCACTTGCCGCTGCGATCATCACGACTGGTTTTGAGCTAGGGTGGTATGTAGGCGGAATTCAAGGGGCTAGCTACCAGGCCAAATTCTACAACGAGCGGCTCTATGAAACCAATGCCACTCCCATGATGAATCGGGAAAAACTCTTTCCCATCTACATGCTCAACTATTCGTTCTAATATGAGACTTCTACTTCTAGCCCTTTTAGTTCCCATCACCCTCTTCGCCGAAGTGGGATACGTCGAACCTTGGGGCAAAGACAGTCAGCTTCTCGAAAAGAGCCAAAATGAAAAAATTGCCAAGCTCTCCCTCATGGGAAAAGTGGCCCAGACCACAATCCTTTTTCACCAAAAAGTACTTACCCACATCAGTGGCCCTCGCAGCTCCTATCGCCCCACATCGTCTGAGTATATGCTTCAAGCAATCCGAGCCAACGGCTTTTGGAAGGGCTATTTTATGGGGTGTGATCGCCTCCTTCGCGAAAACGGCGATCCATGGGTCTATCGCACCAAGATGATCCACGGCAAGCTCTACAAGTGGGATCCCCCAGAAGGCACTTAGGAAAGAACCTTTTCTTTAACATGTCGATCGATTTTCCCTTTCAGAGAAAACTCGAGCGGGACCCCAGAGAAGGGGAAGTTTTTGCGGAAAGTGTTGATGAGATACTTCTTGTACGAGGCGACCATTAGATCAGGCCGATTAACAAAGAAGACAAACGTCGGAGGATGAACACCCACCTGAGCCACATAGTAGATACGCAGACGTTTTCCATTGAGCATTGGAGGATGGTAGTTTTGGATCGCTCTTTCTAAGAAGCGATTGAGCTCGCCCGTAGTTACCCTGTGAGAAGCGTGATTGTAAATTTCTTCGATCTGAGGGAATACCTTATCCAGGTTTCTACCCGTTTTTGCGGAGACAAATAGAGCCGGGCAGTGGGCCAAGAACGGCACCTCTTTGTGAACCGCTTCGAGGCAATGCTCCATCCGAAACCCTTTTACCAGATCCCACTTGTTGAATAGGAGGATACACCCCTTTCCAAGCGACTCAAGCTCTTTGGCAATGCGCTTTTCTTGCGCAGTAATCCCCTCTCCAGCATTGAGCATCAAGATGCACACATCGGCCCGCTCCATTGCACGCGCTGTACGGATTGCTGCGAACTTATCGACCACCTCGTGCTCTGCCTTTTTCCGGCGGATTCCAGCTGTATCGATGAGTCGAAACTCCTTCCCATCAATCTCGACATCAATATCAACACTGTCGCGAGTCGTCCCTGCAATCGGGCTCACCAAACAACGGTCATCATCGAGAAGATAGTTGACAAGTGTGGACTTCCCAACATTCGGGCGGCCGATGATCGCCACTTTCATCGCGCTCGTCTCATCTCCATCACCGTCTCCCCACTCAAACTCGCGGAAAGTAGACTCTAAAAGCTCAGCAATCTGAAGCCCATGAGAAGCGGAGACTCCCACAATTTCTGACATCCCCAGACCATGAAACTCATGGATCCGGCCCATCTGATCGAGAGTGTCTACCTTGTTGACCGCTAGAGTAACTGGCTTGTCTTGGCGGTGCAAAATCCGAGCTACCTGCTCATCTAATTCGGTGATCCCTATTTTTGCATCGACAACCAAAATCAGCCGATCAGCCTCTTCAATCGCAATTTCAGCTTGTCTTCGGATCGACTCATTGAAGGGCACATCCGATGAGGTGTCAATCCCTCCGGTGTCGATGATCTCAAAAGGGCGACCAAAATAATCTGCTTTTGCGTAGAGGCGATCCCTGGTAATCCCTTCCGCCTCATCCACAATGCTGATCCGCTTTTTGCAGAGGCGGTTAAAAAGGGCTGACTTTCCCACATTGGGGCGTCCGACAATTGCAACTTTAGGGCATTGATTCATGAAGCAAATTATCTCAAATTCTCCCTTAGATATCAACAGAAGTTTACAACCCAAAATTTTAGTTATATTAACACAAATAAAAAAATCTGATAAAATAACTGAAATGTCTAATATAAATACTATCACACTTCAAGAAACTTCTATAACTGGAAATCTATTTCGCCAGCTCAATGCCTATAACAAGGATGGAGACTTGGCAACTCGCATGAGTGCAGAGCCTGGCTATGTGGCACTTGCGGTCGCTTCTCTTATCGAAACAGTGGCGCTTGCCCTCTTCTTTGGTGTGAGCTTCTCTCAATTTTGCTCTTCGAGTCAAGTTGCCGATGCATTCTACACCTGTCTCCTTTGCTTCATGGCCATTCCGCTCAACTTAGTCACCACTCCAGCAAATGGTGTGGAGAAAGCACTAAGTGCAGTCGATCAAAAAATTGCTAAGAAGTTTCAAGAAAAGTGGCACTTCTTTCCCGATCAAGGGACTCAACTCTAAACGTTTCTGGCTAGCACCTGGATACGATCGTACAAATAAGGCCACCTAAAACAGGGATAACTTCTAATGCCCCTCTAATGATCCAAAGAGCTACGAATTCCAATCACAGACCCAACGATAGGAATGTACCCTAAAGTCTTTGAGGTTCTCGTTGCAGTAAAGCTGATCATTAGGCTTTCTCCTTCAGTAGCAAGAGGTCTATGTTTTTTGAGAGTATAGGTTTCAGTTTTCCATACAACGGGGCTCTGTAAATCACTCGTTTGCATAAGCGTCTGGAGCTGGGGCTCAGGCCTCGGTGATAACGTAGCTAGTCATTAAGCCTCTAACTGGATCATAAGATACCTAATGGTTTGTTTGGGGAGTATTGTACATTAGAGTTTCTTAAAAAGTCCAAAAAGCCCTTTCATGAGCGCGGCTCACCCTTCACATCTTTCTCTAGGAGCTGAAGTAGCTGAATTAGCTCTCCACGCTCTAGACCCTTGATCTGGTCTTGCTCATCAAAGCCGATTACTCCTTTTGCAAGACGTTTCTTCTTTTCGATGAGCCGATCGATGTGCTCTTCGACGGAATTTTTCGTTACGAACTTAAAGACCTGCACTCCCCGCTTCTGCCCCATTCTGTGGACCCGATCGGTTGCTTGCGCCTCTTTAGCAGGATTCCACCACCGATCGTAGTGAATCACTACCGAAGCGGCAATGAGATCGATCCCAACACCAGCGGCTTGGAGTGAGCCTAAAAACACTTCGCAATTGGGATCTTTTGAAAACTTCTCTACTTGCTCTTTCCGGTCTTTGGTTGCTCCTCGAATCTCGGCATAGCCAATCTTCTGCTCTTTGAGGTGCGTGCCCATGATGTCGAGCATCCCAAGGAACTGAGAAAAGACAACAAGCTTTTGCCCACTATCGCGCACTTCTTCCAAAAGCTCTAGGAAGAGCTCCCACTTGCCCGAGCTGTGCTTTTTATAACCTGCATAGTCTTTGGTGATGAGGGAGGGGTGGTTGCACACTTGCTTGAGTTTCGAGAGCATGGAAAAGACGTGGGTAATTGGAGGAGGCTTTGATGGATCTTGGAGCTCCGACAAGAGAGACTGCCTCTCCTGATTGAGAATCTCTTGGTAAAGGCGCTTTTGCTCTTCGGAGAGATCGCAGATAGCGTACTCCTCGATCTTCTCGGGAAGCTCTGTGAGGACTTCGCTTTTTTTCCGACGGAGAAGAAAGGGGCGAATGAGCCTTGAGAGAAGATGCTGCTTGTGCTCATCTTGATATTTTTCAATCGGGTTGACGAACATCTCACGGAAAAGCGACATGGTGGGAAGATAGCCAGGGACAACGAGATCAAAGAGGGCTTTTAGCTCAAGAAGCCTGTTCTCGATGGGCGTACCGCTAAGGCCCACCCGCATGGTCGTGGAAATTTTGCGAAGCGCTTTGTGAGTGAGCGACTTTTCATTTTTTGCCACCTGAAGCTCATCAAAAATGGCCAGGTCAAAGTGAAGCTTACTGAGCGCTTCGTTTTCTGTTCGAGTAATCCCGTAAGAGGTCACCAGTACATCGTAATCTCCATTCGTAAAGAGAGAGAGGTTGCGCCCGACTCCATGGAAAATGAGCGGTTTGATAGAGGGCAAAAAGGTTTCAATCAGCCGCTCCCAGTGGTAGATAACAGACGTTGGGCAGACGACAATAAATTTGGCGCGCCCCTCTTTTTGCGCGTTATGGATCCCTGCCATGAGTGCCATCGCTTGGTGGGTTTTCCCTAGACCCATTTCATCACAAAGGAGTCCTGAAATTCCATACGAGTGTAAAAACCAAAGCCAGGCAAGCCCTGCCTGCTGATAGGGACGCAAGTCGCTCTTTAAGCCTGTGATGTCGATCTCAGTGGGCGCTTTGAAGTCGAGGAAGTTCTTGAGGAGCTTGCGTGTGGATCTCTCGCCCCTTGTATCCCCTTCGGGCTCGAGAATCTCCTCAAGCGCGGAAAGACGCAAGAAGTCAAGAGTGTTTAGCCTTAAAGCTTCTCCTTTTTGAAGCCACTGCCGTTTCGTTTTTTGCCGGAGCCAATCAAACCGCTTATCTCGCAGGAAAATGAGCCCCGCATCGCTGAAAATATATGACTGTCCTCGCCAAATGGCCTCCCATATTTCATACGGACCGATGATGCCAATCTCTGTCTCGTAAACAATCTGCAATACCCACTGCCCTGTCTTTGCACTGGGTTGCCGTTTGAGATGCTTCAGACGTAAATGCATTTCCCTTGGCTTTTGCAAGCGAGGATCAATTTTTAAGACATGTGGATAAAGCAGCTCAAGCTCAAAGCCCACAAAATAGGGCTCTGCCATTGGATCGATAACTTTCAGCTGCTTGTAGCTTTCAGGAAGACGAGATGCATGAGGGATCGAGGAGAACCCTTCCCCTGCGACGTAAGTGTAATCACCAAAAATTTTTACCTGCTCGGGAACAACTCCTGGCGCGAAGAAGAACTCAGGCGCCACCTGGATCAGCCCTTTCTCATTGAAGCCAATGTCAAGCCCTGTCTTCTCCAAGGGACATTTTTCGGAAAAAAAATCCGGGATCGGATCTAGCTCATCTATATGCTGATCAATAAAAGCACAGATCTCCGAAGGAGGAACTTTCCTCCCTGCTTTGATAAGAGCTCCTGGGCGTCCGGTTACTTTCGCATAAAATCCTTTCCCTTCTGCATAGATCCAGTCCCCAAGATCGATGATCTTCTCTTCCTCTTCGGTGAACTCAAGGCGCGTGTAGAAACTTAGCTGTCCTTCTTCATCAAAGGAGAATCCCAAGTGAGACTCAACTCCTGAAACGTGGGGCTGAAACCCTTCAAAGCCTTGCAGCCATACCCGATGCCTGTTGATGAAGTCGGAGATCTCTTCTTTTTTGATTTCCACCTTGTGGTGATCAAACAGCTGCTCTTCGAGAAGGTAGAACCCCTTTTCAGGGAGATAGACCCAATTGCCAAAGTAGTGAGCTCCGCTTTGACATAGATCCCCCTTGTCAAATACATACCCCTTGACGACGATTTCATGGTTTTGGTCGAGGAAAAGTTCGTAGTTGATCGGCACAGGAGAGGGGTGAATGATTTCGTCTTTAAGATGCTTTTGGATCAGCTTCAAATGGCCTTCAAAAAATCGGTCCACTTCTTTTGGACCAATTTTCTTTTTCTGAAGAAGAGGATCGACTTTTTTTGGATAGAACCCCCGAACGGGAAAATAAAGCCAGTTGCCAAGAGAGATCCCCTTCTCTTCTGCGGGGAGGGAAACCTCCTTTTTTTCTTCTGCAAAATCAATCGAAAATGTGCCGGTCTCTTTGGCAAAATCAATTCTTTGAAGTGTCCCCCTACTAAAGGTGTGAACAGGCAGAGGAGAGTTGACTTTAGAAAGCGTGGGGATGAGACTCGGCCAGTGAGCCGTATCTAAAGCGCAAGCAATCTCTACCTCGGGGAAAGAGATTTTTAGCTCCGCTGGAGGGACCTCTTCTGAGAAAGTAATTACATAAGGAGCTTGATCTTCTTCAAGGCGGATCCACCATTTGGCGAGATCAGACCAAAAGCTAAGCTCATAACGCAATTTTTTAGATGGATTCCCTTCTCGCCAAAGGACAAGTTCTTCTGGCGGGAGGTTCGAAAATTTCAGAGAGGTCTCTTCGGTCTCTACAGGACGCTCAAAAAGGATCTCTTTGAGCTGCTTTTCTCCTTTTTTATCGAGGGTGCGTAAAGTAAATAGCTGTTTCCCCGTTTGCGCTTTTGCAACATACTCCCCTTTCTCAGCTACAAGCTCTTTTGGATCATAGCCGAGTCGGTCCGCGCAAATAAGCCCTATCTGATTCCAGAAACTCTCCCGAAAACGAACATGGAGAGGCTCTTCGTTCATGATCTTCAAATAGGCAGCGCCAAGATGGGCGCATGATCCCTTCTTTTCAGCTGCATCACAAGTGCAAAAAGCATCGAAAATCTCCCCAGAATCGGTGAGTTGCAAGAAGGGCCAAAGAGCTTTTTTCGGTTTTTTTGAGGTGAGCACCTCCACCTGATAGGTCCCTTCTGAAAACAAAAGAGATCCCACCATCTCCTCTTTGAGAAGCTGTTTCGCCTCAACAAGATCGGTTTTCGAAAATGTGACCATAATTACACTTCAACAGAGCCTTCAAACATCTTGGTCGATGGCCCCATCACTTCTATCTCCTCGTCAAGGATGACTCGCATCACTTCTCCTGACCTTGGAATTACCTCCACGCTCTTGCCTACTTTCCCCAATTTGTGAGCTACGAAGGCAGCGGAAGCTACTCCTGTCCCGCAAGCGAGCGTCTCACCTTCTACCCCTCGCTCGTAGGTTGAAATTGCAAGGCGGCCGCCACTTAACATCCGTACAAAGTTGACGTTTACTCCCTCAGGAGCAAAGCTTGGATCATTGCGAAACGCCCTTCCTTCCAATACCACATCCACCTCTTCCTCCACAAAGATCACCAGGTGAGGCACCCCCGTTTCGACGGCAAAAACCGTTCGATTTTTAAGAGGCCTTTCCCACTGTATCACCTTCGATAGGGGCAAATAGATAGAAATTGTCGGTGGTTTGCCAATAACGGTCAAGACCTGATTTCCGGTTTCGACCTGAAGAGGAGATTTATGAATGCCAAGATCAAAAAGAAAATGAGCAAAACAGCGAAGGCCATTGCCACAAAGAGCTGCGATGCTCCCGTCTTGGTTGAAATAGACCATTTGAAAATCAGCCATTTGGCTGTGGCGAACTAAAATGAGGCCATCGGCTCCAATCCCGCTTTGCCGATCACAAAGAGAAGAAACCTTTCCGGCTGGAAAGGTTTCTTCAAAGTCTTCAAAAAAAAGAAAATCGTTGCCCGCTCCGTGATATTTGGAGAAGGCTCTCTTAAACTCAATCGACTCTCTATGCATAGTCTAGGCGTAACCGAGCTTCTTAGATACAAGATTTGCGAAGAAGTCCATATGATTACATATGGCCAATGTGCAAAGGACCGTAGATAAGAAGCGTAGGCAGCATAGAGCAGACATAGAGAGCCGATTGGGTTTTAAGCGATTTCAGCATACGACTCGACAACCTTGTCGAGTAGGCCGTAGGCAAGCGCCTCTTCAGCCGACATCCACGTATCTCGATCGATTGCCCGTTCGATGGTTTCTCGATCTTTCCCCGTTGACTGGACATAGACATCCGCAATAAGAGCACGCGTTTTTAAAATCTCCTTCGCCTGGATCTCCAAATCTGTCGCCTGCCCTTGAATCACACCCATAATCCTGGGCTGGTGGATCATGATCCGTGCGTGCTTGGTTGCAAAGCGCCGCCCCTTCGCTGCGCAAAGACTAAGCACAGACCCCATAGAAGCAGCAAGTCCCGTCACGAGAGTCGTCACTGGAGAGGTGATCATCTGCACCTGATCCCAAATGGCAAAGCCGCAGTCAACCGCTCCCCCTGGAGAATTGATGACGAATAGGATCGGCTTGCCCGGATCTTGAATTTCTAGATACCAAAGCTTACGGATCGCCTCATTCGCCGACTTTTCATCGACAGCGTCAGAAAAGAAAATGCGACGCTCCTTCAAAAGAGCTTCTTCGATTTTATCTTCTACACTACCAGCGCGCTTCTTCTGCTTGTCCTCTTCGTGCATCTCCATTCAAATAGACTCCTTACTCAAGTTTTATCGTCTCGACTCTTCATTATCTCCGCAAGGAAGAAATTAATCAACTACCAGTTCCGGATAGAGTGGAAAATCAGACAAGAGATCCCTCACCTGAATCTTCACCCGTTCCATCACTTGGGAGTCAATGTCCACCTTTGCCCTGCTCTTCCCCTTCAGCTTCTCTGAATAGGAAGGGGTGCACCCTTTGAGGAGATCGGTAATGAGCAATCCTATTTGGCGCATCTGCTCTTCCTTCATCCCGCGACTTGTCAACCCTGGCGTTCCAAGGCGAATCCCAGAAGTATACCATGCTCCATTGGGGTCAAGCGGCTTTGAGTTCCGGTTCGAGGTAATTCCCGCCTCATTAAGGGCCGTCTCCGCTTGACGTCCCGTCAAGCCAAAAGACTCCATCACATCGATGACAAGAAGGTGGTTGTCAGTCCCCTTCGTGAGAAGCTCTGCCCCTTGGTCGATAAGCGAATTTGCAAGCGCCTTTGAATTCGCCACAATCTGGTGAGCATATTTTTGGAACTGGGGTGTGTTCGCCTCTTTAAAGGCAACTGCTTTCGCCGCCATCACGTGGGGCAATGGCCCCCCTAGAACGAGCGGACACCCCTTATCGACTACCTCTTTGAACGCATTTCTGCAAAGAACGATCCCACCACGAGGGCCACGCATCGTCTTGTGAGTAGTAGAAGTCACCAGATCAGCAAAAGGGATTGGATCGTAATCACCTTGAAGGACTTTCCCTGCGACGAGCCCGGCAAAGTGGGCCATATCGACCATCATCACAGCGTCGACGCTATTGGCAATTTCTCGCATCTTGGCAAAGTTGATCAAGCGGGGATACGCAGAATAACCGACCATTAGAAGACCCGGCCGCTCTCTTTCCACCTGCTCTTTGAGAGCCGCGTAATCAAGCAAGCCCGTCTTTGGGTCCACCTCGTAGGTCACCGACTTCATGATCTTGCTTGAAATATTTCTTCGAAAGCCGTGAGTGAGGTGGCCGCCTGAGCCAAGCCCAAGCCCCATCATCTTCTGGTTAACTAAAAGTTGGCGCACCTGTTCGTACTCCTCTGCCGTCAACTCATCGACCGTCTTCTTCCCCAGCCGCTCAAGCTCCTTATTCTCGACGCGCGAGACCAAAAACGCCCAAATGGCAACTAGGTTCGCATCGGCACCTGAGTGGGGTTGCACATAGGCATGGTCGCAGCCAAAAATTTCTTTGAGCTGAGCGCAAGCAAAATCTTCAATCCCATCAATATTGTTGCACCCCGCATAGAACCGGTGATGCGCAAATCCTTCTGCGTACTTATCCGTTAAAAGATTGCCCATTGCCAGCTGAACGGCTAAAGAGCAGTAGTTCTCAGAGGCGATCATCTTCAAGTTCGAGCGCTGATCTTTAAGTTCCTGAACAATTTTTTCGACAACCTCTGGACAGGTTGAAGCAACGTGGTCTAAGGAGGCCAAGAAGGCTATCGCCCCCTTATCTTGCTCCTCTTTGCCCACTGTTTCTAAATAATTTTCTAGATAACCCATGACTTGTGTAGTGAAGATATACCTCCAGCTTGATGCTTTTTTCAAATCGTAATTGAAGAATCGAAAATTTGACAAGGAAAACCCTTGAGGAATAAAGAACTACGCCTTATCCTATGTAGTGTAGTTTTAAATAATTTTGGTGTACTCGCATGAGAGAATCTCTTAAACCTTTGATTCAAATACAAGATCTTGATATGAAAATGCTTCGTTTAATGCGGATCAAAAGAGATCGGCAAAAAGAGCTCAAGCAGATTGAAGACTTGCGCAAAGACCTTCACGATCAGGTAAAAGAGAAAGAGACCGAGGTGGAAAAGCTCACCGCTGAGATCTCCTCTCTTGAGCAGAAGATCGAAGAGATTGCTCAGAAGCTCAAAGGACTCGAAGAGCGCCAGAGCCAGATCAAAAAGATCGAAGAGTTCAATGCCCTTACCCAGGAGATGACCGGGACCGAGCGAGAGCGAGTCACTGCCGAGCAAAAAGTCTCCGATCTGACCGACAAAAAAAACATGGAAGAAGAGCTTTTAGAGAAGATCAAAGAAAGCCTCGAAACCTCAGAAGCCAACAGCATTGCCCTCGAAAAAGAGATCCAAGCGAGTATCTTACTTATTAACCAAGAAGGATCTCAGCTCAAAGAAGAGCGAGACGCCATTGCCACAACCACCGACCCCGACACGCTCCACATCTATGAGAGACTCCTGCGCAACAAAAAAGACCGCGTGATTGTGCCCGTGGAAAACCGCGCTTGCAGCGGATGCCACATCGCCCTCACCGCCCAGCATGAGAACATCGTGCGCAAAGGAGAAAACCTCATCTTTTGCGAGCACTGCTCACGTATCCACTACTGGCAAGAGGCCGAAGCCATCGAAGGGACACCCTCTGAGACTAAGCGCAGAAGACGTCGCGTCGCAAGCACCTAATCACACCACAAGTGGGAAGGCAGGCAATCGCTGTTGCTTTGGCAGGAGAGGAAAGTCTGGACTTCGCAGGGAGAGATGCCAGCGAAAGGCTGGGGGCCGCAAGGCTACGGAAAGTGCAACAGAAAACAGACCGCTCTTGATTGAGACAGGATGAAAATGACGACTTTGTGAGTCGTTCCCGCTAGTAGAGATGCTGCGGAGCTGCAAACCCCATCTGAAGCAAGGAGCTTTTCCAAATACAGTGTTTCCCCGCACTTGGAAAAGCAAAGACCGCCAGAGGCTGCTGGCAACAGTAGCCCTAGATGAATGATTGCCCAGGAAGAGCACCCCCGCTCCTTCTCGACAGAATCCGGCTTACCGCCTTCCCACCTTTTCACCCGTATTTGCTACCTATCTACGCTTGCCACCTACTTCGCTTTGCTTATCGACCATATGGCCTTCTGCGTACATCTTCAAATCTGGATTTTAATAAGAACTTGTTTCACGGGGATTAGGCGACAGTTCCGGTTGGCCCTGTTGAATAAATCAGATAACTGACTAACCGTTCCCTTTTCACTCTTCTCATATCATCCAACTTTTCTCAACATTTCGTTCATCATCAACCCTTTTAGGTGGCCTTCAACCTTCTGACTGGGCATTTTTCTCCAGTAGAACTGTCCCCCATACAGGGTTTTTTAGCCTTGAAAGCCCTGTTTCTACTAGGGCCCTTTTAGAGTACCCTGTCAATTTTCCCCGCAGGCTGAGTCCTACCTCATCTGACCCTAACCCTTTCCTTTCACTGATCGCTCGGTTTTTTTCTTCCATACCCGGTAGCGCATCGATTTAGAACTCGGAAGAAAATACTGGCTCAGCCGCTGTTTCACCCTCCGACCTTATGCGGGTCTTCGCGGCCAATGGATTAAAACAATTTTTAAAATAAACTCTAATCTTACCACAAGCGCAACTGATGAAACTACGCTTTTTGCAACAGCAGCCTCAGACACCACCACCCTTACCGATAAAGAGTCCGCCGGAGGGTTTTTAATAGGGATTCAGCCCAACTGGCATTTTTGCTTAAACTTTATCATCTATTCCAACTGGAGCGGAAGCCTTACGTGGGGAGAATATGAATCAAAGCATTCAGAAACATTTGGTGTAACAACTCCAAACTCAAGAGAACTGAATCCCAATTTTAAAAACGACTAATATGGAATGCTTGCAACGCCAGAGTTAGGAATTGGGCTTCGATGGGAAGAAACCTGGTGTTGTGATCGCTATAGAACATCCTTAGATCTTGTCTGGGAACACCATCTGATTTTTGACTACAACCACCGCGTATAGTTTGATGGTCTATTAACCACAAATGGATTTACAGGAGGGACTGCCAATCCTGCTCTACAAACTACCTTTGGTAGTGGTTTCACTGAAGAAAGTGAAACTTTATCCATGGGTGGATTCGCCTTGCGCCTACGCGTTGACTTCTAACCTAACTCTCCATTTCAGCTGCGAAGCAAGAATTTCTTCGCAGCTGAGATTTTCTCTTTGCCATCAACCTTCTAAACCCCCTCTCTAGGTAGTGGCAACTCCGGTTTTCAAACTTTTTTGATAATCATACTTGCAAGAAATATTTTTTTATAGATAATAGGAAAAAATTCAAACTACTTAACAAAGGAACGTTTATGAAAAATCCTATTCTTGCTCTCACACTCATCTCCTCATCTGCGCTTTTTGGCGCCTATCATGATACAGAGGACTTTAACTACAATGAGGGCGAAAACTCCTCTACCTGTTGTTCCCCATGCTGCACCCCACAGCCAAAAAAGTGCATCGACTGCGAATGCTACACGCCAAAGTACTACGATTTGCAGTGCGACTGGGGTCTTTTCGTCTCTGGTGAATTCCTCTACTGGTATGCAAGAGAAACACACCTAAGCTACGCCGCTGTCTTAACAACTCCAGCAACTCTAAATGATGTAACACTGCAGACTCCAAGTTCTGTTAAAGCCTTTGGAGTTAGTTGGGATCCAGGCTTTCGGGTTGGGATTGGATATAACTGGAGATGTGACGGATGGGATACCTACCTCAACTGGACCTCTTTTTGCAATAGTCGGTCCGACTCAGTTTCTGTCGCAAGCCTTGACGATGGTTTTATTGTGAGCCCCTGGGCGTACTCTCTTTATGGCATTGATGGTGACTCTATAATTTTGTCTACTCCTTGGACCTCAGTGAAAGGAAAATGGTCCCTGAATTTCAATCAAATCGATTTAGAACTGGGGAGAAAATACTGGCTCAGCAAATGTTTCTCCCTGCGGCCCTATGCGGGTCTTCGTGGCCAGTGGCTCGAGACGACTTTAAAGGTAGATTCTAATTTTGTTACATCCCCAAATTTTGACACTCGGGTTACAAGCGCAACGGATTCCTCCAAGATTACGGATGATGCTTGGGGAGGCGGCTTTTTAGTTGGGATACAGCCGAACTGGCATCTTTGCTCAAATTTCATCATCTATTCCAATTGGAGCGGAAGTCTAACTTGGGGAGAATATAAATCAAAACGTTCAGAAACCTTTGAATTAACAAGTGGAAGCATAACCAGTACACTACCCTTGAAGTTTGACTACAACTTCTACGGGATGCTTGCAACGATAGACTTAGGCATTGGGTTTCGATGGGAAGAAAATTGGTGTTGTGATCGCTATAGAACATCCTTAGATCTAGGCTGGGAGCACCACCTTATTTTTGACTATAACCACCGTATTCAGTTTACTGGCCTACAGACCGAATTAGAGTCGTCTCCTATTAATGCTGCAGCACCTACACCCACTGCCCCTTATGCAGGAGGTATAGGTGGACTTGGATACTCTGAATCTGGCTGTACCTTATCGATGGGTGGATTTGTCTTGCGCGTACGCGTCGACTTCTAACCTACTTTATACTTCACACTTGGTATTATCTAACCAAAGCTGCATGGCGCCCCCTTGCCTGCAGCTTTGGTTTTTTCTTAAACCTATCTCACTTGCTGCAAAATGGGTTAAGGCATCTACATTTTCTTGCTAATTGGCCTTGCAAAAAAAACTTTTTCGTACATAATAGAGAAAAATTTATATCAGTCTAGGATTTGATTTTTAAGTCTTTTTTAATTGCTGCGGAACGGTTGTTTCGCAGCATTCCTTTTTCTCACTCAAAGGGTGGGCCTGATCATAAACCTGTTTTTTAAGACTCAATGATACATGGGTGTAGATGGTCGTTGTGGACAATGAACTGTGACCCAGCAAAAGTTGAATTGTCTTCAAATCCATTCCATTCTCGAGCCAGTGAGTGGCAATCGTATGACGAATGGTATGGGGCGTAATGCTTGACGATAGGCCAGCTAGCGTCAAATATTTCGCAAAGTTGCGATCTAAGGAGCGAACGGTGATTCTCTTCCCCCACTTGCTTAGAAAAATCGCCTCTTCATCGACTTGTTTTTTGTGTTTTTTGCCATCTTCTTTTCGATCTTGATGCACAAGGTAGTCGGTGATCCACTTCGCTGCAGAATCAGTGATTGGAATGAGCCGTTCTTTTTTTCCTTTACCCCGCACTTTTAGCTTGAGACCTTTTGGATCGAAGTCGCTTCGATTGAGAGAGGCAAGTTCGCTGATCCGAAGGCCGGAGCTATACAGCAGTTCCATGATGCACCGATCCCGAAATCCTAAAAAAGTATTGACCTCAGGCTGACCAAGGAGTCTTTCGATTTGGGGATAGGTCAGCGATATTGGAAGACTTTTCTCTAGTTTAGGTGTGTCGATTTCCTCCATCGGATTATGCTCAATCCTGCCTTGTCTCTTCATGTACTTGAAAAAAGAGCGAAAGCACGCAATCCTGCGCAATAGCGTTCTCTTGGACTTGTTTTGGAGCTTAAGATGGGCTAAAAACCGACGCAAAAGATGTTTATCGATTTCAGAAAGCGCTTTGATCTCAATCTTTTCTTCAATCAGAAACCTCTCAAACCCACTCAAATCGTTTAAGTAGTTGCGCACCGTATGAACCGAGCTATTTTTCTCATTGGTAAGGTGGCGGATAAAGGTATCTTTTGCCTCGGTAAATGGTCTTGTCATCGCTCTTTTTTTATGTTACTCTTGTGCTCATTATATGATTACTCTCAATTCTGTAACAAAAAAAATGGGAACCCGTCTTCTTTTTGAAGAGGTGACCATCTCTTTCAATGAAGGACAGCGGTATGGTCTCACCGGCCCTAATGGCGCTGGAAAATCCACCCTGCTCAAAATCATCATGGGGCAAGAGGAGCCAACTTCTGGTTCTGTGAGCTTGCCACGCAAGGTGGGCTTTCTCAAGCAAAATATTGAAGATTTTGCCGATGTAAAGGTGCTCGATGCCGTCATTATGGGCAACGGTCGTCTTTGGGATGCTTTAGAAGAGCGCGAGCGTCTATATGAAGTAGAGATGACCGACGAGGTGGGAATCCGCCTTGGCGAGCTTGAAGAGATTGTTGGGGAAGAAGAAGGATACACCGCTGAATCTGACGGCGAGATCCTCTTAGAAGGGATGGGCATTCCAATCGAGCTTTGGAATCAGAAGATGAAAGCCATCCCCACCGACATCCAGTTCCGCGTGATGCTATGCCAAGCCCTATTTGGTAACCCCCCAGCTTTGATCCTCGATGAACCGACCAACCACCTAGACCTTAAATCGATCTCTTGGCTGGAGAACTTCTTGCGCGAGTACGAAGGCACCTTGATCGTCGTCAGTCACGACCGCCACTTCCTCAATGCAGTCACCTCAGATATTGCCGACATTGACTACGAGACCATCATCCTCTACCCGGGCAACTACGACCAGATGGTGGTAGCAAAAACCTCTGTGCGCGAGCGCGCTGAGCACGACAATAAGGTCAAAGAAAAGAAAGTCGCCCAACTGCGTGAGTTTGTGGCGAAGTTTAGCGCTGGAACAAGAGCCTCTCAGGTTCAGTCAAGGATGCGAGAGATTGAGCGCCTTCAAACCACCGATCTAAAAAAATCGAATATCCAACGCCCCTATGTTCGCTTCTATCCCCCGGAGAAGCCCTCAGGCCAGATGGTTTTTCGTTTAGAGGGAGTCGGCAAGGCATATGATGACCTTCAAGTGATTGACCGCTTTTCTTATGACTTTGTCCGTGGAGATAAAATTGGAGTCGTTGGAAATAACGGCCAAGGGAAAACCACTCTTCTGAAGATGCTCGCTGGCGTGATTCAGCAAGACCAAGGTAAGCTCGATGTGGGTCACCAGGTAGATGTTGGGTATTTCCCCCAAAACCACACCGATTTGATCGACAAGTCAAATGACATCACTATCTTTGATTGGCTAAAAGCCAAACGGGAAGGGATCTACGACAAGGATGTCCGCAGTATTTTAGGAAAGATGCTTTTTTCAGGAGATGATGCGTTCAAGCAAGTTTCCCACCTCTCCGGAGGAGAGACGGCTCGTCTCATTCTAGGTGGACTGATGCTCTGCAACCACAATGTGCTTATTCTCGATGAGCCCAACAACCACCTCGACCTTGAAGCTGTTTCAGCCCTTGGCTGGGCGCTTGATGATTTTAAGGGGACGGTCATCTTTGCAAGCCATGACAGAGATCTTCTCAATCATGGCGCCAAAAAGCTGATTGCTCTCGAAGATGGGGGCATCCGCACCTTCGAAGGCTCTTTAGATAGTTACCTCTCAACAAAAGCTTAAGATTTTTTCTTGTTTGCAACGTCTGCAGTTGACAATGAATTTATATGGAATATAGCCTTGGGAAAAGCAGAGGTTTGTTATGTGCGCAATCAGTAAAGAGCCCTCTTTCCCAAGAGAAGAGCCAACTACCATCGAATTAGCAAGAGAAGTCAATGAAGCTATCGGGAAGGTAGCTAGTTACCTCCACGATCTTGTGAAAAAACCCCACATAACAGATCAAACTGACTCTTTAGAGGTCATGGCAAAGAACCTGGTTGAGCTCGATGAATCTTCCCAGAAAACCCTCTTTCAAAATGATGAGTCCTCATCCTTAAAAGAAGCCCTCAAAGACGCCGGAGAAATTGTGCAAAACATCTTGATCCAGCCCCTTTCGATTCCTGGAGCAAAAAAAGACATCAGTTTTTTAGAAGCGGCAAAAGCCTTTGAGACAAAAAATGCGCTCACCTCCGATCTTAGAAAAATTCTCTTAAGCTTCCTTCAATTTCCAGAACCTACACAGCGGATGATCGAAGAGCTTGAGCTACTCCAAGACGATTTACGCCCGTGACTGCTATCTACCCACTCGCTATGCTTTTTGAAGGCGTCCGAGAAACTCGGTCAGTTTTTCCTCAAACCCTTCCGATATAGACCACGTTTCAATTTCTTTGATATCTATGTTTTGCTCTGCACAAATTTCTATTGCCTGATTTAATCCCTGCCTATCATTCCAGTGAAAAAAACTGGCGAGCCGATCTTTGACGCTATCCTCGGGCCTAAGCATTGTAATCACTCCCGTTTTTACCTTAATTTCTTCAAACTCAGAAATAATTTCCCTACCAACAGCTGCTGGAGAAGACACAAATTCAACGAACCACTTACAGTCAAGACGTTGAAAATATCCCCCCTTCTCGATGAAACCAAGTTCCTTCAAAGCCTTTTTTACCTCTTTCATGTCTTCATAGACTATGAAATCTAGGTCATAGGATTGATATTGATTTCTAGAATAGATCGTTACGCAGGCTCCGCCTACAAGAATTAGATCAATTCCTCTCTTCTTGAGTTCTTTTGAAAGATATCCTGCTAAATCTTCAAGCGATATTGTTGCCCAGTTGATCATAAGGGTTTTCCCTTTCTTCGTGGTCTTTTTCGAATGGGTGGCTCATAGACCCTTCTCCTCAAACTTTCTGGAAGAGCACTATAGGCCTTTCGCAGAAATACCTTGAATTCCTCTAAAAAAGGGTATCTAGGATTGTATTGGTACACTTGGGTTTTTCCTTGGGGATGGCAAATGATTATTCCACCTTTTTCAAGTCTTCCTAGTGCCATTTGAACGCTATAAAGAGATACATCAAGCCGGTCCCTTAGCTCTGAAGCATAGCTAGTTTCATTGACCAATAGAAAGAAGAGAATTTTTTCAATGACAGGATTCCCAAAAAGCTTCTCTAGCATAACTACCAACCTTTTTGGTTATATTACCAAGAATCTTGGTAGTTCACAAGAAGAAGAATAACTTATTGAATCCCTGCAACTTAAACCATCTATCAAAATCCATGTACCGGACAGTTTTTTTTCATGGGTTTTAGAAGCGGCAAAAGCCTTTCACCCGATCTTAGAAAAATTCTCTTAACCTTCCTTCAATTTCCAGGACCTACGGAGCGGATGATCGAAGAGCTAGAGCTACTCCAAGACGATTTACAAACCTAACGATCTACTTTCTCGTTCCTATTTTGCTAAAAGGGAGTCGGAGAAAGAGTGTAGCCCTCTAAGCTTATCTTTTCCACCTTGCGTCGCATTTTACGCCGGCGCTGGATGCAGATCCATCGGGGGTCGTTTTTAACCTCTCGTTTGAGGGTGGCTTCGTCTAAGCTTTGCAAAGAGGCATATTTTTGGAATACCAGATATAAATAGCGATAGACATCTTCCATCATCAAATTGCTTAATACAAACTCTGTTGAATTTGCGATCACCTCTTGGCAAAATTCTTCATTCTCTCTTGCCCAATTCATTTTTTCAATAAGATCTCCATATTCACCTTCCACGGGGATATAGTGAACGTAAGGCTTTAGAGCAGGATAAAACCATTGCACTTGATCCGACTGTTCTTTGAACGTGAGTGAATTTGATAACAGGCGCCACTGATATGCTGGAGAAGCACCGCAAACTCCATCTGATGTAGGCAGAAACCGATATTCAAAAAAACTTGCAAAGGGAACTCGCTCTTCAAAAAGTCCCTGTTTCTCTATGATCTGATCTAGTTCTGGGACATTTGTACGCATAATCAGCTTTGCATCGATTTGATCTGGGTATTCGTTGGTAAGTTGACAAAGCTTCAGCCGGATTGCATTTGTAAATGTACCCCTCCAAAATGCCGAGTCTTTTTTTGCTTCCCATGGATGGGCGCTGCTTTCTTGAAGAGTACTTGTGATATCTCCTGCCCACCAATGACAGACGGACCTCCAGTCAGGCATTAAGATGAGATAGGGGGGCGTGCCGGTCTTTGCTGGCGAGAGGATAGGCGCTTGCAGCTCTTCATTTTCCAGTAGATAGAAACCCTCTGGAACCCCGGGCGCAGGAATTCCATCAATGTATGAAAATATGAAATCGATGTTATCGACATCCATGTAATGAAAGACGGTCTTCAATGCTTTTTCTGTTGTATTGTCTCGAAGAGAGATCGATTCTCCTTCTGGGAAATAGCGATAGAGTTTACCCTCAACGACTCGATAGCGAATGAGCATCTCATTGGGGAGGGTGGAACGAATTTTTACAAAGGTAGCATCGACTGCTTCTTTAGAAATCCCCTTTTCTTGAAATGGAGCAAAGTCTTCGGATAGCTGCTGATCCATCCACACGGGGAGAGGCTCTGATAACTTTTGCAGTAATTTCTTCTCGTTGAGCAAAGAGATCCATGTCTCTTTCGGCATTTTCTTTTCTTTGACGTGATGCTTTGAAGATGTCCAAAAAAAGACAGTCAGAGCAAAAAGTAGCAGTATGGGGGCAAGCTTTTTCATCATTTGGTAGCAAGATACCAAATGATGTCTTATTTAACGAGGAAAGTCGAACCGTTTCAGATCGTCAGCTGCATCAGTATTCGGGAAAATAGTGCGCGCCTCTTCTTCGAAAGGAGCAAGGTCTTGATAGCGGGCTGAGAAGTGGGTCAGGACAAGGTGTTTAGCTCCCGCTTCTTTGGCAATTTGCGCCGCTTGTTTAGCGGTAAGATGCTGATGCTTTTTTGCAAGGTCGCGATGTTTTTCTTGGTAGGTGCTCTCGCATAGAAGGAGCTTCGCATCTTTAGCAACTTTCACAGCATTTGCACACTCGCCTGTATCAATCACGACGGAAAAGATGTCCCCTTTGCGCATGTAGCTCACCTCATCTAGGGTAACGATGCGCCCATTGCACTCTACTTTTCCTTCTTCTTGAAGCTGCTTGACCAAGAGGCCTTTGAGACCAAGAGCTTTCATCTTCTCTTTGTCGAATTTGCGCTGGTCCCTCTCTTGGATCCTCCACCCAAGGTTATCCACTCCATGCTGAAGAAAATAGGCTTCAATGCGAAACTTGTCGTCTTCAGCAACAAGCCCCTCTTCTGATACGGGATGCTCCACCACTTCGATGTTTTGAAAGTAGATGGCGCCATAGCGGAGCCGATCGAAGTAGACTTTGCCAGAGGCCGGGTAGTAGCAGTGGATCGGATGGGTCACCTTATCAAGATTCAGGCGCATGAGCATTGAGCCGAGCCCCAAACAGTGGTCTCCATGAAAATGGCTGATGAAGATGCGTGTCACACATGGAGGCGCTACCTCTGCAAAGATGAACTGACGCTGGGTCCCTTCCCCGGGATCGAAGAGGAGCCCCTCTTCGTTCCAGCGCAGCAAATAAGCTCCGTGATTTCTGCGGCGGGTGGGTTGTTGAGAAGAGCAACCAAGGATGGTTAAGTCGCGAACGCTCACTTCGGCCTCCGCGCAAAGAGAGGCAAAAGAGCGAGCAGCGCGCCAGTTAGGCCTCCTACTATATGGGCGGTATTGGCAATGCTTACTGAGATTTGTTTGTCAAAAATGAGGTTAGAGGCAAGGGTAATGATTTCAATCAAAAACATGGAGAGGACAAACACGAGAACAAAAATCAGGGTAGACCGATTGAGAGGATACCCCTCCCATGGAGCTTTCTTTTGGCGCACCCAGATGAACCCAACAAGGCCACACACCACTCCTGAAAATCCAAGAAACATGGGACCTGAGACCAGGTACTGCGCTACATTTGCAGCCACTGCGATGATCACTATAAGAAGGATGAGCTGGAGAAAAGACAGTCGCTCCTCTAAAGGCCTAAGTAAGATCCATGCCCAAATCATGTTGAACATAATATGGAGCAGCCCCCCGTGAAGCAGACACGGCGTAAAGAGGCGCCACACTTGTCCCTCTTTGATCTCTTGAAACATGGGGCCACTTTCTTTCTCTGGATCCGGGCTTTTTTTGATCCAATTAATGAAGATGGGTAAGACCCCTTGCCAAGTAGGAATCTCACTTGCCTTTTTAAACTGAGCGAACTGATCTGCAGGCAAATCTTCTAGCTCCTTTGCACTTTTGATGGAGTACTTCTGGAGAAAAGCATTGATCTCCTTTCTCGATTCAGGATAGTCAAACATCAACTTTTGCTGGATCGGAGTCATCCCCAGCTGAATGCCGAGTTTCCCATCATCTCGGATGATTTGTACCTGCTGCATTCCATTGACGAGATAGAGCACAATGCAGATGAAGATGAGCCCTATGGTAAACGGGTAGGGCCGCTTTTTTTTGAGTGGAGGAGCTCCTCGAAAACGCACATGTCCATGTGCGGGCCTGGCAATCTGCTCTTGATGCTCTTGCTCTTCTTGCTTCTGCTGCTCGGCGATGAGATCAGGCGGTTTAGGAGGAGCCTCTGGCAGGTCTAGGTCGGCAAACTGAGGCGCTTTGGGATCTTCCTTGAACTGATCGAGGAAGGTAATTGCCTGATCGATCTCGTCTTCATCATAAATCCAAATCCTGACCCGCTCTTTATTGGCTTCTGGGTCTTCAAAAGGCTCATAAGTGCTACGAATCCCCTCTTTCATCAAAAAGGAATAAAAGAGAAAAGCTTCTTTCTGTGTGTCAACGGTTCCAATCAGACGCATAGCGATTTTATTTTTTCTATGAGGTTTGTAGAGGAGTAGCCTTCGATGAGTTCAACAATATGGATCTTCCCTCCATGGGCTTTTACCACTTCCGACTCTAGACAATCTTCCCCATAATCCCCTCCATTAACGTGGATATTGGGCCTAATTTTTTCAAGGATGCCCCGAGGGTCAGTGTCTGCAAACCAGCTGACAAAGTCAACCATTTCAAGGGCTGCGATTTGCTGGAGTCGAACTTCTAAGGGATTGATGGGTCTGTTTTCGCTCTTGTAGGCCTGAATGGATGCATCTGTATTTAGCAGAAGGATGAGTTTATCGGCTACTTGTGACGCCTGGTAGATCATCTCGAGGTGCCCTGGATGGAGAAGGTCAAAGCTGCCGTTGAGCGTTGCAATGGTTTCACCATTTTCTTGCAGTGGAGCTAAAAGTTGCGTTAGCTTTTCAGGGGCGATGATTTTTCTTGCAAACGCCTCTTTGAACGTCTTACCTTTTTTTTCCAAAAGCGACACGAAATACCTCCTTGAAGTGCTCAACAAAATGGACGGTGAATCCCTTTTTCACATGATCAGGAAGCTCGTCATAATCGCGCTGGTTTTCTTTGGGTAAAATCAACACTTTGAGTTTTGAGCGTCTCGCTGCAATCACCTTCTCTTTGACTCCACCAATCGGCAACACTTTGCCCGTCAAGGTGAGCTCCCCTGTCATCCCTAGGTTTGCACGAACGGGCTTTTTTAAGAGAAGAGAAAAAAGAGCTGTTGCCATGGTGATCCCAGCCGATGGGCCATCCTTAGGCGTTGCCCCTTCGGGGATGTGGAGATGCACTTCGTGCCCCTCAAAAAAAGCGAGTTGAGGACCAAGCTCTTCAAGAGCGCTGTGCACATAGTTCCAAGCAATCATGGATGATTCTTTCATCACATCGCCGGCTTGGCCTGTCAGGCGCATTTTGGATTTTTCAGCGCGCGTTTCAATCGCCTCCACATACAACGTTGCCCCGCCCATGGCAGTCCAGGCAAGTCCCATTGCCACTCCAACTGGGGTCTCTTTGTAGAACCTGTCTGAAGTGAATGCCGGCTTCCCTAAAAATTTCTCCAGCTCTTTATCGGTGAGCTTATACTCAACCGCTTTTTTCTTTTTTCCCCGCTTCTCATCTTCTTTGACAATGCCAATCGCTGCTTTGCGCATGATCTTTTTGAGGTGCTTTTCTAAAGAGCGAACACCCGACTCGCGGGCATAGCCGTTGATGATCTGCTTGAGTGCTCCGGAAGTGAAGCTGACCTGGGAAGCTTTGAGCCCCATCTCATCTCGGTTGCGCGGGATAAGGAACTTTTTTGCGATCTGCACTTTCTCTTCAAGTATGTATCCTGAGAGGCGCAAGATTTCCATCCGGTCGCGAAGAGGTTCGGGGATGGTATCGAGCATATTGGCTGTTAGGATGAAAAGCACGTTAGAGAGATCGACTCTCACATCAAGGTAGTGATCGAGAAAGTCTTTGTTTTGCTCAGGATCAAGCACCTCAAGAAGGGCAGATGCAGGATCCCCTTGATAGCTCGCGCCCATTTTGTCCACTTCATCGAGCATGATGACCGGGTTCATCACCTGAGCCGATTTCATTGCCTGGACCATTTTTCCAGGCATGGCTCCAACGTAGGTGCGCCGATGACCTTTGATCTCAGCCTCATCGCGCATTCCTCCAACCGAGAAGCGATAGAATTTTCGATTTAGGGCTCGTGCAATGCTCTTTCCAATGCTGGTCTTTCCTACCCCGGGTGGACCCACTAAGCAGATGATGCTCCCCTTCACTCCCCCAGAGAGCTTCCCGACTGCAATGAACTCCAGAATCCGCTCTTTGATGTCTTCAAGTCCGTAGTGGTCCTCTGTGAGCACCTGATCTGCATGTTTTAGGGTGCGGTTCTGATCGCTTCCAATCCCGCCACTAACAATCCCCCAAGGAAAGATGGTGAGCCAGTCGAGATAGTTGCGACAAACAGCATATTCAGATGATTGCACTTCGAGGACGCTGAGCTTCTCCATCTCGTCCTCAATCACTTCCATCACATCTTCTGGAACAATGCGCTCCTCAAGCCGGCTTTGGAACTTTTCGAGGTCAATCGATTTGTCATCCTTTTCAAGACCAAGCTCTTTTTTGATGGTGCGCAGCTGCTCTTTTAAGAAAAATTCCCGCTGGGTTTTGGAGACATTGGCCTCAATTTTCTGAGTGATGCTGTTTTGAAGCTTGCTTAAATCGAGCTCTTTCTTGAGCAAGACAAGTGCTTTGCCAATCCGATCAATCAGGTTGAACTCCTCAAGAACCCCTTGCAACTCCTCACGACTTGCCGTCGTAAGGGCTACTGCAAAGTCGGCCAATTTTCCCGGCTCGGTAAAGTCAGAGTGGCCAAGAAACACCTGGAGCTCTTCTTTGAAAAGAGGATTGAGCTTCAAAAGCTCTTTGATCGTCGTGATGATGCTAATAGAATATGCTTTGAGTGCTTTTGACTGTCTACGCGAAGGGGGATCTTCGTGGTAGGTGACCTTTGCTTTTAAAAACTGATCTTCTTTGATCCCCTCCTGGATGACAATCCGCTGCTCCATATTGAGGATGATCTGAGCGCCCCCCTGCTCCATGGGGATGATTCTTAAGATTTTTGCTGCAACACCCACGCTATAGATGTCGTCGGGCCAGAGGTTATAGATATCTCCTTCCTCTTTTTTTGTGAGGAAAAGACCCATGGTTTTGTGCTCGGTTGCAGCGATCTGCTTGAGCATCTCGTAGTAGTTGCCAGGCTCAATGACAATCGGAGCGGCCATGCCAGGGAAAAACGGGCGCCTGGTGACCGGAATAATGAAAAGCTCATCGGGTCCAAATTTTGATTTAGGCTTTTTAGCCCCTTTCTTCTTTGGAGATTTTCGCACTGTTTTTTTGACTGCCTCGCTCAGAGACTCATCTTTTTTCTTTTTACTCAAAATATTCCTCTAGAACCCGTGTTTGCTAGCTATCCTCTTCCCATGCTATCTGCGCTTCCTATCTACTTCGCTTTGCTTATCGACCATATGTAAACATATGGCCTTCTTTCGCAAATCTTGTGTCTAAAAAGCTCGCTAACGCCTAAGAAGAGGATAGCTAGCAAACACGGGTAGAAAGAGAGTCGAGTGTATCAAGTCGAGCTTAATACTGCAATCTGCTATCCTTGTCCCTTATGAAAAGCCTCCTGATTGATACAAGTAGAAAACCCGCCTTCATAACGCTTGCAGAAGACGGCGTTTGCTCTGCGCCACTCGTTTTTGAAGAGACAAAAGGCCTGTCGGCCCTTCTATTCCCCGCTCTGCAGAACTTGCTAGAAAGCGGAGAAAAAATTTCGTATATCGGAGTGGGAATTGGCCCTGGCTCGTTTGTTGGCACACGAACAGGCGTGACCATTGCAAAAACTTTAAGCTTTGCATGGGATCTCCCCTTATTTTCTTTCCTCTCCCCTCTTGCTTTCCTCCCCCGAAAAGAACAGGAGAGCTTTGCCTATATTGGAGACGCCAAAATGGGGAAACTATTCCTCCTCCAGGCAGAGAAAAACATCCCTTATGCTGAGCTATCGCCCCCGGAAATCGTCACTCTCGAAGAACTGCCCTCCCTTCTATCGAATAAAGATTTAATTATCTCAGAAAAACCTTTGGAGCTTGATGAACAGCCTCCAGCTCTTAGCCTCGATCAAGTCGCTGCCCATCTCGATGAAGAGTTCCTTAAAGGGCACTCAACTACGACAGACCAGCTAAAAATGGCCTATGTAACCTAGGGAAATCTTGAGAGTGTGCTATTTGATTGATTAATAAGTGGCCCACGTCCTAAAATAGGCGTGAAAACGAAAACTTTAACCCGTTTAACTCAGGGGAATCTGACCTAAATGCCAAGTGTGAAAGTTCGCGCAGGAGAATCCATCGAAAAGGCTCTTCGCGTTTTAAAAAAGAAACTCGACAAAGAGGGAATCATGAAGACAGCTAAATCGAAGCGCTTCTTTGACAAACCTTCTGTAGCCAAACGCGCAAAATCAAAAGCGGCGCTCAAACACAAGAAGAAAGGGTTTTCCCGCTAATCCCCTAACCCTTTGAGAAGCCTAAATCATGTCCGATTATTATAATGTCCTTGGGGTTTCGAAAGGAGCCTCCCAAGATGAAATCAAAAAGGGCTACCGCAAAAATGCCATGAAGTATCACCCCGATAAAAATCCGGGGGATAAAGAGGCTGAGCAAAAATTCAAAGATATCTCTGAAGCCTACGACGTCTTAAGCGACGAGAATAAGCGAAACATCTACGACCAGTATGGAGCCGATGCAGTTCGTCAAGGCATGGGCGGAGCTGGAGGCCCTGGTGGAGCTGGCTTTGCTTCGATGGAAGAGGCTCTTCGCACCTTCATGGGAGCTTTTGGAGGCGGAGGCAACCAGGGCGGCGGCGAGTCGATCTTTGACAGTTTTTTTGGTTTTGACTCCGATCCTCGCGCAGGCGCTGGACGCCAAGGAACTTCCAAAAAAATGAACCTCACCATCTCCTTTGAAGAGGCGATGAGTGGGACCGAAAAACAAGTTTCGATTTCCAAATACATCAACTGCAGTACCTGCAGCGGATCTGGCGCAGCCACCTCCGATGCAGTGAAGACCTGTTCGCAGTGCGATGGCGCTGGACAGATTCATCAAAGTCGTGGATTCTTTAGCATGTCAACTGTCTGCCCCGCATGTCACGGGCAAGGGCAAAAAATTACAGACCCCTGTACCCCATGTCGCGGCACAGGAAGACTCAAAGAGAAAGAGCAAATCACCATCCAAGTCCCCGCTGGAGTGGACAACGGAATGCGCCTGCGGATGGGCGGTTACGGTGATGCAGGTGAAGCTGGAGGCCCTCCGGGAGATCTCTACGTCTACATCTCAGTCGAGCCCCACGAGATCTTTGAGCGCGACGGAGATGATGTCATCATCGAACTTCCGATCACCTTCTCAGAAGCGGCCCTTGGAAGCAAAAAAGAGATGCCCACGCCAACGGGCGGCAAAGTGAGAATCAGCATTCCTGAAGGGACCCAAAACGGCAAAGTGCTTCGCGTTCGCTCCGAAGGAGCTCCCAACGTACACGGCAGCGGCCGAGGAGACCTCCTCGTTCAGCTCGTTGTAGAAACTCCAGTGGGACTGAGCGAAAAGCAGAAGAACCTTCTCAAAGAATTTAGTGAGCTCGAAGGAAGTCACAACTCCCCGCGTAAGCGCACCTTCTTCGACAAACTCAAAGGCTTGTTCACATAAGCACAAGAGGCGCTGCTATAAACATGCCCTTAGTCATCCAACCCATTCAAATCTTTCCCGACTCTGAGTAGTGGCAAGAGTTTATCGATTTAACCTACACGTATATGCTCGAAAATTGGCCACTCAAAGTAAGTAGTCAGGAAAAATTTTTCATCGAATATGAGACCAAGCTAAGAAATCCTTTTAATAAAGGGAAAAGAGGTCTTTTTTTGTACTCGGTTGAAGGGCAAACTGCAGGATTAGCAAATGCGTTCATCACGGAAAATAATACAACATGCATAAATATCGCTGAATTTTATGTAGCTCCTACTTTCAGGGGGAAAGGAATTGAAAGCGAAATGACCCATCACCTGATTGAGTGGGGAAAAGAGGAGGGTGCTTCAAGAATCCGGATAGAGGTCGACAAAGAGCTAGAATCTGCAAATCGCTTTTGATCCCACTTCAACTTTGGACTAGACTCCTCAGCAGCTAGAAACATCTACAAATTTGAGCTCTAAAATACCTAAAATTCTGCGGATCAAAGCAATTTCCAAACACCCTCAATTTGCATAACTAGAATTTTAACCCGTGATTGCCACCAAATCTTTGATTTATCATCAACAGATTTAGTCGATCTTTTCCATCTTTTTCATCGCAGATATCTTCAGATATCTGCTCAAAAAAATCTGAAAAATCTCGTCTAAATCTGTCGCGCTAAATCAAAGATT
>Ga0180438_10000248_pt1 | contig 111195 bp, 72 predicted proteins | sample SS_ome_12_FD_132455 | JGI IMG/M metagenome (GOLD analysis project Ga0180438, IMG submission 132455) | Hypersaline lake sediment archaeal communities from the Salton Sea, California, USA - SS_3_D_2 metaG | ecosystem: Environmental > Aquatic > Non-marine Saline and Alkaline > Hypersaline >... | reverse complement strand
GAAGCCGTGGAATCCTTTCGAAAGGCATGCCAATCCAATCCGGACAACATCGAGTATCTCTATGCGCTGGCCGATGTCCTGGAGAATCAACACGCTCACGACGAAGCAATCGAAACTTATCAGCGGGCGATCAAAGTAAAACCGGATCTCGCCGGCGCCCACTTTGGCATGGGACGCACGCTCATCAGCCAAGGCAAGTTCGACGAGGGTCGTCAACGGTTGCTCACTGCCGGTCAATTGGATCGGACGACCATCGCCTTGGCAGGCGGGCTGGCCTGGACATTATCGACCGACCCTGATCCCGCGGAACGGAAGCCGAAGCAGGCGTTGACCTATGCCGAAGTTGCTGTTGAGTTGACTCGCCGGGCGGGGGCCCCTTCCCTCGACGTTCTCGCCGCGGCGTATGCAGCGGATGGACAATTCGACAAGGCTGTGACAACCGCCGAAGAAGCCCTGGCGATTGCCCAGGGGAGTCCCGGTCGAAATCTGGCGAAAGCCATTGCGATGCGACTCGATTATTACAGGCAGTCCAAGCCATTTGTCGTGAAACCCAATCGGTCGGCGGAAGAGTAGATCTTGAGAAGGGCACTCGACGCCGACACTCCCATCGTTCGAATACCCATCACTGATTACCCATCGGAAACAGGCACCAAATGGATTGGAACACGAAGCAGATTATCGTGACGGGTGGCGGAGGCTGGCTCGGGGGAACCCTACTGCGCGGACTGTTTAATGGCATTCCGGAATGCGAATCATTGCGTACCCCGCCCGGTGACGTTGCCGTGCGCGCGATCGCCTTGACCGACAACGACGAAAAGCAATTGCGGGACCTTCCTGGCGAGGTTGAGGTTGTCCGTGGCAACCTCCTCGACGCGCACGATTGCGAACGACTCTGTCAGGATGCCGACGGTGCCGTGCTCATTCACCTAACGGGTCTCATTCATCCGCGCAGAACGCGCGAGTTGTATGACATCAACCTGCAGACAGGCAAGAATGTCATCGCCGCCGCCGCCAAGCATGGTGTCAAGCGAGTGGTGGCGATGTCTTCCAATTCTCCGCTCGGCTGCAATCCACATCCCGAGCATCTCTTTGACGAAAACTCGCCATACAACCCGTACATGAAATATGGCAAGTCGAAGATGCTTTTGGAATTGCATCTCAAGGAGGTTCAGGCAGCGGGACAGATCGAGACCGTCACGATTCGCGCTCCCTGGTTCTACGGTCCCTATCAGCCCCCCCGTCAGACACTCTTTTTTGAGATGATTCGTGACGGCAAAGCGCCGATTGTCGGTTCTGGCGAAAACCGACGTTCGATGGGATACCTCGACAACATTGCTCAAGGTCTGTTGCTGGCCGCGAACGTTCCGGCCGCCTCCGGAGAAACCTACTGGCTGGCGGACGAGCGACCCTACACAATGAATGAAATTGTCGACACCGTCGAACGGCTTCTGGAGAGCGAATTCGACATGACCTGCCAGCACAAGCGGCTTCGGCTCCCTGGCATCACCAGCGAGATTGCGCGATTCGTCGATTGGTCTATTCAGTCGGTTGGGTTGTATCACCAGAAGATGCACGTCCTTTCAGAAATGAACAAGACGATCGCCTGCACGGTCGATAAGGCCAAGCGGGAGTTGGGCTATCAGCCGTACATTGCTCTCGAAGAAGGAATGCGGCGCAGCATCCGGTGGTGTCTCGACGAGGGCCTCCTCAGCCGCTAACCTCCGCAGCCCAATACACGAATGCAATCGATGTTCAAACAGTTAATCCATCTCGCGCGGCCCCATCAGTGGACAAAGAATCTGCTTTGTTTTGCGGGCGTTGTGTTTGGCGGCCGGTTCGCTCAGGACGAGATCACCCGAGCCTGTTTGGTCGCGGTCGCGTTTTGCCTGGGTTCGTCCGCCATCTACGTCCTGAACGACATTCTCGATCGCGATCGCGATCGAGAACATCCCAAGAAGTGCAACAGGCCGATCGCCTCCGGAGCGATCTCCATTCCTGTGGCCGCACTGTTCGGCCTCCTCCTGGCAGCTGCAGCACTGGGCGGAACGTGGTATCTAGGCCAGGAAGCTTTCACCTGCATGGCGCTGTTGCTAGCGATCAACGTGGCCTATTCGATCTGGCTCAAGCACATGGCGATCCTCGACGTATTTTGCATCGCCTCCGGCTTTGTGTTACGGCTGATCGCCGGCATTTACGTCGTCGGTGAATATCCCACGACTTGGATCACCCTCTGTACGTTTTTTCTGGCCATGTTTTTCGGATTTGCCAAACGCCGAGCCGAGCTTCACAGTCTCTCGGAACAGGACTCTAGCCAGCGCCCTGTCTTGGAGAGCTACTCCGTCAGTTATCTTGACGATCTGTTGAATAGCGCCGCAACCATCACGATCATGTGCTACGCCTTATTCACGGTCACAACCGACAAGACCCCTTCGCTCGTCTTGACTCTGCCCTTCGTCTATTACGGAATTGTCCGCTATAAGCGACTAGTGACCGTCACCACGGATACGGAAGAACCGGAACGCGTCGTATTCCGAGACTACCGAATTCTCCTCACATTTATTTTGTGGCTCGTCACCTATCTGGTAATCGAAGCCTGGGCACCCCAGCTATTTCGCTAGGAGCGCCGCGAATGGTGCGCTGGAAAAGCGACAAAACCAGTCTTCAGAGATCCTTATCAGCGGCGACTGGCTGTCGATATGGTTTACCGCTTTCATAGAACTTCAATCTTCGGCGGATCTCGACAGCCGAGTCCGACGCAGAGTCTTGCAACAAGCCCAAGGCTTCGCGGGCGACCTCAACGGCCTCGTCGAATCGGCCAGACTCCGCGAGAGCTGCCGCCAGTGTGTCGAGGGAAGCGGCGTGCTGACGTTCAGTCAATTCGACCGTCTTCGAGGCAATGCGGATCGCCTCAGCTCCGTTTCGCCACTGACTGTCTGGAGACGTTGCCAGAATCATGGCTAACTCATTCGCTGTGGCTATGTCGGGCCGAATGGCAAGTGACTTTCGATAGAGATCGATTGCCTCTTGCATCTCACCCCCGACATACAGTGCTCCGGCAAGCTGAGCCATGACCTCGGCCTGGAAACCTTCCAGGGCTAGAGCTCGACGCAGATATGGAATTGCTTCAGCATGACGATCTACGGACGCCAGCGCTACACCGAGATTCAACAGCGCTTTCGGGTCGTCTCGATTCTGCTCCAAGGCGTCTTTGAATTTTTCGATCGCCAGCTCACGTCTTCCCGTGTGCTGAAGTACCAGCCCTAAATTCAAGTGGTGCCGAGCCAATGCAGGAAACAACCGACACGCTTCCTCAAAATGGTACTCGGCCTCTTTGAAATGGCGAGTGGCACTCTCCCGATCAGGACTGCGGTATCCGCGGTCGGCCAGTTCTCTGCCGACGTTGTAGTGGGCCATGTAATTGCGATCCGTCACCTTCAATGCGTGCTGAAACACGGTAATTGTATTCTGCCACGTAGCAATCTGCAGGTACGACATCGTGGCGTATCCGACGATCACGATTGGCGCCATCACAACACAAACGCCTCGGACCCGTTGCCACTGCCGGGAAACGTCAAACAAGCCCCAGACGATCATGACCAGCAGACCGACAGACGGAATATACGTGAAGCGGTCCGCCATCGCATGGAAGCCGGCTTGCGACAGTCCGCTCATAGGCAGAAACATGAGGATGTACCAGAACCAACCAGCCGCCAGGTAGGGTCTTTTCTTGAGTTGCCAGAGAACCAGCCCGGTCACGGTCAGCAACAGTGCTATGGCGGCCAAACCTGGGAGCAACAAACGTTGTAAAGCGTCGTCGTAAACCAGAGCCGGGTGCGGATAGAAGATGGCCAGATCGGCGGGCCAGAGAGTCTTGCCCAACACGGTCACGTAGGCGATGGCCGCGTTCAAGACTCTCACGGGCACGGTCAGGACATCCGCGGAGTGCGTTCCACCTTCTAAATGGACACCCAAGAAAGCGGCAGCCGCGGCGGCGGCGCAGATAGCCAGGAGTGGTATCTTCTCTAAAATCAGCTGTTTCCAGGTAACGACGGGACAGGGTTGGGTCTCGGTCAATGACTCGACCTCCTCGCCGTTTAGCCAAGATCGATTCCACGGCGTCCGTTTCAGCGGCCAGACATCCAGCACCAGCAGACCGACAGGCAACGCGACGAGAGTCTGCTTCGAGGCCATCGACAGCGACAGCGCCACCATCACAACCGCGTATCGGACCCAGGAGGGGCGCTCGGCATAGCGTGTGTAGACGAGCATGGCAATCAATCCGAATAAACTCGACAGCACTTCCTTTCGCTGACACGCCCAGGCGACCGCCTCGACGCGTAGAGGATGAAACGCAAACAAGGCGGTTACGATGACAGATAACCAAAACCTGCCTGTCAATCGTCGCAGGACTATGAGCAACAGCACGGCATTGGCGGCGTGAAGCAGCGCGTTCGTCAAAATGTAGCCACCGGCGCGTTCTTTCTCGGCGCCGTACAGAGCGCTGTCAGTCATCAACGATAGCCAGGTGAGCGGATGCCAGTTTCCGTGGGGGTCCCAGCGATAATCGGCCGACGGAGAGAGAGTCCAGGCCCGACCGATCCCCTCCCATGTCAAGCCGTCAACGACCATGGGATGATCGTAGACGTATCGATCGTCGTCGAAAGCGACAAAGGCATGATCAGCGGCCTGGCCGTAGAGGACAAAGACCGCCACCATCAGTCCGAGGCAGACGAAAATATCCCTTAAATGGCGTCGAACTGCGGGAGGCTCAGTCTGGGGTAGTTCTGATTGCATTCAGGTCGCGACTCACAGATAGGGCATCCTGCCTCGGGCATTCCATCATTTTATGCCGTGAGCTCCCGCTCCTCAATGTCAACGCGCCACGAACCGGGCTAACCGGGTCGACTCCAGCAAAACTATTTTCTCAAGTGGCCTGGCCCGTCCCACTTGGTGCTCTGTAAATCGATGATCGGCCCGGGCCACTGTCCGTCCGGATTTTAGTCTTTCAGCGCCTTGGCATGTCGATTATCCTGGAATCAGCATAGCGCGTCTCGTGATTGTGACGCGTTCTATCAGACTGCCTGCCATCCGCGGCTACATCCCTCTTCAGGACGCCGCCGTGGCTTGAAATTGAGACCCAGCAGACATGAGCCAGGACCAACGTTCCGATCCGGACGACGACGGTCAGGCAACCAGTGGTGCGGCAACTCTAAGCGGTGGCCATATTCTATTCTGCTTCTTCGTTAGCCTGTTAGCGGCAGCGATCGTGGGCTCTGTCTTCTCGCCGAGATTCTATGTTTGGCAAGACCTCCACAATCCCGCAGTCCAGTTCAATCCCGACATCAATCGTGCCGCTGTCACCTTGCAGCAAGTCGAAGATCCTTTTCTGCAAGACACCGAGCTCGGCCTGACCAACTTGGGCTTGCAATGGCGTCTGTTCTTTCCCCTGCTGGCCCACTACCTGTCGCTTCCAGAATGGCTGTTCCTGGCCTTACCCCATGTCGGTTGTCTCCTGGTACTAGGGCTCATCACGTACGTTGTTCTGCGCGATACGGGTAGCTACTGGAAGGCGTCCGTCGCTGCCCTACTGGCCGGGGCACTCCCATGGTTCTTCGTCTCAACCGGCTGGCTCAGCTACTTCGACTCTTGGTGGGTTCTAGGCCTGCTCGCCGTCAGCGTCATACGTTCTCGAATCGGGCTCGTCTCAGCCTGCCTGATTGTCCCCTGGATCGACGAACGGTTTGTGATCGGCTTGCCGTTGGCGGTGGTAGTTCGCGCCTTCTACCTGTATGGCACCAGCTCGCGGGACCTCAAGCCCTGGTACCGTGACATCCTCATCGTTCTGGCGTTGCTGCTGCCATACGTCATGTTGCGCGTCGTAGGAGTGGTGGGCCAAGACGCCACCGCAGCCCATTTCAGTGAAGAATGGAAGCGAATCGATCAGGCCGAGTTCGAGCAATTCAAGCTAGGTTTGTGGTCCGGATTTCGGGCTGCCTGGATTTTTATATTTGCATTTATTGTGCTCGCCTGGCGCCGTCGGCCCCGCCTGCTGATTGGGCTGGCTCTGCCAGGAATCCTGCTGACCACGGCCGCCGCCATTGGCATCGCGGCAGATATGTCTCGGGGTCTGATGATGTTGATGCCGGTCATGCTGGCGGGCCTGTTACTCGTCCTGCGAACCGACCATCTCTACGGATCTTTGTTACTCTGCGGTGCGGCCGCGGCCAATCTGCTCCTTCCCGCTCACCACTTCATGTGGTACGACCAGGAACGAATCCATTCTCTTGCTCATGAATTGAAGCAGCTTGAGAAACCGATCGCGGAACATCACGCCCGTTATGCTGCGATTTACACTGAGAATGGGGAGCAATTCCGCGGCCTTGGACAACTGGAACAAGCTCTCGTCAAGTTTGAATTCGCCATCGGGCTCGCCCCCGACATACCCGCCGCCCATGTTTATCGTGGCATGGTCCATTTGCAATTGTCCGAGCTGGATATGGCTCGTCGTGATATCGAAAGGGGAATCGAACTCGACCCCACATTCGCCGAGGGATACTTTGCTCGTGGTGTGCTAAACTTGAAGATCGACGATCAGGAGGCTGCGATCCGAGACCTGGAGAAAGCGATCAAAGTCGGAGGAGCCTCCTGGTCGCGGCGTAAAGAGTGTCGATTCCTGCTTGATAGTCTTTCCGCCCGCCAGTAACGCCATGGGCCTGATTGCCCGACACTCATGTGCCTAGAATGGAACTGGCGGAGTCACCTTGAGCTGGGGCTACAATATCCGTCTCGACCTAAGTAACAACGAATAGGTAATCAGTAGTGAAGCGCAGCGTATTCATCGGAGTCCTTCTCGTATTGGCGGCCGGCGCGGCCTGGGGAGTAAGCTCTTACTTTCGTGAGCCGCGGGAACAGCCGAACGTGATTGTGCTGGTCGTCGATACCCTCCGCGCCGACTATCTTGGCTGCTACGGCTTCGAGGGCGATATTAGCCCTCATATCGATCAGTTTGCCAAGTCTTCAGTTCATTTCCGTAGATGTTCCTCGCCAGCTCCCTGGACGGCCCCGTCAGTCGGCTCTTATTTCACGTCTCGCTACCCTTTTCCCGATCCTGGTGAAGGCGGTGCCTTCCGCATATCGGTTTTGCCAGAAGAGCACGAGACGCTGGCTGAGACCTACCAGAAGGCTGGTTATGAGACGCGAGCCTTTGTTGAGAACGGCATGATTCCTGCGCAACATGGTTTTGCCCAAGGATTCGACGCCTACTCGACCAAATCATCGGCACAAGATACTTCGTACAACGCGCTGCGGAAATTCTTGGAGTGGGAAGAATCTCGCGAAGACGATGAGAAACCCTACTTTGCCTATATTCACGTCATGGACGTGCATGGTCCCTATCGATATTACCCGGAAGCGTTCGACGTGGTTAAGGACAGCCAAAGCCTCGGTCCCGCGCAGGAACTGACGGCCCAGGAGATTGAAGACCGCCCTCTCCCGATCGGCAAGTTCGTCCCTTGGATCGATGAAGAACTAGGCAAGCAGCGCCGCGCTTGGCGAGGAGCCTATGCCGCCGGTGTGCATCTGTTTGACCACAAGTTCGGGGTCTTCATTAAGAAGCTCAAGCAACGAGAAATCATCGACAACGCCGTATTCCTCGTCACATCGGATCATGGCGAGCAGCTACTAGAGAATGAGGGCTGGGGACATGGCCACAATCTCCAGAACTATCAAACCAATGTGCCATTGATCGTCCACTACCCTAAGGACAAACATGGCGGCACAACGATTGACGACGTGGTCAGCCTGGTGGATCTACCGCCAACGGTTGCCGAAATGTGCAGCTTGCCCTGGAATGACGCTTGGGAAGGACGCAGCCTGCTCCCCTTGATTGAGGGCAGTGGACTGCCGGAACGCCCTGCCTACGCCACCTGCATCATCGGCGACCCCTTCATCTATTCGATCCGACAACAAGATCGGCTGCTGATCTGGAACGATCGAACGGATCAGTTGGAACTCCAAGACGTTAGCCTGCCCAGCTGGAAGAGAGAAGACCTCTCCAAGCAAGAGCCCGAGGTCTTCGACCGCATGAGTCAGGAATTGAGAGACCACGTCTCACGACTGCAGAGCGAGAAGCCGGCCATGCGAACGATCCCCATGCCGGAGCAGATGTTTGAACAGGCCCGGGATCTCGGTTACCTGCAGTAACCTGCTGGCTTCTCATTCGGCGAACGAGGCCGCCAGGCGCCGTTAAGCCGTTTTACCGCACTCGTTTAGCACCGTGAGAAGATAATCGCGGTAATGCTCTTCCCGATCTTCAGCCAGCGAGCGTAGCTGATCGGCCGAAATGAATCCTCTCACGAAGGCCACCTCCTCCACGCAGGCCACTTTCAGCCCCTGTCGTTTTTCAATGGCCTCGACAAAATTGGCCGCCTGCATCAGGGAATCGTGACTTCCCGTGTCGAGCCAAGCGAAGCCACGGCCGAGTTCCTCAACTCTTAACGCTCCGCGATCGAGATAGTCGCGAACCACTTCGATAATCTCGGTCTCACCGCGTGCCGATGGCGTGAGACGATCGGCGATGCTGATCACGTCATTGTCGAAGAAATAGAGGCCGGTAACCGCCAGATTGGACTTAGGATTCTCCGGTTTTTCCTCCAGCGAGAGCGGCCGTCCTTGAGCGTCAATCTCGATGACTCCGTAGCTACGCGGATCGCGGACACGGTAGGTAAAGATAGTGCCTCCTGTCGGGCGCGCCGCCGCCTGTTCGAGCGTCATCTGAAAACTCTGCCCGAAGAAAAGGTTATCGCCCAAGATCATGGCCACATTGTCATCGCCAATGAACTCTCTACCGATCTGATAGGCTTGGGGCAGACCACCGGGATGCGACTGGGCGGCATATCGGATGCAAATACCAAGATCCGACCCATCTCCCAGCAAGCGACGAAATCCCTCCAATTGATCGGGAGTGGTAATGATGAGTATTTCACTAATGCCGGCCAACATCAGAGTGGAGAGCGGATAATAGATCATCGGCTTGTCGTAAACCGGCAGCAGCTGCTTGCTCACGGATACCGTGAGCGGATAGAGCCGTGTTCCGGCACCGCCGGCCAAGATGATTCCCTTATGGTAAGCCCGGGCTGTCATGACTGCTTGGTTCCCAATCGTTGTCGTTGATACTTTCCACTCGTTACGCGATCGACCCACTCCGGATTCTCGAAGTACCAGCGTACCGTCTGTTCCAAACCGACTTCAAATTCGATCGACGGATGCCATCCAAGTTCTCGCTCTATCTTGCCGCTGTCGACGGCATATCGCAAATCGTGCCCGGGACGATCTTCGACAAAAGTGATTAACGACCGACAGGGACCATGTGGCAATTCGGCCGACAACCGATCGACTATCTGGCAGATCGATTCAACGACCTGCAAATTGGTCCGTTCACAGTTGCCGCCGATGTTGTAGACTTCGCCTGGCGTTCCGCGATCGAGCACCGTCTGAATCGCCGTGCAATGATCATCGACATAGAGCCAATCTCGAGTATTGCTGCCATCTCCGTAGACGGGCAGTTTTCGCCCCTCACGGGCATTGAGAATCATTAGCGGAATCAGCTTCTCCGGAAACTGATAAGGCCCGTAATTGTTGGAACAGTTGGTGATCAGTGTGGGCAAACCGTAAGTATGATGGAATGCCCTCACAAAGTGATCGGCGGCCGCCTTCGAAGCGGAGTACGGAGAATTAGGCGCATAGGGAGTCGATTCCGTAAACTTGCCCGTTGGGCCAAGCGAGCCGTAGACTTCGTCGGTGGAAACGTGCAGCAAGCGAAACCCCGATTTCTCGTCGCCTGAGAGCGTCGCGTAATAATCTCTCGTAGTTTCCAGTAATTGCACCGTACCCGAAACGTTCGTATTCACAAATGCCGCCGGCCCGTCGATGGAACGATCAACATGCGATTCAGCCGCGAAATTGATGATCGCCCGCGGCTGATGCTTGCGGAGCAACTCCCCCACCAACTCCCCGTTTCCAATGTCGCCCTCGACGAAGACATGTCTCTCATCTTTCGCGATCGACGAGAGGGAGTCGAGATTTCCCGCGTACGTGAGCTTGTCCAGATTGACAACTCTTCCTCGTCCGGCGTGAAGCCAGTGTCGGACAAAGTTACTACCGATGAAGCCCGCTCCTCCGGTGACAATCACGCAATGCACAACTCAACCTCGCTGTTGTTTATCCGAAAGGGGCGACGAACAGGACCGGGAGGAATGACTTCTAAGGGATCCGACCTACAGTGGCCCCCGACTGTTCCATGATAACAAGGAAACCCAGAATCTGGATCGTGGCCCAACTCCGATTGCCGAGGACTCCTTCTCGGTTCGCTAGAGTCCCCACGGTGATGCCTGACGCGTGAAGGATCTCAGGGCGATTCTAACAATTCGGCCTGGCCGTCATGCACCCTCGCAACAGAGCGATGGTCTCGGCTATTCCGTGGTTAATGTTCCCCTGGCACTGAAAACCTTTGTCGGCAAGCCGCTGACTCGCCACTTCATAGGAGAGTTGATTCATGATGGGTGAGTCGACCATTTCCAGCTCCAGGCCAGGGACATGCTCGCGAATACTGTTTGCAATCCCTTCAATTGTGCAATTTTCCGTGACCACGTTGTAAACGCGTGAATCAAACTGTTGGTGCTCGATCATGAAGTAGACCGCCCTGATTGCATCGCTGAGATCGAGATAGGGACGCACCTGATGCAGTGCCGTTCTCCAGACGGTTAGCGGCTCTCCCATGACCGCCTGCCAGCAAAATTTATTTACCGCGGTATGAAATCGCATGCCCGGTGAGGTGCCAACGATCGTCCCGAACCGAAAGGTAATAAATCGAAGGCCCTCCGATTCCTCCAGAGATCGCAGCCAGTCTTCTTCTCGAAGTTTCGTTTCGGCATAAGGGCTCTGAGGTACCAGGTCACTGGCGGGGCACTCCTCGTCGACTCGCGAATCCTGGGATCCGTACACACTCGTTGAAGACGGAAAGATCATCGCCGCGCCCGAGCGCTGGCAGGCCGCCGCAATCCGCTGCGTGCCCGTAAAGTTATTGTGCTCGACGCGATCTTTCTGGGCGACGCTCGCCTCGGCATCGGTTATCGCAGCCAGATGCACAACACAATTGGCACCCTCAATAAGTTGCTCCAAATCAACGGTCAGGACATCGGCCTGCACGAAACGGAACCGACCCTGCTGAGGTAGGTCGAACAACGAGGCGTAACGCTGCGTCATGAGATTATCAATCAAGACGATCTCGGCATCCTCCAGGCTGGGAGGCAGTTCGCGGATGAGTCGCGAGCCAATATGCCCTAGCGCACCGGTTATGACGATCTTCATGGCGTCGCTCCTCCGTCTGAGCAGGCCAATCGATCCTTGGTTCGCTGCAGCCCGGTCTTCAAGGTGAAGCGTGGATGCCAGCCGGTGATCTCGCGGAGCCTCTTCGACGAGAGTTCGACGTTGCCGACGTCGATACGTCGTCGATTTTCAGGCCAATCGACAGCCTCCACACCGCCACCTTCAAAGCAGGCGTCGATCGCTTGAGCTATCTCTTGAACTGTCGGATGTTCGTCTCCTGTCGCAAAGAACGTCGCACCGAAGAGTTGGGGAGCATTAGAAGCCTGCCACAGGATCTCAGCCGCGTCCTCGACAAACAGAACATTTCGCTTCTGCTGGCCGGGACCAAATACCGTAATCGGCTTACCGGCATTCGCCAGGCTGATAAAATAGTTGATGAATCCGAATTGTGGATTCGCTTTCCCATACGGCCCAAACAGATTTGGCAGACGCAAAGAGACCGTCTTGAGATCGTAAACTTCGTGAAATATCTGGTAGTACTTTTCGGCCACACCCTTGTTCGCCGAATAGATGTCGCTTGGTCTTTCTGAGTGGGTCTCATCTACAAGATCGGATCCGGTCCGACCGACGACCGTGCTGCTTGATGCAAACACCACCACGGCCTGCGGATTGCGCTGCCGGACAGTCTCTAACAACGTGAGATTTCCCAGACAATTCACTTCCGCGTCCAAGAGTGGCTTCTCCATCGATAGAGGATGGGAGGTTTGCCCTGCACAGTTGAAGATCACACTCTGTCCCGTCACGACCTCGGCCAGCGCATCGGGATCTCCGATATCTCCCTGGACGAATCTCACCCGCTCTCCGAGCCCTTCCAGGCACTCCGGCGAGCTGCCGTAGAGAGGGTCGAGCGAGTCGAATACGGTTACCGTAGCGGCAGACTCCGCCAGGCATCGCCGCACCAGATTGGCGCCCAGAAAACCAGCTCCTCCGATGACTAAGAGCTTCACGCCTGTCCCTTTAATGCCGTTTTGGTGTTGTCGCTAAGTTCGCTGCTCATTCGATCGTCGGATTTTTCTGCCAATCGAACCCGATCTCAGGATCGTTCTCGTCGATGCGAAGTTCATCATCGGCGTTGTAGACGTGGGACATGATGTAAATGACCTGGGCCGGACCGGCGATAATCACGTAACCGTGGGCGACTCCGGGAGGAATCTTTAAGACCCGCTCTCTCTGGCCATCTCCCATTAAGAAGTCCATCGTTTCCCGGTACGTCGGACTGTCGGTGCGAGTGTCGTGCAATCCGACTCTCACTACTCCGCCGGCAATATACCACCAGTCGGTCTGGATGCGATGCAGGTGCCAGGCTTTGACAACGCCTTGATGTACGAGCGAGTGGCTGATTTGGCCGAATCCTTCGCCAAAGAAATCATCGGTCACCCGGATCACTTCGCGAAAGAAACCACGATCGTCGGGGTGCGTTATCAACGACTTGAACTCGACACCTTCGATCATTCGGAGCGGCCTCATGCAGCGGCGGTGACACAGGAATGGGAGAGACAGTATCGGAAACGGCGCGTCGGTCTAGGGGCGATTATAAAACGAAGCGATTGCCCCCACAACGGATTCCAACTGTTCGTCGGTCAATTCGGGATAGATCGGAAGCGAGAGTACTTCCCCAGCAGCCTGTTCGCTAGCGACTAGATCGGACGTTGTTACTTGAAGCCGATCGCGATAGGCGGACTGCAAGTGAACGGGCTGCCTGTAGTGGACTCCTGCCAACACGTCATGATCTCGCAGATGAGCCAACAGCTCGTCGCGTTTATTGGCTCGTATCACAAATTGATGATACACATGCTGCGCGCCAGACCTGTTGCCAGGCAGTTTGATCGGCATCGCCTGCAGGGCATCTCGATAAAGATCTGCCAGTTCAGCCCGTCGTGAGTTGCCGGCTTCGAGCCTCGTCAATTTGTCTCGCAGCACGGCGGCCTGAATTTCGTCCATTCGCGAGTTCCCGCCGACGAGAACACTTTCGCGATGGGAATTCCAACCGTATTCGCGTAGGGATCGGACTCTGTCGGCAATGCCAGCCTCCCTAGTGACAACCATGCCGGCGTCGCCCAGGGCGCCGAGATTCTTCGTAGGGTAAAAACTAAAACTGGCGGCGTCTCCCAGAGTACCGACCCGACTCTCTTCCCAAGTCGCTCCGTGTGCCTGGGCGCAATCTTCAATAACGAGCAAGCTCGCCTCTTGAGCGATACCAATAATGCTCTGCATGTCGGCAGACTGACCGTAGAGATGCACCGGAACAATGGCCTTAGTTCGCTCCGTGATGGCAGCCGACAGCTGATGTGGATCCAACGTAAAATATTGATCGATGTCGACCAGAACGGCATCTGCCCCGCTACGCTGAATTGCCGCAACCGTCGCCACTGCCGTGTGCGAGACGGTAATCACTTCATCGCCAGGCCCCACGCCGCAGCCGCGCAACGCCAGCTCCAAAGCATCCGTTCCGTTGGCCACGCCGACGGCATGTTCCAACCCGAGAAATTCGGCGAATTCGCTCTCCAGCGACTCGACCTCGACGCCTGAGAGAAATCGTCCGCTGTCGAGAACGCGGCGAATCGCGGCGTCGAGGGATGCCTTGTGGGCCTGGTACTGGGCCGTCGGTTCCGAGAAACGGATCGTCAAGAAACTGTCACCTCCGGAACGTAGGAGATCCACTTACCGCCGTCGTCTCGGAAAGCGGCCTCCTTGGCCATGATCTCCTCACCATGATTCCAAGCGAACAGCAAGGCGTATTCGGGATAGTTGGCGACAAACTCCTCGTACCCGCGCACGGGAATATGGCCGCCAGGTGAGTAGAGACCCTGCTTTGTCGGCGTGGTATCGCTGATGAACTCCACCATAGAGGGCGTGATGCCGCAGTAGTTGATCACCGTCGTGCTCTTGGATGTCGCCCCATAGCCGACAACTCGCGCCCCTTCGCTCTGACAACGGTTCAATACAGAAACCAGATCGTCTCGCGACTTCTCGACATGACGGCGAAACTCTTCGAAAGTCTCTCGCCGTGTCAATCCGCGACGCTGCTCCTCCTCCAGAAGTCTCGTGACTTCGTCACTTGCCGTATGCTTCCCCTCCCTGGAAAACGTATATCGCATCGACCCGCCGTGAACATTTTGAGCTTCCGCGTCGATGAGTTCGAAACCGTGTGGGCGAAGAAGTTCCTGAACAGAGGACAGCGAAAAGTAGAAATAGTGTTCGTCGTAAATCTGGTCGTACGATGTCTTCCGTACGATGTCTCCCAAGTAGGGATCCTCAAATACCATGACACCATCCGGCTTGAGTAGAAGGCGAAAGCCCTCTAGGACCGAGTGCATGTCGGGTATATGGCACATGACGTTTGTCGCCATAACAGCGTCCGCCTGTCCGTGCTGTTCAGCGATGTCGGCCGCCAGAGTCTCATCGAAGAATGCACAGAGCGTCTGAACGCCGTCTTGCCTGGCCCGCTCGGCAACATTGGCCGAAGGCTCGATCCCCAGATGCCGTACTTTGGCTTCGGCAAAATGGCGGAGAAGAATACCGTCGTTACTGCCTAGTTCCACAACAAACGGATCTGTCGCCGACAATCGCCTCGCCATCAGCTCCGTCGCCATAGCCTGAAAATGGGCAGCCATTCTGGTAGATATCGACGAGAAGTAAGCGTAATTCTCGTGGAATAATTTGTCCGGATCAACGTGTTCGGTGAGCTGAACCATGCCACATTGCTCACAAAGTCCGGTCTTCAGCTCGAAAAAGAATTCCGATCCAAAGTCCTCCTGTCGCAGAAAACCGTTGGCGATCGGCATCCGCCCAAATGAAAGAAAAGGCTCGATCGCATGGTCACAGACAAGGCAATTTGCAGGCATAGTAGCTCAAGGGTCAGCAAGTTGTCGAAATTGTCACTTGAGGGTGTGTCGTTCTGGCACACGCGGCCTATGGAATCGGCCTACGAACCGCAATTCGCTCGGATTTCTATCCAAGTATGTTATGATATGAATTCCAGGGCCACTAGGCGGTAAATCCGCCGGTTGACTCGGAAAACTCCTCCTACGTGGGTAACGAGCATTCCTGCATGAGCCCCTCCCCCTTCCAGAGTGAAACTATTCTGTTTCTCGTTGCGATTACGATCGCTCTGGTGCCGATTGTCGCGACTTACTGGCGTCGCCGTCGCCCGGTTGTCGTCGCCTCAGCCAGTCTCTGGTTCGTCTGCGCCGGTGTCATCGTCTGGTACTCATTCCATTCCAGCCCCACGAGGCCGACCGCGGCGAATGTCGTGGAGACGAGCATCCGTCCGGTTGAAGTCCCCGAGAACGGGTACGTTTCGTCCGACGCCTGCCGAGCTTGTCATCCGACCCAGTACGATTCCTGGCACCGATCGTATCATCGCACGATGACCCAGGAAGCGAACTCGGACACTGTTGTCGGTGACTTCGACAATGTTCATGTCCACGGCTATGGACGGCATCACCGTTTGTTCAAGGAAGATGGCCAGCATTATGCTATGACCGATCTCGGAACTCGCAACGAGAGAAAACGTCGTGTGGTCATGACCACCGGATCGCACGCCATGCAATACGTGTGGGTCGAGTCAGAGAAAAAAAATCACGCCGAGTTGATTCAGTCCTCATTTCTGTTTGAAGACAATCGCTGGGTCCCGCGAGAGTCGGTTTTTCTGGCTCCCAGGCAAAGCTCGATAAGGAATTACGTGCGGGAATTCTGGGGCGCCAACTGCATTCGTTGTCATTCCACAGCCCCTCACCCGGGCTATCGCACCGGCACCAAGGTTGCCGAATTTGGCATCGCCTGCGAAGCATGTCATGGTCCGGGCGAGAACCACGTCGCCGCCAACCAGGACCCCTTGCGCCGATACCAATTTCATCTCACCGATGACATCGACGACACGATCGTCGAACCATCGCAGCTTTCGCCTCGGCTCTCCTCCCAGATATGCGGCTTCTGCCACAGTCACGCCTTCCATAGTGACGTGAAATACCAGCCGGGGCATTTCATTAGCGCTCCGTTTCCAGACCGAGGACACAGTTATCGCCCTGGGGACGAATTGACCGAGACGGTTGAGATTGACTCGCACGAGAAGTACGTGGAACGTGGCCCTCAGATGCAAGGCAGGTTTTGGCCCGACGGCATGGTCCGTGGTTCAGGGCGTGAATACAGTGACCTCGTTCAATCGCCCTGCTTCCAGGGAGGACACGAGCGTCATCAGATGGGCTGTCTATCGTGCCACACCATGCATCATCACTCAGACGATTCCCAGTCCCTCGATGAGTGGGCCAACGACCAGCTCAAGGAAGGAATGAATGGCGACCAAGGTTGTTTGCAGTGCCACTCGATGGACTCCATCCCTGAGCACACACACCACGGAGCGGAGTCAGCCGGCAGCCGTTGCTACAACTGCCACATGCCCCACACCACCTATGGGGTCATGAAAGCGATTCGAGCCCATCAAAACACGAATCCCAGTGTCCAGACGACGCTCGACACCGGCCGGCCGAATGCCTGCAATCTCTGTCACCTCGACAAGACGCTGGAATGGACTGGCGAACATCTCACCAAGTGGTACGACCACCCCGTACCGGAGTTAACCGAGGAGCAGAAATCGACTTCGTCAGCGGCACTTTTCGGCTTGAGAGGAAGTGCCGACCAACGCGTACTGATCGCCTGGCACATGGGATGGCAACCGGCCACCGAGACTTCCAAGAACTCCTGGCTGGCCCCCTATCTTGGCCAACTTCTCAATGATCCATATGACGCCATTCGATATGTGGCCTACCGTTCTCTCCGACGCATCCCGGCGTTCGCTAACTTCAAGTACGACTGGCTAGGACCAGAGCAAGATCGAGCCGCCGCACCTGCTCAAGTTCTTGAACTCTGGAACAAGTCCCGTCAGGAGACCGACGTGCAAGAGAATTCTGACATCCTGATCGGGCCCGACGGCCAGATTGATGAGGATCGCTTCAATCAGATTCTCCAGCAACGAGATGATCGTCCGATATCAGTTGAAGAATAGCGCCACCGGCCGGCGCCCTGCCACTAGTGCAACTTGCACAATCTTCCATGTCTTACGGCTGGATTCGCCTTGTTTTCCTCGCGCTGCCCGAGGAGCATCCAGATTGACGATCGTCGCGGACTACAATAGATTCGGTCCAGAGTGTATGAGATCTCACCTTGCAGCCCCCCCCGATGCACCGTAAGGAATCACGGACTTGAGACTGTTCGCCCTTCTTCTCTTCTTGTCCTCAGGTGCATGCGCGCTGATCTACGAGATCACTTGGACCCGCATGCTGACCTTGATCTTTGGCAGCACAACATTCGCGGTCAGCACGATTCTAGCCTCGTTTATGGCCGGGTTCGGGATCGGGAGCTACTTCTTCGGAAGATTCATTGACCGCCACGGCGAACCCCTGAAGGTCTACGGTATCCTGGAACTCATCATCGGCGGTATCGCGCTGCTGTTCCCATTCGTGGTGGATGCCCTGATGGGCCTCAATATTTACATCCATCGGGAACTCTGGCCCGAGGCCTCCTACTTCGAGCACAGCGTGATCAAATTCGTGCTCTATTTCACGACGATTCTCATCCCCGCGTCGCTGATGGGTGCCACGTTCCCCATCATCGTCAAGTTCTTTGTGCAGGGTCTTCGTGGACTTGGAACGGGCGTGGGAACGGTCTATACGGTCAATACGCTGGGCGCCGTCATTGGCTGCCTGGCGACCGGCTTCATTTTGATCCGACTGCTTGGCCAGACGACCACCACCTACTGGGCGGCCGCCGCGAATATCACGATCGGCATCACGGCCATCGTCGTCAATGCACAGATCCGCAAGTCGGGTGCCGCTGCCGAAGGCGATTCGCACGCGGACAAGCACAATCAGAGCAAGGCCCCGCCGACGGCAGAAGCCGACGAGCCCCGCCCAGCGATTCCACCGCTCGTGGCTTCGGTGATCCTGTTTGGGTTCTTCATGTCCGGTTTCTGTGCGCTGGCCTATGAGGTGCTTTGGACGAGGATGCTCGTCTTCGCCGCAGGCGTGACAACGTATGCCTTCAGCGCCATGCTGGCTACGTTCTTGTGTGGGCTGGCTATCGGTAGCATCCTCTTTGCCAAGCTCGTCGACAAGCAGAAGAATCTGCTGGTGCTGTTTGCGGTAATCCAGTTCGCCATTGGATTGACTGCCTACTTCGGCTCGCAAATCGTCCTGTCCGATCCCGATTTCTTCCAGGCGCTTACCAACCGCAACAGTCTGGAATTCGCCGATTCGTGGCTCGAATTCTCCTGGCGGCTGTTTTCCAGTACGGCTTCCTTGATGCTTGTCCCCACGATCCTGATGGGCGCCACATTCCCGTTAGTGAACAAAATCTATGTCAGCAGCCTGCAAGGATTGGGTCGAGATGTAGGCAAGGCGTACTTGCTAAATTCGTTGGGTTCGGCCCTGGGCGCCATGGCCGTAGGCTTCGTGGTCATCCCGAACATTGGCATCAGCCATGGTCTATTGCTCATCGCTCTGATCAATATTGCACTAGGTGGGATTGTATTGGCCATGGCTGGCATGGTCTCGACCGCCAAATCGGAGAAGGCACGCTCGATTCCCTATGAGATGATTTCACTGGGAGTGTGCGTCGTCTTAGCGGCTCCGCTGCTAATTGTCTCCTTTAAGAGCACCATGCCGGCATTGGAACTTGGAATCCGAGGTGCTCTGGAAGACAACTTCGAGGTTCTCAGCTACAAGGAAGGGACCTCGGGTACTACCACGGTCGTGGAACATCGAGCAAGAAGAAAAGCACGAGACTTGTTTATCGAAGGCTTTAGTGCCGCCGGCACTTCACAGAGCTACAACTACATGCGGATGCTCGGTCACTTGCCAATGTTGCTATGTGACGACCCGAAGGATGTCCTGGTGATTGCTTTCGGGACAGGGACTACTAGCGGCACGGTTGGAATGTACGAACACGAACGGTTCGACATTGTTGAATTGTCCGAGGAAGTTATTGACGTTGCCCATTACTTCGAATCCCGCAATCGAAATATCCTCGAGGATGACCGGACGAATCTCATCATCGACGATGGGAGAAATCACCTTCTCACAACGAATCGCAAGTACGACGTCATTAGCTTGGAGCCAATGCCGCCATACTTCCCCGGAGCGATCAGTCTCTATACACGAGAATTCTACGAGATCTGCAAGTCGCGCCTCACCGAGAAAGGTGTCATGTGCCAATGGCTGCCTCCTCACAGCCAATCAGCCCGAGATCAACAAGGCCTATTGAGAGCTTTCTCGGAGGTATTCCCACACACGTCGCTCTGGTTTTTTGAGGGGACGCTGGCCGTAATTGGTACGCAACAGGAACTATCCATTAATCTTCCTGACTTAACTCGGCGCATGCAGTCGCCGCTAGTCAAACAGGATCTCGCGGTCACGGGACTCGATGATCCCGTCGCATTTCTTGCCAACTACGTCATGGGGCCAGCGACGATTGCAAAGTACGTAGATGACGTTGAGCCGGTGACAGACGATCATCCCTACGTCGAGTTCTTTTCCGTACCGAAAAAGCCCGCCTCTTTCTACCAGAGCCTTAACTGCCTCGACGCGATCTATCGACAGGACGATATCTTTCCTTTGCTCACAGGGATCAAGCCTGAAGAGGAAGAAGCTCTCCGTATCAAGCTCGCGAAGCAGCGGGAGGCCATAAGAAGGTTTATCGAGCTGAGCTCTGCGAACGCCGCCCGAATCCAGGGATTCGAAGACGAACTGAATCAGAGCCTGAAGCCACTAGGACCCTAACGGCCACCAGGGAGTTGGTTTCCCCCGTTCGAGCGACTGGTTCGGCCTTCAAGACTCGATTCTCGGTAAGGAGTACTTCCCTTATACAGTTCCAATCGCTCGCGCAACCCTTCGAGATCCGCGCCACCCTGCCCCTCGTTCAACATGATCGCCTTCTGAACGGTCTCGATCGCTTCGGGAAAACGCCCCCCCTCGGCGTAGGCGGCCGCCAGGGTATCGAGAATTCCCGGATCTTTGTTCTCGGTGAGACGTGCCGCCGTCTCGGCATGCCGAATCGCCTCCTGACCATCGCGGAGATCTGTGTCACCGGAGGTGGCCAACAGCCAAGCCAGGTTATTGGCAGCCTTGACGCTCTCCGGTAACGCCTGAATAACCAGACGGTATTCTTCAATCGCTTCGCGCTGCCGTCCCTCGGATTGTCGAATAACCGCCAGAAAGTATCTCGCCGCAGCCAGCCCAGGGTCAATCGACAACGCTTTCTCGTAGTGCGATGCCGCGCGGCCAAGACTGTCGTCTCCCGAGCTGACAGAACTCTGAACCGCGCGGCCCAAATGGAAATGAGAGTCGGCTCGATGAGGCTCGACTTCGACTGCCTTCTGGAGATGAGTAATCGCCTCGTCAAATGCATCCTCTTCCATCAAGAACAAGCCGAAATTGGTCAGGGCATAGGCATGTCCTGGAGCCAGTTCGACCGCTCGTGCGAAGTGCTCTCGTGCTTCATCGCGTCGTTCTAATTCACCGAGGACCTTCCCGTAGTTCGTATGCACATCGGCACTGTCAGGATCGAGTGAGAGTGCCAGCTCATAATAGGTGACGGCCATCTCGGGCTGGCCCTTGCGGAGATACACGTTGGCCTGATTGGAGTATCGCTGGGCGTTGTCGGGATCGTTGCTGCTGGCCATCTCCGCCGCTCTTACCGCGTCGGTGTCGACCTTGGACTCAGCCTTAAAGGGTTTGTGGCCTTCGCTCGACTCCTTCCAGACTCGATCTACCATACCGACCAAAACATCCGCCGCCAGCTGAACCGCATCGGGATTCGGATGCATGCCATCGCCTTCCACGCTATAGCCGATGCGAGGATTGCTCACGGCACGACTCGTCCGCATATGGTCGCGGAAAACGGTCGAGAGTCGGATGCTGGAAATGCCATGCATCCGCGCGAGTCGTTCGATGATCAGGTCTCCGTCATTTCCTGGCATCGGGTGCAAGTCGAGTACCTGGTCATCGGCAAACTGGGGCCAGATGGCAATCACTGGTTGAAACTGGTGTTCTTTTGCTAGTTCCGCGAACTCCTGAAGGCCTTCGACGACGTTATTATTGCTAATTGGAGCCGCCGCCTGCGAACCTAGGAGCCCCAGCTTCGCAAAGCCGTAACGAACCAGATGAGAGCCGGACACCAGCTGACGGACGAGCCACGGCGGGGGTTCCTGTTGTGCGACGCCCGCGTTGTCTTGGTTATAGTTCTCAAAATCGTTTTGCACGAAGACCAATACGACGACATCGGGTGAGAATTGCAAACCCTTCGTCTTGAGCAATTCCACTTCCGCCAAGGTGCAATAACCGGAGACTCCGAAGTTCAACACCTCCCAGTTGCGACCGGCCAGCCGTCGCTCCATTTGACGTGAGAGGGTCTGGTCAATTTCGCGCAACCCGAATCCCTCGACAACCGAATCGCCGAGCAAGATGACTCGAAGTGTCCCCTGGGGCTTATCGATCGTTCGCTCGATATCGCGTTGCCCGTGAGCGTTTGTGCGAGGGTAGTTGAGAAAAGAATCGGGATCACTTGCCCGATAGTTCGCTTTCATCTCGAAACCGAGGCGGGGATTGCTGGATTTCTGGTAGACGGAATTCGGGTCACTGACAGCAATCGGGCGAAGTCCTGGGGCGAGCCCCGACAGGCGAATCGCCAATTCTCCGATTAGAAGCCCGAGGACGAGGCCGGCGGCGACCACGGCCAAACGGGTGGAACGTCCGAATCGACGTCGAGAGCTGGTTTTTGACGCGGATTCTGTCACTTCGCACCTAGGCTGGAAAGATCGGACGGAGGAGCCCGTAACGCTCCCTGTTGCCCATTATATCGCGCTGGGTGTCCAAGGAACCAACAGGGAGCTGAGCCGCGACTAGCCGCCGGCAAGCTTGAGTTGGGCCTGAGAAGAGATTTCTCACCAAGCCTGATTTGCCGTAGAATCAGGATAACACTCCCTCGTCGGCGGAAGGCAACCGGTCCAGACGACGCAAGGTTCTTGTCGTGGCTCACCGCGGACCGATAATCGCTCTACAAGCTACAATTGCCTGGCGTGCCCCCTATTCGTCCTTTTTCCTTCCTTCGGTCAATTATGCCCTCCGGACCAGCCCACGACACCAAGCGATCGTATTCTCTAATGGTCAAACTCGGCTTGGCCCTGGGTTCTATCGTCTTGACCGTGCTTCTATTGGAAGCGGCGTTTCGTGTCGTCGGGATCCGGGGGCAGTACCTGGCGCAACGAGTCGATCGGGTGTTGCCCGGCCCTGGGGGAGAAACCGCGACTGTTGAACTCGGATTCGTTCCTGGTTCAACGATTGTCAGCCGCTACGACACCGATCCGCGGGGCACCTTCGGTCCCGACGCCACCGTGGAGCACAAGTTCAATTCCGCCGGCTGGCGAGATCAGGAACGCCAACTAGAGAAGCCCGAAGGCACATTTCGCATCCTCGGACTTGGTGATAGCTATCTCTTCGGCCAAGGAATCGCTCAGGAGGATATCTGCCTCAGCAAACTCGAAGGCATGTTGCAGGACCAAGAGGACGACCGCCGCATAGAGTCCATCAACACAGGGATTAGTGGCTTCAATACCGGTAACCAACGCGACCTACTTATTCGACGCGGACTCGAGTACGACCCCGATCTCGTCATCGTCTTCTTCGTCTTAAATGACGTGGAAGCAAATGCCAATCAGGAAAACACGCGGGTGGAGTTCTTTCGCGAGTATACGGCTCTCTACCAGGAACCAGATACTCTGTCGAATTACTCACACCTGTGGAGTTGGGGACGACAGAAGATTCTCCAGCGGACTCGTGGCAACTCGTATATACGCGAATGCGTGGAGAGCTTTTCTGAGAACAGCGAGAAATGGAGTCGCTGCCGTCAGGCGTTGAGCGATATCCGCCAGACTTGCGCGGAGCGCAAGATTGGCCTCTTGGTGGCCATCTTCCCATTTTTTGTCGATCTCGACGGAGAATATCCTTTCCAGTCGATACACGATACCGTGCAGTCTTATTGTCAGCAGGCAGGCATCGACGTGCTCGATCTTCGCGACGCCTATAGAGAACACCCAGGGCCAGACCTGTGGGTTCACCCGACCGATCAACATCCTAATGAAGAAGCGCACCAGATCGCCGCTACCGCGATTGCGGACCATCTACAGGCGGGATCCCTACTGAAACAGGATGACAATCAACCTGCCCGCCGAGATTAGTCGCCAAAAACGGTCGGATTGGCATCCATCTCGATCTTCCCTGCTGTGCTATGATTCAGAATAACTCTCTACCCTGACAATGATTAGGTAAACGCAAACGTGAAGCACTTGGTTACAGGCGGCTCTGGCTTTGTCGGCAATCTCATTGCGCGACGGTTGCTCGAACGAGGTGAAGAAGTCCGCATATTTGATATCTGGGAAGATCCTTCCCGCCCGAAGGATATTGAGTATGTCGAGTGCGACGTGCGCGATCGCGAAGGCGTCGCGCGGGCCATGTCCGGAGTCGATGTCGTACATCACAATGCCGCTTTGGTGCCCATCACCAGGTCCGGCGGAAAATTCTGGGAGGTCAACGCTGAGGGGAGCCGAACGGTCGCCGAAGCGGCCGTCGCGGCGGGGGTCAATGCGTTCATCTACATGAATTCATGCTCCATCTATGGCATGCCCAAGGACAGTCCCATACGCGACGATTCGGAGCTCTGTCCCTTTGAGATCTATGGTCGCTCGAAACTTGGAGGCGAAGTGGCCGTCACGGAAGTCTGCAGCGAAGCGGGCTTGCCACTGATCTCAATCCGGCCACGCACAATCATTGGCGAGGGCCGCTTCGGAATCTTCAAGATTCTGTTTGAATGGATCCAAGAAGGGCGCAATGTCTATGTCATCGGTCGGGGGGACAACCCATTTCAGTTTCTACACGCCCACGACTTGATGGACGCGTATATGCTCGCCTACGAGGCCGAGAAACCAGGAATGTACAACGTCGGCACCGATCGCTATGGCACGCTCCGCGAAATGCTGGAAAATCTCATAGTTCATGCCGGCACCGACTCCAAGGTCAAGAGCCTACCCGCCTGGCCAGCGGTCACGGCATTGCGACTTCTCGACAGGGTGCGACTTAGTCCACTGAGCGCCTGGCACTATCGGACTTATCATATCCCTTACCATTTCGATGTCAGCAAGTTGCTGGAGTTGGGCTGGAAACCAAAGTACTCCAACGATGAGATGCTCCGGGAAAGTTACAGTTGGTTCTGCGAACATCGAGAACAATTGGCCGCCAAGGCAGACGCGTCGGCCCATCGGCGTGGAGCCAAAGAGGGCTTTCTCGGCCTGATCAAGAAGCTCTCTTAGACGAAAGAGGCCCGCTAGATCCGACCATTCCACTTGGTCCGCCCAGTTTGCGCCATTATCCGGCGAGATAACGAAGCCCCCGCGATGGCAACTTCGAGGAACCGTGTATAATTGAAAACTGCCCTCACTGGTGCCTCATCTCTCAACAACCAGCTCGTTCGCAAACACTCAACAGGCCGTAGCAACCAAGAAATTCCTGCCTCCATGAGTTCAAAGGATTCGACATTTCTTACCATTGTCACCGGCCTGCCCAGGAGCGGCACGTCGATGATGATGAAGATGCTCTCCGCCGGCGGTATGGAGGTCCTGACCGACAATGTCCGGCAAGCCGATGAAGATAATCCAGGCGGCTACTACGAGTTCGAAGCGGTTAAACGGACGAACGAAGACAGCGCCTGGCTCCAGGACGCTGCCGGCAAGGCCGTCAAAATGATCTATATGTTGCTGGCCGACTTGCCCGCGACACACGAGTATCGTGTCATATTCATGCAACGCGATTACCCAGAAGTCTTGGCATCACAACAGGTCATGCTCGATCGGCGGGGGGAGAAGGGGGCCGATATTTCGACTGACAAGTTGACCGAGATATTTGACCGCCAGCTGATGAAGACGAAGGATTGGCTAGCGGCACAGCCGAATTTCGATGTCCTCTACCTCGACTACCCTCGGGTGGTCGACGAGCCCCTACCCCATGCCAATCAGATCCGCGAGTTCCTCGCCCGCCCGCTCGACGCCAGGGCCATGGCAGGCGTTGTCGACCCTGATTTGTACCGACAGCGAGGAGATTGAGACGGGTATCGAGGGTCGCCTCGGCACATGGATCCATACCTAACGGGCGCTCGCCCTCTGTGCGTTTTTTGGTCAGATTCTGCTGATATCAATGAATTAGGATGATAGCAAGACTTATTTCAATTTGGCTGGACGAAGTTCGCAAAATGCATCTCGTTCGAAAAGATGCCGACGCCGCCCTATTTGGCTTTGCCTTGCTGGCCTTGCTCGTCATCACGCAGGCTGATTCACTAGCCGGTGGCGGTTTGGCGTCGGAAGAAACCACCACGTCTCATGCCTATATTGGCCCGGGAGCTGGAATCGCGCTGGTCGGTTCTTTCGTGGCGGTGCTCGTCGCCATGGCCTCGGCCTTCTTGACGTTAATAACCTGGCCGATCCGCTGGACGTGGCGCGCCATCCGGGGACGCAGGGCGTTGGCCAATGCCAAGGTGCGACGCGTCGTCATCCTCGGCCTCGATGGGCTCGACCCCATGCTGGTCGACCAATATCTCGAAGAGGGATTATTGCCCAATCTCGCGAAACTTCGCGACGCCGGTACGTACAAGCGGCTAGGCACGACCTGGCCTCCGCTTTCCCCGGTGGCTTGGTCCTCCTTCAGCACCGGCACCAACCCGGGCAAGCACAACATTTTCGACTTTCTGACCCGCAGCCCTTCGGATTATGGGCCGCGAATGTCCTCGGTCGTGACTCGTCCTTCGCAAAGGACTCTTAAGCTCGGTCGCTATCGGATTCCTTTGTCCCGATCACGCGTCGACGGGCTGCGGAAGAGCAAGCCGTTTTGGAATGTGCTAGGCGAGTCAGGCATTTTCAGCGCTATCCTGCGAGTGCCGATCACCTTTCCACCGGACAAGTTTCACGGGGTTCAATTATCGGCGATGTGCGTACCCGATCTACGCGGCACGCAAGGAACGTTCACGTACTTCACCGAAACCGACGAAGCAGACGTCGACGACTCCTCAGCGGGAGACCTGGGAGGTGAGCGCGTTGCGGTCGAGCGCAGCGGCACCACGGTGAACACTTTCCTGCCGGGGCCCGACAATCCACTTCAGCGCGACGGTCCACAGGTTCGTGTTCCGATTCGCGTCGTGGGCGATACTCAAGGGGAGGCCACACTCCATGTTGCAGACACGCAGGTTCGGCTTAAACCAAACGAATTCACCGACTGGATCCGTATTCCGTTTAAGTTGGCGCCGGGATTCAAGGTTCGCGGGGTGTGTCGATTCTATCTAAAACGATTCGATCCCCCGTTCGAGATGTACTGCACGCCCGCCCACATCGATCCCGACAAGCCAGTGATGCCGATTTCGCATCCCAAGGTTTATTCGATCTATCTCGCCAAACAACAGGGCGCTTACGCGACGCTCGGGTTGGCAGAAGACACCTGGTCACTCTCTGAGCATGTGATGGGCGAAGATGCGTTCTTGAAAATGTCGTACGACATCGATGAGGAACGCCAGGAAATGTTCTTCGATTCGCTGCAGCGCGTCCGCCGAGGCCTAGTCACTTGCGTCTTTGATGCCCCCGACCGCATCCAACACATGTTCTGGCGATTTCAGGACGAAGGCCATCCGGCACTCGATGACGACTCCGAGAAGAACGAGGCCCATCGCGACACGATTCGCAAGATGTACCAGCGTATGGACAAGCTTGTGGGACGTACTGTGGATGCCATCGATGACGACACAGCACTGGTGGTCATGTCCGACCACGGCTTCAAGCCTTTCCGTCGCGGTGTCGATCTCAATGCCTGGCTTCTGAAGGCCGGCTACCTGAAACTCAAGAATGACAAGAGTCACTCCGATCAGATGTACTTGGCGGACGTTGACTGGAGCCAAACTAAGGCGTTTGCTCTTGGGCTGGCGGGAATTTTCGTCAATCAGCGGGGGCGCGAGTCGGAAGGAATTGTTGGCCCCGGTAAAGAAACTAAAGAGCTCGTCTCCGAGATCTGTCAGGGACTATCTGGTCTTCGCGATTCTGAACAGGATGAAATTGCGATCGACGAGGCAGTCGCTCGGGAAGATGTTTATCAGGGCCCTTATGTGGAGGCCGCCCCCGACATCATCATCGGCTACAACGTTGGGTATCGCGTCTCCTGGGACTCCGCCGTCGGCAAGTCCGCCCCAGAGATATTCTCCGATAACACGAAGGCTTGGAGTGGCGATCACTGCATTCACCCGGCGAAAGTCCCGGGGGTGATTTTCAGCAATCTCGACTTGGACGCGGAGCAGGCCAACATTATCGACCTGGCACCGACCACACTCGATCTCCTAGGCGTGGACAAGCCTTCCTACATGGATGGAAAGTCCCTCCTGCGTGAGGAGAGCCCGCCACAAAGCGTGGCCACATAATTTCAACAGGCGAGAACAAAGACGTCCTCTCAGCGAACACCAATCCCAAGTACGCACACCATGCAACGACGTGACTTCGTCAAAATGATTGCCTGCGGAGCGGGCGCTTCCATGATGCCAGGCTGTCTGCCGGGCGTCGGAAGCGGCAGTGGCCCCACGGGCAAGCGCGTGTTGGTCGTCGCTTTTGACGGCATGGATCCGCGAATTGTCGAATCGCTCATGAACGCGGGTAAGCTGCCGAACTATAAACGCCTGGCTGAACAAGGTGGTTTCCAGAAGATTGCCACCAGCACACCGCCCCACACGCCCGTCGCCTTTTCCAATATTATCAGCGGTTCGGATCCCGCCCTGCACAATATTTTCGACTTCATCCACAGAGACCCTCGCCCGGATGGAGATGGAATCGCGATCCGATCCCGCATGTCGACGTCTGAAGCGATTCCGCCGGAGCACGATTGGGCTCTCTCCATTGGGGAGTGGGATATTCCGCTGAGTGGCGGCACGACGCGATCGCTTCGTCAGGGTCCGGCGTTCTGGGATTATCTCAGTGAGAGCGGAATCGACACCGACATCTACTATCTGCCTTCCAACTATCCGACGGCCGCCCCCTCGGGACCGGGAAGGTTTCGAGCAATTTCCGGCATGGGAACACCCGATCTGCTCGGCACCTGGGGAACTTTCACATACTACGGCCCCAAACGTGGAGGCGATGTCTCCGGTGGTCGTTTCGTCCATTTGAACATGGGAAACAAGCATCGCTTGAACACGGAATTAAAGGGGCCGCCGAATTTTCTTCGCAAGACGGAAAGCGGAAAAAAGCCGCCTCTATTGAGCACTACCATCGGAATTACCCGAGACCCCAATACGCCGATCGTCAAGATATCGTTGTCTGGATCGGTGGTGCTGCTCGGCGAAGGCGAATGGAGCGACTGGATTCCAGTCGAATTCCCCACCGGAATTGACTACTCGACCGCCTTGGACGCGGCCGGCGCTCCGACCTCGATGCGAGGCATGGTGCGACTCTACGTCAAGCAAGTCCATCCCGAGTTCGAACTCTACGTCAGCCCCATCAACCTCGATCCAACGTCGCCAGTAAATCCGATCAGCACGCCTGCTGACTTCAGCGACCAACTGGCCAAAACGCACGGGCGTTTCTATACCGCCGGAATCCCAGAAGACAACAAAGCCCTGCGAAGTGGTGCTCTCAGCGAAGATGAATTCCTGGCTCAATCAGCCCTCGCTACGGAAGAACGAACCGCCCAATTCCGCCAGGCTCTCGCCGACTTCAAGTCGGGCTGCCTGTTCTTCTATTTCGGGGGAACCGATCTTCTCCAACACATGTTCTGGCGTGACCGCGATGAACAACATCCCGGCCGTCAGCCTGAGGAACTTGGACGGTACGAAAACGTCGTAACGGATACTTACATCGAGACCGATCGCCTCGTCGGGGAGTCTCTCGATGCGCTTGGCCCCGACGACACGCTAATTGTATTCTCCGATCATGGCTTCACCAGCTTTCGACGCGGCTTTAACCTTAACCGCTGGTTGGCGGATTCGGGATTTCTCAAGCTGCCCAGCCGCGGCTCATCGGCCAGACGCGCAAAAGACACTCTTAGTTCCGTCGACTGGGCAGCCACGAAGGCGTACGGCTTTGGAATGAATGCGCTTTACCTCAATCTTCAAGGGCGAGAGAAATACGGGGCTCTTGAGTCTCAGGCCGCCCGTGGAACCCTGGAACAGATTCGCGAAGAACTGATGAAGGTTCGCGACGTCGATGGCACTCCGATTATCGACCACATCGATCTCGTTGAAGACATCTACCCGGGAGCCGATCGTGACATTGCGCCCGATATGATCATCGGTTACAATGATGGATATCGGGCAAGTTGGGCCACGATCCTGGGTGAAAGCCCTCGCGATCTCGTGGAAGACAACATGGATCGCTGGAGCGGAACCCACCTGATTGCCGCTGAGCAGGTGCCAGGCATGTTGTTCACGAGTCGTCCGGTGTCCGCCGAGAAAGCGTCGGTGTCCGACCTTGCGCCCACGATCCTCGATTTGTTCGACATCGACACCCCCCAACAGATGACAGGGAAATCGCTCTTCGGGCCGCCCAGTTAATCGTCGCAATTGGTATCCAAGATACCTCCTCGACCATCCACACCCATATTCTACAGGTTGCTTATCGTGGCATTCTCTTCCAAGAAATCGATCAAGATCGAGAAACAGCTCTACGAACAGCTCACGGCGGAAGCCGAGAAGGCCGGCTACTCATCGACCGATGAACTGATACGCCACGTACTGGAGCGTGCCGTCAAGGGATCCGAATCGGATCTCGAACAGCAACAAGCCGAAGAGCAACTCCGCGGACTGGGCTACATCGAATAACCGATGAACAAGTTGAACGCGGTTCTTACATCGATCACCGATGCGATCTTCTCGCTGCTAACCGGTTGGCCACCCATCTTGGTGCTGATCGGTTTATCTGTCGTCGTCGGTGTACTGATGGCGATCGTGTTCCGCTACACGTCCCGACAGCAGTCGCTGCGCCGTGTCGCCGATCTTTCTCGAGCCCAAGTGCTGGCGATTAAGCTATTCAAGGACGACCTGGGTACGTTATTCGTTAGCATGGGGCGACTGTTTCGCTACACTGCGCTTCGCCTCTGGTACTCTCTCCCGCCAGCATTGGTGATGTTCATTCCGTTCATTTTGTTGCTCACCCAGGTAGCGAGGTGGTACGAACATCGTCCACTTGTAAAGGGAGAAACGGCGGTTCTGGAAATCGAACTTGACCCGGACGCCTGGCCACGTGTCTCCAACTTACAACTCGAAGTGGACGACGGTATCCAACTTGCGGATCCCCCACATCACGATCCGACCGATCCGATCATTTCCTGGAATGTCACAACGACCGACGAGAAGTCAGCCAGGGTTCGCTGGAAGCTAGAGGATCAGCGAGGTGAGAAGCGAATCGGCATTGCTGACTCCCGCGCCACCCTCTGTGCTCAGGACCTGGAAATTCCGAGCCAGAATCTGTGGGACCAAATTATCAGCCCCGGAGAACCGGCATTCGGTGCCGATTCTGACGTGAAGAGAATCACTCTGCACGTCGTCGATCCTTATCAGCAGACGCCGTTATTCGGCTTCGACGTCCCCTGGTGGCTAACCTTGCTGATCGTGTCGATGGCGGCAGCTTTTTTGGTGCGACCGCTCGTCAAGGTTCAGTTCTAATTGGCCGCGATTCCTTCCGCCTAGTCGAACCCCCGCACGTCGTGGGGTTGATACGGCTCTTCCAGCAAGGCGATTTCGGCATCACTGAGCTGAATATCAACGGCCTCTATCGCCGCATTCAAATGCTCCAGCTTGGTCGCTCCAATGATCGGGGCCGTGACACCCGGTTTGGCCAACAGCCAGGAGATGGAGATCTGAGCAGGAGAAACTCCGCGTTGCTCAGCGAGGGTGCAAACAGCCTGCACGACATCCCAGTCGCCGGGATGATCGTATAGCCGAGTCGCGAAATCGTCGCTCTCGGCGCGAATTGTCGCCTTGGTGTCATCTATGCTCTGTCGAGATCCCGTCAGCAGACCTCGGGCCAAAGGCGACCACGGCACGACGGCCACACCTTCCGCTTCACAAAGCGGGATCATCTCTCGTTCTTCTTCGCGGTAGACAAGATTGTAGTGATTCTGCATCACCACGAATCTGGTTAGGCCACGCGTGTCGGAACAAGCCAGAGCCTGGGCAAACTTCCAGGCCGCCGTACTACTGGCACCGAGATAACGAACTTTACCTTGTTGTACCAGTAGGTCGAGCGCGGCCATCATTTCCTCGATCGGCGTCTGCGGGTCGAAGCGATGAACATAGTAAAGGTCGATGGTGTCCACGCCGAGACGACGCAAGCTTGCTTCACATCCCTGCTGAATGTGCTTGCGGGAAAGCCCCGACATGTTGGGACCATCCGACATCTTGTTGAAGACCTTGGTGGCGATCACGCACTCGTCGAGATTGGCATACTCACGCAGCGCTCTGCCGGTGATCTCCTCGCTAACTCCAAGAGAATACATGTCGGCCGTGTCGAAGAAGTTAATCCCCGCTTCGACGGCGCGTCGAAAAAACGGCATCGCCGCCTCTCCATCCAGAACCCAAGGTCGCCAGGCGGGATCGCCGTAGCTCATGCAACCGAGGCAGAGCCGAGAGATTTCAACGCCTGTTTGCCCGAGAGAAGTGGTCTTCATTTCAGATTCCATCCCATAACAAGAGTATGGCGTCGGACACGCGGAAAGCCTAACCAGGAGCCCGGAGCGACTAACTGCCCTTCTTCGGGTTCTCGCGTCGGGCCGCCTGCGCTTCGTCCTCACTGGCCGCCTTGGCATTGCCGGCCGCCTTGTGAGCGGCACTTCGCGCGCGATAGGCCTTGGCGGAAGGGGCCTGTTTGATCAGTTCGGTGAAATTCTCGATCGCCTCTTTCGGCTTTCCCGCTTCCACCAGGAGGCGGCCGCGGTGAAAATACGGCTCGGGCTTCTGGGGGGCCATACTAATCGCCTGAGTTAGATCGTCTATGGCTGACTCTCGGTTTCCCGTTTTCTCGTGACACAGGGCCCGCTGAAGATAGGCCAATAGCAATTTCGGCTGCGCCTCAATCGCCTTCGTAAAGTCAGCTATGGCATCTTCGAGCTGCCCAATTTGAAGACGAGCCAGTCCACGATGATAGTGTGCGTCCGCATCCGCAGGAAATCGCCCAAGGACCATCGAGAATTCGTCAATGGCCTCTTTGAACTTCTTCTGGCGAAAGTAGATATTGGCCCGGATCCGGTGCCCCAGATGCTGTTCCGTTGGTGGGGCCAACTCGATGAACCGATCACATGCCTTCAACGATTCCGTAAAGAGACCAATATCGCCAGTACGCTCGGCCAGTTTCGCTAGCACCAACACGTTCTGCGGGGCGATTTGCGCGGCTTTCCTTAAGTCTTCCACGGCCCCCTCGGGATCCTGTTTTGCGTAACGACATTCCGCCCGAAAAACGTAATTCCCCTCAATGTCCGGGTGGAGTCGAATCAGTGTCGTTAAGTCATCAATTGCCAATTGCAGCTTCTGCTGTGCAATGTAAGCCTTAGCACGCTGCCCTAGGAGCCTTGCTAACTCTTCCTCCTTTGGCTTGAGCTCAATAGCCTTGCTGAAGTCAGCAATCGCTTTGTCGATATTGGCAGGATCCTCACGGGCCAAGGAGAAGTAGGCCATGCCACGATAGGCGTAGGCGCCGGCCATCTCGGGCTGTTTTTCGATCAGGACAGTGAACTCCTCGATCGCTGTCCGAAAATCCCCGCGGCCCATGGCCTCGACACCGGAGTTGTCAACCGTTTCTTGCTGACCGCATCCCCCACAAGAGACAGCTATCAATATGAAAAAGACTCTCGAAAGATTCATCGCACCGCCACGATTATTTTCTGACACAACCCTCTCCCTAGGCATCCAGCTCACAACAAAGATGAAACGACGAATCGCCACAAGCATTCTGAAACACGTCGCAAGAGCCCATTATAGATGCGCGTCGCACAGCCGCAATCACCATGAATCGCGAGTGGGGTGAATAACGCTCAGTTCAAGGCTGCTCGAATTCGCGTCACCAACGGATTGTCTGGCCCTGCGCTTCCACGCAGATTGAAGAGGTTCGACGCAAAATAGAAATCTCGCCAGGAAGGCGAAATGTGGAAATAGTCTTCGAGAACGGCGGAACTGAATTTGTAGTCGTGGGCATTATTCCCCTTCATGAACACCAATACCCGAGCCGCATCGATCAGAGACTGGGCACTCTCCGTCTCCTTGAGGCTGGCCAGTGCTCGCTGGGCCGCCGCCATCGGACGAGCATTCAATTCAGCAAAGATGGTTTCAGAAGTCACGGCTTCACCCGCATCGATAGCTGCCTCGCGTAGATCGTCAATCGAACGCGCGTGGACTTCGCCACGTTGCGGCATACGGTCACGAAACATCGGCAGAAAAGCCGCGTTTTGCAAGAGAAGCAATCGCCTTGTCTCGTCGTTACCGCTAGCTCGATAGGCGAAATTGAGGGCGTTGGTTGTGGTGACCGCGTGCAGGGCGATGATGCCCGGTTGGCGCATCAGCATCTCGCCCGCCGTGACAAACAGTGCGTCCCAAATGGATTGTGGAGAGACGCCGCGATTGAGCTGCTTGATCACCAGATCGCACGCTTCATCGTTGGATGCCGTGCGGAGGGTAACCAACATTTCCATTGTGGCGTCATCCTGCAATGTTCCGTCACGCCAATCGGGACGAATTTTGGTGGCCAGCTCGAGATTACGTCGGAAGGGGCGATCCGCTTCGGCATCCCGCTCCGCAGGATTTCCTCCTTCGTGGTTGAGAAGCGCGTAAGCGAGGGAGCGCAGCACCGGCTCAGCGTGCTGCCAGCCAAGGCATTGCAACGTTCGCCAGCTATTGGCGACGAAGATCGCCTTGTGGCCAATCGACCGAAAGTCACGGGCTCCATAGCGAAACATCAACTCGTAAATCTCGTTCGCACCCGCGCCGCGAGAAAATCCAGCCACCGCCGCGTCGGCCCCCTCGGCGTCCCACTTCTCCATGGCCGAGACGAATGCCTGATGCGCCTTGCTCGCAGGCGGAACCTTCGATTCATCGACACGGTCCATCGTCCAATCGCCACGTTCGACGACATCTCGGGCCGCGGCGCTCTTGTAGTAGTCGAGCGCCCAGAATATCGGCAGCCAGCGATGCTCGGGCGGTGAAGATAGGCTCGCCAGGTGGGCGGAGTTCACCACCAATACGGCGTGAAACTTGAACCCAACCGACGGCCTAGGTTCGATGTTCTTGACCCCCGCAAGCAACAGGGCAGCCAGAAGCTCTCGATAGCTCAGCCCCTGCTTGATGCGAGTCGCAACCTGCTCCAGCAACTGATCGCGAGGGGTTGTCTCAATAAAGCGTACGGTCCCGGAGATGCCCGAATCCAGGCCCACCTCCGCCGGATTCACGTCGGCTTCGGCCGCCGAGACGGGTTGGAGCCGCGACAAGAAGCCCAAGTCGCCAAGCGTGAGAGCGGCGCCCGCGGTAGCCGATTTCGCCAGGAACCGCCGTCGATCGGATGATCTACCCATTGCGTCTCCTCCGAAGCATGATGCGGGCAGCCAGCGCGTAAGTTACGCACAATACAATCTGCTGCCGAAGAAGTACCTGACTTTAGGCCAGGATCTTTTTGGCAACCTGACCCGCGACATCTGTCAAACGAAACTCTCTCCCCTGATAACGATAGGTGAGCTGCTCGTGCTTCAGACCCAACAAGTGCAACAGCGTGGCATGGAAATCGTTGACGTGCATGGGGTCTTCGACAATGTTGAAGCCAATCTCGTCCGTTTTGCCGTAAACGAAACCGCGTTTTACTCCGCCGCCGGCCATCCAGACGGTGAACGCGTCTTTGTGATGGTCGCGCCCCGATTGATTTCCTCGATCGGTCTGCGCCATGGGTGTCCGGCCGAACTCCGCACCGCAGACAACCAGCGTATCTTCCAGTAGTCCTCGCATCTTCAGATCTTTAATCAAGGCCGCAATCGGCTGGTCAACCTGGCGACACTTGGGCGGCAAGCCGGCGCGAATGCTGCCGTGGGTGTCCCAGCCTTGATCATTCAGTTGCACAAAGCGGACCCCGCGCTCCACAAGTCGCCGCGCAAGTAGGCAGTTATTGGCAAAGCTGGTCTTTCCCGGCTGGGTCCCGTAAAGCTGATGGACATAGAGCGGTTCGTCGGAAAAGTCCATCAGTTCTGGCACAGCGGTCTGCATCCGAAATGCCAATTCGTACTGGCTAATCCGCGTCGCGATTTCTGGATCACCGACGTCCTTGAGACGCTCTTCATTGAGCCGATTGATACTGTTCAAGATTCGCCGGCGGCGGGGACGTGTGATGCCAGCGGGATTCGAAAGAAACAGAACAGGATCCCCATCGGTGCGGAACTCAACTCCTTGATGTGCCGTCGGCAGGAACCCGCTTCCCCACATGGAATTTCCCGCACCGGCAATGGTCCCCGTATTCATCACCACAAAGCTGGGAAGATTCTCATTCTCACTTCCGAGTCCGTAGCTGACCCAGGAGCCAAGGCTCGGCCGGCCAAATTGCCCAAAGCCGGTCTGAAACATCAGCTGTGCCGGAGCATGGTTGAACTGTTCGGTGTGCAGCGACTTAATAACCGTCAATTCGTCGACAACCTCGGACAGATGTGGCAACAGATTCGACAGTTCAATGCCGCTCTCGCCGTGCTTGTCAAAGCGATAGGGCGAACCAAACAAGTTGGGTTGTTCCCTGACAAATGCCAAACGCAATCCTTCCCACAGTTCGTCGGGCATCTTCTTGCCGTCACGCTCCTGCAAGACCGGTTTGTAGTCGTACAGATCGAGATGCGATGGTCCGCCAACCATATGCAAGAAGATCACGTTCTTCGCTCGAGGCGGAACATCAGGACGCTTGGCCGCCGCGGGGCTGGAACTCTCGGTCGCCGTTACGGCTTCCTTCGCAAATAGCGAGCCCAGCGCAGCGCCAGCGATACCCATGCCCGAGGCCTTGAGCATCGAACGACGATTGAGCGCCAAAATATCGGTGGGCGTAGGCGGCATGGGTTCCTACTATTCCTTACTGATTGTTTCGTCAAGGTTGAGGAGTGCATTGGCAACACACAGCCAGGCAGCCCACTCCTGAGAATCGGCTGGTACTTCCACGTCCGCTGGCAATCGGGCGTCACGGGTCAGGGCAGCTGTCTCTTCCGAACTTCCTGAAAGACGAGATCGTTCTTCTTTCAGTAGCTCTTTCAAGACCTTCACCTCCGCCTTGTTCGGGGTGCGCGCGACACACATCCTGAACGCCAGTCGGATCCTATCGGTGTCGTCGACAACCGAATCTTCTTGCAACACACGAGCAGCCAGCGACCTTGCCATCTCGACGTAAGCCTGATCGTTAAGCAACGTGAGCGCTTGCATCGGAGTGTTGGTCTGCGAGCGAGCCACCACGCATCGTGTCCGATCGGGGGCATCGAAATTGACAAAGCTCGGGTAAGGCGCGACGCGACGCCAAACAACGTAAACACCACGACGAAAGCGATCGCCATTTTCGGCTGCTCTATAGACCGGCTCGCCTCTTCCTGTCTGTCGCCAGATTTTGGGTGGTTGAGGAGGATAGACCGGAGGCCCTCCCATCTTCAAATCGAGCAACCCGGCGATCGCCAAGCCGTTATCACGAATTGTCTCGGCCGCCAGTCGAAAGCGGGGCCCCCGCGCCAAAAGGACGTTCTCGGGATCACGCTCGCGTAAGTCGGTCGGCGTTCGCGAGGCCTGCCGGTAGGTCGCCGACATCACGATTCGCTTGATCATCCGTTTGGTGGACCAGGCGTCATCCATGAATTTCACGGCCAGCCAGTCGAGTAGATCTGGATGAGAAGGTCGTTCTCCTTGAGTACCAAAATCCTCCCCTGTAGCGACGAGGCCTCGCCCAAACATCTCCGCCCACAAGTGATTTACCCGGACCCGAGCTGCCAGTGGATTTTCAGGTGAGACCAACCACCGAGCAAGGCCCAGGCGATTGTCGGCGGCACCGGAGGGTAGAGGATGGAGTGCCGCCGGCACTCCCGCTATCACCGCCTCGCCAGGCGAAAGAAACTCCCCTCGCTTGAAAATGCTGGTCATGCGGCTCTCTGGCATCTCCACCATGACTAGTGTCGTATCGGGGTCAGTCGCCGCCAGTTGCTTCTCTAATTCGGTGATCTCCTCGCGAAGTGCACGTGTCGCTTCACGGGTTGTGAGAAACAACTCTCGGATCCGATTTCTCTCATATTCTGTGCGATCCTCTGCCGGCCTGATGAGAATCTTCTTGAGTTGCGCGATCCGCTGTTTGGTTAATGGACCGGTGGGTAGAATCTCGCCCGCCAGCAAGTCGCTCTCCCACTGCGAGAGACCCAACAGCGCCTTTTCTTCGGCCACCTGCAATGCCGCGCGGGGTTGCTCCAATTGCGATTCGATCTCGGCCCGTATTCGCTTCTGACGCCTCTCCAATGGGAGCGTCATCTTGGGACCATAGAAATCGAACTGCACGCTCTCCCCACCATCGTTCTTGACTTCCAGCGGCGTGTTGTTGAAGAAAGCGAACAGCTGGTAATAGTCCTTCTGTGTGAAGGGGTCGTACTTATGGTTGTGGCATCGCGAACAATCGAGCGTCGTGCCCAACCAGACCGTTCCGGTGGTATTCACGCGATCAATCACCTGATTCGTACGATTCTCCTCGGGGTCGACTCCCGCTTCGATATTACAAGTCGGCGTGCGATGAAATCCGGTGGCGATCTTCTGAGCGGTCGTTGCCTCGGGGAGCAAGTCGCCGGCGATCTGCTCGATGGTGAACTGATCGTAAGGCATATCGGCGTTGAGAGCGGAAATCACCCAATCTCGGTAGGCCCACATCTCCCTTAGCTGGTCAGCCTGATAACCGTTCGAGTCCGAATAGCGGGCCAGGTCGAGCCAACCGCGGGCCCACTTTTCGCCAAATCGAGGCGAAGCCAGAAGATGATCGATCGTCGCCTCATAGGCTGCTTCCGAGGGAGCCGCCAGAAAGGCGTCGATCTGCTCGACGGTGGGTGGCAACCCGATCAGATCGAGATGGACTCGGCGCAGAAGTGTGGTCGGCTCGGCCTCATTCGAGGGAGCCAATCCTTCGCTCTCAAGTCGGGCAGAGACAAAGTGATCGATTTCGTTCCGTACCCAACGTGGGGAACTTGATTCCGGTAGGTGGGGTCGCTGCGGTTTGACGTAGGCCCAGTGTGGCTCGGCCAGTTCGACCTGCGCCCCGACTCCATCCGGCCATTCCGCTCCTTGATCGATCCACCTCGAGATCAAGGCAATCTTGTCTGGCGAGAGCGCCTCATCGTCCGGAGGCATGCGTTTGTCTTCGTCGGAGCTGCGAAGTCGCGAGATCAGTAAACTCGCATCCGCCCTGCCCTGCTCGATGGCCTTGCCAGAGACTCCACCGCTCATGGCAAGGCTGCGGGCGTCGAGACGGAGCTGTCCTTCCTGCTCCGCTTCGCCATGACAGTGATAGCAATGCTGAGCCAGCAGCGGCTCGACATGACGAACAAAATCAACCTGACCCGCGTTCCCTACTTCCCCCGCTTCGCTAGCGGTCGGCTCTCCCGCTTGGGCAGCCAAAGGCAGCAGCGGAAGCGTGCAGGAGACCAGCAACGCCGTCGCGCAGCGGACCACATCTATCCTGATCGAATGGTTACTGCGGTCTGAGCGAATCATTGCGGCACCGACCTGCGCGTCTGCTTAGGCGAGAATTTCCTTGATCAAGTGACCATGCACATCGGTCAAACGGCGATCGATTCCGTTGCTGCGGTAGGTCAGCCGCTCATGGTTGATCCCCAAGAGATGCAACATCGTGGCGTGGATGTCGTAAACCAGTGTCGGATGCTTGCGATCGAGCGGCTTGTAACCCCACTCGTCGCTGAGGCCGTGCGTGACGCCTCCCTTGATCCCACCGCCACAAAGCCAGTTGGTAAAGGTGTATGGATTGTGGTCACGTCCTTTCCCACCTTGTGAGGAAGGCATGCGACCAAACTCCGTCGTCCACAGCACAATCGTGTCCTCCAGCATCCCGCGCTGTTTGAGATCCTGAATCAGAGCACTTGAGCCCCGGGCCATTCCGCGGGCCAGCGGCCCATGATCGCGACGAACATCTTCGTGCGAATCCCAATTGCGACGTGGAAACCGGTTGTCGTTACCCGACCAAATCTGAATGAAGCGGACTCCCCGTTCGAGCATTCGTCGAGCCACCAGACACTTCCGCGAGAAGAGGACCGTTTCTTCACGAGCGTTGATCTCTTTGTCAAACTCGCTGGGTGTATGATCGAGACCGTAGAGTCGATGAATGTGAGCAGGCTCTTGAGAAAGGTCGAGCGCTTCGGGCGCCGCCAACTGCATTCGCGCGGCCAGTTCATAACTGCGAATGCGAGCCTCCAATCGACCGTCTGAAGCCCGCTCTTCCGCGTGCCGTCTTCCGAGTCGGTTGATTAGCTCCACGGCGTCGGCGTCGCTCCGTTTCGAGATGAAATCCGCCTGCTTGGCCGGGAACAGATCCGCGATCGGTTCTTCTCGGCCGGGAAAGACGACCGTCCCTTGTGTGTGCGAGGGCAAGAAAGCGGCGTCCCAGTTCTTCGTCCCGTTCGACGCCAGCCCGCGATGATCCGGCATCACGACAAACGTCGGCAGATTCTCGTTCATCGAACCGAGGCCATAACTGATCCACGCACCCATCGACGGAAAACCGGGGCGATTAAATCCGGTCGACTGCAGCAGTGTACCCTGGCTGTGCACGCCCGTCTTGCCGACGACGTTGTGAATAAAGGAGATGTCGTCAACGACGGCACCCAAGTCGCCCACGACATCGCTGAGCATCTTTCCGCACTCGCCATAGGGGGCAAAATCCCAAATCGGGCGCAGCCACGGTCCGAGTCCGTTCTGAAAAGCCTCGACATATTCCCCGAAGTCGGACGGCTCGCCGTGATGCTTAATGAGCGCCGGCTTGAAATCAAAGAGATCCAGGTGGCTCGCCGCTCCCGACATAAAGAGCTGAATCACCCGCTTCGCCTTGGGTGGATGGTGCAGCACGGAAGTGTTGGCCGAAGCGGCTTGCGCCGTGTCACCTGCCAACATGCTGGCCAAGGCAATGCCGCCCAGACCGCCGCCGCTCTGCCACAAAAACTCCCGACGCGAAGACGCGGGAGTCGTGGTCGCCTCATGCGAAAAGGCGGAATCTCTTTGGGCAGGGGTTGGTTTCGGGGTTGGTTTCATGGTTACTTTCTTCACGAATCATGGTGAATCCAGATCTTGCCTGCCCGATTCACCAAGCCGCGGTTGCCACACTCGTCAATCCACAAAAACAAATTCGTTCACGTTGAACAGCACTCGACAGGTGTTGGCCATGCCGTGCTGCTCAGCGTACTTGGTCAAGGCCAGCAACTCATCCTCAGCGGGGGATCGAGAGAGAGCCAATCGGAAGGCATGTGCGACTTGATCGCTCACCTCTCCCTCGCGCTCCGTAACACGACCGGCGAAATGCTTCGCCATCACCACCGCCAATTTGTTATTGAGCAAGGCCAGTGACTGCAACGGCGATATTGTCTCGCTCCGTTTGGCGACCATCATCGAAGGATCGGCACAGTCCAGAACGGTCATGAACGGTTGCGTTTGGGATCGCACCAAAAAGCGATAAATCGAACGCCGATGGGACTTGGGGTCCTCGGGATCATGGAGCCGGTATTCGTAGTGCGGTGAGTGCTCTGGTTTATCGATGACAAAATCCTGGAAGCTTGGGCCACCCATCTGCAAGTTCAGCTTTCCCGAAACATGCAAAATCGAGTCCCGGATCGCCTCCGCGTCGAGTTGTCGCCGGTTGGCTCGCCACAGGAATCTATTTTGGACATCGATCGCCTCGGCCTTGGCCGCCAACTCCGCCGGGGCGCGACTCGACTGGCGATAGGTGGCACTATTGACGATCAGGCGATGGAGATCCTTGAGCGACTGACTTCCGTCACGAAATTCAATCGCCAAGTAGTCGAGCAATTCGGGATGCGTCGGCGTGCCACCCATTCTGCCAAAGTCGTTGGGCGTATCGACAATGCCCCGACCGAAATGGTACTGCCACACGCGATTGACGATGGAACGCCAAGTGAGTGAATTCCTGCGGTCCGAGAGCCAACGGGCCAGGGCCACGCGACGTTGCCCCTCGGGGGCTGTGCCTTCGACCTCCAGCGCGCCTGAGAGATCATCGAAGCAGTGGAGCGCCGATGGCGAGACCTCCTTGAGTGGAGTGAGAATATTTCCCCGATCGAGCACGTGCACCACGCGCGGTTTCCCACCGCCCCAGCCGGTACCGACAAAAGTACCGTAACCGTGGTGCACCATGCCAATGTAGGCCTGCTTGGGCTCCGGCAATTCGGCGATCTGCTTGCGGATGCCGGCCAGCTCAGCATTGCTCTCTTCAATCTGTTCCTCAAGCTCATTCTTCGACGGACCCTCCGGAATGTCATCCGAGGCTTCCTCCTCGGACTTCACTTCCCGCATGCTGACTTGCTTGAGCTGTTTCTTCAGCTCTTCAATTCGCGTCTTCAGAGACCAGCCGATCTCGTAGAGGGCGTCTCGCTGAGACGTAATTGCCGGATCGACGTCGTACTTTCGATCGGATCGATCGAGAGCGGAAAACACCGACTGCAAACTGTAGTAGTCTTCCTGAGTTATCGGGTCGAACTTGTGATCATGACACTGCGCACATCCAACCGTGAGACTCATAAACGACATCACGGTGTTCTGCACCATGTCATCGCGATCGAGGTGACGAGCGATCTTTCCGTCGATCTTGGTTTCGGGAATCTCCGCGTGTCCGATGTGATCCCAGGGCCCGGCGGCAATGAAACCTAACGCCTCGATTCCATCGACCGTTCCGGGAAAGAGAACATCTCCCGCGATTTGTTCTTGAATAAATCGATCGTAGCGTTTGTCTTCGTTGAGCCAGCGAATGACGTAGTCTCGGTAAGGCCAGGCGTGAGGCCGCGGCTTGTCCTTGTCGTATCCGTGCGTCTCACCGTAGTGGACAACGTCGAGCCAATGACGAGCCCAGCGCTCTCCATAGCGGGGAGAGGTCAATAACCGCTCGACCAATCGCTCGTAAGCCTGCGGATCTTCATCGTGAACGAAGGCGTCCGCTTCTTCCGGGGTTGGCGGTAGACCGGTCAAGTCAAAGTACAGACGGCGAATGAGCGCCGCGCGATCGGCCTCAGGCGACGGTTCTAGGCCATGTTCCTGCAACTTCGACAACACAAACGCATCAACCGGGTTGCGAATCCACGAGCCAAGAGCCTTCCCGTCCGATTCAGAAGAGGGAACCTCTGGCCGTGAGAGCTGCTTCATCGACCACCACTTGGGCTCTTCGAGCACGTATCCTTCCGGCCACTCGGCACCCTCTTCAATCCATTTTCGGATTGCTGCAATCTGAACATCACTAAGCGGCTTGTTCCCTTTGGGCATTTCCGCTTCGCCATCCTCTGGAGTGATGTAGTCCATCAGAGAACTGTCGTCGGGATCGCCCGAGGTGACGATTTCGCCCCCTTCTCCGCCCGCCCAAAAACCCTTGGCACTCTCCAGCGACAACTCGCCTTCGCGGTCCTTATCGTTGTGACAGTTCAGGCAGTGTTGCGCGAGAACCGGCGCCACTTTCCGCTGAAAGTGGCTCTCCGCGGCGTGGAGCGATGTGCCTTGCCAAAGGAGGCAGGACGCAATCGTGGCGAGAATGGTGAGGCAGGCTACCATGAGTTTCGTCGCGGGAGGCGGGGGGAGGCGTCCAACTCCAGACGCCTGGCGTGCTATCAGACAGACATCGACGCCGCCTGGCAGCTCCGCACAAGCAGTAAGCCGTTTATCTGCATCGGTCTGATAGCTCTTATCTTAGCCGAAAAAGGGGCGCCAATGCCAGGAAGCTCTTGACAGAACATAAGCTGCCCACGGCCTTTACGACGCCTTGCGTGAGTCCCTACCGCACATCCGGACTGATAGGCCCTGGCAGGTCCCTAGGGCCGTTCTGAGAGGCTTACTAAGCTCAAGTCGAGATAATGCTCGGCTGCCTTGTTTTGGCAGTAGAGAGCGATTTTGTTCCCACCACCGGATTTCAACGCATTCCGCAGACGATCATCAAGAGGAATCAACCGATAACCGGGCGTTGATTTATTCGGTAAAACCCACTTCTCGCCGTTAATTGCCACCGTCAGCGGGCCACTGTGGTGAACCAAGAGATGCACCTCAGCGGGCAAATCCTCAGGGAGATCAAACTCGCGCCGCATCCAAATGACATCGGTCGCCCACTCCGTCCGGACTCGCTTGCCAAAATGCTTCTGGTTGCCAAACACTCCCGGACCTTCCTTCCAGTCGCCATCGACAAAGTCGGGCTTTTCCCAGCCGGCAGCGGGTGTGCTCTCGGTATACCGCCACGATTGAGGTTCGTGCTCCGAGCCTAACATCAAGTAGGTCACAATGGGCGGTTTCTTGTAAACGGTGAGATTGGCCGCCCGAACCTTGTTCGGATGCAACTTAAAGAGCGCTCGATCGTAAGTCAGATGTCCGTTCACCTCGATCTCGACGTCGGTGGTTTGTGTGTAAACGGCGCCCGAGAGTCCGCGGGCGTACATCACCTTTAGATTATTGGTGAGTTCGACATAGGCCTCGGTCAATTCATTGATGTCGTCGAGACGACGATAGTCCCATTCTTTGTCATTTTGCCACATGTGTCCCGGAACTCGTCGCCCGAGCCCTCCAAACTCGCCCAAGACGACGGAGCGTTTCTTCTCGGGCAAGGGCACACTCTGGCCCAGGTAGTGATGAACGTCATTCACTTCCCCAGTCCCGCGATCGACAAGTCCACTCGCAGAGTCGACCAGTCGGGTCGGATCGAGTTTCTTGGTCAAGTCCGTAATGCGAGCCGTATCGAACTGCCCCCAGCCTTCATTGAACGGACTCCAAAGCACGATACAAGGATGATTGCCCCGCGACTCGATCAAGCGGGTAAGTTCCAGTTCGAATTGCGCTGCGGACTCGGGTGAACGCTTCAGATCCGGATCTGGCACCGGCTTGAAAACGTTCAAGAATCGATCGCCGTTGGGCATGTCCTGCCAGACGATCATGCCCATTCTGTCGCAGTAGGTATACCACCGTTGCGGTTCGATCTTGACATGCTTACGAATCAGATTGAAGCCGAGCTGCCGGGTGGCTTCGATATCGTATCGCATCGCCTCATCCGTCGGCGGACAGTAAAGCCCGTCGGGCCAATAACCTTGATCCAACAGGCCATACTGAAACAACATCTTGTCGTTCAAGTAAATGCGCAGCAGTCCCGCGGCATCTTTCTTCATCGAAATCTTTCGCATCCCGAAATAACTCTCGACGACATCGGACTGTCTGCCATCAGCCGAAAGCGCAACCCTTAGGTCATAAAGATGAGGCGACTCGGGCGACCATAGTTTCGCGTTTTCGATCGGGATCTCGATGACTTCGCCTGGCTTGCCGCTTGCCTTGGCTACGAGGCTCTGGCCATCAACCACCTCCAGCTGAACCCGGCTACCCGTTCCTTGCACGGTGACTTGAACCAGACCACGATCCACATCGGGAACCATCTTCAACGACTGGACATGCGCCGCCGGTACCGGCTCCAACCAAACGGTCTGCCAGATTCCGCTGGAGGCCGTATACCAAACCCCTTCGGGCGTCAGAGTCTGTTTACCCCGACATTGATAGCCGGTGTCGGTGCCATCCCAAACGGAGACGACAATCTCCTGATCTCGGTTGTCCTTGTGAAGTGCGCCTGTGATGTCGAACGAGAAGGGATCGTAGCCGCCGCGATGTCGACCGACTTCCGTCCCGTTCACGAACACCTTGGCGTCCCAGTCGACAGCACCAAAGTTCAACAGCACACGCTGATCGTCGGTTCGCCAGTCAACGGGCACCGTGAATGTGCGGCGATACCAGAGGCGCTGTGTGTAGCCCAGTCGTTTCATGACTCCCGACAGGGCCGACTCAACCGGATAGGGCACGAGAATATCTCCATCGAACTCGGCCGGCTGCGGTTCTTCCCGCTTGCGAATGGCGTACTTCCAGATCCCATTCAGGTTCTTCCATCTGGAGCGTACCAGCTGTGGTCGAGGATACTCGGGCCAGGCGCTGTCGGGTTTCACATCCTTCGCCCAGCGGGTCATCAGGGGCCCTTTGGCCGGCTTCCAGGGTGTTTCTTCTCCCATCAGACGGGGGGAACAGATCAAGAACGCCATCAGGCTCCAACAGCCGGCAGCGATAAGCAAGCGAGATTGAGTCATTGGTCTAGTCGTTCCATGGAGGTGTCGTGAGTCGCGCGTAGGTGGTTTTGGAGCATTATACCGCGAAGCTATCGATCTCCCCACGGCCCACTAGCGGCAACGGTTGTGAGCATCCGCTAGGATGTTACCTTGGAAGAGTCGCGATGCACGCGGCTACCTCACTCCTTGCACACATACTCATTCGAGCTCAAGAGCGACGCCATGACACGATCTCGAACCGCGACACTCTTCATCTTCTCCGCCCTACCGATCTTCATCTTCGGCTGTGGTCCAGCCTCGCGATCGGACGCTGACAATCCTACGCCGGGGTCAAGTGGCGTCGTGACAGATGCTTCGAATGATGATCCAAACCCAATTGTGCTGGAAAACAGAAAGTCTGGCAGCGACGATTGGTTGCTCACAAAAACGAAAATCAACGATCCTTCGCGCAGTCTCCCCGTCGAAGGCTACTGTTCTCACGTCAGCGTTCGCGCTGGTGAGAAGCTGAGCATCTTTGTAAGCACGAACCCCGTCTCGAAGTTTCGACTCGATCTTTATCGCCTAGGCTATTACTCCGGTAAGGGCGGGCGACTGATGAAGTCGTTTGAGAATGTCGCCGGCAAGACCCAGCCCACGCCAGAGCCGGGACCCCGCAACGTCCGTGAATGTCAGTGGGACCCATCGATTGAATTCGAGATCCCCGAAGATTGGGTGAGCGGTGTCTACTTGGGCAAGCTGACGGCCGAGCCGAGCGGTTATCAGAGCTATGTTATCTTTGTCCTCCGCGATGATAGGGAGGCCGACTTTCTCCTCCAGGTCTCTGATCTCACCTGGCATGCCTACAATCGCTGGCCCGGCTGGTCATCGATTTACGACTTTGGCGACAACCATTGGCATAGCGGCCCCAGCAACAACGTTAGCTTCGATCGGCCCTACGCCAGGTTTATCAACATGACCGCCATCAAGTGGGATGATGCGAAGCCCTACACGGGCGCGGGGAGCTTTCTATTCTGCGAATTCCCGCTCGCCTTTTGGATGGAAAAAGAAGGCTACGACGTTTCTTATATTTCCCAGGTCGACACCCATGCCGACGGCAAGGGACTTCTTCGGGCCAAAGGATTTATTTCCATAGGACATGACGAGTACTGGAGCCGCCAGGCGTTTGCGAATGTCACCAACGCGCGCGATGCGGGAGTTAGCCTGGCGTTTCTCTCCGGAAACACTTCAGTCGTCTCTGTCGAGTTCGACCCCAGTAGCGATGGCCGACCCAACCGCCAATATCGGCGAAGCACGATCTACGAAGACGAGCAGAATCTCACCGGTGCGGCGGCGTACGGGCTAGGATTTGGCGACTGGGTTTGCACCGCGCCTGACCACTGGCTCTATGAAGGCACCGACATGCGACAAGGCGAGAAGATCGCCGATCTCATCGGCTGGGAGTACCAGGCGGAGCCGCTCAAGCAGGACCCCAGCCTGGTCGTCGTCGGTCGTGGAAAGATCGCCGATACGGAACCAGGAGCCCCGGATGAATTCGTGGCCACCGTCTACGATTGTCCGAAGGGTAATTTCGTATTCAATGCCGCGACTATCTGGTGGGCGATGCCACTCTCGACCCCACCCGGCTTCAACAACCCTCACCGAATCAAATCGGACTGGACCCGGGACGATCCCCGCGTTCAACAAATGACCAGAAACATACTTGATCGGATGCTCAAGACGCCCCGCCCCTAAGGCAACATCAAGACTCCCAGCACACGCGCCACCTCCGCCCTGCCCTGCCTCGACCGTTGGCCCCGCGTCGTCAGAAAGACTACGATAATAGCCAAGTGACTTGTCTTTGCTATACACACAAGAAGAATACGATTCAACCTTCCACAAGGATCTTCCGAATGCATTCCCGTTCAATACTCCCGAAGCTCACTCGCAGCATACGTACCTCTTCCGCGTTGCTAGTCGCCGCCATCCTATGCCTGGCCGTGGCGGCCGCTTCTCATGCTGATGAGAAGCCCTGGGTCACTTATTCGTTATCCGAGGGCGCTGGCAACGGAAAACACGTCGTCTTCGTCGCGGGTGAGTGGGAATATCGTTCGGAGGAAGGTCTTCCGATGCTGGCCAAGATCCTCTCGCAGCGTCATGGGTTCAAGTGCACGGTGCTGTTTCCGATCAACGAGAACGGTGAGATCGATCCGAACGTGAAGGACAATGTGCCGGGGCTGGAGATGCTCGACTCGGCTGACATGATGGTCATGCTCGCCATGGACCTCGAACTTCCCGACGATCAGATGAAGCACATCATCGACTTTGCGAACTCAGGCAAACCGGTGCTGGGATTTCGCTGCAGTGTGCTGGCGTTTCGATACACCGAGGACAAGGACTCCCCTTACGCCAAATACGATTTTCGCGGCACGAAAGAAAATGGGGCCGAGATCCCCGGCGGCTTCGGCATGGTCGTCCTTGGGGAAACCTGGCGCGGACACCACGGTCACCATGCGGTTGAAAGTACCCGAGGTCTCATCAATGGACGACACCGAGGCCATCCGATCCTACGTGGTGTCGCTGGCGATATTTGGGGCCCGACCGATGTCTATCAAATCGATCAGCTTCCCAGCACCACCGAAGTGCTGGCCCACGGTCAGGTGCTCCAAGGCATGAAGCCTGACGACACGCCGAACTACGACAAACCGATCATGCCGATGGTTTGGACGTACGAGCGACCGGTGGGGGACAAGACTTCGCGTGTGGTTGCCAGCACGATTGGCGCCGCCGAAGATCTCGAGAGTGAGGACCTGCGGCGAATCGTCGTCAACAGTGTCTATTGGTGCCTGGGACTCGAGGATAAGATCCCAGAAAAATCCGACGTGACTTACGTGGGCGACTTCAAGGCATCAAAATTCGGGCGCGACAAATTCAAGAGGGGAGTCCGCCCCGCGGATCTCGCTCTGTAGACCCTCGTGGTCAAGCTAGTAACGAAGGCCACATTGGATCTGTCGTCGAGAGAAAACCGTGCATTTGCCGGATATGAGTCGTGAATCCGTCTCAACAGCAGGCCGTCGCGAGTAGGCCCACAACTTGGAATCCGCGTCTTATTGGTCTACGATAAGACGGTACTTTCCCGCGTATGACCCCACCCCCCTGCCCTACCCCGTTGCGCCGATCTTGCTTGGTCACATGCGCATCGCAGCCAGCCCTGTGGCTCCTCCGTACCAAAGGACTCTTGGACTATGAAGCGACTTCTGTCTCTCTTCGCATTAAGTGTGTCCGTTTGCCTTCTCGACTGGTCGCATCAGGCGGTTGCCGAGATCCCCAAGCCGTTGGATACCCCCCAACCTTACTCGCCTGAAGAGAGTGTCAAGAAGTTCAAGCTGCCCGAAGGCTTTCGCATGGAGTTGGTCGCCGCAGAGCCACTCGTCACAGAGCCGGTCTGCACCGCCTTCGATGAAAAAGGCCGCCTGTTTGTGGCGGAACTCCACGGATACAACTACGAAGGGTTTCTCGACATCCAGGAGCTCAACAAGACGGGCGAACTCGACACCAAGGTTCGCCGCATCCAAGCCTCCGACAAACACAAGCAAGAGGCAAAGTCGTTTCAACGAGGCGCCATCAAGCTGCTACGAGACACCGATGGCGATGGCGTGATGGATGATGCCATCACATGGGCTGATGATCTTGAGCCATGCTATGGCCTCATCCCCGCTCGCGACGGTGTCATCGCCACCGCGGCTCCGCAAATCGTCTATCTGGCCGATAAGGACAACGACGGCAAGGTCGACCATCGCGAGGTTCTCTTCGACGGCTTCGGAGTGCACCTCCTGGAGCGAGCGATCAACAACCCGCGCTGGGGCAAAGACAATTGGATTTACGCCGGCGCCGGCGGCAATGGCGGAACAATCACCGGTCCACATCTGAAGCAGCCGGTCAAATTGGGTAACACCGACTTCCGATTCAAGCCGGATGGTTCTGTCATCGAACCTGTTACCGGTACCGTCGGCACCTTCGGCTTGACGATGAACGACCTGGGCGATCGCTTTCCCTGTACCGGTGGCCAACCCGCGATCTACTCGGCCCCAATCGACTACCGCTACCTGGTACGAAATCCCTACTTGCCCGGCCCCCCCACAACTTACGCCGCCGTTGGCTATTACAATTGCTACCGCATTAGCGACCCGCACCCCTGGCGAGTCAAACGTGGCAGCGACCCGAACTGGCAAAAGTTCTACGGGACACGGGAAACCGACAGCAGCTACTTCACCGGCGGCTGCGGAAACGTTTTCTATCGGGCCAGTCTGTTCCCGGCAAAGTACTACGAAAACTTTATCATGTGCGAGCCGTCGCAGAATATCCTGCACCGCTGCATTGTGAGTCGCGATGGCTCCGCCTACCGCGGTCGTCGGCCGAAAGAAGAAGAGCGGTCGGAGTTTGTGGCATCCACCGATCAGTGGTTCCGGCCGGTGAATCTCCGCGTTGGCCCCGATGGGGCATTGTACGTCTCGGACATGTATCGCGAGATCATCGAAGACTACTCGGCCATCCCTCGTTTCTTACAGCAGCAGTACGGCATTGCCACGGGAGACGACTACGGCCGAATCTGGCGGCTCGTCCCCGAGTCGAAGCCGCTCCGCAAGACCATCGACATGAGCAAGCTGACCAGCGCCGAATTGGTCCCCTACGTTGGAGACAGCGACTCTTGGTGGCGTGAAACGGCCCAACGACTCCTCGTCCGCCGCGGCGACAAGAGCGTGGCTTCCGCACTGTCTGAAATGGCAAGCCAAGGCAAGACGGCACAGGCCCACATCCATGCCCTCCATACACTCGAAGGCCTCGGAACATTGCGTGTCGAGGATATCTTGCCGGCCTTGAGCAATGAAGACTACTCGGTTCGCGTCCATGCACTACGCCTGTCCGAGCCCTTCCTTTCCAAAAACCAGTCGCTGCTGAATAAGGTCGTCGCGATGACCGACGACGGAGACCCTCGCGTCCGCCTGCAATTGGCTATGACGCTAGGGGAAGTCAGCGATGCCCGGGCGACGAAGGCCCTGTATGAACTGGCCAAGAACTCCGGCAGCGAACGCTGGATGGCAAATGCCATTCTTACTTCTTCCAATGACATCGCCAGCGAACTTCTGGTGATGTTGGCCGACGGGGATTCCCTGACCGAGGGCTCCCAACGGGTCATCCGCCCGCTGGCTCAGACAATCGGAGGGCAACGCCATGGCCAGCGGATCGGAGAGCTGATTAAGATGCTCGTTGAAAGCGCTCCCGAAGCTCAGTCGCCGGCCATTGCTGGCCTGGTGCTTGGCCTCTCCGATGGCAAGATCGAAGGCGCCGTCACACCGGAAGGTCGCGCCGCCACGGTCAAGTTGCTGGCGGAAGCGACTCCTCGCATTCGCGCTGAGTCCGTCAAGCTCGCCTCGATTTTACTCACTCCAGAAGCCCCCGAACTCAAAGAAGCGTTCGCCGAAGCGACCGAGGTTGCCCTCGACGATGAGCAGTCGGTGCAGAAGCGAGAAGAAGCGATCGCCCTTCTGGCGAACGCTCCCTACGGAGTCTTCGCGCCCACGGTCGAGGTCCTGCTCGACGTGCGACAGTCACCGGAATTACAGTTGGCCACGGTCAAGTCGCTATCGATCTCCGACAATCCCGGCGTCACCAAGGCGATGTTGGAAGGCTGGAGTCGCTACACCCCCAAGGTGAAAGAAGCGGTGCTCGACGCCTTCTTCGCCCGCTCCGAACGGATCCCCGCCCTGCTCGTGGCCTTGGAGAAGGGCGAAGTGGATCGCGTCGACATCAATCCGTTCCGCCGCGAACGCCTGTTGAAGGCGCGTTATGCTATCCGCACTCCCGCGGCGAGAATATTTGCCGATGCGGAACTGGACGACGAGCTGCAACAACTTTCCGAAAGTTACCGCACGGCGCTGCAGGGCGAACGAAACGTGGAACGCGGCAAACTGCTCATGGCGAAGCACTGCCTGGTCTGCCACAAGCTCAACGGCGAAGGGCATGAAGTCGGCCCCAACTTCGCCGAGGTTTCTAACCAGCCTGACGACGCACTGCTCCAGGAGATCCTGGCTCCTAGCCGCAAGATCGATCCCCAATACCGCAACTTTGTCGTCGTCACCAAGGACGGTCGGCAGTTCAACGGGGTGCTCGGATCCGAGGGGGCCAACAGCGTGACGCTCAAACAACAGGAAGGCAAGCAAGAGATTATTCTGCGAAAAGACATTGATGAGTTGAGTGCCTCGAGCGTTTCACTAATGCCCGCCGACTTGCACAAGACCATCAGCCCTCAAGATGTTGCTGATATCCTGGGCTACCTGAGGTCATCGCTCAAAGACGCCAAACCGGCTGAGAAGGCGAGCGAATAGAAACCAGCAGTTCGGCGAACGTTGGAACTCCTACGTATTCTCTTTGTCGACACTAATCGCCGATCGCCTGCAAGGCCTCGCTGGCCAGTCGGGCGAGTCTCGCGTCGGAGTCGTTCGCAGCCGACGTGAGCGCTTCTTGAACCGCGGCCTCTGACGAGCCGATGCGCCCCAAGGCCCAGGCCGCCCTTTGGCGGACGATCATCTGCCGACTCTCGTGCAATGCATCCGTTAGGACATCGACGCCCTCGGTGCCCTCCGCCTCCAATCTTCCCAGCAGAGTCACCGCCCAATAAGCCACGTCGTCGTTCTTGTCGGCGACCAACTCTACCAGGTGCGGCAGGTCCTTCACCTCCGGCGGGCCCAATTCTTCCAAGGCCGCGGTAGCCCACTCCTGCACCGCTTCGTCCTCATCACCCACGGCACGAACAAGAGCGACGGCCGCCGGCCGCGCTTCCTCTGCGGACTCACAAAGCTGCTGGGCTGCTGCTGCGCGGTCGAGACTGCCACAGGCGCAGAGTTTCTCGGTCAAGTCTTGAACGTCCATTCCGGCTCTCCTTCTTACATTCCCCAGACACTCCCATCATCGCCGCTGGCAACAAGCGGACCGGGCTGTTACATCGACTATCGTAACCGTGTCGGGCGAGTTGGAGAATGCGAATCTGCTCACTCCACGTCTATTCGCCCGTGCTTGACTGACTGGTTTCTTGTTCCTGCAGATCATTCTGTCTCGTTACCGCAATGATGTGTCGCATGTTGCCAATGACTCCATCACTACGGGAGTGGAGCTCCGCCAGGACCTCCTGGCGTCCGTACATAATCAAGCAATCTCCCACGTCAATGACGGTTTCTCCCCGGGGCGTGCCGACATAATGTCCCCCGCGACGTTCAATTCCCAACACGAGAACGCCTTCGTTGCTCAACTGCAGAGCCTTCAGGGAATGGCCTGCCAGCCAATCACCTTCGTGGACCCGCAGCTCTGAAACTCCAAAATCATCCGACAGATGAAACAAGCGGGTATAGTCGCGCACCTCGATCTTCGACCAGCGGGTAAGAGCCCAAGCATTGACTCTCCACATGATCATCTCGACCGTTCGGCTATTGGAGGCGATCCACAGCAGCCCTACACCAAAAAACAGGATCAGCAGGCGTCCCCAAAAGCTCTCATACCAGTCATCCCCGCCATCGGTATCGAGGACCAGTCGCAGCACCGAGGCAATGGCCACGACGATACCGGCGTTACCCAAGAGCATTAAGTGCATCACGATGCGACGTCGGACCGGATGATTGACGATTTCCTCCGACTCCTTTGTCGTGAATCCCGATCCGGTGAACGCCGAAAGGGCCTGAAATTGGGCCAAGTCTCGGGAAATGCCCGTCAGGGCAAGACCAACCGCGGCAACCCGTATCACGGTTAAGGAAAGTGCCAGGACAAATAGGACCGTAAAGACGGCGACCATGAAATCAGCTCCATCAATGCTCGTTAGGAATACACTCTGGCGGTCGTAGTCGTGCGGGCGCCACTGTCCGCAATTCGTTCTCTCGCCTCTTTCTAGTCTAGGCCACCGCTCCGCCAAATCGCAGCCTACAACGAACAGCCCGCAGACTCACTCTTCGCACGTAACGTCTCACATACGTTCCTGGAATGGCGATACCGTTTTCGCTCTTTCTGGAGAGAGACAACAAGATCAATACCCGCAATAATCTGCCAGTCGGGTATTCGCACCTCTTGAAAGGCAGCCAGATCGACAAGCCAAGTAATGACACTGACTTCGTTTATGAGGAGTGGATGCTCAACTTCTAAACGTCTTCATAGCGAATTGCTTTCGAACGAGACTCCGTTCGGCCAAGGAATATCTGTCCACTTTTTTTGACACTCCCTCGCCACCTGAAACCCGGGCGTTTCTTATCTTCTTAAGGATGTTTCACGCCAGAAACAGGCTGTCTCGGCGTGCGATTACCGGAAGCCTCAACGGCCCTAACAACAACCACGACAACCTGCTGATTGTCCTAACAGGGAACACAATTCTCCAGGATCGACTATCCGGACCTTGACGTCCTGTATTCAGTTCATTACGCTGATTGCTCCAACCACCTCAACTTGGAAAACTCATTAACTGGAAACCAGTCGCGCTCAGGTTGTGCGAATTAATCAATCAGGTATCTGAGTGATACAGCGGTCTCCCCCGCATCGATACCGCCTCAGCAAGGAACGAATCCGTGGAACAGATTGATGAACCGCGTCTCGAATCGGATCTGGAATATCGTGTCGATTATCTAACTCGTTTTCTGGGCTTTTGCCCGGACGATATCGAGAGCATTCATGATTCCGCCGAATTGCTGGGACCGCTCGTCCCGACGCTTGTCGACGCCGTCTATGACAAGCTCTTCAGCTATTCTGCGACCAAGAGGCATTTTGTGCCACGACAATCTGGCTATGAGGGATCTGTTCCAGAAGACATCAACTCCCTAGAGCTCGACCACGAAATGATCGAATTTCGCAAGCAGCATCTCGGCCGTTATCTCATGGCGCTCGTAACCCGCCCTTACGATTCCAAATTAATGACCTACCTGGATATGGTCGGCAAGATTCATACTCCCATAGTTGGCAGCAAGCAACTCGACGTCCCACTGATACAAATGAATGCCTTGCTGGGCTTCGTCTCAGGGGCCACTCTAGATACCATACTTGCGATGGGTCTTGATCGAGAAACGGAAGCCCGCACCATACGAGCCTTCAACAAGTTGTTCTGGATTCAGAACGATCTCATTTCGCGCCACTATCAGCCAGAGTCGTCTAAATAGTGATTGACTAATACTTCGCGAGACAGAAGTCTCTCGACGTGAAGCGTGAGGGAAAATGTAGATAACGTCTCTCCACGGCGTTACTTCTCTGGCACATCAATCGTTATCGGCAGGGAAGAATCGCCTCCTTTGTCGCAGAGCGGCGTGACGCCTCCTTCTTCATTGAGCAGGGTAGAAATCGTTGCTGCCTTGAACGCCTCTTCGACACTCTCGATGGCGTTATCCAGCCGGCGATGTAGAGCGCAGAGATTTGTCCTGTGCGCTCCCAGACGCAGTGGGCATTCCCGGATACGCTTGAGTGGCTCCACTGCTTCCAAGACGTCCCACACCGTGAGATCTTCCGGTGATCTGGCCAACAAGAACCCTCCGTGCAATCCTCGCCGAGATAGCACGAGCCCGTTGCGAACGAGCATCTGCATCATCTTGGAAAGATACGGCGCGGGCACTTCTGTCAATTCAGAGATCCGCTGTGCTGTGCAAGGCTTTCCGTGATTCTGAGCGAGGGTCAAAATGGCCCTCAACGCGTACTCGACGGTCTGCGAAATCATGAGCTTGCCGGAACAAAAAGAGAGTCATCTGGGCGAACGAATCGTCTCACGATTATAATGCCGGGCCACACACAAGACAACTGGATGCTCTTATCCGCATTCATCCAAGCCTTTGCTTTGAAGTACCTTGTGCTCTTTTTGTCAGGCCCAAGCCATTACGCGACGTCGACATTCATCGTGACAGGCATCTCGCCTGAGAGCTCACGACATCGCTTCCGCACCAGCTGCTTAGCGTAGAACGTGGGTACCTTTCCGGAAATCACCAGAGCACGACGATCGACTTCAATTTCCAGCTGCCGCAAGCTGGGAATATTCTCCTGGTCCAATATGCTGCGGACCCGTTCCCTGATCACCTTGTCCGGGCCTGTATCGGCTGCTCCCTTGGACGCTCCGTGAACTTTCTCAGTTGTGCCATTCATTTGCTTCCCCCTGGTCATACCCCGTGCCGCTCCCCGGGGCATGACGATCACCACCCATGGACCTGACTCCATTCAACTGCTACGTCGGACTCATTCCCCTACTTGCTCAACTCTTAGTCCTTGTCGCCGATGTCTTCCTCGTAGGCGTCTTGGACCAACTTGTTCTCCAACTTCTCGTGCTCGATCAACTTTCGCACGAACATTTCGGCCTGAGGAACAAATTCAGACCACCACGATTCCGATTCGTCATCGACACGCACTCGGTCCATGAGCGCCGTCACTTCCTCCGACAGCACGGCGTGCTGCTGTAGCAGGCGGTCGGCTTCGACCGAAAATCGAGGCGCGATTTCAACTGCTTCGCCCAAGTAACCATCTCTCTCTTCCAATTCGAAATGAAGGTGCAATTGTGTTGAGAGGTTTCCTAACAGGGAGAGTAACTCCCCTCGTTCTGGCTGGCAGACAAGCGCCTCGCAGAAACTCTTTAGATGCGTCCGAAAGCTCTCGTCAACGTGCTGCATCAATTCGATGTAATCTTGGTCTTTGCGGGACTCCAACATGGCAACGACCTCCTTATCTTGACTACGACGTATTCAGGGCATCAGACTTCGATTCGTCAACAGCTGACATCCCACTCGGCCTCATGCAAACGATGCACAAGGTGAACCAGGCCGCGCTTTTCGTTCAACAGTGCCGGCCGGAGATCAGGCTTCATACAGCGCCGAATCTCGGCACCAAGCTCAGAGAGCCTGGCTTCGACAAGCCTCAGCAACACCTCATGGTCTTCATGATTGAGCTCCAAGAACATGGCCCACCTCCTTTACCGCCTCTCCCTTAGAATCAGCAGCAACTCCTGCGCCATCCGATGCGCAATATGTCCGAAAGGGAAAAAGGCCGATTCAAGCGGGAAATTCAAGCCGCTAAGGAGAACCGATTCACATAGGTCCGATCTCCCCCGCCATCAGTCGCAACCGTTGGGCGCCACGATGTGTCGCGCTGCGTGCCATGCAGCACACCGCCGCCAGAGCGGAAACTCTCTCTCAGCCCATCTCAGTTTCGCAACACCAACACCGGACAATGCGCGAGACGGCAGACCCGTTCTGCGACCGACCCGATGAGCAGCCGCTTGAGGCCTGTCCGACCATGAGACGGCAAGACAATCAAGTCAGCACCGATTTCCTCTGCATAGGCGGCGATCTCGCTGCCAGGATCGCCCACGGAAGCGCGTACTTGAACGCCGCTATGTTTGTCCGCAAAGCGTTCACGAAGCCTGGCCTCGCACTCCTCGCGACGCGATTCATAGGTCTCTGATTCCCAGAGCAACTCGGGGTCGGTGGCCGGCATCGGCGAGAGCACATGCGTGACATATAAATGTCCGCTGTCCTTAACCAGGGTTCTCGCCACCTCGACGGCCCCCAGCGATTCGTCCGAGTAATCGACCGGAACAACTACCTTCTCTTTAGGCAACCAGCTCATTGTCGCTCCTTTTCTCCTGAGGGAGTTCACGCCGCGCAAAGATCATCATAACCGATTCCTGGCTTCGGCAACGATTCATTCCTTGCAACTTCGGGAAGAGGCAGATCCTGCTCGCCTCCTCATCGTCTCGCCTCCTGCACTCTAAATCCAGCCTTGGAATGCATCGCCTACCTCTCTTCCTCATCCGATCGGCACATCATCGAATCTCTATTCTTCAATAGCCTTCACCATCGCCGCCACAAGATCTATCGAACTGACTAGTCCGCTAGGACGATTCTGGTCGTCCAGTACGACAAGACGGTGAATATGCGACTCGCACATGGCTCGGGCTGCTTCCATAATCGGAGCTGTCTTGGAGATCGATCGAACCTCCTCGGTCATGAAGTTCTGCACGACATCACGACGCATGGTTTCGACGTGATACGGCTCTCCAGCCGCATCTTGAACCAGCACCTCTTCGACTTCACTACCTGCCGCCGCGCCCTCAGCAGGCGAAGTGACCATGTGCGATACGAAGTCAACCGCGGTCAATATACCAACACATTGACCCTGGTCGTTGGAAACCGGGGCACCCGAAATAGAATGCCGCTGAAGCGTTCTCGCGGCATCCAACATCGTCTCGCCGGCACGTAGCTGGACAGGACTTTCCGTCATCACATCGGTGACCCGCAGACTCAACAACCGTTCGATTGCGCTATTCATTGCCGCCTCCGTGAACGTAACTACAGAAATCACAACTATCAATTCGACTCGATCGCGGTGTCGCACGGACTCGGGTAGTCCTTTTTGGTATCTCGACGCATCCGACCACTTCCGAGTGAGCCCATGCACTCCAACGTGGATGCAATTCAGGTGCCAATGCCCAGCCCGAGCCGATCCCCTACACAGCCCCTCGCGAATCGACTTCCCGGCCGGCCTATCGTGCGTTTACGCACACTTTATGTGACAATATGACATGTGCACAGTTCGGTCGACTTCGTATTGATGTAGAAAATACCGGAAAAACAAAGGGGAATTCGACGCTTGGCCAATCACGGCATAATCCTTGCTAAGGAATCTCTTATCGGATTACGAAGTCTCTTCTCCCTCAACCGATTATCGCGAGACCTGACTGATGGACGACGCCAACCGACAGATTGATCTACTGGTAGTCGATGACGACACCGAGTTTCGCGCGACTGTGGCTCGCCGCTTTCTTCGCCGAGGGTTCGCCGTACAGGAGGCGGAAAACGGGGAGCAAGCGCTTGATCTCGCCGGCCGCCGCCAATTCGATGTCGCCATCATCGACATGATGATGCCGGGCATGTCCGGACTGGAGCTGATTCGCCGCTTCAAGGCGAATCACCCGGACTGCGCTTCGATTATGCTAACCGGCCAGGCAACCGTCGAGTCGGCGGTCGAGGCCATGAAAATTGGCGCTTATGACTATCTACGAAAACCGTTTGCGCTTTCAGAACTCGAGGTCATTATCCAGAAGGCCTACGACCACAAGCGGCTCGAAAAGGAGAACGTTCAGCTCAAGGAAATGATCCAGCGCACGCGCATGCAATCGGATATGATCGGCGAGTCGACCGCCATGAAGGAGGTCTATCGTCTCATCGAGAAAACCGCGCCCACAGACAAGGCCATTTTGATCCAAGGCGAGAGTGGTACGGGCAAAGAACTCGTCGCGCGTGCCATTCATCGAGCCAGCGCGCGAGCTGAGAATCCGCTCGTCGTTATCAATTGCGCCGCCTTGCCGGAAACCCTGCTGGAAAGTGAACTATTCGGACACGAGAAAGGGGCATTCACCGGCGCAATCAGTGCCAAGCAAGGGCTCTTCGAGCTGGCCGATGGGGGCACCTTGATGATCGATGAGATCGGCGAAATGCCGGGTTCCCTGCAGGCCAAGTTACTGCGTGTTCTCGAAGACGGTTCGATGCGACGAGTCGGTTCGCTTAAAGAGCGACGCGTCGATGTGCGTATCCTCGCCGCCACGAACCGTCGCATGGAAGACGAGGTCAAGGCTGGCCGCTTCCGAGAAGATCTCTACTATCGCATCAATGTCATGTCGCTGGAAATTCCTCCCTTACGTGAACGGACAGGTGACATCCCCCTGCTCGCGGAACATTTCCTCGGTCCCGGCTGGGAGATAACGCCTGAAGCGATGAAGATATTGGAGGCGTATCCGTGGCCGGGTAACATCCGTCAGCTGCTGAACGCCATCGAGCGAGCAAAGATTCTTAGTGACGATAACTCAATCGTGAAACACGACTTGCCGCTGGACGTCACACGAGACACTTCCCACGATGGCGACCACCGCGGTAGATCGGACGCAGCATTGGCTACGGTGGAACGGGCTCATATCGTCGACATGCTGCAAAGAGAAAAGGGCAACAAGGCCCGCACGGCACGGCTCTTGGGTGTGAATCGTCGCAGCCTGTATCGCTTGATCGAAAAGTTCGAGATTCTCCCCAGTGAAATTAGCGGAAACAACGCCTGACACCTGACTAGCCTGGCCGTCGCGGATGATGCCCGCGAGCACAGGGTGTGCGTAGCAGCGCGCTCTGACGCGTTAACCCACGTCTGCGATCGCCCCTTGGCAACAGAAATCTACCGTGCTCGTCGCCGCGCAAACTCCTTGGGATTTCGCTGTTGCGCTCCGACGATGTTTTCTGACATTCGCCACACTAGGCCTTCCCAATCAACTGGCACGCGGATTGCAGCTAATTGGCTTCTTGACCACCCCTTGGCCGTTCGCCCTGACGCGACGAGCAAGTTGCCCTTGGAAAAGGAGTAAGACGATGCTGAGTTCCACTCACGGAAAGCACTCCTCCGGCATGCAGGCTTCAACACCCTTCCCGGTTCTAGAAAAGTACTTCAAGCGAGGCGAGCAGCAGTCTCTCGTACAAGACGATCTGGAAGCTGGAAGACATGTGGGGTGGCTTCTTGTTGGCGTCATTGCCGCCGGCTCTTCATTAGGAATCCTGGCAGTCATCTTGATGATGGTCTTTGGTTAGGCCCCAGCTGCGCGTCGTTTCTTCGGCCTGGCTTTCGAGTCTGGCAGGAGTGAACCAGGAAAGACCGCGTGGGTAGCGTGTCTCTCCGCGGGCCGGGCAGGCGCCGCAGCGCATCGGCTGACTTCCCTAGGCATTACGGACTCTCACAGACTCGATGACTCGCTAGCCGTTCGCCCGATTTAAAAGAACACAGAATCGGCTCCCGACTCCCACCTCCGATTCGGCCCAAATCTTGCCGCCCTCTCTCTCGATCAGATACATCGTGAAGTAGAGACCGAGGCCGCTACCCGGTTTTTCACGGTGCTCCGCGAGTCGATGAAACGGTGCGAAGACACGCTCCAGTTCCGCTTTGGGAATGCCTGGCCCGTTGTCACGCACGGTTATCAGGCACTGCGTTTCGCTCAGTTCCGACTCGATCTCGATCAACCCCGGATCCTTATCGATGAATTTCACGGCGTTTGCCAGCAGATTGTAGAAAGCCTCTCGCAGACGGGCCTTGTCGCCCCGAATCTCAGGAAACCTCGAAGACATCGTCACCTTGACCTGTTTCTCATCGAGTTTGTCCTGGAGCCGATCGAATGCGTCGGTGAAAATCTCTTTCAGGTCAACCAGGCCCAGCGATTCATCTTCGTGCGCGCGAAGTGTCGACTCCAGCAGTTCATCCATCATCGTACTGGTCTTGAATACTCGATCTCTTGCCAATCGGATAAGCTCCCGCGCCCCCTCGGGCATTTGGTCGCCAAACTCGTCGAGCGTCTCGTCACACAGATTGGCCACCGTCGCAATGGGTGTCTTGAGATCGTGGGAGGCGAGTTGTGCGAAACGCCGCAACTCGTCATTTGCCTTCCAGTATAGATCCAACGCACGGCGAAGTTCCTCGGTCGACTGTTCGAAGTAGGCGTCAAGTGTCAGACCAATATCGAGAAAGATTACCTTCACCAGAGCCAGAAAGAGCTCTCCCATTTCTCCATCATCGGACTTTGCCGCGGCGAACTGTTGCAAGCAATGTTGCACATACAAGCTGTGCGCGCCCAGAAACCATTGCGGGCCCAGGCCGACATGGGCGTGAGCCCGACCGATCCGAATTCTCTCCTCGACATAATCGTCTGACCAATTCGCCTCCAGCAGAGATTCAAAGTGCCTCCGCTGGAGTTCGCGCAGCCTGGCAACGATAACCGGATCGGTTAGAAACCGTTTCGTTTCTTCAAAGGAAAAGAGGTGGTCGTAGAAAGAGTCAACAAACTCGTCTCCCGACGCCGCAAACTGAGGCAACATGGAACGCAATCGTTCCGCGTCCTTCTCGGTCAGACTAAGATAGGCAAGCCGACGATCGAGATCGACCCGCTCGGGCTCCTTCGTACTGGGCCCCCCCGAGTGAATACCCGATTTTCGGTGATGAGATTGCGGAGGCAACTCTGGCGACACGAGCAGGTCTCCCGGCTGATTCTTGGCCAACGGATTGAGGATGAAACTGCCATGAAAGTGTAGCGGACCGGGCAAAGACTGTCAGCAAGCACATGCCCGAGCGATAGATCCTGTCACACTTGCGAGACAGGTGGGCGTGCAACTAAGTCGAGGAACCTCGACCCCTTAGTAGAAAGCGGCGAAAAAAAGGCGGCCCTGACCGAAAGCGGATTGCATTCCCCGAACATTGCTCCCAGCCAGGACCAACCGCTATGCACAACAAGAAAGTCGCTTGCTCGATAGCCATCTCACCGGGCGACCTCATAAACTGCAGATGTTGTGCCAAACTCCAAGCGGCTCGAATGTCTCGGTAAACGTGGCTTTTCTGATCAACGACGACTCAAGTCGTGTGCCCCCAGAGCACGTCACCCCGCTCATTCGCACATGTCACTGACCTGGCGGGTTCGATCTCGCCCCGCCCCCCGGGTGATAGGCCCGAGCCCGCCCTTATGTGTACGGTGGCAGTCCTCGCGCCTAAGATAGCGCGATGTGCTGGTTCAAGGCCTGTTAAAGAGCTCCACGCAAAGTCTCAGAGGGCTGCGATTCACGTTCCACGATCGTCGAGCGGACTAGTCGATCTGTTCCATCTCGTAGTCCTTCATTGAGACAGAAACCCCCTGCTGCAAGAAGTTGACTGCAACCAGTAGTGTATCCTCTCCTCGACGATCGACGACGACACCCTCCACCCCCTCGAATGGCCCCGATCGGACGCGAACCCTCATCCCTTCAACAAGTCGAGCTTCCGGCGAGAGCGCCACGTCCGACTCGACAAGTCGGCGGATGGCGATCAGATCTTGAAGCAGCGCATCGACGTCACCAACCTCCAGCGTATTGGAAACACAGTTCGTCGCCAGTGCGTCCCGTCGTTGCTCCTCATCACCACACAGAAACACGTACCCTGGAAACAAGGGAACGTAGGACGAACGCTGGCGGCCACTCGAAGATCGAGTCGTCTTGCGGATCATGGGGCCGTAGAATGCGATCTCCAGAGCTCGGAGCCGGCGCATGAAATCCTTTTCGCGTCGCGAGAGTGTATAGACCGCCCACCACTTCGCATCCGCCGGAGGACTCTGCAGCAGGACCTCAGGATACATGTCCGGTTCGGGAGGAAGTATCGGCACGCCCGCCCTTCTTTCTGTTTGCTGATGACGCCCCTCGAAACTCTGGTGCGATGTGCCAGCTGGCGGGCCAGAGCCTCGCCGTCCCTTCGGCGAGCCAAGCTGAGCATCTTCAGACTACTCCGTTCGGGACATGATGTCGACCTGAAACACTCAGTTCATGCCCTTTGCTCGTCTTCTTTATAATGGATGACAATGCTATTGTTGTTGTTCTATTGAGAGCACCACCTTTGGGAGTGACAAGCCAGCTTCCGAATTCACCATGTCGCACGAAGTCGATCCATCCACTCCTCGCTCGCTCATTCCTCTGGCCGGCGACACGATCGATGTCTGGTATGTCGACCCCAACACGGTCGCGCAGGCAATTCTTGACCATTGGTACGCAGAATTGCTTCCCGCCAATGAACGGAAGCAATGCGACCGATTTCTCTTTGAGAAAGACCAACGCCTCTGCCTTGTCGCTCGCGCGCTACTGCGATCAACGCTCTCTCGATACCGGGACATACCTGTAACGGGTTGGCGATTCGGAGTCGGATCACATGGCAAACCGTACGTACTCTTGCCAGACAATTCCCAGGAACTCCAGTTCAATCTCTCTCATACGAACGGCATGGTCGTCTGCGCGGTTCGCCGCCACCAGCCCGTCGGGATCGATGTCGAGAACACTGCCCGTCGTGCTCCCTTGGACATCGCCCACAACTACTTCGCGCCTCGAGAGTGCCAAGATCTATCATCCTTGGACGAGAACGATCAACCCGCGGCGTTCTTCACGTACTGGACCCTGAAGGAGTCCTATATCAAGGCCCGTGGACTTGGCCTGGCTATCCCGCTCGATGCCTTCGCCTTCCGACTCGACGCCTGTTCGACGCCTCGCATCGAATTCTCGGAGGAACTGGAAGACGATCCTGCACGCTGGAGATTCTTCCTGCCGGATGAAATCGCCGCCGGTTATCGAGTCGCAGTGGCCACCATGACCGACCAACAGACCCCTACAAAATTGAGAATCGAAAAGGCCGATCTCCAGGCCTGAATATCGATTCGCCCCGGAGTGCCTAGAGGGGTGCATCGAATGGCTACCCAGGAAGGATCGCGCTAGAGAGCCTCCCGTTCGCCTCAACACCGTTTAGCGAAGCTTTCGCGCCTGCGGAACACGCGAGAAACTTGGGTGAGCATAGCGAGACTGCATAGCCGGAAGACCCGAGAAGTCGTTAATATCTCGGCACATTTCATGTGCTCCGCGGACGGTGCAGACCATGTCGGCAACATGATCTCCATCAATGTCGATGAAGCGTCGAATCACGCGTCCGTGTCCGTCTCGAATAACCCACTCGGCCGGGCAGAACTCTGGCTGGGCCGTATCGACCCGAGTGGCCGCCGTTTCGATGAACTGAGCTGGATTTTGCCCATAGTGCGCCGGCATCGGAGCTGGCGATTCCAACATATAGGGATCGACGGCCGGATAGGGGTAAGGCATCAGCTCCGAATCTGAAACCGTTGTCGTTGCCGGCGACGGAAGCATCTCTGCCTGCGGGATCATCGGTGCTCGTCGATCACCGTTCGATGCCACGACCGAGTTTACTGAGGCAGCCCCGCCAGGTGCCGAATTCCCCGCGTTGGCATTGACAGACGCATAGCGGTCACGTCGGCCAACATTGCCCTGAGGCTGCTGGTTGTTGACCGGCGGGCGGTAGGCCGAGACCGGGGGAGCCGTATGTGTGCTGGTCGCCACGACCCTCCCTCTTCCTGTCAGATCGCGACCTTCAGGCAACGAACCGGGACGCAGTACCAAGGGACTTGCCGAGCTAGCCACGGTCGGCTGCGCTACCCGCGTGGCGGGAATCTGTGTCGCGGGGGCCGCCATTTCCTTGAGGGGATCGAGCGAACCGTTGGAAACAGGTGACACAGTAGCTATGTCCGTATCCCCAGCTCGATTGGTCTCTGGCAACCGTACAATCTTCTGCTTTGGCGGGGCCTTGGTCGAAACCACGACACGGGGCTTTTGATGTGGCTTTCTCGTTGCAACACGCGGCAAGACTGCCACCCTGGGTTGACTGGGCTTCGAGACGCTCGGCTGTGCCTTCTGCGTTGGCACAGGGGGTCGTCCGACTTTCGCGATCACCCGACTCTCCGGTTTCTTGGAAACCGGTTCTCTGGCGGTCGGCATCGAATTGCGTGTGGAGCGACCCGTTGGTTTCTTTGCTGCCTCGGCAACGAGCTGCATACGGGGAGCTGGCTGCGGACGTGTTGGCTTGACGCTCGCCACCACCTGCGGTTTCGGCGGCGGTGAGAATACCACTCTCTTCGGCTGGGCCATAGCCTTACTCGTGGCAAGCTTCGGGCTCTGCTTCATCGAGCCAGTGGTATTATTATTCACGACTGACGGAGCCGTTGGCTCCCCAGAACGCCCAACGGGAGCGGCATTGATTCGCTGGCGGGCCTTAGGCTTCGCAGCAACCAACGGATACTTGCTCACCGGGGCGGCCTTCGGCGACACGGTTCCGCTCTGGACCGGGCGAGGCGCGGGCATCTTAGCAACAATGCGTTGATGTTTGGCGATCGGATCCCGTTGGACCGCAAGCGATTTCTTCGTAGCTTCGCCCTTCAATGCCGGCGTTCTTGGCTTAGCAATTGCCAATCGGTCCACCGCAACCGAGGGGCTCGATTCGAGCTTCAGCCTGACTGCCACTTTCGGCTCAGCTGCTCGCTTCGCGACAGCCGTCGATGCAGTAGACTTCTCTATTGTTCTGCCGACTTGTTTCCTGCCCTGGTTTTTTGCCACCACCGGAGATGAGGCCTTGGCGGGGAGCGTTCGTTCCGACTCAACGGACGGCAGCGGACGAACCTTGGCCACCACTCTCACAGCTTCACTCGCCTTGCCGCCTGCAACTGGCTCTGCTGCCGGAGCTTTCTGGACTACCCGAGACGTGACTGGCCTGTTCGGCGACACCTTGGCAGCAATTCGAGGCGAACTCTCCAGCTTCAGTCGTACCGGTTTACGCTTCGTACGGACAATCTTAGAGGACGTCTCCGAATCGTCGACCGGAGGCAAAGGACGAATCTTGGCAACTACCGCGGCGGCTTTCGTCGGCTTGCGAGCCGTGCCCGACTTGGTGGGCGATCCCTTTCTAGCTACCTGAGCAGCAGCCGGCTTGTTTACAGGAGCTTTCTGGGATATCCGAGATCCGACTACCTTGGCCGCAGGAGCTTTCTGCGCGATCCGAGACGTCGTTGCCTTTTTCGCGGGAGACTTCTTGGCGATTCGAGGCGTACTTTCCAGCTTGATTCGAACTGGCTTACGTCCCGATCGCACGACACTGGAAGAAGAGTCCGACTCGACCACGGGAGGCAGAGGACGGATGCGCAGTTGCTGCTGGGAAGCTTGCGCCGACTTTGGCTGGGGCAATCGCTTGATCACTTGGTGGCCGGCCGCGGGAATCGATCGCTTGTCGCTCGTCGCTGTGCTGGCGACTTTCTTCTTTGGCACAATCCGCGGTGACACACTCTCGCCGGGCGATGCCGACTTCGAACGTGCTTTGGCATTCGCCAAGGCAGTCTTGCTAGAAGCGGCCGGGCCATCAACCGATGAACTCACCGCTTTCAGACCAGAAGAACGCGAAGTCAATGTCAGACGACTTGCCGAAGAAGTATTGACCGTGCTCTTCTTGGTTCGGATAACCGCCTGTGCCGCCTTCTGCTTAGGGCGGATAACCGACTGAGCTGACGACGCTGCCTTAGGGACGATCGCCCTCTTGGAAATGATCCCGGAGGGCGTCTTCACAGCGCGAATCGAGACATTCTCACTCTGTGGATATCTCAGGCGGACGGCGGGACGAGACGCCTTTTCGGGAGCGAGCCGAGTTGTTCCGTCCTCTGCGCAGACGTCTCCGACGGCCGTGAGGCCAATAGCCATCAACGCCATGACGCAGCACAGCAGGACACTGACCTGTCGCATATGGCTCATAGGTACCAGCGGACTATCCATGTTCACTTCGCGGGGGGGGCTGACGTGTTACGTTTCCAACTCGTCCAATCCTTCAGACGAAATGGTATATCACATACTTCTATCGTCGTGATCGCAGTACACTCGCCTGCCATCCGCAACCTGGGTCAATTTGTTGCCGCTCTACTGTCACGACGACCCGGGCGGTCGGCAGCACAGCTGACATCAATCAATTCGGCCTGGAAGACGACCGAAGATGAGGCTTATCCCACATATTGCGGATTTCGCAATTCTGAGCGATGTAATCATGTTACGACTGGGAACACCCGATAAGGAATTACAGTGAAATTCGTCGCTAGACGACTGCGCCTACGCTAAGTGCTAGCTAGGCAAAGCATTTACGTCAAACCAGCATTGCCGTCAGCCCCCCATGCCTGTGGGGCAATAAATACGACAACTACCTGAGGGGGAAACTTGCGATGACGTTTGTCAGAGCAAATATTAGACATCGCGCCGCGGCGGCCCTGCTGCTCGCCATGACCGCGATGTTGCTTGGCACGGGTTGCTATGCACCACTCCATTCGCCGGGCATCTGGGCGAACGAATTGCCCGATTCGTTTCGCTATCCCTACCGGCAACTCGCCCCTCCACTAAACTACGCAGATCTCACCGCGCCGCCTCCGAAAGATTATATCTTGGGCCCCAACGATGTGCTCGAAGTCACCGTGCCTGATCTTTTTCAGGGTGCGGAGATTCGACCACTTCGAGCCCAGGTCATGGCCAGCGGCGAAATCGAGATGCCCTTGGCAGGCAAGGTGAAAGTCGGCGGACTCAATCTCTTGCAAGCCCAGGAGGCGATTAACGCCGCCTACGCCAACGGCATCTTGGCCAGCCCCAAGGTGAGCATTTATCTTGCTGAAAAAGACACCTTCCAGATTCTCGTGCTTGGCGCCGTCAATCAGCCCGGCATCCAGGCGCTACCGAAGTTCGAAAATGACGTGGGCCACGCCCTCGCTTCCGCGGGTGGTTTTACTGAGAGTGCTACCGCGTTTATCGAGGTCCACCGTCGCATCGCCCCAGGCGAACCGCTGGTGGTTGATGGCAAGTGGGAGGAAATACCTTCCATGCACGGCATGTTGGATGACCGCAAGAAAGTCCTCAAGATCCCGCTTCGAGGTTTGCCACCGGGGTCTATCCAGACAAAAGACATTGTGCTCCAGTCAGGCGACGTCGTTGTGGTGCCTGAACGCGAATTCGAACTGTTCTGGGTTGTTGGACAACTCGACGAGAACAATACGGTCCGCTTCTCGACTGACGGCCGTGAGCGAGAATTTGGTACCGGCTTTATCCTGCCCCGCGATCGGGATATCGACGTGATAACGGCCGTCGCGATGGCGGGCTATATCGATCCAATCGACTCCCCAACCACGGTCACGGTTCATCGTCGCCTCCTTGACGGCGACGCCCTGTTGATCAAGGTCGATCTGATCGGAGCACGCTACGATCCTCGCGCCACCGTTCTAGTTCAGCCGGGTGATATCATCTACATCAATCCCGACGCCAAGTGGTGGACTCGTAGAACGTTTGACCGCGTGATACCGGAATTGATCTTGGCTCCGTACCGCAGTTTGATGATCAAGTCGATCATTGGCCGCGGAAACTAAGCCGCAAACAGACAGGCAATCGAGCGTGCAGGTGTCCACTCGGGGGCACCTGCACTCGCTGTTCCAGTCAGTTCATAGTCGCTATCGTATTCGTACACCTCGCTGGACCCCATGGGTTCGAATCATCGCGAGGCGATCGACACTCCCGGCTCCCCTTCGCTGGACCGACGCATCTGTTGACCATTGCCCACGGCTTCTGGGCGATTACCATCGGCTTGGGCTTCGTTGAGCACCTGCTGAATCCTCTCCGCCAGATACGGTGCCCGCGGTTCGATGGCTATCGTCGAATGGTGCCCATCAACATCGTGGATCTCGAGCGGCTGTTCCAGGAGTTCACCCCAGCCCATCTGCGGATCGAGATGGCCCCGACCTTCAAAGCTGGCGCGGAACAACATCACGCGGCCCGAGTAGGGGCGGGGATCAAAACTGCGCAAGACGCGACGGTTGTCGGTCTTCACTTTTTCCAGATTTCGATGCACCGGATGCCGGAGGAAGTTGTAAGCCCGGCGGAAAGCTCGGCGTATGAGCCTCCCAGTCGTACAAGCTTTCGCCCACAAGTGAGGAATCGCGCGGCGAAACCCCAGCAGTCGGAGTGTATCGACTTCAATGTAGATTCGCCGAATGGTCCCTCCCACGACGATCTCTAATCGCCCCATCTCAGCCTGGACTCGACGCTTGTAGGTCGGTGACCAAGTATCGAATAGAGCGACCAACGCTACCTCTTCGCCCTGCCCATGAAGCTGACAGGCCATCTCGTAAGCAGCCACACCACCGAAGCAGAGTCCTCCCAAGTAGTAGGGACCCTGCGGTTGTACCGATTTCATTTCCTCGATGTACTGACTTGCCACTTCCTCCATGCTGCGAACTTTCGCACTCTTCCCGTCGAGCCCTTTCGACTGGAATGCATAGAAAGGCTGATCGTCATCGAGACAATTCGCCAAATCACGATAATAAAGGGCGTAGCCCCCCAGAGGGTGAATACAGAAGAAGGGCGGTTTACTTCCTGCTGTCTTCATGGCCACCAACGAGGACCAGGTATCGGGGTTTTCTTCACGTGAATACTGCTCGGCCAACTCGGCAACCGTCGGCGACTCGAACAGTTTTGTCAGCGGGAGCCGTTTGCCGGTCACTTTGTCCAGCTTGGCAAACAGCGACACCGCCATCAGCGAGTGGCCTCCCAGGTCGAAGAAATTGTCGTGCACGCCGACACGATCAACCCCCAGGACCTCGACCCACACGTCCGCGATACACTGTTCCACTTCATTTCGGGGACCCACCCAAGTCGTTTCGAGCTTCGGTCGACTATGCCCTGGATCGGGCAAAGCCTGGCGATCGACCTTGCCGGTCGTCGTGAGCGGTAGCCGCTCTAGCTCCACGAAGGCGGAAGGAATCATATAGTCTGGCAGCTTGTCCTTCAGGTATCGCACCAACACATCAGTATTTACCTCGAAATCACCTCCCGCGACAACGTAGGCCACGAGCCGCGGTCCGTCAGGAGGGGATCCGTGAGCGGCGACTGCGGTCGCCTGGACATGCTCATGAGCCAGCAGTACATTTTCAATCTCTCCCAGTTCGACTCGATTTCCACGCACCTTGACCTGGGTATCTTTCCTACCGATGAATTGCAGATTGCCGTCCTCGAGCAGGCGAACCAGATCACCACTCTTGTAAATGAGATCATTGGGATCGTTGCCAAACGGATTTGGAATAAACACCTCGTCTGTCCGTTGCGGATCGTTAACGTATCCCAGCGAACGATAGGGTGTCCGCACATAGAGTTCCCCCGTCATGCCAGCTGGACAAACATTGCCTGCATCATCCATCACCAGTGCGCGAGCACCTGGCATCGGCTTACCGATGGGGATGAAATCTCGCTCCACGTCCGACAGTTGAACCTCGTGAAAGAACTTCACCATCGTCGTTTCCGTCGCGCCGTAGAGATTGACAAGTTGGATACGATTTCCAAAGATTTCCATCCACCGCTTCACGTTCGGTACCGGCAGCACCTCTCCCGCCATCAGGATATGTCGAAGACTGCGAAAACGAGAACCGTCGATCTCGGCGCTAATAACGGCCCCAAACAGCGAAGGCACGCAGTGTATGAGTTGAATTCCCTGCTGATCGATCCACTCGACCAACCGTTCGGCGCCCAACAACATCGGTGCTTCTGGCGGAATGCAAACCGTTCCTCCCGCGGAAAGCGGAACCAAGACATCTCGCAAGAAGGCATCGAAGTAGGGGGACGTAAATTGAGCGCTACGACAACCATCCGAGACACCGAATGCTTCCTGTTCCCAATTGATGAAATGATGAAGCCCCTTGACCCTTCCCGCGATGCCCTTCGGTTCGCCCGTCGAACCCGAAGTATAGAACACATAACACATCGCATTGGGATCGAGTGGCACCGAGACCGGCTCCGTTCCGTACGACGAAAGGGCATCGTCGACGACGATCAGCTGCGGAGCCTCTGAGCTGTCGCTGACTTCTCCTGTTAGGGATGCCGTACTGACTTCCAGAGCGCGTCCTCGATACCCCGGTTCCACGAGATAGCAGTCCGGCTTGAGATTCGCAATCATCTTGCGCAAGCGATCGGTAGGCGTTTCGGGGTCGAGCGGGGCGTAGACGCACCCGGCCCGCAAGATCCCCAACAAGGCGACGACGATCTGGACTCGATCCTCGATCATCGGTACCACGATCGACCCTGGGGTCATCCCCTGGTCGATGAGACAGCGTGCCAGCCGATTCGCTTGATTATCTAACTGCCGATAAGTCAGTTTGCGATCGCGCCACTCGAGAGCCACGTGCTGGAAAAAGGCCCCATCGAACTGAGCGAGCTCGATCGGATCGTTTTTCCCTTTGGCCGACGCCACGCGAGGTTTGGTATTCTTGAAGGCTCCCGCGGCGGTATCCGAACGGAGCGGACTACCCACAGAAACGCCATTTGCCTGATCACTCATAAACCATACTCCGATAATCTCTGGCGAGCTTCATCAAGGGGTCGACGAAACGATAAGGGCAATCTTTCTGCCCGCCGCCGGTAACTCGCTTGTTGAGCAGGTGAACTTCGGTGCAACCCGCTACAAATGACTCCACCGCATACTTCTCGGCCAAGTGGCCGAGGAATTTCTCGGGACACGATCGAACTTCGTTGATTTTGATTTGGTAGATCAAGTCATGGGTCTTCGCTTGATCTTCTTCATCCAGCAATACGATCGAGGAAGCCACTTGAGGCCACCTCACATCACGCTGGAGTATCTTCGACGCCCTGGTGCCGTTGGTGCACAGCAACAGATGCCGCTGGTCGGTACCAATGAGTTCTTCAAACAGCACGTCAACAAGAGAAATCACGTCCGCACGTAATGTCGGCGAGATCTTCTGCAGAAAATGATGTGCCGTAATGCACGTCACAACCACTCGCGAACATCCTTGCTGAAGCAGTCGAGACAGCCACTGTTCGAGATGCGAGACAATGGCCTCGTTATCTCCATCAAGAACCGCTTGTGTTCGGTCAGGAAAAGTGGGATCGGAAGCCAGAATGCAAATCGGCGCCGTTTGCTCGCACTCATCGACGTTCATTTCATAAACCGTCTTGAGAAACTCCGCCGATGCGAGCGGACCCATCCCACCCAAGATCCCCAAGGAATCCGGAATGATCGTGCGCGGCAGTGGTTCCAGTGGCTTATGCATGGTGAAACGATCGAATAGCGATTCTCAGTACGCCAACGAGCTCCCTTGGGTCTACTCCAGGGCGTCGTTAAAATCTCCCACGAGTTGTGCTTGCTCGTCGCGACTCGACAAAGAGAGCTGATCGACGACCTGTTCGGGGTCCTCCCCAATGCTCTCCAACAGCACACGATACTGTTTGAGGACCCTCTCGATCGTCGCTGCATCAAACAGATCGGTGCTATAACGCACGTCGAAACGCACACAATCGCTGCGGTCGGTAACGAAACATGTCAAGTCGACCTTGGCTTCGGTGTCTTCCAGGGCGATTCGCTCCGCGTCGAGTCCGAACAGTTTGTCGTGGTCGCTCGAATCGTGGAACATGCTGAAAGCGATCTGATACAGTGGCGATCGATTCAGTTCGCGAGCCGGCTGCAATTCTTGAACCAGCCGATCAAACGGGACATCGGGGTTGGCGTAGGCTTCCAGCGTGCGGTCGCGAACTCTGGCCAGCAGCTCTCGGAATGTCGGCTCGCCCGACATGTCGGTCCGAAGAACCAGCGTATTGACGAACAGCCCAATCAGCCCTTCGACTTCACGATGGTTGCGACCTGCCATCGGGACACCTACGGCGAAGTCCTGTTGCCCCGTCAAGCGATAACAGAGTGCGTTGAAGGCCGCCATCATGGTCATAAACAAGGTCGCCCCAACCGGACGGCCGAGGGCGCGCAAAGGTTCAACGACCGCCTCGTCCAGAATCAGCGTCTCCAGTCCCCCCCGATGCGACGGATCGGTCGGGCGGGGACGATCCAAGGGCAACGTCGATACTTCCGGTCCGCGGGCAAGCTGTTTCTTCCAGTAACCAATCTGTGAATCGAACTGATCTCCCTCCAAGCATTGGCGCTGCCAGACGGCATAATCGCCGTACTGCACGGGCAAGGGATCGAGTTTCGTCGGCGTCTGATCCCGATACTCCTGATATAGCTTGGAGAGTTCGCCATACAGGATGTCCATCGACCAGCCGTCGGAGATGGCGTGGTGCATCGTCACCAGCAACACATGCTCGTCGACATCGAGTCGCACCAGAGTTGTCCGCCAGAGAGGTCCCCGCTGGAGATCAAACGCTTGACCACCATCGGCCTCGATGAGTGCTTGAAGTTCATCTTCTCGGCGGGCGGTCTCCACCTCACTTAAGTCGACTTTATCAAACGCAACATCTCCAGTACTGGCGACCTGTTGAACGGGCTGACTATCGGACAGAACAAAGGTGGTCCGCAGGATCTCATGTCGCTCGGTGAGTGTCTTCAGGCTGCTGGTCAACGATTCAACATCGAGAGGCCCCGACAGCCGCACTGCGGTGCGAATATGATAGGCGTTTCCACTCGATTCCAGTTGATCGACAAACCACAGTCTCTGCTGGCCATAAGACAAAGGCAGTTTGCCGTTCCGCTCGACAGACGACACCTTGGGCAGTCGACTCGCGCGACCCTTTCTCTGCAATGCTTCGATCCGTTTCGCCAACGACTCAATCGTTGGCATTTCAAACACATCTCGTAGCGGAATCTTCACCTGCAGGATATCTTGCAGCCGCGAGACAATACGCGTGACCAGCAGCGAGTGCCCTCCGATCTCAAATAGGTTATCGTCGATGCCGATCCTTGGAATCCCCAGCAAATCCTCCCACACCGCCGCAATACTCTCCTGCAGCGTGGTCTCCGGCGCCCGGTAATTCGTAGCTTGTGATTCTCTCACGTCACCCGGCTCGGGCAGTGCTCGCCGATCGACCTTACCGTTGGAATTCAGCGGCAGCTTGTCCATCACAACAAATGCTGTCGGCACCATGGCCGAGGGCAAGCGGTTCTGAGCATAGGATCGCAGCTTAGCAATATCGACGTCGTCAGCTTGCGATCCGACAACATAAGCAACCAGGTACGACTGCTCCTGTGGGTCTTTTTTAACGGCGATGAAGCACGACTTGACCGAGTCATGGCGGCTCAACACCGCCATGATCTCACCAGGTTCGATACGCACGCCACGAATTTTCACCTGATCGTCGAGTCGGCCAAGAATTTCCAGCTTCCCGTCCGGACGATAGCGACCACGGTCGCCCGTAAAATAGATCAAGTCGTTGGAGTCGTCACGGAAAGGGTTCGGCACAAATTGCTTCGTCTGAGCACGCGGGGCATTGAGATACCCGAGTGTGCGGAACGGAGTTCGCAGCGCGATTTCACCCGCTTCTCCGATGCCGCACAGCTGGCTGCCTTGCTTCAGTAGCAGCGCCTCGGCTTGCGGAATCGTTTCGCCGATCGGCGCAACCCCAGGGTTGACTTTATCCGGAATTCGGTAGAAGCACTTGGCCAACGTTGTCTCGGTCGGACCGTATAAGTTAACGATCTCCGCGTGCTCGCTAAGTTGTTCTCGCCATTTTTCGATTAAGACATCGGTCAGCGGTTCGCCCGCGAAGAAAGTCAGCCGCAGATCGGGTAGTGGGGCTTCGTCTCTCTTTTCCGAGAGCCACGCCTGCGCGACAGATGGAACCGCATGCAAGACGCTTACCTGTTGACGACGCAGCCAGTTCAGTGTGTCGACTTGCGCTCCAATCCCCGCCTCTCCCTCCTCTGGGATGCAGAGTGTGGCACCATTCGTAAGTGGGAGTAGGATATCTCGCAGCACCACGTCGAATGACAGCCCCGTAAGTTGGGCGACACGATCCCCCGGTCCCACCCCAAACTCGGCGCCTTCCCAGTTGACGAAGTGACTCAAACCCTTGTGACATCCCAACACACCCTTCGGAACGCCCGTCGTGCCTGAAGTGAAGAAGATATACGCGGCGTCGCCCGGGCGAATCCGTGGCAGGGCGAATTGCGTTTCATCCTTTCCTGATTTCACCCCGCCGACAATCCTACCTTCGGCGTCGAGCATGATGCGCTGCAACGAACTCTCGCCAGGCAGTCGCTTTTCGTTGGGTGGAGCATCGCCCACGCGGATCAGATAGCGAGAACCCGCCTCTCGCATCATGAGCTGCTTGCGCTGCGGAGGAAGATCTTCGTCAATCAACAACAACACTCCGCCGCTAGAGAAAGTTCCCAAGACGCCTGCGATAACACCCAGGCTGCGACGCCCGGTGACCGCCACCACATCGCCTCGTCGCACACCCAGTTGCACCAGGGCTCGCGCAACCGCGTCGCTGCGATGATAGAGCTCCTCATAGGACCATTCCTGCTGGCCGCTACAGACGGCCGGATGATCCGGCATGCGGGTACGCCAGTGGGCAAATCGACTAGGAACAGGCTCCCGCTCCGGTTCCTCAATGACTTCTCGCGGATTCGGCAGCAAGGGCTCGCTGGATCGCACCAGGGAGTACGACTGGATAGCGGCGTCGGGATCAACGGCGACTTCGCCGAGCAACTGACAGAGTTGCTCCAACATGACTTCAATGCGTTGCTGGTCAAACAGATCGATGTTGTAGTCCAGAGCGAGAGTCAGACGATCTCCGCGAGCAATAACGTACAGATTCAAATCGAAGATGGCGTGATCCACCCCTTTTTCCATTTGCGAAATCGCCGCATCGCCGAGCTTCAGATCCTCTTCTACCGATGGCGGCAGCATGTTCAACATCACCTGGAACAGCGGCGAATAGTTGAGGGATCGCGACGGCTGCAGCGTCTCGACCAGCTTTTCAAAAGGCACCTCTTGATGATCGTAGCCACCGAGAGTCACATCCTTGACCCGCTGCAACAGTTCGCGGAAGGTCGGTTCACCGGACAGATCGGTTCGCAGGGCCAGCGTGTTGAGGAACAAGCCGACTACATTCTCTAGCTGGGGATCGCGACGGTTCTCGATCGGACAGCCGACAACAATGTCCTCCTGCGTTGAGACGCGAGCCAGCAAGGTCTTGAAGGCCGCCAGGAAGATCATGAATAGCGTCACCCCCTGCTCTCGACTCAATTCGCGAAGTTCCTGGCATAGCTCCGGCGATAGGTCTTTTTGCAGCGAAGCCCCCCGGTAGGTTCGCAGCTCGGGTCGCGGTCGGTCCGTGGGCAAATGCAGAACCGATGGAGCTTCCTCCAATTGGCCACGCCAGTAATCGAGCTGTTTCTCGAACGCCTCACCTTGCATGCGCCCCTGTTGCCAAACGGCGTAGTCGGCGTACTGGACCGGAAGCGGGTTGAGTTGGTGCGGTTCTCCTGCCACCGAGGAGCAATAGATCTCACTGAGCTCCTGGATCAACACGCGAATCGATATAAAATCGCAGATGATATGATGGGCACTAATAAGCAAAACGCTCTCTCGCTGACCCAATTGGATGACCGTGCAGCGGAAGAGTGGACCATCCGCAAGGTGGAACGGCCGATTCCCCTCTTCGGAGACGATTCGCCCTGTCTCCGATTCACGATCGACAGGGCCAAGGTCCTGTAGATCGACGACCTTCAACGTGCAAGGACCAGCCGGGTGAAGCTTCTGAACCGCTTGCCCGTCCATTTCAACAAACGTCGTCCGCAGCGAGTGGTGACGCTCGACAAGCTGGTCCAGGGACTCTCGCAGTGCTGCCAGGTCGAGGCCACCAGTTAATCGCAGGCATCGCAAAACGTTGTAAGCGGTGCTCTCCGGCTCCAGTTGATCAAGGAACCAAAGCCGCTGTTGCTCAAAGGAGGCGGGCCGACACTCGTCATCCGATGTCTTGGACCGCGAACAGCTCGACACGGAACTGGTATTCTCGCCCAGGCTCGAATGCAGTCGCTCATCGCCTTGTGCCAAACAGGATGACACAGCCTCTGACTGCAATTGCGACGGGTCGCTGGAGCCTTCACGACGATTACTCTCGGCGGCGGCTTCATCACAGCAGTGGTCGATGAGCGACACTAGGGCAGTAATGTAGTTCTGGGCGATCTGCTGAATCGTTTCTTCAAAGTGGACGTTTTCCGAATAGGTCCAATCGATTCGAAGCTGGCCATTCTCGATAAAACCGTCGATATCGAGCAAGTGTTGACGCAAGCCTAAAGGGCTGTGAGGTGTACCCGCGGAATCGAAGGTGAGCCGGAAGGCCGACGACTCCGTCGCGCCATGTCCCACCTCGCCGAGATAGTTGAATAGCACCTGCGGATGCTCCGCTTGGCGCAATCTGTCCGCGACGGTGATGTCTGACGACAAGTAGCGAAGCAGTCCGTAGCCGATGCCACGATGAGGAACCTCCCGCAGTTGATTTTTCACGGCCATCAGCCGCGATCGGGATGAGGCATCGCCGCGGGCAGTTAGATTCACCGGGAAAATCGATGTGAACCAACCCACGGTACGGGAGAGGTCGACATCGTCGATGATGTGCTCCCGTCCGTGCCCCTCTAGATTGACCAAGAGACTGGAGTCGCCTGTCCATTCCGACATCACCTGATGGAGAGCCGTCAACAGGACATCATTGATTTGGGTGCGGTAGACCGCGGGGACTCTCTGCAGAAGTGCTCCCGTCTGCTCAACATCGAGCGAGACAGTCACCTTGGCCGACGAAGCGACCGTATTGTCTCCATCCGAGCGATCGACCGGCAATCGCCCGCCGGACGACTGCTGCTTGGCCAGCCAGTAATCCGCCTCGGCGGCCATGGCATCCGAGTTGGCAAACTTAGAGAGTCGCTGGGACCACTGTCTGAATGACGTTGTCTTTGCTGGCAGTCGGACCTCTTCGCCGCGGCAAAGCTGCTCGTACGCCGCTTCGAAATCCTCCAACAGAATACGCCAGGATACCGCGTCGACCGCCAGATGATGGATAACGATCAGCAGACGAGAGCCGCGGTCGCTCCCAAGGTCGAACAACACCGCCCGCAGTAGTGGCCCCGCCGATAAGTCGAGGCTGCGTTGTGCACTTTCCATCTCTTCCGTCATCGCGGCGTCTTGCTGATGAGCTGACCGCTCTGACAAATCGAGGGGCACAAAGACACTTGCCCCCTCAGACCGAGCGTTCACTTGTGACCACTCGGAACCTCTCTGGTTGAACCTTAAACGCAAGGCGTCATGATGTGCCAGCAGGTGCTGCAGCGACTTCTCGACAATCTCGGGCCGGCACGCCGGCGGCGTCTGGAGTAAGAAGGCTTGGTTCCAGTGATGAGCATCTGGTAGTTCTCGCTCTAAGAACTCCCGTTGGATTGGCGTTAGTGGTACCGGTCCTTCGACGGGGGCTTGCTCGGCGACGACGGCACGTGACTCTTCCGTGAGTGTGGCGAGCTGAGCGATCGTTGGCGCATCCATAAGATGACGCACGCCCAAGGAAAGGCCGGCCTGATTGGCGCGAGAGACGATCTGCATACTGATGATCGAGTGCCCACCGAGGTCGAAAAAGTTATCGTGAATTCCCACCTGCTGGACGTTCAGTACGTCTTCCCAGATCGCGACAAGTGTCTTCTCGGCCTCGTTTCGCGGCGCCACATACTCAACTCCTGATTCGGTTGCCTGCAGTTCGGGAGCCGGCAGAGCGCCGCGGTCGACTTTGCCATTGGGGGTCAAGGGCAGAACTTCGAGGAACATGACAACCGACGGCACCATGTACTCAGGCAACGTCTCCTTGAGAAACGCCCGAAGTTCGTCGACCGCCGGAGGCACGTCCCCGCGAGCGACGACATAGGCCACCAATTGCTGATCTCCACGCTCGGCAGTGTGGGCAACGACCACCACTTCTCGCGTCTGAGAATGTTTCGCCAGCGCCGCTTCGATCTCTCCCAGCTCGATCCGGAACCCGCGGACCTTGACTTGGTCGTCGATGCGGCCCAGGAACTCAATACTTCCATCCTGCTGCCAGCGAACCAGATCGCCTGTTCGATAGAGGCGCGCGTCAGGCTGCTCGGGGAACGGACTGGGAACAAACTTCTCCGCCGTCAATTCCGGTCGATGCAGATAGCCTCGAGCCAGCTGTCGTCCGCCCAGGTACAATTCGCCTGGTGCGCCTATCGGAGCAAGCTTCCCGTGAGCATCCAAGACATAGGCCTGAACGTTATCGACCGGACGGCCGATCGGCACGGTGGCGGTCTTGCCGTTGCCGTGCCAGGTCGAGAACGTCGAGTCGATCGTGACTTCCGTGGGACCATACAGATTGTGAAGACTGGCTTGCATGCGTCGCACAACCTGATCCGCTCGCTTCACAGGCAGCGCTTCTCCACCACAGAATACTCGTCGCAGGCAGCGACACTCGTCGAATCCGCGATGGTCTAGTAGGGCGCCAAGCAGCGATGGAACCAGTTGCAAGATGGTGATCTGGTGATCCTTGATCGCGCGAACGAGATAATCCAAATCGGCATGCCCTTCTGGTCGGGCCATGACCAACTGGGCACCCGATAGCAATGGCGCGAAGAACTCCCACACCGAGGCATCGAAACTGAACGGTGTCTTTTGCAGAACCTTGTCCGCGGAAGTCAAAGGGAACTGTCGCTGCATCCATTGCATGTGATTGCAGATCGCGTCGTGCTCGATCATCACCCCCTTCGGTCGGCCGGTCGATCCCGAGGTATAGATGACGTAAGCGAGGATCTGCGGCCCCACGAACAACTGCAGATTATCACTCGCTTCTCGATCGATTTTCGACGCCTCCGCATCGAGACGCACGACGTCTCCGGCAAAGGAGCGTACGCTGCCTGCCAGTTCCGCGTTCGACAGCAGAACCGCGGCCTGCGAGTCTTCCAGCATGAATTCGACGCGATCTCTTGGATATGCCGGATCGATCGGCAAGTAAGCTCCTCCGGCCTTGAGTACACCCAGAATCGCCACGACCATCTCGGCGGAACGCTCCAGATAGACACCGACCAGGGACTCCACACCAATCCCTTTTGCCACCAGATAGTTGGCCAATTGATTGGCCCGCTGATTCAATTCCTGATAGGTGAGAATCGTATCTTCAACGACGAGCGCCACGCTCTCGGGAGTCCGCTTCACCTGACTCTCGAACAGTTCATGTAGAGCGCCGGCACGTTCGTGCTCCACTTGAGTTCGATTCCATTCGACAAGCAGCTGCTGTCGTTCGGTGGACGACAGCAACGGGATGTCCGACAACGTCAGACTTGGGTCTTCCGCCACCGCGACCAGCAGCGTCTCGAAATGGGAAATGGTGCGGCGAATCGTCTCGCGATCGTAAATGTCAGTGTTGTATTCGACCGATCCATGTAAGCCGCTGTCCTGTTTCACAAAGAACGTTAGATCGAATTTTGACGTCGACGTATTGTTCGCATGCCGTTGCACATCGAGGCCCGGCAACCGCAACGCACTCTCTTCCCCGCTCTGAAACACGAACATCACTTGAAAGAGCGGGTTGCGGCTGGGATCGCGCTCCGGGCGGATCTCATCGACGACTTGCTGCAAGGGCACATCGGCATTGTCGAAGCCTTCGAGGGAGACCTGCCGCACGCGTTCCACAAGTTCCGTGAATGTCGGATCTCCCGACATGTCGGTGCGCAGTACTAGCGTATTGAGGAAGTTGCCGATCAACGCCTCCGTCTCTGGCACGCTACGGTTGCTGATCGGTGTGCCGACGACCACGTCCTCGTAGCCCGTATATCGCTGCAAGAGAGTCTTGAACGCAGCCAGCAAGGTCATGAACATGGTGGAGCCAGCCGTCTGATTGAGTCGACCGAGCTTCTCAGCCAATCCAGCGGGCAGCTCGAACTCCTCGACCTCTCCACGGTAGGTGGCGACTGCTGGCCGGGGCTTCGCGCTGGGGATCGCCATTTCTGGCAACTTTCCCCGCAGCTTCGTTTTCCAGTAGGCCAGTTGATCGGTGATCGCGCGCGTCGATCGTTTCGCCCTTTGCCAGGCGGCGAAATCGGCAAACTGAACCGACAGCGGCGGCAGCCTGGGATCTCTGCCGGCCGCAAACGTTTCGTAGAGCGATCCCAACTCCTGTTCCAATATCTCGTCGGACCATTCGTCACAAATAATATGGTGCATCGTCAGCAACAACACGTGGCGATGCTCCGCCAAGCGGATCAGGCGGCTGCGGAACAACGGTCCAACATGCAAGTCGAAATGATGTCTGGCTTCGTCTCGCGCGATACGATCGACCTCGTCTTGTCGTTGCTCTTCGTCCACGACCCTCAGATCGATCGTATCCCAGTCGAGGCGTCCCGCTGGATGAATCACCTGCACAACCCGGCCATCGATGGATTGCAGGGTGGTCCGCAAGGTTTCGTGGCGACGCTCCAACTCGAAGACACTCTCGCAGATCGCGTCGGCGTTGAGCGGTCCGCTCAGTTCGTATCGCACCGATACGTTGTAAGCGGGATCATCGCTGTGAAGTTGATCGAGGAACCACAGACCCTCCTGTGCGAAGGAAGCGGCCAACTCCTGATCACGAGAACATCGAGGAATGCTCGACGCCTGCGGGACTTCCAGGCCACTCGAGTCACTCTCGCCGCCCTCCGGCAATTGTTCGATGAGATCCTCCGCAATCGCCGCCACTGTTGGCGACAACAGGATCTTGGCCACGGACACCTCGACGGCCATTTGCGATCGAATACGCCCGGCCAGCTGCAGAGCTAGTAGCGAATGACCTCCCAACTCAAAGAAATTATCGTTGACCCCGACGCGTTCCACGCCCAACAGTTCCTGCCAGAGTGTGGCGATCGACTGCTCGACACGATTTCGCGGGGCCACATACTCCGATTCAAGCTCGGGGCGGTCTCCTTCCGGCACCGGTAACGCCCCGCGGTCGACCTTGCCGCTAAGGGTTAGAGGCAAATGATCCAGAAACACAAAGGCCGAAGGAACCATGTAGTCCGGCAAGGCATCCTTAACGAGCGCACGCAATTCACCGACCGATGGCCGTGAATCGGATTGACTGACGAGATAGGCCACCAGTTCCTTGGTGTTCCTCCCCACGACGGCCACGACCACTTCACGCAAATCGGGGCGGCGAGACAAAACGGCTTCAATTTCGCCCAACTCAATTCGATAGCCGCGCACCTTCACCTGGCTATCGACTCGGCCGAGAAACTCAATATTTCCATCGGGCAGGTAACATGCCAGATCTCCCGTGCGGTACATGCGGGCCCCATCGTCCGCCAGGAAGGGATCGCGCACGAAGCGGTCAACAGTCAACTCGGATCGATTCAGATACCCTTGTGCGACGTGTGCCCCGCCGATACAAATCTCGCCCGGCACGCCGATCGGAGCCGGCTGCCCATAGTCATCAAGAATGTAGATCCGTCGGTTCGCCAACGGACGACCGATGGGCAATTTAGAACGCGACAGTGTTTCCACACATTCGGGCGACACTTCGTAGGTCGTCGCCGTCACGGTTGTCTCGGTGGGGCCATAAGCGTGAATCAACTGGACCGACTTCAGCGGGGTCGACTGCCAGCGTCGCAGATCCTCGCCGGAGATCGAATCGCCACCAATCACCGTCAGTCGTAGCTGTCCCAGATCGACCCCCTCAGGCGCATCGATACACTCTTGAAGTATCTGCTGCCAGAAGGCGCTCGTCACACTGATAAAAGTGATTCCCAGCGAGGCTACTCGACGACAGAATTCGTGAGCATCCCAGGCCTCATCACCAGCCAGAACCAGCGTCGATCCACTCACCAGTGCTGAAATAATCTGTTCCGTAGCGACATCGAAACTCAAAGAAGCCGACTGCAAAACGCGCTCGCCGGGCCCCAGTCCGTACTCTCGCTGAATGGTCAGCGCGTGTGCGGCAATCGACTCGTGAGCAACCAACACCCCTTTGGGTTTTCCCGTTGAACCCGAGGTGTAAATAGCGTAGGCGACTTGATTCGGCTTGACGATGTCAGCCGATTCTACGGCCTTATTTGGCCAACCCCGATCCGCATCAAGACAGATCACCTGAGCTGTGTGTTCCGGAAGACATTCCGCGAGTTTGGTCGTCGACACAATCGCCGGGCAGTTCGCATCGGCAAGCATGAAGCTGGTCCGATCGGCCGGATAATCGGGGTCGATCGGGAGATACGCGCCGCCCGCTTTGAGAATTCCCAATAACGCAACGACCATATTGGGTGATCGGTCCATATAGACCGCCACAAGATCTTCCGGCCGCAAGCCCTCAGCAACAAGCTCGGTCGCCAGTTGATCGGCTCGCAGATCGAGTTCTTTGTAGGTCAGCTCCTCGCTACCGCTTGCCACGGCAATCGCCTCAGGCGTTCTCGCCGCCTGTTGCTCAAACAATTCGTGAACAGAGGCTTGGCTGTCGACCGGTCGTTCCGTCCGATTCCAATCGTGAACAAGCCTCTGACGTTCGTCGTCGGTGAGCAGATTGACCTGACCAACGGTCACATCTCGATCGGATGTTACCTCTTCCAGTACCCGCTGATAGTGCCCTAGCGCTCTCTTAATCGTCTCGGCGTCGAACAGCTGCACGTTGTAAATGAATCGAATGCTGAGATTGTCCGGTGTATCGGTAATCGACACTTCCCAATCAAAGCGGGTAGTCGCCTCTTCGACCGGCAGCGACTCGACGCGCATTCCCCGCAACTCGAGAGGAGTCGTGCGGGCGTTCTGCATTCCAAATGTCACTTGGAACAGTGGGCTGCGGCTCGGATCGTGCTCCGGCTCAAATTCCTCGACCATCCGCTCAAACGGAACGTCTTGATTGGCCATCGCGCCGAGAGCCGTCTCATTTGTGCGTTGCAACAGTTCGCGAAAACTCGGGTTGCCCGACAGATTCGCCCGCATAGGTAACATATTGACGAAGAACCCAATCAGTCCTTCGATTTCGGCCCGGTTGCGATTGGCATTCGGCGAACCGATGACAAACTCTTCAAGACGGGAATACCGGTGAACCAGAATATTGAACGCCGACAACATCGTCGTGTAGAGCGTCACCCCTTCTTCTTGACTGAGCGCACGAAGTTGACCGGTCAGAGCCGTTGGCACCCGCAGAGATATCTCCGCCCCCTGGTGCGACACCGTCGCGGGCCGCTGTCGATCGGTGGGAAGCTCGACATGGTGCCGGTCGCCACTCAGTTCTTTTCTCCAATGGGAGAGCTGCCGGTCAAGCACATCTCCCACCAACCATTCCCGCTGCCAGGACGAATAGTCGGCATACTGAACCGGCAAGTCGGTCACCTCGGCGGAACTGCCCGAGATCAGGGCGTTGTAATGGGCAGCGATCTCCCGAGTTAGCACGTTCGTCGACCACCCGTCACCAGCAATGTGATGCAGGGTGACAACCAGAATATATTCTTCCGGGCCGAGTCGAAGCAGCGCCGCCCGCACCAGGACATCTCGCCTGAGATTGAAGGGGCGAGTCGTTTCTCTGGCAATCGCTTCGGTGATCGCGGTTTCCTGGTTGTTATCGCTGTCACCCAGGTCGATGACCTCGACATCAACTGCGGCCGGCTCCTGAACGACCTGAACGGGTTTCCCATCTAGGTCGTCAAATGTCGTGCGCAGCGCTTCGTGGCGATGCACCACCGCGGTGAACGCCTGACCGATCGCCTTCACATCGAGGGCGCCTTCGATTCGATAGGCGATCGGAATGTTGTAAGCGGCACTCTGCGGATCGAGCTGATAGAAGAACCACAGCCGTTGCTGAGAGAAAGATTGCGGCAAAGGCGCGCCACGATCGCAACGCGGAATCGTCGCTTTCTGCTGCGCACCTCGACCGGCACCCTTGAGTCGCTTTGCCAGCAGCGCTCGCTTGGCTTCCGAAAGGCGTGCTTTCTTATCGGCTTTGTCCAGGTCTCTGTGCATTCACGACACCTCGTCCGGGTTCTCTTCTTCAGCGGCAAGAAGCTCCGCCTCTTCTTCGCCAAGGCCCGCTAACTCTTCAATGATGTGTTCCTCAATGGCCATCGCCAGCGTCTGCACTGTGGGATGAGCAAAGACGTCGCTGATCTCCAGCTGAGTGTCGAACGCCGTGTTGATCCGGGATACGACTTGTGTGGCGATCAGAGAGTCGCCACCCAGCGTGACGAATCGATCGTGAACGCCCACTCGATCTAGGCCCAACAGTTCCGCCCAAATGTCGACCAGCATCTCCTCAACTTCGTTTTGTGCTGGCTCATAGGCTTCCGCAAGATTCGGTCGATCGCGCCGTAGAGTCGCGCTAATCGCCTTCAGAATTGCGTCCGAGCGATTTAGCTCGTTGGCGATTCGCTCCAGTAGTTCGTTCCTTGTTTGGCCGGGGTGGTTTCCATGACCGTTGCCGTGGTGGCCGTTTCCCCCACTCGTCTGGCCATTGCCGTCGCCGTTACGACGCGATGCGGCCTCGACCGCTTCACCTCGTTTCGATATCGTGGCCGCCGTCGCTCCTCCAGGCTCAAAGGCAACTTCAGCCGCCTCGTCCGCCGCCATGCGAAATCGAAATCCATTGTCGCTCTCCTGCTTCCGATCGCCGGCTATCCCGGCGAGAAAGTTCTGCACGGGCACGTTCTTGTCAGTGAACACGCACTCACAGCAGATACTCGCCACACCGCGATTGCGAGCCAATTCGCCCACATGGGCAAACATGCGATGTTCCACGCCCTTACCCATCGCCCGACAGCTCAGCAGAAAAGAGTCTATCGCCAGCGAGTCGGCCTGTGTTTCAAATAGCACAACTCCTACCAGACCGTAGTCTCCAAATCGATCGCTGACCTCCACCACTCGTCCGTCGAGTGTGCCATCGAGACAGGCCTTCCGAATTTCGCTCTCCGAACGACGGCGCCCCGTCGCGTTGAATTGGTTCGTCCGTTGTGTCAGCTGTGCTACCCGCGGTGCGTCTCCCTCGTGAAGCTCCGACACGCGGATATCCAGCTGGAGCCCGGCGATAAACTCTTGAAGGCTCGACGTATCGGATTCAAAGCGTGACCGTTCCAGGTTCTGTTGGTAGAGAGCCGTCCGACGCTTGTCTTCCCCGGTAACATTAAGGTGATCAAAGGCCCATACGTGTTGCAGAAACTCCGGAATGCGTCGCGGCTCCTGCGGCAATCGGCAGGCTAGCACCTCACCGCAGCCAGCGCGAACTTCGGCACATTCCAACGCGTTGTCGTCCACAAAGATGAAGCTGTCGAGGCCAAGCTCTAATTCGCTGGCCAGTGAGCGGATATTCTGAGACTTACTCTCCCAGTTAATCCGCCACGAAGTGAGGTGTTCGCGTTTCAGCGGCATATCGTCTCGGCGATCGAATACTTCAAGGACGTCCGCCTCATTGTTCTTGCTGCAGAGGCAAATGATCATGCCGGCGTCATGCTGCCTGACCATAAACTCTTGAAGCTGCCGGTGCGGCGGGTCGATTTCGATTCCCTCCACGCCATCCTCACCAACAACACCCGACCACAATGTCTCGTCGCAGTCGAGCACAATCACCTTTCGTGGCGGACTCTTGATGGCGTGAATTGTCCTGGCAACCGCCGTCCCAATGGCCGCAAACATCGCTGGCGTAAACGGAATAAACCCCAACTCGTCGGCTTGAGCGTCGTAGTATTCTTCGACCGGGTACCGACTCCGCAGGTCGCCTTGTCGAATCAGATAGACTCCCGACAGCGAGTTGAGTTGGCTAGCGATACGATCTTCCAGCTGTTGAAAGATCCCACTTGGGCGGGCTGCTTCTTCCGAAGCAGGTGAGCAAGGGCAGATGCAAATAATGAGAGGGGCAGTCGCGCGTGCCATGAAGGTCTGCGCCGCCTGGATAAACTCCTCTGTCACCTGGCGAAGCTTCGCTTCTGAGAGGTGGACCGACTTGCTACTGTTCTCCGTGCCATTCACGTTCTCTTCATATCGGAGCCAGTCTTCGTGTCGCATCAGGATGACGTTGACACCGTCCTGGTTTCGCGACACCAGGCTCGATGGATCGAGCAAGTGCTGTAGCACCTGATAGAAGGGCGCAACCTCAACATCCGACGGCAGGTTTAACTGCCGGCCCCAGAATTCGAGCGACGGAGCCACCAGATCCGCCGTGAACGTTGCGGTGATAATCGTCTTCTGCTTCACTATTCTCGCCCGAGTCGCTTTCTTCGTTACCTCTTCCGCCGATCCGCATCATCGCGGTTCGCATCTCCCGATTAGTTGGCGGTCTTTTCCAACAATTCCAGAATTTTGGAAGTACTGGGGAGTCCACCTTGCACATGAAGCACCCGGCCTTCGGCGTCGGTAACAATTGCCGCCGGCAGGACCTCGCTCTTGAGCTCAGCCCGCACAAGCGCTTGCACCTTCTCGACCTCCTCCGGCGAAATCCCCGTCAGGAGTTCGTAGGCCGGCTGCATTCGCTCCGCCCAAGCCGCCAGAGCGTCCCCGTCATCCTCTTCATCTACAGGAATACCGAACATCGCCAGTTCCTCGTTCTCAAACCGGTCACGCATCTGATTGACCGCCGGCAGCTTGCGCGCGCAGGCCACACAACTCGTAGCCATTGTCGTGTAGATTCTCAGCTTCGGCCGCGCGGCACTACTGGGCGCTGCGTCACCAGGCGCTGAGCCGTCAGCCGCCGAACCGTTGTTGACGGAACCTGGCGTAGCGCGAATCGCCAGTCGCGGCGACTCTTCTTCGCTCTCTTCGACCGAGGGCGTGCGAATCTCGACCGCACGGTACTCACCAATCACAAACGCTTCGCCCGTTGGAGAATGCTCGGCATCCTCGTAAACGGTCACCAGCGAACGGGCCGGCACATCCGGTACCGATTGCGATACTCCGGACGGCCAACGGATCGTGAGTTCCTTGGCGACATCTTCGGCCCCGATGCCGATCACCAGAGTCGCGCTATTCTGAGCCGCCAGACCTTGCCCACAAATATGCTCGCGGGTCAACTTCCTATCGCCGAGACTCACCGAAACACGGGCCCCGTAACCGTCGCGGCTACTCTTGCCGGCCGCCGGGGACGCCGCATGGTTGCTTCCCACCAACCGGACGGCAATCACCTGTCCGCTGTTGTCGCTCTGCAAGTCACCAATCTGATTTCGAAACAGTCGCAACTGGGGACTATTTCGATTGATGACCGCCACATCCTGCCAGCCGTCGTGATCGTAGTCCCAAATCACGTAAGACCGGGAATCGGAGATGTCATCGAGCCCCGATAGCCCGGACATCTCCTCGAACTGCTGACCAGCCTTGTTCAAGAAGAGGTGATTTCGCTCCCACCCACTCCAAGATCCTCCCGACAGCAGCAAATGAGCCGTCGGATTGCGTTTCACAACCCAGCGAGCCAACTTCGACCATACATTCTCGTAATCGCCATCGCTGCGCACGACCGTGCGCCACCAGACACTTCACGAGTCCTCTGCCGACGTGACTTCTTTTGGCGGAGTATAGAATCCGCTGAGCGTGTAAATATCCTCGAATCCGTCGTTATCAACGTCGACGAACTGGCCACCCCAACCCCAGCCGGCCGCCTCGACCAGCATGGCTGGCGCTTCGAGTCCCGAGACATGCTTGAACTGCTTACCTTCGGCGTTCTCCAGCAGTGTATTCCCACCGGCAAAAGTGGCGTACTTTTTCTTTTTCTCTTCGTCGTGTAGCTGAGCGCTGATTCTCCGCCCTGCTTTGCTGTACATATTAGTTACATACAGGTCCAACCAGCCGTCGCCGTTGTAGTCTCCAAAGGCGGCTCCCATGCCAAACCCGATATCGGCCGAACGTGTCTCTTCGGTCACGTCGACAAACTTCCCGCCATCGTTCCGGAGTAGATTGTTGGGTGCGAAGTCGTTGGCCGCGTACAGATCCGGATCCCCGTCGTTATCGAAGTCGCCCCAGGTGGCCTGAAAGGTGTTGCGCCACAACTGAACTTCTCGCGCCTCGGGCGGAACGTCGAATTTCCCGTCGCCCGCGTTTCTCAACAGCATGTTGGGAGGGCCGACAAGATTGGTCGTCAGATTGAACTCCGGAGACATGACGCGCTGGAACAGTTCTTCCGCCTGCTCCTCTGGAAGCCATTTCGCCAGGAACTTCTTGTGCTGCCCGATGAATCGCTTGGCACTTAGTCGAGCCGAATTGAGTTCTCTGGTCAGCTCATTTCCACCGGTCACAAACAGAATGTCGAGCAGTCCGTCCTGGTTGTAGTCGGCCGCGCTAATCGCGCTCACAAAATACGGCAAAGGCACACTAACACGTTCCGCCGACCGATCAACGAACTTCCCGTCCTCGTTAACAAGGTACATGCTCCGCGAGCGAGCTCTCCCCAGAAACACATCGGCATCGCCATCGTTGTCGAAATCAGCAAAGATCGCACCGGTACAGTCGTTCTCGATATCGAGTCCGTAGTCGGCGGCCACGTCCTCCAGGGTGCCATCGCCGCGATTACGCAGCAACATATTCTTACCCCAGCGGGCCATGACGTAGAGGTCGTCAAAACCGTCTCGGTCGATGTCCACGACCGACAACGCGGGATGGCGATGCTGGGAAACGATCGACATCGCCGGTTGTGGTTTCTTGCCGGTCCGAATGTACTCGCCGACGTATTCCTCTTGGACCGAGGTACAGGCTCGCTGACAGTCCTCGCGATTGGGCAAGGCCGTCTTAATGACGTCGGCAAACAGCAGCTGGTCGGTCTGTCGAATGGTCAGCTCTTTGGTTTCCCACCGTTCGATCCGCCAATTTCCCGGCTCCATATCGTCCGCGTCGTCATATCGCGACCAGGTGACGGCAATCTTGCCGTGGATATCGGCCATGCGAGTCGAGTTGAGCAGAGCCAAACCGGCGAATCCAACTTTCGCTTCGTATTCTGTCTCCTCGTCATTCACAAACTCCGAGTGGATAATGTAGAACTTTGCGTGCTTCCAGTACTTCACGTTATCGAGCAAGGGTCGCCACAGATTCAATTCCGCGGCGGATACCTCTCTCGACTCCGCCTCAACCGGCCAGTCCCCCTTCTCGAATCCAAAGCGGGGCATCGTCTCGTGCGGATTGAGTCGTTCGATGGACTTCAGATCTCGGACAGTGACCGTCTCGGCGAAGACCATTTGACTATTGACGTCGGGGATCTTGAGATCGGCAACGCTTTTATTGAGAGTCCGCTTCAAGACCGCGCGAGGACCACTGCTCAGCGCCAAGTAGAGTTTCTCGGAACGACCGATCTTCGCAATTTCGCGTTCCTCCTCGGAGGGAAAGAGAACCCCATAGGTTCCATAGGCACCGCTGGCCGTCGCCGCCGTCAGCGGAACGACAACCAGCAAGGACAAGATCGACAGCCTGAGACGGGGTCGCCAATAGAGCAGGCAGAGACCGACGAGGATCAACACGGCCTCCGCCGTCAGACAACCAACCACGGCGGAAAAGTCCCAATCGGAATCGGCGATCGAGGCCGATCGCCCCATCGCCCACGGATTGATCAGCAGGCCGGCGGCAACGAACAGTCCCCCCAAGAACAACGGCGACCAAGCTCGCTTGGACTTTCCCTCGGCGGGCTGCGATTTCGGTTTCGATTCAACCTCGGCATCGGCCAAGTCACTTCGCATCTTCAACATCACGCTTCCTCAATAAAACTAATGCTTATGAACGCTTCCGGGAGACAACAACGGACGACTCACGCTGGGCTTCACCTAGCACGGTGGCGTTGCGATCATGAGCCGACAGGTCGGCACGAGATTCCCGGCATTGGGTCATGGTTCGATTCAAACAAGGGACGAAGTTCCGCGGAAATGGCCCGCTGGATTTCCGTCGCTGAACTCTGCACAAAAAAGTGATCTCCAGAGAACGATCGCACCTGACAAGGCCCGTCGGTCTCTTCGCTCCAAGGCGATAACATGTCTTCGCTCACACTGTGGTCCTGTTCTCCGTGAAGAACCGTGATCGGGCAGGAGAGCTTTGGCTCGGGTCGATATTCGTAGGTCTCATTCATTTCAATGTCGGGGCGAAGGGACATCAGAATGACTTCCATCAGTCCTTCGTTGGCAACAACTTCGTCAGGAATCCCCTGAAAGCGTCGGCGGATCTCTTCGATAAACTCCTCGTCCGGTAGATCGCGTAAAGGCTGCCGACGATTCGGCAAGTGTGGAGCTCGCTGGGCCGCGACGAACAAATGAACCGGTTCGATCCCTCGCTGCATCTTCAACGCCCTGGCCACCTCAAAACTCACAAACGCCCCCAAACTGTGTCCGAGAAACGCAAAGGGCCGATCGGCCAATGGAAGGATAGCTTCCACCAACTCCGGAAGCATCGTTTCCATCCGCACAAACGCTTCCTCAGAGAGCCGTTGCTCTCGCCCCGGCAGCTGAATCGCCACCAACTCCACTCCGGGTGGCATCTCGGCCGCCCACGAGTGATAGAGCGAGGCGGCACCCCCGGCATGCGGAAAACAGAACAATCGACAGAGGGGCGCATTCATCGGCTTGGAACGCCTGATCCAAGGACTTCGATAATCCACGGTGTTAATCGCTAATTTCCACTCTATTCAGGGCCCCGCTCATTCCATTGAAAGCGAGGCCCTGTCCTATGGTGATAGGCACAATCGACGTTGATCCTGTCGATCGTGACGACTGTGACGATCCCGTCTACGAGACCGTCACATCGACCGGGCTGCCGCTGACGGAACTGGCCGGAACAGTCTCGACCGGTTCATTGGCATAAGGGGCATATCCGTACTGCAGATTTTTCTGCCCGTAGCCATATCCCCCCGGTCCTCGACAGCTCTTGGTTCCCTTAACCACGAGTCCGAGCACGCTGGCGTCAACCGAATCGAGCATTTCCACCGACTGCTCGGCAATCGATGCGGCATGGTCGGTATTGCGAATACCCAGGATCACCGAGTCAACCTGCGCGGCCACGACACAAGCGTCCGACACCGCCAATAGCGGCGAACTGTCGACTAGCACATAGTCGAACTGTTCGGACAGTTCCTCCAACACCGCCTTGAATCGCGTCGCGTTGACCAGTTCCGCGGCATTTGCCGGAGCCGGCCCACAGGGAAGTACCTTCAATCGAGGAACGCCGACGTCTTGTAGAGCGTCAGCCAGGTTCGCCTTACCGGCAATGACGGCCGGTAGCCCCGCATCAACATGCAAACCAAACAGCGTATGCAAGCTGGGCATCCGTAAATCGCCGTCGACCAATACGACCGACTTGCCCGAGGCCGCCATCGTGAGGGCCAGGTTCGCGGCCAAGGTGCTCTTTCCGTCTCCCGCCTTGGGGCTGGTGATTTGGATCACCTTGGAACGCTTGGCGCGTCCGTTGAAGTAGAGCATGTTGCAGACACCGCGATACGATTCGGCATCCGTCGAATGCGGGTGATAGTGCACAACCAGCGACGGGTCGAGGCCCGCCTTGGCCGCCTGCTTCTTGTCGGCGGAAGAAATCTTGCGGTAGGGCAGATGACCCAGAACCGGCAGATGCAGTCGACTTTGAATCTCCGTCGGATCGCGGAAGCTGAGATTGCTCCACTCTCGCATCACGACAAAACAGCTGCCGATCAACAATCCAACAAATACCGACACCCCGCCAACAACGATGGGGTTCTTTCGCATCACAATCTTTCCGGGTCCCGAAGGCGATAGCAGATGCGTTTCCAGCACGTCCGATTCCTTGACAACGTTCAGTTCCTGCAGTTGCTTGACGACCTCCGACTGCAATCCACGCATCGATTCAAGATCGGCCTGGAGCTGATCTCGCGTCTCGTTCCATAGATTTGCTTCTTTCGCTTTTCCGTGCTCGTCCGTAATCAGTTCCGCCAGCGACTCTTCCAGCTTCTTGGTGACGAGTAGATCCTGTCTGAGAGACTGCATGACCACTTCAATCGGATCCATCAGTCGGATGTCGCTAACATCCGCGCCGGGCCCCAGGGCCTGACGCGCCGTAATCGCCATCCGCTCCCGAATCGAAGTCACTTCCGGGTGTCTCTCACCGTAAGTCCTGAGCAGCGTCTGCTCTTCCAACAACAGCTCGAACAGCTGATCGACATAGCTAACCTCTTCGGGAGATTTTTGTTCCCACTTGGAGACCGTCTCGATCAGAACCTGGTTGTTCACTCCATTTTCCTTCGCCTGCTCGAGCGTCTTGACGCGTTCGCTGACTTCCGTCAAATGCACAAGATGCTCCATGCGCTTGGCGACGGTCTCGGCCACACGTTGCTCGGAGAGATTGACTCCCCCCACCGCCGTCCAGTGGTGAGGTTCGATATCCTTGAGCAGTTTCGCGTACTCGGCTTTCTTTTCATCCAGCTTGGTCTGGATGTCGTCTCTCCAATGAACATAGAGATTGTAAATGTCGTCGCTATCGTTCCGATGTATCTCGTTGAGATAGTCGTCGTAGGTTTTGATCACCGCGTCCAGAATGATCTGGGTCTGCTCCGGATCGGTGCCTTCATACGACACGAAGAAGACCGCGTCGTTGTTCTCGAGCATACTGACGGCGTCACGATCGACCCGCAGGCTTTTGACGATCGAGGCGATGATTTCATCTTCCGGAAGTTCCCCTCCGCCCAGCGACGAGAGTTTGGCCAGACCGGCATCATCCATGGCACGCTTCACGATCAACGGGCTCTTGATGAGAGCCTGATGCGTTCCCAGCGAGTCCTGAAAATAGGAGTGCTGGGGATCGACACCCGGAATCGGCAAAGCACGCGGCCGCTTGCGGACCACCAGCAGATCGGCTCGCGAACTGTAAACGGCCGGCAGTAGGTAGTGATAGGCGGCACCCAAGCCAACACCACAAATGATCCCCAAGATCATCAGGAACTTGCGACGCCAGAGGGCTCGCAAGACATCTCCCGCGGCGTCCAATAGTGGTACATGAAAGCCGTTGCTTTCGACGTTTCCGCCAGAGTACTCTTCAGCGTTTCGTAACATGGTCAAACCCTCTCAATTAATAGGGAGCGAATACAGGTGTCTCACAACGTCTCGCGACGTCGCATCAATAGGATTTTTCGACGCCTCGGTGGATACCCAAGACCGCCGCAATCGTTTGAACAATCAGCAAAATGTCGAACAGCAGAGACCGACAACCGATGTACTGCTTGGCCAATTGAATCTTCTGGGGAAGGATCTCCGACACATACGCCTGCTCCGGGTCGGTGCTTTCGGCCAGCACCTCGCTTTCGTTTCGAAAGCGGACCGACGCCATATCGGTAATTCCCGGTCGTACTTGGAGGATCTCTTCGTAGTCCTCTCGGAACATCTCCACATAACGAGGCACCTCGGGACGAGGACCGACCAGACTCATGTCGCCCTTGAGCACATTCATCAATTGCGGCAACTCATCTATCTTGGTCTTCCGGAGGAGCTGTCCAATGCGTGTGATTCGCGAGTCTTGCCCCACGGTTATCTGGCGACCGACTCGTTCGGCGTTCTGCACCATCGAGCGAAACTTGTAAATCTCGAACGTTTTAAAGGAGCGGCCGATCCGACGCTGGCGAAACAACACCGGGCCCCGCGAACTGAGGCGAACCAACAGAGCCACGACGATCAACAGTGGGCCTAACACGACTAGTCCCAGCAACGACACCACGACATCGAACGCGCGCGTGGCCGCCGCATCGAGCGCGCGACCCACGCTGCGCTCGGGCGTTTCTGTTCGGGCAGCGGTAAATGCCTCTGGTTTCATCGATTGCTTTTTCGTGTCATTACCGGACGCAGCTCTTTCGGTGACAGCTTCCTCGTTGTTCCAGCTGGCCTGCGTCTTGTCGTCGATTACTAGTCGCTGTGTTTTCACCACTCTTCACTGCTTTTCGCTCTCGGCAGAGGCCGTACTCACACTTCCGGCATATTGCCGACACAAACGGCGAACCGTCTCCGCCACATGCTCACGCTCCTCCGTCTTCATCCCCGGAAAGATCGGCAGGCTAATCAGTCGCGGCCAGACTTCCGACGCGGCCGGCAACTCGCACACCTCTCCGTCATACGTCTCTTCGTAGTAAGGATGCAGATGCAAGGGTCGCCAATGTACCGAACACCCGACGCCGCTCTCTCGCAACGCCTGGAAGAACTCATTGCGATCGATCGTCAGCCGATCGAGACACAGTCGAATTGGGAACAGATGCCAGGAGTGCAGTCGATTCTCCGCCACGTGCGGTAATTCAAGCTCCGCCACATTGGCCAGCGCCTCGCGATAGAAGCCGCTAATCTCCTCTCGCTCTTGTCGCATCGACTCGGCCCGTTCGAGTTGATGGAGGCCGATCGAAGCCGCTAGATCGGTCAGGTTGTATTTGTAGCCGGGAGCCACGATGCGATAGTCCCAACTCGCGCCGCCGGAGTGTCGATTCCAGGCATCCTGCGAGAGTCCGTGTAAGGACATGCACCGCATGCGCTCTGCCAAGTCCGCGTCGCCCGTGACTGCCATCCCCCCTTCTCCGGTCGTGATCGTCTTGTTCGCGTAGAACGAATAACAAGTCACCGCGGCCGTGTTCTCGCCAGCCCGTCGCCATGGCCGACTTGCATCCGCTCGATAGGCCGCCGGCAAGGCATGAGCCGCATCTTCGACAACCCACAGATCGTGTCGCGACGCGAAGTCTGCCACCCGATCCATGTCGATCATCGAGCCGCCAACATGCACGGGAATGATGCCGACGACTTCATAAGTCGCTTCACCAAACAATCGCCCCGCGGCCACATCGGCCAGTTTTTTCTCGGCGTCAGCGAGATCGATATTCTGTGTCAGTGGGTCGCAGTCGACCAGGATCGGCATCGCCCCCTGATAACGGATCACTTCAGCCGTGGCGGCAAAAGTGAAGGTCGGCACCAGCACCGCCTGGCCCGACTTCAAGCCCAGGGCCTCAACCGCCAAATGCAGCGCCGCCGTACAGGAATTGACCGCCACGGCGTGACCGGCCCCAACCGCTTCGGCAAACTGCGTTTCGAACTGCCGCGTTCGCGGACCGGTCGTCAGCCAGCCCGAACGCAGGCAGTCAACCACCTCGGCCACCTCCGCCTCCGAGATGCTAGGTCGGAAGTAAGGCACGCTCACCGCCGGCTCGGCCATCGAGTTTTGATTGGTCACTGTCATCTTTCAGGCCGCTCCTTGTTTGGCGGCCAACGGCTGTTGTTGATTCTTGGCGGCTCCCCAGCGGTTCCAGAAGGCAACCAACCCTCGCAGAAAACCGAGCCCATAAGAAATGTGCAGCGCGGGAAACACGAACGGCAGTTGCCAGGTCATACGCAGGGAGTGCTTTCGTCCGACCGCGATGGCGGCCGCCAGCGCCGCCAGCCCATACATTCCCAACAAGCCGCCGGCGACCCACAGGCCCGGTTTCCAGAAGATGCCAACGATCAGGCTGCACATCACCGCGAGTACGAAGCAGGCCGGAATGAACTGTCGCGGCTGCATCTGCAAAGGATGCTTCTGCATCACGCGGACTTTCCAGTAACCATATTGGTAATACTGCCTCCAGAGTCGCTTCAGAGAAGCACGGCTGTGATAGCGCGAATGCACATTGGCCGCCAGCAGAATCTTCCCGCCAAGTTTGCGCAGTCGGAAGTTGTATTCGTCGTCTTGATTGCGAACCAGTTCCTCGTCGTACGGACCGGCCCGTTCGACCGTTCGACGTCGATAGGCTGGAAAGGCCACCGTATCGACCAGCATGGTCCGCTCTTTGCAGGTTCGGAACGGCGATCCGCCAACGCCAAACTTGGAACTCATCGCCGCGGCGATCGTCTCGGCCATTGGTGTTTCGCCGATCGTCTCGATCGGCCCGCCGACTCCGTCGACATCTTCCGCAATGAGATGCTCGACACACCGCCGCACGTAATCGGGCGCAATTTCACAGTGACCATCCACGCGAACGATCACATCCCCTTGGGCCCGCTCCGTGGTGGCGTTCAACCCGGTGGCAACGATTTTCTGTGGATTGTCAATCAGCTGCAGATGTGGATGATCAGCTTGCAGCTGCTCGATGATCTGGCGTGTGCGGTCGGTCGACATGCCGTCGGCCACCAGCACTTCCATCATGTCGCGCGGATAGTCCTGAGCGAGGACCGCGCCCAGACTGCGCTCAATGTACCGCTCTTCATTGAAGACCGGCATGATTACGGTAACCATCGGCAGCGGCGGCGTTTCGGCCGGCTTACTGAGGCGATCGACAGTATTGGTATCGACGATCATCATTTGCTTCGTTTCGCCTTGTCTTCGGCAATGGCCGCCCCAAATCGTGTTCGCAGCTTGACGGCCGACTTGATGATGTCGAACTCCGCCTCAACCATCTTGCGACCCTCCACGCTCAACTGTCGCTGCCGGTCCTCATCGGCCAGCAGACTCTCCAAAGCGTCGGCCAAGGCTTGTGAATCTCGCTGCGGCACAATGCAACCCGCTTCTCCGTCGCGAAGCAATTCGGGAATGCCCGCCACGTTGGTCGACACCACGGGAACCCCACAAGCCATCGCTTCGACCAGCGCCAGGGGAATGCCGTCTTGATCTCCATCCGAGGCGACAATGGCCGGCAGGGCCAGCACCGCCGCGCTATCGAGGTAGCGACGCAATTGATCGTTCGCGGCTGGACCGACGAGCCGAACCGACTGGCCAACACCCAGTTCCTTGATCTGTTTCGCCAGGGTGTCGTAGTCTTCACCACCCCCGACAATCACGCACTCGCACTCCACCTGTCGCTCTTTGAGAATCGAACACGCCTCGATGAGATACTTGTGGCCCTTCTTCTCGGCGAGCCGGGAGATCAGCACAATGCGACCCGAGACAGGGTCGTGCCGGTCGGCGTCGAACTGCGAGATATCAACCCCGTTGTGAATCACATGACACAACGCGCCAATTTTCTCCCCACACTTCTCGCGGATGTAGCGAACGTGGTACTCGGACTCCGTGGCAATGAACAAGCAGTTCTTCAAGCGGAAACGCAGATTGCGTCCGCTGCGAAACCACAGCTCGAAAGCGTGAATCGTGCAGGAGACCGGCACTCCGGTGAGATGACTGAGCATGATGCCGGCGTTCAGGGAACGGCTGGCAAAGTGGACATGAATCAGTTGCACGTCGGCCTGTCGAACCGCGCGCGCCAGCGACGCGGCGGCGAAGAACTCCTTAACTCCCTTGAGGAACTCGATGGGGTCGACGAACAACAGGGCGATCAGCCAGCAAACGTTACGAATCGTGCCGATGGGAGATCGAAAACACTCTCGCACGACACACCAGAAGCGGTTCACCAGGCTGCCGGGAGTTACCGTCTGTCGGGCCCATTTTCGTCCCGTATTGGACAATAGACTCTCGTCGCCCTGGCGATCGCACGACAAGGGCAAGATCTCGACGCCCTCACGATGATGCGCCTCCACCTCGTTGAGCACAAAGGTCTGGCTGGGAAAAGGGAACTTGCTCGCGAGATAGGCTACCCGCAAGGCACCCGCCGCCGTTTTCTCCGACGAAGGAGTCTGGGCGGTCTCACGGCCCGGGGCACGATCATGCACGATCGCCTCCGAGGCGACCGTCGCCGTGGCACTCGAATCATCTTGATGGGTTACGTCCGTCATCTTCATATTTCCGTGTGACTTTCTTTCGCTTTTCGGCCGGCTCGGCCTGTCGTTCTTGTACTCGTACTTCGCACCACATCGTGCGCCGCTAGTCGTTGGTTAAATCGCCCTCTTTTTTCGCCTCAGTCGCTCGACGAGATAGTAAGGGGCCAGCGTCCCAGTCGCCTTGGCGCGAATGACTCCCGGGTCGTCCAAGGCGTGTGCCTCGATACGCGGCAACAGGAACGAATCGCTCTCTGCCGTCGCCACTCCCAGATCGGTGCAGACGGCCAAGGAGAACTGCTCCCGAACCGCTCCCACATACTCGGGCGTTACAAACCCCAGCCGGGTGCATCCGTACGGATAGGCGTACATCGTGGCGTTCTCAGCGCCCAATCGCTCTGCCAACACCTCCCGCGAGAGAGCCGCTTCGTCGTGGAGCTGCTGAGCACTACATTCGGTACCCTTCAAGTGACGATGCGAATGCGATCCAACAGTGACGACACCGCTATCGAGGCAAGCCTCAACTTCACCCCAATTCATCGAGCGACAGACGTCTTCCGCCACGTCTTCTTGGTGCTTTTGCGACCAGGCGTCAAAACCTAGCGGCCCGGTCTTGCCTACCGAGTCGGTCACAACGAACACCGTGGCCGGAGCGTTGTATTGTTGAAGCACGGGAACCGCCTCCGTGAAGAAGTTGGCGTAACCGTCGTCAAAAGTCAGAGCCACGAGCGGCTTTTGCGTTTTTCGCTCTTCGCTCAACCGGGACTCGATCGATGCCAAAGGGACGATCTCGGCGAAGTCCGCCAGGGTCGCGATGTGACGCTCAAAGACTTCCGGCGATACGTTCCAATCGTCCAGCACCGGATCGACAAAATCGATGCTAGCCACCCGGTGGTACATGAGAATGCTGACGCTCGACGACGTGGCGGGCGCGCTGACATGCTGCCAGCAGTTGGCTGCCCAACCGGCCGATCGCTTCACCGCTCGTTTAATGGTCATTTGTCGCATCATCGTCTGACTACTCGCTCGCCTCTTCGTTTGCTTTTTTGCCGCGCGACGCGGTCCACTTCTTCTTCAGCAGATGTCCCTTGTAAGCCAACTCACGAGCACGAAGGATCCAGCGATAACGGCCGCGGATCCAGCGATGTTGATTGGTAATCTTCTCCGCGCCAAACTTCTGTTTGAAATCTCCACCGCCCATCAAGTCGAAAGTTCGACAACCCGCTTCCATGCCACGTTGCATGGCGGTCCAGGTCATGAATTCCGTCGGCCGGTACCAACGATGCTCTGTTCGGTGCGCCCATTGCCAGAGCAGGAGCTCTCGTCCGTCGATGGTGAACATTCCCGTCGCAATGCTCGGTCCGTTGTCCGGCAGGTGCACCGACAACGCCAGCAGATTTCCGCTGGCTTTCATATGACGAAAGAACTCGATGGCGCGCTGTTTGGTAAAGGACACCGCTTCGCCCCGACGCTGGCACACCTCCTGGATTTGTTCGTACGCCTCGTCGACAAACGCTTCGTCTTCGACTTCCCTGATTTCAAGTCCTAGTTTGATTGCCCGTTTGACATTTCGCCGCGCATTCGTCTTCAAGTTCTTGAAAGTCGCGTCGGGATCTTGGGGGGTCATAACGGCTCGGTGGGTTGTGACGGTATTGCCCTCGAACCCGAGCCTTCTCATCGCGGAAACGTCGAGGGTCCCGATCAGTTCGATCAGGTGGATACCCTGTTCTCGCTCCAGATACTCGATCCCCGCTGCGATCAGGGCTTCCTCCGAGACACACTCGGGGTCGAAAGTCGGCCCCATCGAGAGCGTCTGCGAGCCTGGCGGAGGCGATCCGAACATTCGCAGTGGCCCGCGCTTCATCAGCATGCCGGTCCAGCAGCCGACAATCTCGTTGTCTCTTGTACAAACGAGATAGGCGGGTCTCCCCTGTCCCGACGCCTGCAAAGATTCAAGCCAGGCCCGACGGTGGATCAGGCGATGGTTATCGAAACTAGCGATCACATCGTCCCAGTTTTCGATTTCCGCAGCCGTGGCATGCCGCACTTCGACTCGTGACTCGATCGCGTCGGTCGAGCTCACTGCGTAATCAGGTTGTGTTACTAGAGTTGCCATATTTTGATCGTTCTGAGTCAGTTACTTAGCCTGGGCGGGTGCCGCCTGGCGCGAGTTTCCGTTTTGTTGTTGCTTGGGAGTCATTCGCGCGTGCCGCCGCAGACGAATCCGCTGGCGAATGAAATCGGACATGCCGGGATAGGTGTACGAGGCCGACGGAGCGTCCGAGCGATCCAACGGCTTGGCGGTCCCCTGCTCCAGCTCCCTTAGAAAAGGCTCAACGTCACTCAAGCTGTCGAGAATCGCCTTGTGACCCATGAAGTCGTGAGTCTGACGCATCGGGTCGACATCCTTCACTTTGCCCTGCAAGTAGACTTCACCCGCGTCCAGATCGTCACTCATCTTGAGCAAGGTGTATCCGATGCGGTCGAAATCGAGTTTGCTGGTCGCCCAGAAAGGGGAGTACAAACCCTTGTACTCGGGCGTGAAGCCTTCATGCCAGAGAAAGACTCCGTGGCGCGGGAGGGATCGCAGTCGCTTCCCGAAATAGTCGTTGGTGCACATCGCAAAAGCGATATCGGGTTGTCGCTGTTCGACAAACTCCAGCACTTCCGGCGAGTTGATGTTCTTCGTGGCGATGGCATCTCCGCGCCACTCGCAGTCTCCATGTTCCCGCCAATACGGCTCGACCAGTTGCTCCTTCAACGCCGCCTCGCTGGGTCCGTTGAGTCGGGCGTGATAATAGAGGTGAAACAACGTCTCATCGATCACCTTGAACACGCCATAGCGCCGCATGCGGCGTCGCGCGAAGGCCAGCCGTCCCTTCCAGGACCGTTGCCAGTCGGTCGACTGGGTCCAGATCACGCCCGCCATCTCGATCCTTTGGGAAAGCCAATGGACCAGAATCTGATTGATATCGTTCTTCGAACCTACAAATACAGCTTTCAAGTCTTCTCTCCACGCGAGAACAATTTCTTGATGTGATATCGCAAGCGACTTTCCGGGCGGAGTCGCTCCGGCATGCCAATCTTCATCAGCTCAATACAGGGAACGCACACGCCACACGGCACGCCTTTCCGCCGAGGGGAATGACAGAACCAGGTCATCGACAGCAACTCCTCAAAGCCACACTCCTCTGCACTCTGCTGCATGTCCTGCTTGGTTAGGTGAAACGTCGGGAACACAAACGGCGAGAACACCTCCGACGCCGTACCGTAACTCGACTCCGGAAAGACGTGATACGTCCGCCCGTCCCACCGCACTTCGTGCAGACAACGTTTCAATACGCTATTGACTCCGCGCGGATTATGGGACTTTTCGATGCACATATGCAGCTGATCGTGTTCGTGCTGCAAGGCGAAACAGGTCAGCCAATCGTATTGCTTGCCAAACTTCTCGATGCGCCTCAACTCTTGATACTTCCGGATCACTTCTTCATCACGCACGACATCTTCAGCACAGTGGTATTCCACCGGCCCCAGCAGTCCAGATACTTCCGAGTCCTCGGCCAACAGCCACTCCCGCAGCTTGCCCATTGTTTGGATCTCGATGAGAGTCGACTTGCGACGGGCATCAATGACGTAAATCGGATGCACCGGATAGCGTTTGACGAGCGTCGCGTAGGCCAGCCAGTAGGTCGAGTCCCAACCGCCGGTCCAGAGCAGCTTAATCGGCATCTGCAGATCGCCCGCATCCACATCGCCGGCAGCCGACATCACACGCAGGTCCCCTTCGGACCGCTTCGCGCTCGCGCGATCGCCAGCGACCTCGCGCATCTCGCCAGATTGGTTCTTTAGCGACATTCCGCCTCCGCTCCCGGCGAGACGAGTCCCGCGCCACTGGCCGCGACGACCGCCCGATTGGTGGGAAAGCGCTCTTGATCGATAACGCGAAGCACCTCGGTTTTGCCCCGCTGTTCGGCAACATCTCGATAGATATTTAGCATGCGATCTGCCAAGGTATCGAAGCCGTAATGTTTCTCGATTCGCACTCGTCCCGACTCGCCCAATTGCCGGCGCAACTCCGGCGCATCGGCCAGCCGGCACATCCGTTCGGCCATGGCCTGAGCATCCTCGAAAGGCACGACAAAGCCGGTCTCTCCATCCAGGGCGACGTGCGAAGAATCGCCAGCTGGCGTCGTAATCACCGGTAGCCGTGCCGCCATCGCTTCCATGACGACGTTCGGAGTCCCTTCGTGGTCAGAACAGACAATCAAACCGTCCGCCTTGTTCAGCACAGCAGGAACATCGTCTCGCCGCCCCACGAACCGAACGCCATCGGGTAGGAGCCCTCGTTCTTTGGCCTCTGCCTCGAGCGTTTCGCGTTCCGGCCCGTCGCCGACAATCATGCCTTGCACACTGGGATTCTGTTGCCGGGCCAGCTGCAGCGCGGCCAGAAATCGCTCCAACCGCTTCTGCTTGACAAGACGACAGACCGTGGTAAACACCGGGCGATCGGCTTCGGTCCAGTTCGCCGGTTCCAAGGCGTGGCCCACGTCAAAGGCCTCCAGGTCAATAACGTTCGGCAGCACATGAACACGCTCCGCGGCAACGCCTCGGGCCATCGCGTTCTTCCGTCCCGCGTGGGAGTTGGCGATCAGGGCCGTGGGAAGCCGCAGCAGGCTGCCACCCCACTTCCCCAGGCCATCGACTTCAAAGTCGGTATCGTTGCGGAGCGCTCCCAGAGAAATCGTTCCCGTGAGTCGACCGGCCACCGCCACATGCGGAATCGCAAAGAAGTTCGACGTCTGCAGAATATGGGCTTTGAATTGACGCACGTGTCTCGCCAAGCTCAGAGCTCGAACCAATGGATTGCCGTAGCGACCGATGAAGATCGGATCCAAACCGAGATCGCGAAGCGCTGGCTCGTAGTGCTGACCTTGCGTCAGACTGTAGACACGCACCTCCACCGACCGCTCGACAAGAGCGCGGGCCATGTACAGCAACTGCTTCTCCGCGCCTCCCTGGTAGAGACTCGCGGCCAACAGCGCCACTCTCAGACGTTCCGGCTGCTCACTCAACGAGAGCCCTCCCTGCGCCTGATCATGGGACGAAAGCGTGTCTTGATAGACTTTTGCCAAGCGGTCAGGAAATCGCCGGAATGCAACATCACGATGGCTCCCGCCGTGAGCATCATGAGGCCCTTCCCCTGGAACTCCGTCGTAATCGCGGAGAAAGCCAGCATCGCGGAAATCAGAATGGTAAACCCGAGCACCCCGCGGTATCGCTGTCGAATGCCCGTCACCAGGAAGGAGGCGACAAACGCCGTGAACAACACAACCCCGAGCACGCCGTTCTCCACCAGCGTCTTGATCCAGCCCGAGTGGGCCGGAAATTCTTCACCCGCCCGATAGCCCGACATCTGACCCTGAATCGCCAGATGAGACCAACCGGTTTCAAATCCGCCGGTACCACTTCCGAGCGGATTATCGAGGAACATGTACCACCCCCCGACGAACAGATCGGATCGCCCGCTCGTTCGATCGGTCGTCGACTCCTGGGAGTTGAATAGCAACTCGAATCGACCGAGCGTCGCTTCCACGCGTTCCGGAAATAGCAGACAGGCACAAACCACCATCGCGGCCAGACCGCCCGCAATCTTCAGCCAGGCGCCGCGTCCACGAATTCGTGTCATCAGGAAAACGAGACACATTAGGCCCATGATGATCGCGCCTCGGCTCCCGGCCAAAAAGACCCAGCCGACGTTGATCGTCGCCAGCAGAAACAACAGTGCCTGCCCTCGCTCACGGCCTCGCGTCACTCCGAACTGCATCGCCAGGCAAATCGCGAACACCGCGGTGAGTGGGAATCGCACCCATTGGTTGATCGAAATACCGACGTACTGCGCGCCTTTAATGACGAATACGAGTCCGCCCGCCGTACCGACCAGGCCCAGGATCATTCCCAACCAGAACCAAGCCCGATGGTCATCGATAGCCCGGGCAAAAAAGACACTCAAGGAGAACAGAGCCAGCAGATTCATAATCTGCTGGGCCCCCGACCAGGCCTCCGGCGAGTAGCTGAGCTGAATGATCATCAACAGAATGAGTGCCTGCCAGATGACCCACTGAATGCTTCTCACTCGCAGCAGAAACGGCGAGTAGAGCACGAGTACGATCACCAACCAGTAGTTGTACGTATTCCACCGCAACAGCCCGCCTTTGTTCAGCAGGGCGTACCGCATCGGCGTATCCATGAGGCACAAAATGCCGATGCCAAACAGCCCCAGGGCTGGGTAGCCGAGGCCAAGAATCGCGGCCGCAAAACCTACAAAGGCCAAACCAGCGATGGCGTGCTCGATGCCGACAAAGTAGCCGACTCCCCACGTAGCAACCCCGACGGCCGCCATGAACAGACCGAGATAGTCGGTTCCGTTGAGTTGTATCGAACGACCCGCGCCGACTGAAAGTGGCACAGAATACTGTCTTGCTACACTACTCACCGTACTTCTCCTCTGAAATGGGATAGTCGCGAAGGGCGCGTCGGCGGAGCAATCGTCTCCGAATGTTTCGGACCGAGTCCAACAAGAATTGGTTCTGTCTCAGGAAACGCCGGACTCTGCCGGCAGACGGGGCCGTCTTCCGTGCGGCGGAATCGTCTCCCGCTTCGATCGGCTGCACATCGGCTGCGATCGACTTGTTGAGTTCCTCGATATGCTCGGCGTAGCGTCGGAACACAGCCAGCCAGAGCCAGGTCCAGTACGGCCGCTTGCCGGCGGTGCGCAGGTCCAACCCTCCCTCTTTGATCCAGTCGCCAAGTCGGCGAACGCCGCTGGCATCAAACAGACCGGTCGAAGCGAACCACTCCGGCTCAATCCGTTGCCGCAGTTCGTCGTATAGATCGCCGCCAATCCAATCGAGGTACTGGTCGTAGTCGTACCGCAAACCGCGACGTCGGCCGACCGTCTTTCCAGACAAAGCACGATTTGTGCGTGCCCACGGAAAAGCGGCGAATTTCGGATCGAGCATCTGCAGCAACTCCGCGTAGGGATCGTCGTTGCGGAGCGACGGATGGATCGACCACATGTAAGAAACGAGTTCTGGCGAGGTGAAGGCCCGGTAGAGATGGCAGTACTGATCGATCACAGCCTGGGTCGGCACGAGACATCCATGATCGCACTCGCCTTCGTCGAGACACTCGTTAATGGCGTAGTCAGGCCGGGACCCGATCCGTTGCTCCATGGCATTCAAGTCGTTGACGAAACCTTGTCGGCCCGCTCTCTCGACATCCGCTCGCAAGAGTCCATGGGCCGTCCCTGGCCGCAATGCCTGGCGATCCAGCAGGGTCGCCCGGCCCGCCTCTCCGCGACCGATCGAGTCTCCCGATGTGGCCGCCAACACGAGCGACGACGACGAGACGTTCTTGAACCAACTCCATCGATGCAAATCGACCGGGTTTGCCAGGCCCCCAATCTGGCAGGCGGATATCTCGATGTTCTCCAGGAGATGCCGTGGTTCCAGTTCGATGTGTTGCCAGGGGAAATCGAGCATTCGCGCCAGATCACGGGCGTAGACCACATCGCGCGAGTCTTCCAATCCCCAAGTGACGGCAAGCGGCTTGTTTTCAATGACCCCTTCGCGATGCAGGTCCCGCAGGGTCAATGCGACAATCCGACTATCGAGCCCTCCGGTGAGCAGCAGGTAGATCTCGTCGAAACCGTCGCAGGCCTCGCGCATTTCTTCGCGAAGTAAGTCTTTCATTCGCGACGCGATCTCTTTGGCGGTGAATCCTCGCAGCGAGTGCGCCGGAATCGACTCGAGTTGAACTGCCCCCCGATCGTCAATTCGAGACATCCACGGTAGCCGTTTCATCTGACGAACCAGCGAACGACTCCCACTCGTGAATCCCTGAGCCAGACGAGAGAAGACGGCCACCTCATCCCAAGTCAGCGTCTCTCCACAGTGGCCCAATGCGTCGTCCGCGTTGCGATACCAGTGACCATCCTCGGCTTGGTAACTCGGGCTTTGATGCAAGTGCCGGCTCCGCTCGGTCCTAGCTCGAATTCCCGCCGGCGCATATCGTCCGGCCAATTCCGATCCACACCCGGCCAATTCGCTTTCGCCAGCTCGCTCATCGGCAGACAGTCGTCCGTCAGACTGCCCTTCGACAAGCTGTCGTTCGACTCGACGCTCACGAGTATCTGAGGAGTAGGAATTCATTGGGAAGGTCGATCTTCTTGAGTGATGGGGAACTCGCGCAGCGCCTGTCGACGTAGTCGCTGGCGACGCGCTTTCCGGAATAGACGCAACAATGTGGGTGACTGCCGGAGCACAAGCCGCAGCCTGCTGAGCTGACGCGCCTTCGGGGGAGTTGGTAGTGGTTCGTGCCGAGACAGAGGACGAACCTCCGAGCGAACTCGCTTGCCATTCTGATTAAGCAACTCGGCGTACTCGCGAAAAGTGGCCAACCAGAGCCAGGTGAAATAGGGACGCTTGCCGGAGAGACGCAAGCTGCGATCATCCTTGCGGATCGCCTCGCCCAGCTGGCGAACGCCTGCGGACTCGAAGAGCCCCGTACCGGCAAACCACTCCGGATCAATTCGTTCACGAAGCTGTTTATACAGAGGGCCGACAATCCAATCGCGGTACAGATCGAATTCACGCCGCAGTCCGCGCCGGGCCCCGGTGGTCTTGCCCACCACAGATCGATTCGTTCGCGACCACGGCAAGCTTGCCAGCTCCGGGTCGAGCAACGCCAGCAAATGACGATAGACACGATCGTCGCGAAACGCGGGATGAATCGACCAGACGAAGGAGAACAGATCGGGATGTGTGAACATCTGATAGAGATGGCAATATTGGTCAATCACTCCGATCGAGTGCATCAATTGAGAACGGTGCCGCTGGTCCTCGTCTTCACACTCGAAGAGGCCATAGCGGGGTCGACCGCTGGCTCGCTCGCGTGAGGCGGCAAGATCGGCCGTGAGACCGGCCGTTCCAGCGGCGATCACCTCGGGTCGCAGCAAGCCGTAGGTTGAGCCTGGAGCAAGTCCTCGTCTCTCCAGGACACTCTCGCCGGCCGATTCTCCACGGCCGATGGCGTCCCCTTCCGATCCCGCCAGGACCAGTGCCGAGGGAGAGACGTTGCGAAACCAACTCGCGCGATGCAAGTCGGTCGGCCAGTTCAGCCCGCCCAATCGCTGAGCGGAGATATCGATATTCTCGATCAGATGATGCGGTTCCAGCGACACGTGCTGCCAATCGAAACCTAGCTGGCCAGCCAGCTCGCGGCCGTAGTACACGTCTCGCGAGTCCTCCAACCCCCACGTCACGGCGACCGGCTTGCAGCGCAAGCGACCCTCTCGATGGAGGTCGCGCAGGGTGATCGCAATCAACCGACTGTCGAGGCCACCGGAGAGCAGGACGTAAATCTCGCTAAAGCCTTCACAGGCCGAAGCCGCCTCGGCCCGCAGCAACTCTCTTAGTCGTTCAGCAATCTCGCGGGCAGTAAGCGACCGGGTTCCATGCACCGGAATCGGTTCTCTTCGCACTTCGCCGCGCCGTCCGATCTGCGACATCCAGGGCTGACGCACGATCTGTTCGACGAGCATGCGATCGCCACAACCGTAACCCAACGATACTTGCGAGAAGAGACTCGCCGCATCCCACGACAGTTGTTCGGAGGTTTGTGAGAGTGCCTCGATGGGCGTTCGACACCACTGGCTACCCGCGGACCGATAACGCACCGACTGATGGAGATGCCGACTCGTGGCAATCTCGCGGCGCCGCTTCGCGACACCCAGACTCGCCAGTTCGGCAGGACTGTGTTCGCCTTGAAAGGATCGAGTTGATTCAGAAGGTATGCTCATACGAATTAGGTAGAGAAGTCTCGCGATCTACGACACACGCCGAGGTGAAGTGATCGGCCTCCGCTCTCTGCGGATTTCGACTATCGCTTCCTCTTTCTTCTTGGCTTGTTGACTTTCTTCTCGGCGATCGTTTCTGCAATCGCCACGCGCGTTTTCTCGTGTAGAGTTGGATCGGTGTAGAACTTCAGAAAGGGGCGGCGTTCGTTCTTGGAAACCCCAATCACCTGTCCCGTAATGTTTCGAACCTTGGTGACCCCCACCTTCTTCTGGAGCAACGTCAGATACTCGTAGTCTTCGATACTGTCGCGAATCGCCTTGAGACGAATCGTCGGGACCGTGCCACTGAATCCGACCGCGTGGCCCGGAAGCAGCAAGCTTCCCTCGCCGTTAAACTTGAGCCCTGCTCGATTCGTGAAAGTGACCGAATCCGTCCAAGGGTCATTCACCTGTTTCCAATGCACGAGTTTCCAGTAGAGAAGTCCTTCGATTCGATAGTGCCAGGCCATCCACGCCGGAGCGCGATAATTGATCAGAGGGTAGTCGATCTGCCACCAATGCAGGGCGTCGTAGATCCACAAAGTGTCGCCCGCCCGGCGGCGCTTTGTCGCGGCCGTCGGGTCGAATTCCTTAAAGGCCGGACACCAGATATTGACCGCGCCGTGGAGACTGCCCCAGCGAGGATTCTCCGGAGTCGTCTGCTCCGTCACCATCACCTTGACATCTTTATTCGCCTTCTGAAGAGCCTCTCCCCATTCACGTATGAAGCGGTAAACTCCAGGGCCCTTCGGCTCGTCGATGAGATAGTTGTAGAAGACGACGTGCGGACGATCTAAGTCATGAATCGCGTCGGCGTAAGCACTCATGTGCCCGATATATTTCTTCTGATTGGCCGGGGTAGGCCTCATCTTTGACGCCGTGCGATGGCCGACGGGCTGACCGAGACAGACCGCGTTGATGCCATAGTGGTCGATGGCCGCGCGCAGCTTTTTTAGCTGTTCTTTGCTGAATCGGTACTGGCCGCCCTCTTTCTTGGGAAACGTCAGATCACGAGACAGATGCGGGTTGATGCCGTGCCGACGTATCACGTCGTTTGTCTGCTTGAGGAACTTCTTCCATTCGATGCTGTCCCCATCCCGACCGGTAACTCTCGGATACTCCTTACGGAGCGCGCCGGCATAGGTTCCGAAATAGGTCTTCAAACTGAGCGTGTCGGGGAGCTGGAAATTCCAGACCGTCAAATTGACGGGAATCTCCGCCACCGTTTCGCCATCGACGGTCAACAGATAGGTCCCCGAATACTTGCCCGGGGGTGTCCCTTTCGGAACATAAATATCGACCCAAAAACCGTGCGTCTGATTCGCCGGCAAATCGAAGGGAACCGCTACGAGCTTCGCCTTCGGCAGCGGCTTGCGAGTCTCGGGATGCTTGAACGGAATCAGGCCATCGGCAAACCAACCCGGCCGGAACGGAGCGCGGCGGCCGCGGCCGGCACTCGACTCGGTAACTTCGATGAAATGCTGACGGTAGAGTCGCGAACGCTTGGCGGGAATCGACTTGTCCTTCGCCCCCACCAGATCGCTCGGTTCCAGGCTAATGTTCTTCACCGCTGTGGGAGAGCGGAACAGAATCTGAAAGCTCTCCCATTCGTTTCGCGCCGCACCAATGGCGACCGTTGTACCAGACGCGGGTTTGGCGTCTCGACGCACCTTGACCGTTCGCGCCGTGGCCCAGACCTTGAGGCGATTCGTGCGGTTCTTTGCTCGTTCCTTAGATGGCTGCATGGCGACGAGAGTGGTGTCCGCCTCGGCTGTTGTCGAAGCCTCGGCGCAGCCGCTTCCCACGACCAGCGCCAACCCCCAGGCCACTACCAGCAGAGCGAGGCCGCCAAGACGCCACGAGCAAGATTGCGTATCTGAGTCGTTCACGCTTTTCTCTTCGAGGGTTGATCGCATCCCGTGACTGCTAGCTCGATGCTCCATTGCCGATGGCGGGATTGGACAGCGACCAATTCACTTGAGGATTGAGTATCGCGTCGACCCGTGACGAACGATCCGCGACGCTATGTTCTCCGACCACGTCGATCGGGTGCTTATCCGAAGAAGCCATCTGACGTGACGTGAATGAGCCTGAGAAGTCCGCCTTAAACTCGACGGCATACAACCCGGGATTCAACCACAGCGGCGGGAACGCCACCTTCACCGGATAACGTCCGGCGTGACCGTTGCCATCTCGCACGTAATCGAGGTGATTGCTCTCGGCACGCAGTCGACAAATCACACGGCCGTGCATGTCTTCCAGCTGGCAGTAGATGGTGAAACCTTCGGGCCGCGAGTCGAGCTTGATGCTGGTCGAGACCTCAAAGCCCTCGGACTGCGAGACTGAGTCCCGCTGCGCTCCGTCGTTGATCATGACCGGCCCGAACACCGATCTTGTGTCAGAATGGGCGTCGCTGCCGCCTGCATCGCTGCGGCCCAGAGCGCCAATCGATCGATAGTAGGCCTCGATGCATTCGTCAACATTGCCGATCACGTCGACCCGTCCGCCGTCGAGCACGATGCCCTTGTCGCACAGGTTACGCACGGCTCCCATGTTGTGGCTGACGAACAGGACCGTTCGTCCTTGCGAGGTCACGTCTCCGAGTTTCCCTAAACACTTTTTCTGAAATTCGGTATCTCCGACCGCCAACACTTCGTCGACCAACAAGATTTCGGTCTGCAAGTGGGCGGCGACCGCAAATGCCAGTCGCATGTGCATGCCGGTCGAAGATACCGAATTTCAGAAAAAGTGTTTAGGGAAACTCGGAGACGTGACCTCGCAAGGACGAACGGTCCTGTTCGTCAG